>ERZ791865.68-NODE-68-length-175717-cov-22.869482_pt1 | contig 175717 bp, 133 predicted proteins | sample MGYA00509942_ERZ791865 | MGnify/ENA primary metagenome ERZ791865 (study PRJEB30046, sample SAMN00792098) | human gut metagenome | study: EMG produced TPA metagenomics assembly of the A metagenome-wide association study of gut microbiota in type 2...
GAATCGACCCTAATTTTTTTCTTGTACTAAAAAATTTTATCGGACAGCAATAATTTCCTTACATTCCCCGACGGCGGGGCCAGTCTTGAGATCATGAATGTCCCGGAACTGACAGACCGGGACATTCACGCGAAAACTACGGGAGTCTGCCATATCGCAGTTTCATTGGGAAGCAAAGGGAAGGTAGATGAAATGACCGAGCAGATGCGCAGTGCCGGCATAACGATCCTCGGCGAGCCGCGCACCACCGGCGACGGCTGTTATGAAAGCGTCGTCGCCGACCCGGAAGGCAATACCGTCGAACTCACCGTATGACCCTCGTCAAATCTAAATGGAAGAGCCGTGGCAAATTGAACATGAGGTATAAACGGAGGATAGATTTTGGTAATCTAAGAAAAAAAATATAATTTTGTAGGTAGTTGAAAAAATTATTATCCTTTCAATGAGATTAAAGAGTTTATCCTTTATCAATCATCAGACAGGCTGGCATGTTGAAAATGTTCAGTTTGGCACTCTAACATTGCTTGTTGGAGCTTCAGGCGTTGGAAAAACTCAGATTTTAAAATCACTATCTGCGATTGCTCAAATTGCAGATGGTAGATCCTTGAATGGACGAGAGTGGACTGTTGAATTTGAAGAAGCCGGAATAAATTATATTTGGACAGGACAGTTTGGCGTTTCACAGAATAAACAGGAGGCTTTCATTTTTGAAGACCCTGAGTTTCCATTAGTGGCAGAACGTCTGACCACAAATGAGGGATTTGAAATTTTTTCAAGAACTGAGACAGAATTACGCTATCATAACGAACCGACAGTAAAGCTTGATCCATCCAAGAGTGCAGTAGAGTTATTAAAAGAAGAACAAGATGTTTCTCCTGTCAAACGTGCGTTTAAAAAGATGTCATGGCTTGACATGGAGGAAGGAAGCGTATTAAGCTATAGACCGGGTCTTTTGACGGATAAAGACTCCAAATTATCTCTTAAAGAGATAAAAAGTCTAAAATTTAGGACACCTATCGATCGATTGTTCCTGATACAGAAAAATGATATAAATGTATTTAATGAAATCAAAGAAGCATTCATAGATATCTTTCCATTAGTAAAAGATATAGATTTCGATTTGGAACATTTTTTGAGGGATGATTTTGTGCCGGTACTTAAAATTAAAGAGAAAGGGGTTGATAGCTGGATTAAACTTCCGAATATTTCGTCGGGAATGTGTCGGACATTAAGCCAGATTGTCACATTGAAACTGGCTGATAACGGTGATATAATCCTAATAGACGAATTTGAAAACGGGCTTGGCATTAATTGCATCGACAGTCTTGCGGACATGGCATTAGAACCTGATGTAAATATCCAGATAATTATGACAAGCCATCATCCGTATATCATTAATTCAATTCCATACCAAGATTGGAGAATCGTATCTCGAATCGGTAGTGAAGTTAAGGTGCATACAGCTTCGGAATTGAAAATAGGAGAGCACTCAAGACATGATGCATTCATGCAGCTGATTCAAACATCTGAGTACCAAACCGGACAGTCATGAATGCATATATAATAGTTGAAGGCAATAGAACAGAGACTATCGTTTATCCTAAATGGCTTGAAATTCTTGCACCGGCTTTCAAACGCGTATCAAGTGTTTCTGACATACTTGAGAACAACTATTATCTTTTTAGCGGCGGAGGCATACCTTCTATATATAATCATATAGCTAATGCTTCATTAGACATTAACGATTTTAACCATAACGGGGGACCAAAAATCGATTACCTTATTGTATGCATTGACACAGAAGAAGAATCAAGAGACTATATATTGGAACAAATACATAACACATTAGTCCAAAGTGGAATAACAGCACTCTCGTTTAAATTGGAGGTTTTTGAGCAGAAAGTCAGTATGGAATCTTGGTTCTTAGGAAATCGTAGAATCTTTAAGTCAAATCCTCAGGACCAAGAACTGAGACGTTATGTCAGTCATTATAACGTTAGAGATAATGATCCGGAACTTATGGAGAATATTGATAATGATGAATTTTCGACCAATGCTCAGTTCCATCATTCTTATTTGAAGAAGATTTTTTCCGAACAGCACATTAAATATTCCAAGGCGAAACCCGCTGAAGTGTGTAAAGAACATTATTTGCAGCGAATTATTGAACGATACAATGCAACACAACACATTGAATCATTTGGCCGTTGGTATTCATTTATTATGAGCAACTTTGCATAACCCTAGTTGAATACCAATCATCCCATATATCGAATTCGAAAAACATGGCTGCTATTGAGAATGTTGACGAAACATGGACAGCAGCGTTCATTCTTTGTAGAGTTTGACCGGCAGGCAAGATGTGACTGTCGTTCATTTTTCCATTTTTTTGTATCTTTTTATTGGAATCTCGGAAATTATTTGTAGTTTTGCAATTGCAGACCGCAGCGCAGAGGCCCCGGTCGGGGAAGAAGTGCGGCGGGAGCGCGAAGTCGTGATGAAATTTAAACAGTTTCAAAGGCTTCGGGACATATATTGAATAGCGTTTATCCGCGCTGATTCTTGACGTTTCGAAATTTCTCGCAAAGATTTCATATCTATGTCAAGGATTAGGCAACGGTAGATGCCTGCGGTGATGTAATGTATGCGTTCGGAACCATATTCGTGAGGATGTGTCCGGATGCTTAGGTTGCATATACTGGCGTAGGGCTTCTGCGTTGCCGTCCGACATAGATAGGGCAATGCGAGAAGCCTCGAAACGTAGGACGGTGACAGATACAGATTCCTACGCTATCTTTTTATACTGACCTAACGCCAACGAGGGGATGACCGAGGCATGAAAACGATATGCGATATATTATAACGATTTTGTTATCGGTATTGAGTTGCGTCATTGGATATGGCAAGACTCTAAAGGTTGTGACTTCTCCTGCAGAGGCAACCATTAAAGTAAACGGTTCATATTATGGGGAAGGAACAGCCAGTGTAAAAATCGGCAGGGATGACTTTGTCATAATAGAAGTGACGGCACCGGGATATGAAACTCTCAGTACACGCGTTTACGGGAATGATGAGCGCAAGACAATAGAACTTAAATTGAAAGAAGATGCGCTATTGAAACAGACTGTCGAGTCATCTCTTGCGAATCGATTCTTCACTGTGAAAGTCGATAAATCATTGTATCACGATGATGAGGAAACCGGGAAACGTGACGCTGAACAAGCTTGGAAGCTGGCGCACTATATCCTGCTTAACTATTTTGACGAAATACAAACGTCGGATATGGCATCGGGATTCATACAGACGCCATATTATATAAAGAACTATATAGACGCCGGTAAGACATTGCGTTCTCGTGTGACGATAAAAGAATCCAATATTGGGGGAGACCTTACATTTCAGATTAAGTTGTCATCTGAAGTAGCTCCGATGCGTGGACGATACATAAATGAGGTTTATCAGGAAACCACAAGGTTGATTAAGGAATTTGAGCCTCTCATAAGTGAGTTTCAGACAAGATTAGGACAAAAGTAAATTATAACACTATGAAGAAGTTATTTCTGATATTATTGGCTATGGTAAGTATAGCCATAAATGGGGCGGCAGAGTTGAAAGAGACATTCGACAGCAACTCGTGGGGATGGACTGAACGAGTCATGGATGAATATAAGGTCTATATTGTAGATGGAGTATTGCGTTTCCAGATAGATACCGACACTAACGTAAAATTCGAAGAGCTTGCCGAGAAATTCTCTTCTCATGCATATCTGCCGATAGACCCCAAGAAGGGATTTACCATCACATGTGATGCTGTCGCAAACAAGATAAGTGATGATAAATATTTCGGAGTAATATTGGATTATCATGATGACATGAACTTTATGGCGTTTTTCATGGAAAAGAATTGGGCATATCTTTGTAAAATAGAAAAAGGACGGCCAGTAAATCAATGGAAGAACCAGATTCATCTTCCTAAACAGAAGAAAGCAAAGTTAGATATAAAGATCGAATATCAAAGCGGAGACTTGAAAATAAGAGTAAATGACATGCCTGCAATTGAGGCACGGGATATCGATATAGATTACAACGGATTCGGATTCTTCGCTGTCGGTGATGTTAAGGTGGATTTCGACAATGTCGAAATAGCAGATTAAAGGTAGATATAAAAAGCAGGAATTCGCGCATATACTGGAGGGTGGCGTGGACGCCGTCAGTTAGAAGCGAGGCCTCCACCTGCACACGACTGAGACTGGGATGACGGTGTCCACACCGTCAAATCATGGCCGGCGTGGACGCCGCCCCTCCAATCGCCGGCAACTACTATCAAAATAAAACGGGCGCGTCCGGGGATGGGCGCGCCTGTTTTGTGTGGGGTGTGGTGAGGGCGATGGGGATTACTTGAACTTCTTGGCGATGGAGGCGGGGACGGCGTCGCGGTGAACGCCGACACCGATGGTCTTGGCCATGAAGTAGGGCATCGAGACGTACAGGTAGCCGTCGTAGAGCTGGTTGGTGTCCCACGAGTTCTTCACCTTGTAGTATTTGTTGCCCTCCTGGTCGGTGGCGGTTCCCACGATCACCATGCCGTGGTCGTCGGTGGTCTCGAAGTTGTCGAAACCGGTCTGACGGCTCTCCTGGGTCACTTCCTCCTCCTTGATCGGGCCTTTGATCTCGAATTTTTCGTTCTCACGGTCTTTGTCGCTCAACTTAACCCAACGGCTCAGCTCGGTGTCCGTCATGTCCTGACGGCCCTTGGAAGCAGGCAGAAGGGCATATCCCTTGCGCCATTTGAATCCGCCTTCCGACACATCGGCCGCCCAGCACACGGTGCGCCCCTGCTCCAGCGCGTTGTCCACGATGGCCTTCATGTCCTCCATCGGCACGTTGCGCGACAGTGTCCAGGCCCAGTTGTCGGGAATCTCAAGAGCGAATTCCTCGTAGAAGGGATGGTGCGTGAAGCTGATTACGTTGATGAAATTCTCAGGCTCCAGCCCGATGGCCTTGGCGAACGACTGCGGCGTGTAGGTCTTGCCCTCGTAGGTGAACTGCTCGGGCACCGGGCCTAAGTATGCGTCCAGTATGCCTTCGAAGCCCTTCAGCCACGCGGTGCTGAGCTTGCTGTTCTTGGTGCCGCGCGCCAGGACCGCGTCAAGGTATGCCGTCAGCGCCTCGGCCATCTCATAGTGCGAATGCTTGTCCTCGCCGTAATTCAGGCCCCGGTATGCCTCCTCGGGCATGGCGCCGTACTGCTTCGACATGTTCAGCACGTCGACAAAGCTGCCTCCCTGGGCGAAATTGAGCTTGCCGCCCATGCGGATGTATTTTCTGGCCTTTTCGATGTAGGCGTTGCGCACCACATACATCTCCGACAGCGTCACGGCCTTGCCGGTGTTGTGGCGCACGTTGTCCTCCAGCGTGGAGAGGCCCGAAAAGGCCCAGCATGTGCCTGATTTGTTCTGGTCGTAGACCGGGCCGTGGTGGTTGATGCGCACGTCGGTGAACTTGAAGCCCGTGCTGTCGGGCACTTCGATTTTGGGATCGTCGGCAAGTACTGCCGTGGCTGACATGGCTGCAAGCGCCACCAGCACGAAACGTTCTATTTTCATGGTTATGTCGTTATGTTGATATTTTCAGTGCTATGACACGTGTCAACGGCACGTCCCTACTGGTGTAACAGAGGGGTGAATATAAATATTTTGTTACAGTTGGCAAAGTTAAGCCAAAATTTGTTATATTTGCAAGGAAGTACGACCGGAATCGTCACAAAACGACGGAAGGCCACTACACAAAATAAGAAAAAAGTCGTTACGAAAAGGTAAAAAGTATAAGTTATGAAGACCAAGACGGCAAAGGAAGAAAAGCGACCGGCACGCATCCGAAAGGGTGACCTGCCCGCGCTGATAGTCGGTTTTTTGCAGCAGAACAATAAGCAGAGCTTTAATTATAAACAGATATCGTTCGGCATAGGGGCCACGCACCCCTCCAACCGGATGGATGTGATCAACGTGCTCGACGAGCTTGCAGCCGCCGACGACATCATGGAGGTGGAGCTTGGCAAATACAAGGCCAAGGCCAACCGAGGCACCGAGAACATCGGTTACTTCGTGCGCCGCAGCAACGGCAAGAACGCCGTGGTGGTGGACGACGAGCAGATATTCGTGGCCGAGCGCAACTCGATGCACGCCCTGAACGGCGACAAGGTGCGCGTGGTGGTCAGCGCCGCCCGCAAGGGACAGGAGCCGGAGGCCCAGGTCATAGAGATAATCGAGGCCAAGGACCAGCAGTTTGTAGGCACGCTGAAGATAGAGAAGAATTACGCCGCACTTATCACCGACTCCAAGTTCCTGGCCGCCGACATCGTGCTGCCGCGCGGCCGCCTGAAGGGAGGCAAGAACGGCGACAAGGCCGTGGCCCGCATCGTGCAGTGGCGCGACGACGAGATGAACCCGCGCGGCGAAATAATAGACATCCTCGGAGTCAAAGGGGAGAACAACACCGAGATGCACGCCATCTTGGCTGAATTCGGCCTGCCGTACAAATATCCCGAGAATGTGGAGAAAGCGGCCGAGAAGATTCAGGAAGGGATCACAAAGGAGGAAGTGGCCAAGCGCGAGGATTTCCGCAACGTCACCACTTTCACCATCGACCCGCGCGACGCCAAGGACTTTGACGACGCCCTGTCCATCCGTCGCCTCGGCAACGGCAACTGGGAGGTGGGCGTGCACATCGCCGACGTGACACACTACGTGCACCCCAACACGATTATCGACAAGGAAGCCCAGAAACGGGCCACGTCGGTCTATCTGGTAGACCGTACCATCCCGATGCTTCCGGAGCGTCTCAGCAACGGCTTGTGCAGTCTGAGGCCCAACGAGGAGAAGCTCACCTTCTCCGCCATCTTCGAGATGGATCATAAGGCCAACGTGGTGAACAGTCGCATAGGCCGCACCGTCATCAAGTCCGACCGCCGCTTCACCTACGAGGAGGCGCAGACCATCATAGAGACCGGCGAGGGCGAATACGCCGAGGAACTGGCCGTGCTCAACACTCTGGCCAAGGAGCTGCGCCGCCGGCGCTTTCAGGGAGGCGCCCTGGAGTTCGACCGCGCCGAGGTGCGATTCGAGATCGACGAGACCGGAAAGCCCGTTTCCGTCTACTTCAAGGAATCGAAGGACGCCAACAAGCTGATAGAGGAATTCATGCTGCTGGCCAACCTCACCGTGGCCGAATCCATCGGCAAGGTGCCCAAGGGGAAGAAGGCCAAGACGTTCGTATACCGCGTGCATGACAATCCCGATCCCGACAAGCTGTCGAACCTGGCGCTGATCGCCACCCGCTTCGGCTATAAGCTGAACACCGACGGCAGCTCGCGTCAGGTGAACCAGAGCGTGAACCGCCTGCTGCGCGACGTCAAGGGAAAAGGGGAGGAGAACATGCTCTCCATCCTGGCTATCCGCTCCATGGCCAAGGCCAGCTACAGCACCGATAACGTGGGCCATTACGGCCTCAATATGCCGTATTACACGCATTTTACCTCGCCGATACGCCGTTATCCCGACATGATGGTTCACCGTCTGCTGGCGCGATATGCCGAGGGAGGCCGCAGCGTCGACAAGGTTAAGACCGAGGAGGAATGCCGCCACGACTCCGACATGGAGGTGCTGGCCAGCAACGCCGAGCGTGCCTCGATACGCTACAAGCAGGTGGAATTCATGCGCGACCGGCTGGGCGAGATATACGAGGGCGTCATCTCCGGCGTGACGGAATGGGGCTTCTACGTGGAACTTGACGAGAATATGTGCGAGGGTCTGGTGCCAATCCGCGACCTGGCCGACGACTACTACGACCTCGACGAGAAGAACTATTGCCTGATAGGGCGGCGTCACGGCGTGCGCTATACGCTGGGCGACCGTGTCAAGGTGCAGGTGGCCCGCGCCGACCTGGAGCGCAAGCAGCTCGACTTCGCTCTGATCGACGACAAGGGAAACCCCAATAAGCCCCTGCCCGAGGACAAGCCGGGCAAGCGTCACGAAGCCAGGAAAGGGGGCAAGAAAAAGGGTAAAAGACGCTGAGACGCGACCCCGGATTGCTAATAATACACCCCGAAACCGTTAAAAAAGAGCCCGGGGATGGCTAAAAATGCGCAAAAATTCCACAAATAGTGTAAAAAATTTGGCCGGAACCAAAAAAAGTAGTAATTTTGCATCGGGTGAGTCCTGGACGACCAGCTCCCCGTGAATCCCCCAGGTCTTGACCGAAGCAAGGGCAGCGGGTTGTAGCGGTGCGATGCAGGGAGCTCTCCCACCCGCCTCTTTAGCTCAGTTGGCCAGAGCACGTGATTTGTAATCTCGGGGTCGTTGGTTCGAATCCGACAAGAGGCTCAGAAAAACCGGACGTTGAAAGACGCCCGGTTTTTTGGTTTTTAAGGGCGGCGGAAGGCCGGGCGTTTCGCTGAAGCTCAGCGCGGGGACCGGGTATCGGGCGTTTCGCTGAAGCTCAACGCGGAAAACAAAAGGAGAATACCGCAAAGAAAGAGCGCATCTGCACGTGGCGGATGCGCTCTTTTTGTTGGTATTTTAGCTTTCTGCTTTCTGCTTTTTGCTTTCTGCTTTCTGCTTTCTGCTTTTTGCTTTTTGCTTTCTGCTTTCTGCTTTCTGCTTTTTGCTTTTTGCTTTCTGCTTTTTGCTTTCTGCTTTTTGCTTTCTGCTTTCTGCTTTCTGCTTTTTGCTTTCTGCTTTTTGCTTCTTTCAGCTTCCTTCTTTCAGCTTTCTTGCCCTTATTCGATTGTCCAGGTTTCCTGGGTCTTCATGATGAGGTCGCGGAGGTTGGCGAAGCCTTTGGCTTCCTTGACCTCGCGGGTCTGGCGGGCTACCTCCTGGTCGTAGACGAGGGCGTCGTAGTCGCGGATCACGCCAAGAGCCAGGGGCAGGTCGTGACCGTCCATCATGGCAAGCTGCTGCTGCAGGAAGTTGTTCCGGCAGTGGGCGTCGTGCGTCAGCACGTCGTCGAGCGTGTAGCCGTCCTGACCCACGGTCACGGCTTTCAGGCCGAAGCCGTCCTGCACCAGTCCCTTCTCCATATTCTTGCCGAACAGCATCTTCTCGCCGTGGCGCAGCAGGATGGTGTGGTCGTCGCGCATCTCCTTGTCGGTGATGTACGAGTGGATGCCGTTGTTGAAGATGACGCAGTTCTGCAGAATTTCCACCACAGAGGCTCCCTGATGCTTGGCGGCGGCCACCATGACCTCACGGCTTACCTCGAGGTTAGTATCGTAGCTACGGGCAAAGAAATTGCCTCTGGCGCCGAAGCAGAGCTCGGCCGGGATGAAGGGATCCTCCACCGTGCCGTAGGGGCTGGATTTCGATACCGTGCCGCGGTCGGACGTGGGGGAGTACTGTCCCTTGGTCAGACCATATATCTTGTTGTTGAATATCAGCATGTTGATATTCACGTTGCGGCGCACCGCGTGGATGAAGTGGTTGCCGCCGATGGCCAGGCCGTCGCCGTCGCCGCTGATCTGCCATACGGTCAGGTCGGGGTTGGCAGTCTTCAGGCCGGTGGCGATGGCCGCCGCACGTCCGTGGATGGTGTGCATGCCGTAGGTGTTCATGTAGTAGGGCAGACGCGAGCTGCATCCTATGCCCGAGATCACGGCCGTCATATAGGGCGGAATGCCGAGTTCGGCCATTGCCTTCTGCAATACGTTCAGAATGGCATGGTCGCCGCAACCCGGACACCACCGGGCCGTCTGTCCATTTTTATAATCCGTGGCCGTATAGGCTTTGTTTTCATTCTGTTCCATTGCTTAAGCTTTTATGTGGTTCAACACTCCGTCCACAACCTCGCGCACCAGGAAGGGCTGACCCTCCACCTTGTTGATGCGTTTGATCTCCTTCATGGGGAGATGCATCTGCAGATAGTCGGCAAACATGCCGGTGTTCAGTTCGGCCACGATGATGTTCTTGTAGCGCGCCAGCACCTCGAAAGTATTGGAGGGCAGCGGGTTGATGTAGCGGAACTGCCAGAATGCCACCTTGTGGCCCTGTGCGTTGAGCTGAGTGGCTGCAGCCATCAGATGGCCGTAAGTGCCGCCCCAACCGAGCAGGATGGTGTCGGCGTCGGGAGCCAGCATAGGCTCGAGCGGGGGCACCTCGTCGGCGATGCGGGCTATCTTCTCGCGGCGAGCCTTGACCATACGCTCATGGTTGGGGCCGTCGGTAGAGATGACCGAAGTCCTGGCATCCTTCTCCAGACCACCGAGGCGGTGCATGGCGCCGGGAGTGCCGGGCAAAGCCCACCAGCGGGCGCCGTTGGCGTCGCGGTCGTATGCGCGCCAGCCCTGCTCCAGCACGTTCTGAGGCAGGATGTGGGGATGTATTTCAGGATAATCCTTGTCTTCGGGAATGCGCCATGCCGACGATCCGTTGGCTATGAAGGCGTCGGTGAGGAGGATTACGGGCGTCATGTGCTCCATTGCGATGCGTGCGGCTTCGAAAGCCATGTGGAAGCAGTCGGTGGGGCTTGTGGCGGCCAATACACAGAGAGGTGCCTCGCCGTTGCGGCCGTACAGGGCCTGCAGCAAGTCGGTCTGCTCCGTCTTGGTGGGAAGACCGGTGGAGGGGCCGCCGCGCTGCACGTCGATAACGACCAGCGGCAGTTCAGCCATTACGGCCAGGCCGATGCCTTCCGACTTCAGCGCCAGGCCGGGGCCGGACGTGGAGGTGACGGCCAGGTGGCCTGCGTATGAGGCACCGATGGCCGAGCATACGCCGGCTATCTCGTCCTCCATCTGTATGGCCTTTACGCCCAGGTCCTTGCGCTTGGCCAGCTCATGCAGGATGTCGGTGGCCGGAGTGATGGGGTAAGAGCCTAAGAACAAGGGGCGTCCGCTCTTTTCCGAAGCCATGATCAGACCCCATGCGGTGGCGGTGTTGCCCGTCACGTCGGTGTAAGTGCCGGGGCGCGCGTCGCTGGTCTCGATGCGGTACACGGGCAGCGAGCTGTGGGTGTTGTGACCGTAGTCCCATCCGGCGCGTATCACCTTGGCGTTGGCCTCGTACACGGCCGGCTTCTTGGCGAACTTGGCGCGCAGTTTGCGCAGCACGGATTCCACGGGACGGTCGAATATCCAGCAGATTATGCCCAGGGCCAGCATGTTACGGCTTTTCATCATCGTTTTCTGATCCACGCCGGAATCCTCCAGGGCGCTTTTGATCAGGGTAGTCATGGGCACGAGCATCACCCTGTGGGGGTCGATGCCCAGCTCCGCGATGGGGTCGGAGGTGGCGTATTCGGCCTTTTTCAGGTTAGCGGCCGTGAACGAGTCACCGTCGCAAACGATCACACCCTCCTTCTTCAGGTACTTCAGGTTGGTCTTGAGCGCGGCGGGGTTCATGGCCACGAGCACGTCGGCCTCGTCGCCGGGGGTGAACACGTCCTTACCCACGCTGACCTGATAGCCCGACACACCGCTCAGCGAGCCTTGCGGCGCGCGGATTTCGGCCGGATAGTCCGGGAATGTCGAGATCTCGTCTCCCTTCTCTGCCGAGATGTTGGAGAAGATGTTGCCTGCAAGCTGCATGCCGTCGCCCGAGTCGCCGGCAAATCTGATCACCACCTTGTCGATGGCCTTGACATTGGTTTCCTGCAACATAATTTGTGTTTTACTGATATTTACTCGTCCCGAGGCCCGGAGCTAAAGTGTCCGAAGCCGGGGACATTAAGGTTTACGTTATTTCACCATTACCTTTACGGCCTTGCGGAATGTAGGCTTGGTGACGATGTAGATGCCGCGGGCCAGGTTCTCGCCGCTGCACTGACGTCCGTTGAGGTCGAATATCACGGCACCCTCCGGAGCCAGGATGTTGTTGCCCCACACTTCCACAAGGATGCTGTCGTCGTTGTCGCTGTCGGCTGCGGGAACGTTCCCGATGCCCGAGCCCTGCTTGCGCGTCAGGGTCAGCTTGGCGTTGCGCACCTCCCATGTGTCGGCGCCCGACGTGTTGGACTGATATTTGAATCCGACGCGTATCTTGGAGCCGGTCTTGCCATATTCCGACAGGTCGATGTCGCCCGAGTTGGAGAATATCCACTTGCCGGACACAGGCCATGACGGAACCTCGAAAGTCTTGATGTATCCCGCGTCGTTGGCGTTGACGCTCATATCCATCACCGCCACCTTGCAGAGATCCTGCAGCGTGGTCTGGAACCTGGCGGCGTGGTCGAAGCTGAATGTGGCGGTCTCCACATCGGTCATGTCCACTTCGGGACCCCATACGTATGCCTCGGCGGCGTAAGCCTTATTGTTCATGTAGGCGCTGCCGTTCATGTAATACTTGTTTTCGTATGATTTCCACTGCCACACGTAGCTGAGGGCCGGATCCATCGAGACGATGTCGAAATCCCATCCGGCGTCGCCGTCGGAATCATTCTCGCCCAGCCAGTTGTATTCGTCGGCGGGGTTATCCGGATTGTCGGGGTTATCGCCGCCACCGGTGCCGGTGTTGTAGGGCACGTTCTTCTTGTCGCCCCAGATATGGTCGGCCAGGTCGGGGAGGTCGATGAACGGATTGCGGTTGCCCTGCTCCTTCTGAATGCCGTCGTTGCGGTCGCGTTCCTTCTGGCTCACGGCATCAAGGTTGGACCAGCTGAGCAGAAGCTCCTGCGCCCAGGGCTTGAACATAAGCTCATTGCCGGTGTCGTACATCCAGGTGAAGCGAGTGCCCCATTTCATGTCCTTGTAGGCGCAGAACATATACATGAACACGCGGGCGAAGTCGCCCTTGTATTCATCTGCCGGTTCGTAAACATAGTTGGAGCCGCCGCCGGTGTTGCTGGTAGGATGACCTACGAACGTCACGCCGTTCTCCCATGTCGGAGTGCCCGACACTACGCCAAGAGGATAATTGGACTTGCGGTTGTTGGCCGTCTTATCCGATGGATTGAGGTGTACGATGTCCTTGTAAGCGGCGTTTTCTGTGCCGTCCCACCATGAATTGGCCACCGAGTGCTCGATGTTCATGCCGCTGTGGCCGTTGGTCGACACCAGGTTGTTGCTGTACATGTCCCACCAGTATTCCTTGCCGTTCACCACCTTGATGTCGGTGGAGCGGAAAGCGCGCCATGTGGCGTCGCCATAGCTGATCTCCTTATGGCCTGCCGCCATCTTCTTGATGGCGTCCATCAGTTCGGCACCGCATTTGCCGTTCAGCGAGTTGTAATAATTTTCGGGGTATCCGCCGAATGCATCGACAGTACCCAATCCGCCAAACATCAGGAGTCCGGCGGCTATGATCAGATTTCGTCTTGATAATGTCATTAGATAGTTCACATTTTCATGGTTAACCGCCATGCCGCGTGTGCCGCTTGCCCGGCAGAGTGACATGGGGAAGCAAAGTTACAAATAATATTTCAAATAAAATAGGTATCTGACAAATAATAAGGAAATATTTCAGATAACGGAATATGTGACTGTGCGTGGTGCTGACTGTGTGGGTATCAGTGCGCGAGTTTGTCGGGATTTTTCGCGATGAATTCGGCCCACGACTTGGAGGCCTTGGCAGTGGCGGCGGGTTTGGCGGTTTCGTAGAAATGGGTTAGGGCGACGGCCACGGCATCGGTGGCGTCGAGCAGCGTGGGCATCTGGCTCTGCGGGATGTGGAGCAGATGCTGCACCATGTTGGCCACCTGTTCCTTCGATGCCTGACCGTTGCCGGTGACGGCCATCTTGACCAGACGCGGGGCATACTCCGCGATGGGGATGTCGCGGGCCAGGCAGGCCGCCATGGCCACCCCCTGCGCGCGTCCTAATTTCAGCATCGACTGGATATTCTTGCCGAAGAAAGGCGCCTCCAACGCCACCTCGTCGGGCAGATACTGAGCGGCAAGACTCTCCACGCGTTCGTAGATGCGGTGCAGGCGCAGGTAATGACTCTCGAAACGGTCCAGCTTGATTACGCCCTGCACTATCACCTCCGGCTTCCTGCCGCGTATGCCTAATACGCCATAGCCCATGACACGTGTGCCCGGGTCGATGCCCATTATGATGCGGTCGTATTCCTTCAGTTTCTCGGTCATTCTTTCATTTTTCGTACTGCGAAATTACAAAAAAAACTTCATACTCGCCATTGTTCACATCAGGATTTCCCGGAAGTGCCTCTCCGAGGCACCACACACAATAGGTATGTCGCTCGGACTCGGCACGTCGCTCGGACTCGGCACGTCGCTCGGACTCGGTATGCCGCTCGGAGTCAGAGTGGCTAATAATTGCCGCTTGGATTCAGATTCTTAATGAATTCAACATGGAAATTAGTTAATGTGCACAGACTATAAACAATGTTTACTAAAGTGCTTTTTGTAAAAAGCATTTTTACGGGAAAATGCTCTCCGGAGAATGCTCTTTTGAAAATAAGAGGGTATTAACAATATGTTACGAGACGAAAAAAATTTTATTTATTGCAAAATTATCCATAAATTTGCAAACTGACAACCGTGTGCGCAGGTTATACCTTAACCATGCGTATAATAATACCTGAAATAATAATACCAAAACGAAAGAACACAAAGACGAAAGATTATGGACAGATATAATGAGGCCATCAAGGCCAGCAAAGTAACGGAAGACGACGCCCTGGTGGCAAACGAAGTCGCCAAGATTGTGGAGAAGGCTCCGCAGTATGCGAGCCCCGAGGTATATAAGTTTCTGTTGAACTCGATAGACTTGACCACCCTCAGCACCGAGGATTCGGAGCGCAGTGTGGCCAAGTTCACCAACCGTGTCAACGATTTTGACGCCGAATATCCGCAGTACGGTCATGTGGCCGCCATCTGCGTGTACTCCAATTTCGCCGAGGTGGTGAAGGATCACCTGGACGTTGAGGGCGTTGACGTCTGCGTAGTGGCCGGCTGTTTCCCGTCGAGCCAGACGTTTACGGCCGTCAAGGTGGCCGACGTGGCCCTGGCCGTGGCTTCCGGTGCGCAGGAGGTTGACGTGGTGCTGAACATCGGCATGTTCCTTGACGAGAACTACGAGGAACTGTGCGACGAGCTGATCGAGCTGAAGAACACCGCCAAGGACGCCAGACTGAAGGTGATACTGGAGACCGGTTGCCTGAAGACGGCCGCCGCCATAAAGCGCGCGTCGATACTGTCCATGTACTGCGACGCCGACTTCATCAAGACCTCGACCGGCAAGATCTACAAGGGCGCCAGCCTGGAGGCCGCTTACGTGATGTGTCAGTGCATCAAGGAATACTACGAGAAGACCGGCCGCAAGGTGGGCTTCAAGGCCGCGGGCGGCGTGCGCACCACCGAGGATGCCCTGAACTATTACGCCGTGGTGAAGGAAGTGCTCGGCGACGAATGGCTGAACCAGGACCTGTTCCGTCTCGGCGCATCCAGCCTGGCCAACGCAGTTCTGTCCAGCCTGGAAGGAAAGGAAGTGAAGTTCTTCTGAGTCGTTTCTGACTGACCTGTGGTCGGAATAATCCTCAACCTTAACCTAAACTGTACTTATACATCATGCGAAGACTGATAACTGCGTTGATAGTGTCGCTGGCTCTGACAGGAGCCGCAGGACAGCTCGCGGCCAAGAAGATAGCCACCTACGGCGTGGCCTTCTACAACCTGGAGAACCTGTTCGACACCATCAACAACAACGGCAAATACGACAAGGAGTTCAGTCCCGAGGGCTCGTACCGCTGGGACGGCAAGAAGTATTGGTCGAAGATCAAGAACATAGGATACTCCATCTCGCAGATGACCACGCGCACCACGCCCGACGGGCCGGCCGTGATAGGAGTGAGCGAGATAGAGAACATCACCGTGCTGCAGGATCTGGTGAAGGATCCGCAGATCAAGGACCGCAACTACGGCATCATCCACCACGACAGCCCCGACCGACGAGGCGTGGACGTGGGCCTGCTGTACAATCCCAAGTTCTTCCGCCCGCTGCGCACCACCAACCATGTGCTGACCATCGACTCGATGCCGTGGTTCAAGACGCGCGACCAGATGTGCGTTGTCGGGCTGCTGGGCAACAAGGTGACGGGCTACAGCCGCGTGGCCGTGATAGTGAACCACTGGCCCAGCCGCCGCGGAGGCGAGAAGCAGAGCAGCTACCTGCGCGAAGCCGCCGCAAAGCTGACACGCTCCATAGCCGACTCCCTCTATAAGATAGACCCGAAGATAGGCGTCATCGTGATGGGCGACCTCAACGACGACCCGCACAACAAGTCCGTGGCCCAGACTCTCGGCGCCGTGAAGCACATCGACAAGACGGTGCCGGGCGGATTCTTCAATCCATTCTGGGAGAAACTGGACAAGGGCATCGGCTCCTATATATACCGCGGAGGCTGGGACCTGTTCGACCAGATCATAGTTAACAAGAACATAGTGGACGGAGCCTGCGGCGTGAAATACTACGGCGCCGAGGTGCTGAACAAGCCGTTCCTGCTGCAGCAGGACGGCCAGTACAAGGGCTATCCCCTGCGCACCTTCTCGTCGGGAGCCTGGACCAACGGCTATTCCGACCACCTGCCGACCGAGATATTCCTGACCCAAGAAATAGACTGACTCAAGAAATAGACTGACCCAAGAAATAGACTAAGGCATCGTTCCTTAAAAAATGTATACGTCAGGGCGGTGGATTTTCGAGGTAATTCTGTCGATTGATGAGGGAGCAGCCTCGCGGCTGTGACCGAAGAAAGCGACAAAATTAACCGAAAAGACACCGGACAAGGCGCAAGAGAACAGAAAATTATTAAAAACAATCTATAATAACAGGCATGTCCGAAAGAAATATTACATCAGACTCGCAGCTGCACCTCATCTTTAGTATTTTGACTCAGTCGCATAGTCCACTATGCTCCTGAGCCTGCAAGACTAAATCTGAGGCACATCTGCGACCCTGACGTATATATTTTTTAAGGAACGATGCCTAACAATAACATGCGAACAAGACTGACAATATTGCTGCTGATCGCCCTGGCATTCCAGGGGATGGCGGCCACGGGAGTCAAGGGCACGCTGGTGGACGCCAAGAGCGGCGCGCCGGTGGGCAACGCCAATGTGGTGTTGAGCGACCAGGCTCTCTTCGTGACCAGCGGCTCGGACGGCGTGTTCACCATCTCCAACGCCCGGCAGGGTAAGGATGTGCTGGAAATCATAGCCTCCGGCTACGAGGATGCATACGTGGACGTGAACATAGTGGCCGGCATGGTGAGCAACCTGGGCGACATCAAGCTGACGCCCGCCGGATTCGACGCCCCGGCCCTCGATTCCGAGAATTATCTTTTCAATGAGGAGGACCTTCTGGACGACGAGGGTCTGAGCCAGAACATCGGTACCATCCAGGGAGCCACGGACGATGTTTATTACCAGGCCGCCAACTATAAGTTCAGCACCATGCGCTTCAGGCTGCGTGGCTACGAGCAGCAGTGGCAGTCGGGCTATGTGAACGGCTTCAACTTCAACGACGCGATGCGCGGCCGCTTCAACTACTCGCAGTTCGGCGGCATGACGTCCAGCGCGTTCCGTTCGCGTACCACCGACCTCGGCATGTCGGCCGCGGCCTACGGCTTCGGCGACATAGGCGGCGCCACCAACATCACCACCTACGCCTCGCAGTTCGCCCCCGGTTGGCGCGGAAACCTGTCGTACACCAACTCCAACTACATGCTGCGCGCCATGCTGCAGTATTCCACCGGACTCAACAAGCACGGCTGGGCGTTCACCGCTTCCATCATTGGCCGTTACGCTCCGGAGGGCGTGATCGAGGGCACGTTCTACAACAGCTTCGGTTACTTCCTGTCGCTGCAGAAGGTGTTCAACGACAAGCACAGCCTCAACATCTCCACATGGGGAGCGCCCACACAGCGCGCCACCAACGCCGCCGCCACGCAGGAGGCTTACGACCTGGCCGGCTCCAACCTGTACAACCCCAGCTGGGGTTACCTGAACGGCAAGAAGAAAAGCTCGCGCATAGTGGAGAGCTTCGACCCCACCGTGCTGGTAAACTGGATATGGAAACCCAAGATGGGCGTTCAGCTCAACACCGGCGCCGGATTCCGCAGCTCCAACTACTCAAGCTCCGCCATACAGTTCTATATGGCTCCGGACCCGAAGCCTGACTATTACCGCAACCTGCCCAGCTACTTCAAGCCGACGGCCGACCGCGACCTGGAGCCCGACCTGTTCGCCGCGCAGCTCGCACAGCAGCAGTATGTGACCGACTGGTGGGGCGGCGACAAGGCCCACCGTCAGATCAACTGGGACAACATCTATCAGACCAACCTGATGAACTGCATCCAGTATGACCGCGACCCGGAACTGCGCGGACAGTCCAGCTATATCTTAGAGGACCGTCACAGCAACTTCACGCAGTGGATGCTGAACTCATACCTGGATTACCGTCTCAGCGACACGATGACGCTGCAGGGCGGTCTCAGCTTCGACTATACCAACGGCCATTACTACAAGACAGTGCGCGACCTGTTGGGCGGCGAGTTCTGGCGCGATGTCGACAACTTCTCCGAGCGTGACTTCGCCGGCGACGTCAACATCATGCAGAACGATATGCGCAACCCCAACCGCAAGGTAGGCAAGGGCGATGTGTTCGGTTACGACTACAACATCCACAACTATCACGGCCGTCTGTGGATACAGAACCAGATCAACACCCGGCACTTCAACGTGAACTATGCGCTGGAGTACAACCTGATCAGCTTCATGCGTCACGGTAACATGCAGAACGGCCGCGCCCCCGAGAATTCCTACGGCAACGGCAAGACGCATACCTTCAACACCGGCGCCCTCAAGGCCGGCGTGACCTACAAGATAGACGGACGCAACTACATCACGGCCCACTTCGGACTCGGCAACCGCGCTCCGCTGCCCTACGACGCATACGTGTCGCCCCGCACCAAGGACAACGCCGTGAAGAACCTCGAGACCGAGAAATACATCAGCGCCGACCTCTCCTATACATGGAACTACAAGAACTTCCGCGGTAGCCTCACCGGCTTCATTACCCACAACTGGGACGGCCTGAAGCGCTCCAACTTCTACGACTACCAGGCCAACTCCTTCATGAACTACGCCATCAGCGGCATGGAGACCGAGTACAAGGGCGTGGAACTGGGTATGGAGTACAAGATACTGAGCAACCTGTCGGTGACTTTCGCCGGCACATACGCGCGCTATCAGTACAAGAACAACCCGATGGGTATCCGCAGCTACGAGAACGGTGCGGAGGCCGATATCGAAAAGAGACTGTACTATAAGAACTACCGCATCGGCGGCACGCCGCAGCAGGTTTACTCGTTCGGAGTGAACTACAACATCAAGCAGTGGTTCTTCGAGGCCAACGCGCAGTGGTTCGGCGACACATGGTTCGAGATCTCGCCCGCACGCCACGAGGAGATGCCCGACCTGTGGAAATTCTGCTCGTCGGAGGCCGACTACATCAGCCGCCGCGACGCCATCGCATATCAGGACAAACTGAACTCCGAATGGGTGGTCAACCTGTCGGTGGGCAAGCTGATATACACGAAGTTCGGTTCGCTGAACTTCAACCTCAGTGTGAACAACCTGCTGAACAACCGCAACATTCAGACCGGCGGCTGGCAGGAAGGTAAGTTCGACTATACCAACTATGACGTGAACAAATTCCCCAACAAGATCTGGTACGCCCAGGGCATACGCGTGTTCTTCAACGTGGGCATCCGCTTCTAAGGAACAGACCATAAACATATAAGACAATGAAAATAAGCAAGATCATATATACGATGGCTCTGTTGGCAGGCATGGGCCTTGTGTCGTGCAACGACGAGCTGGCCGAGCCGCCCATCCCGCAGCCTGACGGCGGCACCATCGGACTCGGCACCTGGGAAGTCCCGATGACGGCGGCGCAGGCGCTGACCGGATTCGTCAACGACTCCATCGCGGAGCCGTGGGTGACAGGATACATAGCCGGATACATCAACACCAATGTGAGCAACGTGCTGTCGGATGCTACATTCGGCGTGCCTACGGCCGACGAGCCATGCACCGTGGCCACCAATATGCTGATCACCTCCCGTAATCCCGAAACCATTACCGACGAGAACCCGCTGACATGGGAGGAATGCGCCAGCGTGCAGCTGCCCAGCGGCGCCGTGCGCAACGCACTGAACCTGAAAGACCATCCCGACAACCTGTACAAGCTCGTGACCCTGCGCGGCACCACCGGTTCGAAATACTGCGGCGTCTACGGCGTCCGCTCCGTTTCGGACTATGAATGGGGCGACAAGGGAAAGGAACCCGTCAACACCGACGTTCCCGCCGTGCGCTATCTGTGGCAGGGCTTCGACACGTCCACGGACCTGAACACCTACAAGGCCGAGGGCTGGAAGGTGCTGACCGTAAGCGGCAACATATTGGGCTGGGGCATCGCCCAGAACGGCAACAACAATTACATCGTGGCCAGCGCATATAACGCCACGGCCAACGGCGGCCCGTACGAGGACTGGCTGGTAAGCCCGGCGGTCGACCTGGACCAGAGCATAGAGAAGACAGTGTCGTTCAGCCTGCGCGCCGGATACAAGGCCGACGATTCCACCTTAGAGGTATGGCTGATGCAGGACGGCGAGCCGGCACGTAAACTCGACGCTGACATCCCCGAGGCACCCGCCGACGGTTACAGCGACTGGGTGACATCCAAGATCGACCTGTCGGAGCTGAGCGGCGACATCAAGATAGCATGGCGTTATTACAGCGCTCACGGTGCCCGCAACTGCACAGCTTACTGTCTGGACAACGTGAACATAGGCGGTGCGCCCGAAGTGATATATGCCGGCCTTGACGGCGCGGCCTCCAGCATCAACTGGACATACGACAACATCAACCTGGGGGGCCTTACTTCCGTATGGAGCTGGACCGAGCGCAACGGAGGACACTACCTGTACGGTACGGCATTCGTTAACGGAGCACACGAGGCTCTGGCATACGCCATCTCGCCCGAAATCGACCTGACCGGCAAGACCAACCTCACGCTGGAGTTCGAACACGCCGCCAACTATCAGCGCAACATAAGGCAGCTGTGCAAGTTAGTGGTTCGCGAGGCCGGCACGACAGACTGGACCGAGCTGACCATTCCCAACTGGCCGACGGCCGGAAACTGGAACTTCGCCAAGTCGGGCGAAATAGACCTCTCCGCATTCGAGGACAAGAAGATAGAGGTCGGCTTCAAATATGCCTCCACGGCAAGCGCAGCCGACTCCTGGGAAATACGTAATCTCAAAATCACCGGTAAGTCTAAATGAGTACGAAAATGAAAAGACATAAGATAATCACACTCGGCATCGGGGCGCTGGCGTTGGCTGCGGGCATGACCGCCTGCCAGGCCGACATGGACACGCCGGATCTCCAGGTGCCGGAGGCTACCATCCAGCCTAACATGACCATCGCCGAACTCAAGACCGAGTTCCAGAACAAGACGGAGCTTGTAGGCACCAAGGAGGATGGCTCGCACTACATAATCCACGGCCGCGTGGTGTCGTCGGACGCCTCGGGCAATATCTATCAGAACCTGGTGGTGCAGGACGAGACCGCCGCGCTGACGTTCTCCATACGCCAGGGCAGCATGTACACCAGCTACCGTCTGGGCCAGGAAGTGGTGGTAGACATGACCGGCCTCTACATCGGTTACTACCGCGGCCTGCAGCAGGTGGGCGCCCCCGGCGATCCTTACGACGGAGCGCCGCAGCTGGGATTCATGGCCTACGACAACTGGCTGGGACACGCCCAGAAAACGGGTCTGCCCAATCCCGACACCAAACTTGTGACATACGACGAGCAGTGGCCCGCCGACAATATGTACTGCATCTCCCTTACGCTGCCTATCTCGCAGGGCGACCTGATCAGGCTGCAGAGCCAGCTGGTGGAGATACGCAACGTCAGCTTCTCAGGCGCCGACGGCAAGCTTACATTCGCGCCCAAGCAGGAGACAGTGTCGCGTTACATCAAGAACGAGGCCGGCGACTCGATCGCAGTGCGTAACTCGGGTTACAGCAACTTCTATAACGACCCGCTGCCCATGGGTACGGGCAATGTGCGCGGCATCCTGGGTTACTACGGCGACTCGTGGCAGCTGACCTTGCGCGACCGCAGCGACGTCATGATCAGCAACGACGGCGCGAAGGAGAAACCGTTTACCGTAGAGCAGATGCTTAGCGGCAACTACAACATGCGCGAGGGCTGGGCCACCGGTTACATAGTCGGTTCCGTCAAGGCCGGCGAGACCGCCACGGCAGCCGACAAGGTGATATTCGGCAAGGACGCCGAGCTGGACAACAATCTGCTGATAGCCGACGATCCCGACTGCACTGACCTGTCGAAGTGCGTCACGGTCGACCTGACCCAAGGTTCGATGCTGCGCCGTTACGCCAACCTTATAGACCATCCCGACGTTTATAAGAAAAAGCTTTCGGTGCTCGGTACGGTAGGCTCGTACTTAGGCATAACGGGTATGACGGACTGCCCCGGCACGATCGGCTCGTTCTCCATCGAAGGCGTGGAAATCAATGTCCCGACCGGCGACTTCAAGGAGGTATATCACGGACTGCTCGAAACTGCCACTTCGTGCGACTGGACATTCGACAACGTGATAATGAATTCCCCGGTAACCCGCGTGTGGTCGTGGCGTGACTATAACGGTAAATACTACCTGAACGGCAGCGCATTCGTGGGGAATGTCAACTATGAAGCACTGGCGTACGCCGTCAGCCCCGAAATAGACCTGACCGGAAAACTTGAGGCCAAGGCCAGCTTCGACCATGAAGCGAAGTTCCAGACCACGCTGCGCAGCCTGTGTAAATTCGCAGTGCGCGAGGTAGGCCAGGCCGAATGGACCGACTACAACATCCCGAATTGGCCGCCGACGGGCGACTGGACATACGCCAACTCCGGCGACATAGACATCAGCGCCTTCGCCGGCAAGAAGATACAGATAGCCTTCAAGTATGCTTCCAGCGAGGCCGGAGCCGACACATGGAGAATCAAGGACGTTGTCGTATCGGCACGTTGATAGACTGATATAACCTGATGCCGCCGAAGCGTATATACAATTGCTTCGGCGGCATTTTTAGAATAAAAGACTATGAAAAGATTCCTACTCATATCGCTGCTTGTCGGCGCGGTGTTCTCGCTCGACGCCGTCTATAGGCCGGGCTATTACAATCAGATGGACGGCAAGAAAAAAGAGGAACTGAAATCGGCCGTGAAGCAATGCGTGCAGAACCACCAGACGCTTACGTACAGCCAGCTTCCCGGTTACTGGCAGTACACCGACGTGTATCCCGAATTGGTGGACGGCTGCAAACGATGGTGGGACATGTATTCCGACGAGTTATGCCTGATACGTTCCGGACAGAATGCCTTTCAGAGCTTTTCGGGCTACAAGATGCAGCGCGAGCACTCCGTGCCCAAATCGTGGTGGAAGCAGAACGGCGACGTGGAATACACGCCCGCATATTCCGACCTGTGGAACCTGTATCCCAGCAACGGCGCGGCCAACCAGGCGAAGCTGAACTATTCGTTCGGACCCTGCCAGACCGCGACATTCGACAACGGCGTCAGCAAGGTAGGAACCCCGAAAAACGGCTATGGCGGCGGTTCGTCGCGCGTGTTCGAGCCGGCAGACGAGTATAAGGGCGACTTCGCCCGCTCCATGTTCTACATGGCCTGCGTATACCCGGACATAAACTGGGTTATAAACTATATGTTCCGCAAGGAATCCTATCCCACGCTGACCAACTGGGCCATGAACATGCTGCTGCAGTGGGCGCGCGAGGACAAGGTGTCGCAGAAGGAGATAGACCGCAACAACCTGGTGGAGCAATACCAGGGCAACCGCAATCCCTTCGTGGACTTCCCCGAACTGGCCGAGTATATATGGGGAGTGCGCACCAACGAGACGTTCATCATAGCCGACCAGGAATCGACGGATCCGACGCCGCCTATCACGGGCGACCCGGAGCTGACCAATCCCGTTAACGGCTCGGAGATGGACTTCGGGCAGGCGGCCGTTGGCCACGCCGTGACCCGCGCGTTGAGCATCGAGGGGTCCAACTTCACCTCGCCGCTGTCGGTGCGCGTGGTGGGTGCCGACCGCAGTTTGTTCCGCCTGGATGTAAGCGAGATTCCGGCGCCTACGCTGAACGCCGCCGGCGGATATATGCTCGACATCACTTATCTGCCTCAGGAAACAGGCAGGCATGAGGCCAAACTGACGCTGTACGACGGCGGTCTGGAAGGGTCCGTGGCAATCACGCTGAAAGGGGAGGCGCTGCCTGTGCCTGAACTCACCGCACTCATCGCGCTGGAGGCAACCGACGTGACGGCCAACAGCTATGTGGCCAACTGGAACCCGGCCGACGGCATTGCCGACTATTACACCGTGACACGCGTGCGCTACAACGGCGACAACCAGGAGACGGAGACGTACGAGACCGGCGAGACCTCGTTGCTGATGACAGACCGCAATCCGGGCGTGGCCGAGACTTACACGGTGACCTACACGCGCCTCGGAATCGTGTCGCCCGAGAGCAACACCATCTATGTGGGCGCAAGCGGCGTGAACGCCATTGAATACGGTGTGCCGTACCGTGTATTCGCCGACTCCGAGGGAATACTGTTCCTGACCGGCGACGGCAACGACGTGGAGGGCGTGACCATATCCGACGTGCAGGGCAACATTTATATGCGCGGCACGGTGAGCCACGGCGACGTCATCCCGGTTCCCCGCGGAGTCTATATCATCACCGCGCCGGGACAGAAGCCGCACAAGATTATTTTTTTAAATCGGAATATTTCGCTAACTTAGCGTCATGAAACAATACCTGGATTTGTTGCGCCACATTCTGGAGACGGGCGTAAAGAAGGAGGACCGCACCGGCACCGGCACGCTGTCGACGTTCGGCTACCAGATGCGGTTCGACCTGCAGCAGGGCTTCCCGCTGCTCACCACCAAGAAGGTGCACCTCAAGAGCATCATATACGAGCTGCTGTGGTTCCTGCAGGGGGACACGAACGTGAAATACCTTCAGGAACACGGTGTGCGTATATGGAACGAATGGGCCGACCCGGACGGCGACCTGGGCCATATCTACGGCTATCAGTGGCGTTCGTGGCCCGACTATAACGGCGGCCACATCGACCAGATACGCCAGGCCCTGGACGACATAAGGCACAACCCCGACTCGCGCCGCATCATCGTGTCGGCGTGGAACGTGGCCGACCTGCCCAACATGAACCTGCCGCCGTGTCACGCCTTCTTCCAGTTCTACGTGGCCGACGGCAAACTGAGCTGCCAGCTGTACCAGCGCAGCGCTGACTCGTTCCTTGGCGTGCCATTCAACATAGCCAGCTATGCGTTGCTGACCATGATGATGGCCCAGTGTGCCGGTCTGCTGCCCGGCGAGTTCATACACACCCTGGGCGACGCGCACATCTATCTGAACCATCTGGACCAGGTGAAGGAACAGCTGAGCCGTACGCCACGGCCATTGCCCACGATGACCCTGAACCCCAGCGTGAACGACATCATGGACTTCCGTTACGAGGATTTCACCCTGTCGGGCTATGACCCCTGGCCCGCCATCAAGGGGCAAATCAGTGTGTGACCCCCCTGGCCGCGTCCAAAAGGCCCTCCAAAAGACCCTAAGCCGTTTTTGTAAATTTCAATTTTTTACTTAACTTTGGCATTAGAAGTTATGAATTCTATTGCAATGAGCCGAAAACGAATATATATAGATTTATTGACCAAGGCATCTCCATACATCCGCTCGATGTATGGAGTGAGGTCGCTTACCCTGTTCGGGTCAGTTGCAAGAGGCGAAGATCTGAATGACAGCGATGTCGATTTATTTGTCGACATGCCACCTAAGGCATTGAACATTGTCGCTCTGAAACAATATCTGCAAAATCTGTTGGGCCGATCGGTTGATATAGTCCGTAAACATGCTCAGCTTGATCCTTACCTTGCTGACGAAATCAATAGGGATGGAATCAGAATATTCGCGTAAAAGTCTGATCTTTCATATAATGAGATAATTGATTCATGCATGCGACATGATCATGTCATGGAATGAAAGAATATCAACGGCCAATGAATATCCGTCATCTCCGGAAGGAATGGAAAAAATGGCCGCAACCTGCATGATGATCCAGGCGATAGGAGAAGGTATAAAAAAGATAGATCGTCTTGCCCCGGGATATCTGTCTGACGCCAGTCCTGAAACTCAATGGAAACAAATCATTGGACTTCGCGACCATATTTCACATGGATATTTCAATCTGGATGCCGACATAATATTTGATGTCGCAAAAAATGAAATACCGCGTTTGAAATTGACTTTGATTCAAATATCCGGATAACGATCGAGCGGCCTTTGCGCGCGGTGCCGAATCCTTGCTTTTGTGCCGGAAATTTTGTAACTTTGCAAGGTGATAGGCAGATGGCAATCTGCACAATGACATAGCAATGGCAGAAGATAACTACGAACAGACAGAAGAGTTCCTGGACGAAGGTCAGGAGGTCAGAAAGAAATATCAGGCAGACAATATCCAGGTGCTGGAAGGCCTGGAGGCCGTGCGTAAGCGCCCCTCCATGTACATCGGCGACACGTCGGTGCGCGGACTCCACCATCTGGTGTACGAGGTTGTGGACAACTCCATCGACGAGGCCCTGGCAGGCTATGCCTCCCACATCGAGGTGACCATAACCGAGAACAATTCCATCCGTGTGGACGACAACGGCCGAGGCATCCCCGTGGACATGCACGAGAAGATGCACAAGCCGGCCCTGGAGGTGGTGCTGACGGTGCTGCACGCCGGCGGTAAGTTCGACAAGGGTTCCTACAAGGTGTCGGGCGGTCTGCACGGTGTGGGCGTGAGCTGCGTCAACGCGCTCTCCGACTATCTCCGCGCCGAGATACACCGCGACGGCAAGATCCACATGCAGGAATACGCATTCGGTAAGCCGACTTCGCAGCTGTGCGTCATCGGCGACACCGACCGCACCGGTACGACCATCATATTCCATCCGGACGCATCCATATTCTCGGAGACGGTGTACGACTACGAGACGCTGGCCAACCGTCTGCGCGACCTGGCGTTCCTGAACGCAGGAATCACGCTGACCCTGACCGACGAGCGCGTGCGGGACGAGGAAGGCAACCCCAAGCGTGAGGTGTTCCACTCCAAGGACGGTCTGCGCGAGTTCGTGCAGTATCTGGACGAGGGCAAGGAGCCGCTGATAGAGGACATCATCGACCTCAAGACGGAGCGCAACGGCGTGCCCGTGGAGGTGGCCATGACCTATAACAACGACTTCAACGAGAATATCTACTCGTACGTCAACAACATCAACACCATCGAGGGCGGTACGCACCTGACGGGCTTCCGCCGCGGCCTCACCACCACGCTGAAGAAATATGCCGACGACAACCATCTGCTGGACAAGCTGAAGATAGAGCTGTCGAAAGAGGACTTCCGCGACGGTCTGACGGCAGTGGTGTCGGTCAAAGTGGCAGAGCCTCAGTTCGAGGGACAGACCAAGACCAAACTCGGCAACAACGAGGTGATGGGCGTGGTGCAGACCGCCGTGAGCGAGGCCCTGCGCAATTACCTGGAGGAGCATCCCAAGCAGGCCAAGACCATCGTCGACAAGGTGGTGCTGGCTGCGCAGGCGCGTCACGCGGCCTACAACGCCAAGATGCGCGTACAGAACAAGTCCAGCCTCGGCGGCGCCGGACTGCCCGGCAAGCTGGCTCCCTGCAAGAGCCGCATCCCCGAAGACTGCGAGCTGTTCCTGGTGGAGGGAGATTCCGCAGGCGGTTCCGCAAAGCAGGGACGCAATCCGCACTATCAGGCCATCCTGCCGCTGCGCGGTAAGATTCTGAACGTGGAGAAGGCGATGGACCACAAGATCCTGGAATCGCAGGAAATCGTGAACATGTACAAGGCCTTAGGCGTGACCATCGGCACCGAGGAGGACAGCAAGGCCCCGAACATGACCAAGCTCCGCTACCACAAGATCATCATCATGACCGATGCCGATGTGGACGGCGCGCATATCGCCACGCTGCTGATGACATTCTTCTACCGCCGCATGCGTCCCATCATCGACAACGGATACCTGTACATCGCGACGCCGCCGTTGTATCGTTGCGACGTCAAGGGCAAGAAGAAAGGTGAGGCCACGGAGTATTGCTGGACCGACCAGCAGGTGCAGCGTTACATCGACACCAAGTGCAACGGCGACCGCAACCGCCTGGTGCTGCAGCGATACAAAGGTCTGGGTGAGATGAACCCCGAACAGCTGTGGGAAACCACCATGGACCCGGAGAACCGTATGCTGAAGCAGGTGAACCTGACCAACGCAGCAGAGGCCGACCGCACGTTCGCCATGCTGATGGGCGAGGAAGTGGCACCCCGACGCGATTTCATCGAGGCTCACGCCACTTACGCCAACATCGATGCGTAAGCTATCGGTAGCGGCAGGGAGATGAAAAATCAGCTCTGAATACGGGCGAATAAATCGAGATACATAGCGGCCACGGACTGAGCGGAAAACCGCGACCGTGCCGACGACAACATGGCGTGGCGCAGAGCCGCGCCATTTTTTTGCAGCTCGCCGTAAGCGTACGCGATGCCCCGGGCTATGTCGCGCGCGGTGTTCTCCACGCCGTCGAAATGCGCGATATATCCTGTGCGTCCATGGTCCACGATGTCGCGCTGGCCGCCACGGTCGGTGGCTACGGGCACGCAGCCCCAGGCCTGACCCTCGACCAAGGTGCCCGGAAGCGTCTCGTACAGAGAGGTGGACACCACGATGTCGCCGGTGCCGTATAATTGGCGCGTCTCGTCGGGACTGAGCAGGCCGCGATGCGTGTGCCGGATGCCGAAATGTGCGATGGAATCGGGATTTTTCACGTTGCCGAATGTAACCAGCTCGCAGTTTCCGGCTATGTCGGGATATTCGGAAGCCAGAATCTCGGAGGCGCGTACCATTACGGGCAGTCCCTTGACCGTATCGTCGAGACGGGCTGCGCCGAACAGTATGCGGCACTTCTCGCCACGGAATCCATCGGAAAATTCGGGCTGTTCATCGTCGAAATGAAAGGCGTTCGGAATCACCGACACATCCTGACCGGCCAACAGACCGGATTCCGCGGCCTTGTCCTCCAGCCAGTGACTCACGGCCACGAAATGTATGCGCCGGCCGGGCAGATTATAGAGTTTATGTTTCCGTTGCCATGTCGCGGCGGAGATGTCTTTGGTGCCTTTGCGCGACCCGAGCAGCGGGCATTCGCCGCAGCTCAGTTGCCAGCGAGGACACTCGCCGGCATGATGGCATACGCCCGTCATGTTCCACATGTCGTGCATAGTCCATACCACAGGCTTGCCGAGTTGCAGCAGACGCCGTATGTCGCCTATGCCGAGCAGCCCCTGGTTGATCCAGTTCAGACATATCACGTCCGCCTTCTTCACCCACGGATGGCGGTACAGCGGCACGCCGCACGATGCGGAGTCTATCTTGAACAGCGTGTGGCGGTTCATGCCGTTGCGCAGGAATATGCCGAGGCGTTCGCGCAGGAAAGAGGCTTTCAACCGGAGGTCCGGGGCGGCCATTCCCACGCGCGGGTCGTCGTGCAGCCGTTCGGCCACGAGCATACGTGCATCCACGCCCGCGTCGCACAGCGCCTCCATCAGACGGTAGCTCACCACCGCCGCGCCGCCCGTGCTGTCCGACTTGTTGACGATCACTACCTTCATCGGCGCGAGAATGTCACGTATTTGTATCTGATGCCGTTTGCCGAGGTCATTTCTTCGGATTCATCGGTGATTTGCCACTGTCGTTCGGGCAGTTCGGGGAAGAAAGCGTCGGCGTCCGGCGTCCTGACGTCCACCAGGGTGATGATGGCCTTGGTGCAGTAGGGGAGCGCCTCGCGGTACACCTGCTCGCCCCCTATGATGATGGGCAGCTCATCGTTAGAGCACATAGCCACGGCCGCTTCGATGCTCTGTGCGGTCTCGGCGCCGGGGGCATAGTAGCCGGCGTTGCGCGTCACCACGATGTTGCGGCGTCCCGGCAGCGGCTTCTTAGGCAGCGACTCCCACGTCTTGCGTCCCATTATCACCGCGTGTCCCATGGTGACCTGCTTGAAATGCTTCATGTCCTCGCTCAGACGCCAGGGTATCGCGCCCTGACGGCCTATGGCGCGGTCCGCGCCGCACGCCACGACGCACCACACCTCGCGTCCGCGCGATGTGGCTGAGTTATAGAGGGAAAACGGTGTCAGACGGGTCGCGTCCGCGGCCTGTGACTCATTTCGGTCTGACGGAAAAAGAATCGACATTTCCATGATTCATAATATTTGGCGGTAAAATTAATAAAATAATGGAAATAATTTGGTAAATTTGCAGAAAGAAACCGGTGACGGCACCAAAGCTGCTTCACCCTAATGGCCCGACCATGAGCTACACATTATTAGACTTTTTCTGTCTGTTGGCCTCCATCTGCCTGTTTCTGTACGGCATGAAGGTGATGAGCGAAGGCTTGCAGAAAGTTGCGGGCGACCGTCTGCGCAACATACTTGGAGTAATGACCCGCAACCGTGTCACCGGGGTATTGACCGGTATCGTGATTACGGCTCTGATCCAGAGTTCGAGTGCATCCACCGTGATGGTGGTGAGCTTCGTGAACGCCGGCTTGATGTCGCTGCAACAGGCCATGGCCGTGATATTCGGCGCCAACGTCGGCACCACGGTCACTACCTGGATTATCTCGGCATTCAGCTTTGAATTCAGTATCTCGGACTATTCATTGGTGCTTCTGGCCATCGGCGTGCCGATGCTGTTCATGAAGAAAAGCACCTACAAGTCGCTGGGCGAGTTCCTGATCGGATTCTCGCTGCTGTTCATGGGGCTGGACATGATTTCGGAATATGTGCCCAACCTGCAGGAGAACCCCGAGATGCTGAAGTTCGTGACCGAATGGACCAGTCTGGGCGTATTGTCGGTGCTGATATTCTTCGGACTCGGCATCGTGTTCACCATGATAGCGCAGAGTTCGGCGGCCACGTTCGCCATCACGCTGATAATGTGCTCGCAGGGCTGGATTTCGTTCGAACTGGGATGCGCCATCATCCTCGGCGGCAACATCGGTACGACCATCACTCCTATCTTAGCGTCGCTGAGCGGTAACATAGCGGCCAAGCGCACGGCCATGGGCCACCTGCTGTTCAATGTGCTGGGCTCGGTGATAGTGCTGTTCATATTCCATCCCTTCATGGACCTGGTGGCCGACATCACCAGGATATGCACCGGCACCAACCCGATGGACATCAGCGCGGCCCAGGAGGCCGGGATGCGCGGCACCACGCTGCTGGACGAGAAGGGGGGCTACACCGCCACGGCCCAGAGCTGCGTGGCGTTCGGCCTCGCCATGTTCCCCACCGTGTTCAATGCCTGCAACCTGATGATAATGATATGGTTCACCAAGCTGTATGTCAGGATAGTATGCTGGCTGGTGCCCGCACGCCACAAGGAGGAAGAGGAGGACTTCGCCCTCAAATATATCGGCGGCGGTCTGATGACGGCCTCCGAGCTTAACATCCTGCAGGCGCAGAAGGAAATACAGCTATACGGCAAGCGGGTGGAGCGTATGCTGAACATGGACCGGCAGATGATACACCTCGATGCCAAGAGCGAGGAATACACCCAGGTCTATAACCGTATCGAGAAGTACGAGCAGATCTCCGACCGAATGGAGATAGAGATCGGAACGTATCTGAACCACATAGCCGAGGGACGTCTCAGCCCCGAAGGCAAGATGCGCATATCGGGTATGCTCCGCATCGTGTCGGAAATCGAATCGATAGGCGACGGCTGCTTCAACGTGGCCAAGACCCTGCAGCGCAAGAACCAGAATCACGTGGAATTCAACGACGGCGTGATGAAGGAGATAGACCAGATGTTCGACATGGTGTCGAAGGCCATGACCAATATGCTGGCCATTCTGGACGAAATGGAGCGGCCGGAAAGCAGCCGCATCGTCGAGGCCTACAACAAGGAGCGCGAAATCAACAATCTACGCAACTCGCTGCGTGACGGCAATATATTCAATATCAACAATAAGGAATACGGCTACCAGGAGGGTATCTTCTTCATGGACCTGATAGGAGAGGCCGAGAAACTGGCGGATTATATGCTCAACGTGGTGGAGGGTGTGAAACATCAGTTCAAGAGCGCTCCGGAAACGGCCGGGGCGTGACAATTAGCTATCATGGAAACCTCAGATAAGAAAAACAACCGCTATTGCGTGATAATGTGCGGCGGCGTGGGGTCGCGGTTCTGGCCCATGAGCCGCACGGACATGCCCAAGCAGTTTCTGGATATGTTCGGCACGGGCCGCAGCCTGCTGCAGATGACCGTTGACCGCATACTGCCAATCTGTAATATAGAAAACATAATATTGGTAACCAACCGGGCCTATCGGGAGACGGTGCTCGAGCAGTTGCCCGACATAGACCCCGGCAACATACTGCTGGAGCCGGCACGCCGCAACACGGCGCCCTGCGTGTGCTGGGCCGCGCGCCATATATATGCCCGGAACCCGGAGGCCTTGATCGTGACGCTCCCGTCCGACCATCTGATTCTGCGCGAGACGGCATTTCACGAGGCCCTGCGCAACGGTCTGAGCTTCGTGGAACAGGGCGACCGCCTGCTCACCATCGGCATCAGGCCCACCTGCCCGCACACGGGCTACGGCTATATCCAGTTGGGCGAGATGTTCGACGAGGAACACAACATCCGCCATGTCAAGTCATTCACCGAGAAGCCGAATCTGGAGATGGCCACCCTGTTCATAAACAGCGGAGAGTTCTACTGGAACTCCGGCATGTTCCTGTGGCGCGCCGACTCGGTGCTGAAGGCTTTCGCCGAATATGCCCCGGAGATTGCCAATATATTCGAGTCCGGTGCCGGTTACTACAACACTCCGCAGGAAGCGGACTTCATAGAGAAGGCATTCCCCAGTTCGCCCAACATATCGGTGGATTACGCCATCATGGAGAAGGCCGGCAACGTATATGTGGAGACCGCCGACCTGGGCTGGTCGGACCTCGGTTCGTGGAAGGCGCTGTACGAGCATTCGCCCAAATCTTATGCCGGCAACGTGACGCAGGGTTGCAAGGTGCTGGCCAACGACTGCAGGAACTCCATCTTCGCCACCGGCGGCAACAAGATTATCGTGGCCGGTGGCCTGGACGGCTACATCGTGGCCGACACCGAAAACGCCCTGCTGGTATATCCCATCTCCGACGAGCAGAAGATCCGTCAGCTTGTCAACGAGGTGAAGGACCGCTTCGGCGAAAAATTCATATAATGACATTATGACCCATACTCTGCGCAAACTCTCCGGATTCCTGTCGATATTGGTGTTGACGCTCCTTACGCTGACGGGCTGCGTCAAGAATGAGTTCCTGGTGGAATTCAAGCTGCCCGCCGGTGTGAACGAAAGCTACACCATGCTCTACTACGTGTCCGATTCCGAGAAGGGATGGCTCTACGACCAGGTGGCCGTGGTGCAGCAGGGGAAGTGCCGGATGAAAGGCATAACGCGCAATCCGACGCTGATATATGTGTTCCAGGGGGCGCAGGAGCCGGGCGTGGTGATATATGCCGAGCGCGGCGATAAGATAGAGATAACCGGCGACAGCGGGTCACCGGCATCATGGTCCGTATCGGGCAACGAGATAAACGAGGCCCTGAGCGCATGGCGCGCCGAGAACAGGAATGTCCTCAGCGCGCGCGACAGTAAGAATGTGAACGAGGCCGTGGCGAAATATGTCAAGGCCCGCCCCGAGGATCCGGTATCCACCATCCTGCTGGAGGTATATTACGACCGCAGCATCGATACGGCCGGATTCGAGACCCTGTTCAAGAGCCTGAAAGGTAAGGCCGCGGATGTGCGCTGGATGGAACTGATGAGCCGCTCCGACCTGTTGGGAGGCTTCGAGCCGTTGAAGCAGACGGCCGCTCCGCTGATTCTGCGCACTGCCGGCAACGGCGCCGACACAATCGGCTTCAACGAACAGCCGGCGTTGCTCTATTTCTCGTACAATAATTATGACGCGCGCAAGGACGACGTCTCCAAGATGAAGCAGCTGCTGAAGGAGCGCACCGATTCCGGCAAGCCTCAGATAGTGAGCATATCGCTTGAGAACGATTCGTCCGCCTGGCGCTATCAGGCCCGAATGGACTCGCTGAAGGGGGCGGTGGTGGCATGGATGCCCCTCTCGTTCGCTGATCCCGCCGCCGTTTCGTTAGGCTTGGAAAAGGCACCATGCTTCATCGTGGTGGGCAAGAAGGGCAAGATTCTGTATCGTGGCACGTCGATGGACGATGCCGCCCGCAAGCTGCGCGACGCCGCCGGCATGAAGAAGAAAGCCGAAAACAAATAACGTACCGGCCATGCTGACAAAGGTATATAGCGCGAGCATCCAGGGGATAGATGCGATGGCCGTTACCATCGAGACCGACATAGGCAGGGGCGCGGCATACAATGTCAGCGGCCTGGCCGACACGACGGTCAAGGAGAGCTACGACCGCATAGTCGCGGCCATGCAGCACAGCGGCTTCTCGTTCCCCCACATGCGCATCACCATCAACCTGGCCCCGGCCGACGTCAAGAAGGAAGGCTCGGGTTTCGACCTGCCCATCACCATAGGCCTGCTCACCGCCTCCGAACAGCTTAAGGTGCCGGATCTGAACCAATACATGCTGGCCGGTGAGCTGAGTCTTGACGGCTCGCTGCTGCCGGTCAAGGGCGCGTTGCCGATGGCCGTGAAGGCCAGGGCAATGGGGCTGAAAAGGCTGATAGTGCCTGAGGCCAACGTGACCGAAGCCGCCGTGGTCGACCGGCTGGAGGTGTATGGCGCCCGGAATCTGCGTGACGTAGCCGAGATCATGACCGGCACATCCACGTTGCAGCCCATGCGTATAGACACGCGGGCGCTGTTCGCCCGCGACGCCGGGCATTTCGATTTCGATTTCTCGGAAGTCAAGGGCCAGGAATCGGTGAAGCGGGCCTTCGAGGTGGCATGCGCCGGCGGACACAATCTGCTGATGGTAGGGCCTCCCGGAGCCGGCAAGTCGATGATGGCCAAGCGGCTCCCGTCCATCTTGCCTCCGCTCAGCATGGGCGAGGCACTGGAGACCACTAAGATACATTCCGTGGCCGGCAAGCTGCGGCGCGGCGACATGCTGATGACTTCGCGCCCGTTCCGCACCCCGCATCACACCGTCTCGCCCGTGGCCCTGGTGGGCGGCGGTGCCAGCCCGATGCCCGGCGAGATAAGCCTGGCTCATAACGGTGTGCTCTTTCTCGACGAATTCCCTGAATTTCCCCGCACCGTCCTTGAAGTGCTGAGACAGCCCATCGAGGACCGTGTCATAACCGTGTCCCGGGCCAAGTACACGGTACAGTACCCCGCCAGCTTCATGCTGGTGGCGTCCATGAATCCATGTCCCTGCGGATATTACGGCCATCCCACGCGCCCCTGCACATGTACGCCGGGCGCCGTGGCAAGGTATATGAACAAGATCAGCGGCCCGTTGCTGGACCGCATCGACCTGCATGTGGAGATAGAGCCTGTGGCCTTCGACGACATGGCCTCGACCGAGCCGGCCGAGAGTTCGGCCGCCATCAGAGAACGCGTCATAGCCGCGCGCCGCATCCAGGAGGAACGCTTCAGGAACGAGCAGGGAGTATATTGCAACGCGCAGATGAACTCGCGCCTGCTGCGCAGATACGCCTGGCCCGATGCCGAAGGCCTGGCCAGGCTCAAGGAGCAGATGGAGCGGCTGAATATGTCGGCACGCGCCTTCGACCGCATTCTGCGCGTGGCCCGCACTATCGCCGACCTCGACGCCTCCGAGCGCGTCCGGCCCCGCCACATAGCCGAAGCCATCGGCTACCGCAGCCTCGACCGCGCCTCCTACGGCACCGCCTTCTGACGGCACCTTCGGGGCCCGCGACAATGGGGGCAGGATGATAATTCTGAAGGATCAGGGCTTCGCGAGGAGCGGTTCAGGCCGAAGGGTGCGGATTTCGATTTATGTTGCGACGGACGGTTGCTGTTGTTTGCACCCCGGCCTGAGAATACGGGTCATAAATCCACAGCCGGCTATGCCGAATTCCATAAGATGAATGATCTCGCCCTGGCCATCGCCACCCTGCCTCACTCCGAACGCCTCCTGCTGAAAGGAAAATAGATAAGACCCGGAATAAGAATGAATACAGGGTAGACGGAGAAAGAGAGGGCGCAGTCAGGCGATATTTTGCACAGGAAACGGGAGCTTGTGCAGATTTATGGCTAAAAATTTCTTTAATTCGATTTTTTTCGCTTATTTTGCACTCTAAACCGAATAATGGTGTGTCAGAAAATGCTGAAAAGCAGGATTAAGACACCGCAATAACAATAGGAACATTGGTCCGGCTGGCTGAGAAATGCCTGCTTCCGGCCGACAACCCCTGGAAATAATTAACCAAAATACACAAAGACATGTCTGACGTAGAACAGAAAGTAAAGAACATCATCGTCGAGAAGCTGACTGTAGACGAGAACGAGGTAACACCCGAAGCAGAATTCAACAAGGATCTTGGCGCCGACAGCCTTGACACCGTTGAGCTGATCATGGAGTTCGAGAAGGTATTCGATCTTCAGATTCCCGAGCCCGAGGCAGAGAAAATCAAGACAGTGGGCGACGCAGTTGCTTACATCGAGGCACACGTAAAATAAAAAGGGCCAATCCCGACCAGATAAATGGAATTAAAGAGAGTTGTAGTGACCGGACTGGGTACGATCAACCCGTTGGGCAATGACGTAGCCAGCACGTGGGAAGCCGCCAAGCGCGGCGAAAGCGGCGCAGCCCCGATCACCCACTTCGATGCGAGCCAGTTCAAGACACAATTCGCATGCGAGGTAAAAGGCTTTAATCCGGCGGATCATTTCGACCGTCGCCAGATGCGCCAGCTGGACCTGTACGCGATGTACGCGATGACAGCAGCCGACGAGGCGATAGCCGACGCCGGTCTGGAGAACGAAGGCGTTGACCGCAACCGTGTGGGCGTTATATTCGCCGCAGGTATCGGTGGCCTTCACACCTTTGAGGAAGAGGCCGGATGGTATGCCGTCAACGGAGAGAAGCAGGGTCCGAAATACAATCCCTTCTTCATTCCAAAAATGATTGCCGACATAGCAGCGGGCCACATCTCGATCAAGCACGAGTTCCGCGGTCCCAACTATGCTACGGTATCGGCATGCGCATCCTCGAACAATGCACTCGTAGACGCCTTCAACGTGATCCGTCTGGGCATGGCCGACGCCATCGTGGCCGGCGGTGCCGAGGCTGCCGTATTCCCGGCAGGTGTGGGCGGCTTCAATTCGATGAAGGCACTGTCCACGCGCAACGACGACCCCAAGAGCGCCTCGCGTCCCTTCAGCGGCTCGCGCGACGGATTCGTGATCGGCGAGGGCGCAGCGGCGCTTGTGCTTGAGGAACTTGAGCACGCCAAGGCCCGCGGCGCACACATATACGCCGAGGTGGCCGGCGGCGGCATGAGCGCCGACGCTTACCACATCACAGCCACCCATCCCGAAGGCCTGGGCGCCAAGCTCGTGATGGAGAACGCCCTGAAGGACGCCGGCATGAAGCCCGAGGACATCGACTACATCAACCTGCACGGCACGTCCACTCCCGTGGGCGACCGCAGCGAGGCCAAGGCCATAGTCGAGGTATTCGGCCCTCACGCCTACGAGATGAACCTGAGCTCCACCAAGTCCATGACCGGACACCTCTTAGGTGCCGCAGGCGCAATCGAGGCCCTGTTCAGTGTCAAGACCATCACCGACGGAATCATCCCGCCCACCATCAACCATGAGGAAGGCGACGACGATCCCGAGGTGGATCCCAAGCTCAACTTCACTTTCAACGAGGCTGTGAAGCGCGACGTAAAGACCGTGCTTTCCAACACGTTCGGATTCGGCGGCCACAATGCCTGCCTGATCCTGAAGAAGTACGAAGGCTGATTTATTACGAAATCATATCATAAGAGTGCGACCCCGGGGGCCGCACTCTTTTTTATGTAAGTCGTGATTAAGTGGATTGATTGTTATTTCTCTATATATGAGAGTTGCAGGGTTGTGGCCTTGATGCAGCCTTCCATATTGCCGTCGTGGATGGTGAAAGTCTCGAGCACAAGGGGAGTGCCGGCCTTTACGCCCAGCTCGGTGTCGCTGATCAGGTCCATGGGGAAATAGCCTATTTTCGACTCCAGCACCTTGTTGCCTTCATTGTCGAGGCCGATGAGATATACATGCTGGGAGAGTCCTTTATAGCGGGAGGGATCGGACGACCCGTCGGAGAGTGATCTGGCGTTCTCGCTCTGATAGTTTTCGCCGGCCACTATGTCGCCAGCGAGTTTGAAACGCGGGTCCATGCTTGACATGCGGTCGAATGTCAGCGTGACGGGAGAATTGACCGTGAACCGAGGTGTGGACTGAATCTCGATGGACTTGCCGTCCAGCCCCTTGGCGGCCTCCTCGATCTTTACCTTGTATTCCTCTTTGGAGGCATTGGCCTCGTCCATGATTTTGCCTGCGGCTTCCGCCGAATCGGCCGTCTTGAATTTCTCCTTCAGTCCGTCGTTGGTCTGTTCCCATTCGGCGCAGAGGCCGGGGACGTTGCCGAAGAATCTGGAATCGGACGATGAGCCGCCTCCGCAGGAAGCGAGAATCAGCGAGGCGCACGCGATGGCTGCCGCAGTGATGAGTTTGTTGGTCATGTTAAGATTGATTTTGGTTTGCCCCTCAAAGATACGTAAACTGCACTTCGATGCCCTTTTATTCTGACAAAAAGAGTTAACAATCCGACAAAAAGCGGTTAACAATGCGGCAAAATCAATTAACCTTATCACAACGGCATGATAATCAGTCGCACACGGAGGCCCTGAAATCGGAGGGAGAGATCCCTTTGGTCTTGGTGAATACGCGGATGAAGGCCTGCGGGGAATTATAGCCGGACTTCTCGGCTATCAGTTTTATGCTCCAGTCGGTGTCGCGGAGCAGACGGCAGGCGTGCCGTACGCGCAGGCCGTTCACATAATCATAGAAAGTGGACGACGCCTCGCGGTTGAAATATGCGCTGACATACGTGCGGTTGGATCCTACGGCCGCGGCTACGTCCGATATCTTGAGGTCCGGGTTCAGGAATACCGACTCTTCGCTGAAAAGCCGTTCGATCCGCACGCCTAATTCCGACAGGGCGGGGACTTCGGCCGGTGTCACCTCAGTCTCGGGCTGGCCCGCTCCAAGGCTTTCCATCACCGCCTCGTGCCGGTAGATGAAGTAGTCGATGATCATCCACATCACCATGGAGGCCGTCAGATAGAAGCAATCCATATTGGCGAGTACGCACACAGTGTCGACAATCCAGATGGCCAGAAGCGCGAAGAAGAACCACAGTATCTTGCGCAGCCAGTCAAGGTCGATGTTCTCCGTGAACGAATACTGCTCCTTGAGCTGACGGTTATACCGGATGATGTTAAAATGCGTCCATATCGAGTAATAGACGCCATACACGCCGGCTCCGGCTATCATAATCCAATAGATAATCCCCGTGCCGATGACGGCATATAGGATTCCGGCTACGGCAAAGGGGAGCACATTGGCCAGGGATACTTTCCATGAGACGCTGCCGGGTCTGACCAGCTCCTTCAGGATCAAAGCATAGAACGGCACGGCCACGATGTCGATACAGGTCAGAACCTTCCAGTAATACGGGTCGAGATATACGTTCTCCAGGATGAACCACATCGAGCAGAAGCACTGCAGTCCGAGCAGCGTCATCAGCGAGGCCACGATGGCCGACAGACGCCCTTCGCGTCTGAAAAACAGCCATGCCGTCATGCCGAAAAACATGACGGACAGGCCGAGTATGAACGTTGTTATAATGTTCTGCATATCACTTGCCGGACTGCGCGGCTATTGTATGACGGGCATAATTATAGTCCAGGGCGTCGTAATGTGCCGCAAGGCGAGGCAGCCGCGTCATGAAGTCATCGTAGTCCTTCTTGTCCTGCGCGCACCACTGCACTTCGGACAGGGCGGCCATGCGCGGCAACTCCATGTACTGGGCGTGGCGGAACGTGGGGACGTACTCGCACCACAGATTGGCCTGCACGCCCACGATATGACGCTGCTGGTCGGCGGTGAGGGCTTCAGGCGCGGGATTGAAGCAGTACACATCCTTCAGCACGATGGGGTGGCTCCAGCCGGCTGCCAGCGGCTCCCGGGCAGGATCGCCCTGTGCGAAATCGAAATAGAAATAATCGAACGGAGTCAGGATGGCGTCGTGTCCCATGCGGGCGGCTTCAATCGCACCGTCTATGCCTACCCATGACATGACCACGGCACCCTCGGGCAGACCGCCTTCCATCATCTCGTTCCAGCCTATCACCTTGCGGCCGCGCTGCTGCAGATAGTCGGCGGCCTTGGCCATGAACCATGTCTGCAGCTTTTGTTCGGCATTGCTCCGGCTGTCGGCGCGCAGTCCCAGGTCCTTGATCCTGGCCTGGCATCTGGCGCATTCCTTCCAGCGGTCCTTGGGGCATTCGTCGCCGCCGATGTGGATGTATTCGCCGGGGAACAGGTTCACTACTTCGTCAAGCACGTCCTTTATGATGCTGAACGTGCTGTCATTGCCGGCGCACAGCACCTCCCTGGAGATGCCCCAGCCCTTCCATGCCTCGTACGGGCCTCCGGTGCAGCCTAATTCCGGATAGACGGAGAGAAGGGCCTGCATGTGGCCCGGCATGTCGATTTCGGGCACGACGGTGATATGGCGGTCGGCTGCATACCTGATGATGTCGCGTATCTGGTCCTGTGTATAGTAGCCGCCGTATCGGACGGTGTCGTACACGTTCAGATGCTCCTGGTCCCCTTCCTTCATGGGACCGATTACGGTGCCCGAACGCCACTGCCCTTTTTCGGCCAGTTCGGGGTGGCTCTTGATTTCCATGCGCCATCCCTGGTCGTCGGTCAGGTGCCAGTGGAAGGTGTTGATGTTGTGCAGGGCCAGCATATCTATGAATATCCTGACCGAATCGGGCGCGAAGAAATGGCGTGCGGTGTCAAAGTGGGCGCCACGGTAGGGGAAGCGGGGCTTGTCGTAGATATGACCGGCGGGGTAGGCCACGTTGAAGCTGCGGGTGCTGTCGGGCGCGATGGCCTTGCGCAGCGTCTGCAGGCCGTAGAACGTGCCGGCAGGGGAGGCGCCGTTCACCACGATGCTGTCCGTATAGATGCGGATGTCGTATGCCTCGCTGCAGCTGTCGGGCAGCTCCGAGCGAAGCTTTATGACGTTTCGGTCCTGATTCTGTTTCGTTTTCAGCCTGATGCCTGTCAGTCCGTTGACGTACCCGGCGAATAGTTCCGCGTTCTTCATCATGGCGGAGTCAGACGGGTTGACGCTCAGTGCCGTCTTGCCGGACATTACGAAGGGTTCGGCTCCGGCGGTCAGTTCGATGCTTTGGGGTAACGGCACCACCCGGTAGTCGGCGGTCTTTACGGGGCGTGACGTGCATGCGCCAAGCATTACGGCCGATAACGGGACCAGCAGCATGATGTGTTTCAAAGTTGCCATATTGAGTATAAGTTCTGTTATTCTGTAAGTGGGATTGTAAGTTCTGTTATTCGGTAAAGGTGACGATAGCTTTGGCCGGAATCCGCACGGTCGTGCCTGATTTGAGGTTCTGCTTTCTGAATGACAGGTTCTCGCCTTCGCGGTCGGATGTGGTGTAGGATTGGCGCAGCGTCATCTTCTTGTCCGGAAGCAACAGGGCGAAGTCCTTAGTTTGGTCCGAATAGTTTATTGCTACCAGTACGATCGAGCCGTCGGCGTTGCGGTATGCCGAAAGCATCAGCCCGTATGGATTGGTAACGGAATCGGCCACGGGCTTGCCTTTGCTGTCAAGGGCGGAGACATCGATGCGCACGGCGCCGGGACGGATGAAGCGGCTGTAATTGCCCAAGGCCCACAGCAGCTTGGAATCGACGATGGAGTCGTTGCCCGTGGCGGCATCCTTGTACTGGTGCAGCAGACCGTCCTTGTAGTCGCCGCCGATGGCCCGCCACCACTGCCAGGTGCGGGCGTTGGCGTACACCAGGTCGTGGTGGATCATTCGGGCCACGTACAGGGCGGTCTTCATGGTGCGGTCGTAGCCGTTGCCGCCCCCTATCTCCTCGTCGTTGCCCATGATGCACACCTCGCTCTGCCAGAAGTCCACGCCATATTTCTTCAGCGTGTCGTTCAGTGCGATGCGGGTTGCCTTCATTGTCTCGACCGGAGTGTTGGTCCAGTAGCTGTGACCGGCCATGAGGCGCGGCAGGTGCTTGAGGTTGCCCACGTATGTGTCGGTGCTGTCGGGCGTGAAGAAGGCCCGGATTTCGTATCCGCGCTGCCAGTCGGTCATGTGGGTTGCCATCATGCAGCGGTAGTCGGACGATTCGGGGATGGTGATTTTCGTGTCGATGCCGCGGCGGGTGAATTCCCGGTCAAGCTCGCGGGCCACGCGCGCTATCTCGCGGGTGGAGGCCGGAGTGCCTTCCTGCTTCGGCTCAAGCCAGTTCCAGTGGCCGTCAGGCTCGTTGACGGGGGAGATGTAGTCGATGGTGATGCCGTCGTGCTGCTTCAGGCCTACGATTACGTCGGCCATGAACCGGGCGAAGTCATCGTATTTGTCGGGCTGCAGGTTGTATGTGCCGCCTCGACCTGTGTTTGTGGCCAGGCCGTTCTGGGTGAAATATACCGGCGGCGAGTTCAGGAAGCCGAGCAGATAGGGGACGCCGCGCTCCTTGGCCAACGTCAGGAACTGTCGCTGTCCGGCCTGCTTGTTCCAGTCGTAAGTGCCGTCGGGGTTGAGGAAACAGTCTGTGCGGGTGCCGAAATTGATCCGGCTGCTGTCGCCCTGCTCCACGCTGCCGGCGCCGATGTTGAAGCGCCAGATGCTCAGACCTATGCCCTTTGGATTACGGTTGGCGTCCGTGTCGGAGCTGAACAGTAGGTCGGCCACGGCATTCTGTGTGGTCTGCGGCATCTCGCCGACGAAGCGCATGCTCCAGGCGTCCGACGCACCGAATCCGTCGATAGACTGATAGACTTTGTCAGGGTTGATCACGACGGTTTCTTTAGCGGATGCAATGCTCAGACAGCCTGCCGTGAGAAGTGATAGCGATAATATTCCGAGTCTCATGTATCAGGTTTATGATGTTAGGATGCGTAAAGTTAATAATTATTTATGAATATTTACGTTAACAAATCATAATAGACGGGGTATGATACTGATAGCTGAATCGAAAACGATGGCGTCCCGGGAAACGGAGGTGAGCCGGGAGGAATTCGCGGCGTGCCGGCCGCTGTTCGACGGCATAGCGAATGCCATCATGGACTCGTTGCGCGACCGCACTCCGGAGCAGCTGGCCGCAGAGGCCGGCATCACCCTGCGTCTCGCCGCCTCGCTGCGCCGCATGATATACGAGTTTCCCAACAAAACGACGGGTATGCGCGCCATCGAGGCATTCACCGGCGTAGTGTTCCGTCAGCTTGGCAACGCCGGATATGATGCCGGGCAGAGGGCGTTTCTGCAAGACAACGTGCGCATCGTCTCCTCGCTGTATGGATGGCTGCGGCCCGACGACATCGTCAAGCCATACAGATTTGATTTCAAGAGTCATGTCGCCCCGCTTGGCGAGACCCTGATGAAATACTGGAAGAAGGACGTGACCATAGCCCTGGCGCAGGAGCTTCGTGCTAAAGGCGACACCGTCATCATCGACCTCCTGCCGTCGGATGCCGCCAAATGCGTGGACTGGAAATTGATTAAGCGATTCGCCAACGTGTATAAGGTCGATTTCAAGATGTACGGCGGCGCCGACGCTATGAAAACGCCCAATGCCGGCCGGCTGAAGGAGCTGCGCGGCCGGCTGCTGGACCTGATTGTCCGCAACGGCCTCTCGTCACCCGCCGACATCGCCACACTTGAGTCCCCCGACTTCATGCCCGACCCCGCCGGCCCACGCTACCCGTCATACCTCTCGTTCGTCACCGCCTGACAGGGCAACTGTCGCAAATTTTGCGACAACTGAATGAAAATACACGGTAATGGCTGATTCTCCTATAAATTTTGTAATTTTGCTTATTGTATTAAACAGACGATAAATAATGGCAAAAATTACAGTCCAAAACATGCCGATTACTGTTCTCACTGTCGAAGCTCAGGATTACATATCCCTTACGGATATGGCAACTGCCAAAGAGGGCGATAACCGTTCTGCCGATATAATAAAGAACTGGTTAAGAAACCGATATACTATTGAATTCCTTGGAACCTGGGAGGTAATCCATAACCCTGATTTTAAAGTGGTCGAATTTGACCACTTTAGAATGAGTGCAGGTTTGCCGTCGTTTGTGTTAAGTGCTTCGGAGTGGATAGAGCGCACGAATGCAATAGGCATAATCGTGAAAAAAGGTCGTTATGGAGGTACCTATGCTCATAAGGATATAGCTTTTGAGTTTGGATCTTCTATAAGCGTGTCGTTTAAACTTTATCTTATAGAGGAGTTTCAGCGACTCAAGACGGAGGTGCAAAGGCTATTGGGATGGTCGGCGAAACGAGAGCTGTCGAAAATCAACTACCGTATACATACCGATGCCATAAAACAGAACCTTATTCCCGCAGAGGTGACTCCAGCACAGGCAAACATCATCTATGCCAATGAAGCCGATGTCCTGAATGTGGCTATGTTCGGCGTAACTGCGAAGCAATGGCGTGATGCCCACCCGGACTTGAAAGGAAATATCCGTGATTACGCCTCAATCAATGAACTTATCTGTCTGTCTAATATGGAAAACCTCAATGAGGTTTTCATCGAGCAGGGCATGACGCAAAGAGAACGGCTTGTCAAATGAATCAGATAGCCATTAATCAGATGAGAGTGTTGGAAAATGGCGAAAACAATAGAAATCTATTAAAATAATTGTCTCACATCTCCGATATGCAAAAGTTTCAGGAACCATGAAGTACATTACGACGATACTTTTATCATTAGTTAGCTGTCTGAGTGTCTGTTCTCAGACGCCGGGCGACAGCCTTGTAAAGGCCGCCGCGATAGTGGACGGATTATTCTTTGATAAGTCGATGCCACTGAAATCAATTATGCCCGGAGGTTCGACAATAGCTATACTGAAGGACCCTGACGGAGCCAAGGTTTTAGGCGTATATCTCCCCGAAGGATATGTTATGGACGAATCCGTGACGGCAAAAGCCATCCCGGCGGAACGGGTTCAATATGCCGGGAAACTGAAACGGGACTATGACGGCCGCAAACCGCAGGCTGTCGGTAAATATGAAGGAATCGGCGTCAAGGTGGGGGAGCCGATGATCCGGTTTGAATATCCGGATATAGACGGAAATGTATGGAATAATGAGAAACTTAAAGGAATGGTTTACGTCATAAATCTCTGGCAGACGGAGTGCGGGCCATGCCGCCGCGAGATGCCGATACTTTCGGAATGGAAAGAACGGTTTCCCGATGTGGTTTTTCTTTCGGCTTCCCGTCACAACCGGGAAGAAATCCTGCCCATCGTGACGCGCCATAAGTTTACCTGGACGCATCTTCAGGAAGCCTCCGATTTAGTGGCGCTGGTCGGTAAGGAGGGCTTTCCCCTTACCATCGTCGTCGACAAGAGCGGCACAGTCCGCTTTGCCAAAGTCGGCGCCTCCCCCGAGAACCAGTCCCAAGCCGTCTCCGTCATCGAATCCCTGACCCGGTGACCGCACCGAGCTTCGATAATTTGAGGTGCAATTTTTGCACCTCAAACACTGCGCCGACATAACGCCCAGTATCCGCGAATAGAGGTAAGGCATTGCACGAATGTGCATGACCGCTTCCTGATCATAGACGATACCGTCTACTTCATCGGCGGCTCAATCAAGGACCCGGGCAAGAAGATAGTCGCATTCAGTAAGATGCACCGGAATCCCGGTGACATCCTTTCACAGCTGAGATAATCACGTGTGAATAATATTTGAGGTCGCAATTTGCGACCTTAAAAGTTTCGTGATAAAGTTCTGACTGAATGGCTCCTTTTCAGTTTTGAAATTTCAGTATGTAAGCTATACTTACGAACTGATCAAGACAAGCGTTACGATAATGAAAACAGTCTGAGTATTTATCGATCTTGGCAAGGATGGTTCTTATGGAGCTTATCTTATACGGTGTACACAGAGCGTACACTATGATGGAGTCTCTAAATCCGCTGACCCTCTCTAAGTCTTGCAGGCTTGCGTGAAGCTATAAAACTAAAAAAGAGAACCGGTGAGGTTCTCTTTTTTGTTGGCGGAGAGGACGAGATTCGAACTCGTGGTAGGATAATCTCCTACGTCAGTTTAGCAAACTGGTGGTTTCAGCCACTCACCCACCTCTCCATTATGTTGAAAGTTTAACCATCATTCGTATGGCGGTTTAGACCTTTCGGAGTGCAAAGTTAATACATTTTTCCGAATTTCCCAATTCAACACGAAAAAATCTGCAAAATTTTCAGGGAAACAGGCATAAACATGTATATTCCGGGCAAACGTAGTCTACACCTCACACATTTACGAAGCCTAAAGATGAGAATAAAACAATGTAAGTCAGTGCCTCGGAGAGGCTGTTTCTCATTAACCCCACGATGGCCGGAGGGTGCAAAGCGACCCGACAGCCTTCGTGGGGTTATTGCCGAGATATGACAGCTTGGTCGGAGACCATGTCTCTCGCCACACGCCTCTTGGTTCTGTGGTATGACGGGTGTGGAAGTACAGCGACATGGGCTTCGACCAAGCCTTGCTACGCCATGTCTACCCCACGAAGGCCGGTGCCAGCTGTCGCTGTCGCCGCCCATCATGGGGTTAATGAGAAACAGCCTCTTCGAGGCAGTAAAGTCCGATTGCCCATAAAGTCAGAGGAAAAATGATAAGGTTTGTCAAAGGATTAGTCTTATCTTTTGTTAATTATGGCGGGACAAGGGGATGTGCGAGGGCTCGTCAACTTGCATATTCCTAAAATATAGAGTAATTTTGCAATTCCTGTTTTTGTACGGAGGATTTAGTCCAAAAGTGCTAGTCAATAAAAGATTTATGGGATTAAGGTGTTATAAAAACTAAGTGCAATTGCAATCAAACTAAAGAAGCTATCAGACTATGAAGGAAAATAAGAAATTACGGTTTGCGACGCGGCAGATACATGGCGGGCTGCATCCGGGCGAGAGCGGCAATGCGCGCGGTCTGGCCATCGTGCCGACGGCGGCTTACCGGTTCCCGTCGTGCGAATATGCCGCCGATCTGTTCGAACTGTCTCAGCCCGGCAACATATATACCCGTCTCCAGAATCCCACAACGTCCAACTATGAGGAGCGCATCGCATCCCTTTACGGCGGTACGGGCGCGGTGGCGACGCCTTCGGGCATGGCGGCCATCTTCGTGACCGTCTCCGCTCTGGCCCAGGCCGGCGACAACATCGTGACCACGCCTTACCTCTACGGCGGCACATACAATCTGTTCCGCCACACGCTACGCAAGCTCGGCATCGAGGTGCGCATCTCGGCCGACGAGGCTCCGGAAGCTATCGCCAAGCTCTGCGACGACCGCACGCGCGCCGTGTTCATGGAGTCCATGGGCAATCCCACCTGTGCCGTGCCCGATATGGAGGGCATAGCCAAGGTGGCCCACAACGCCGGTGTGCCTCTGATAGTCGACAATACTTTCGGTGCCGCGGGATACCTCTGCAATCCCTTCGACTGGGGCGCCGACATTGTGGTGGATTCCGCCACGAAGTGGATCAACGGCCACGGTACCGCCATGGGCGGCGTAATCGTCGATGGCGGCACATTCGACTGGAGCAACGGCAAATATCCGCAGATTGACGGCCCCTCCGACGGCTATCACGGCCTGAACCTGTACGAGACTTTCGGCAACGCCGCTTTCGCCGTGAAATGCCGCGTGGACGGCCTGCGCGATTTCGGCACATGCCCTTCGCCGTTCGACAGCTATCTGATGTGCCTCGGACTCGAGACGCTGTCGCTGCGTGTCCGTCACCAGGCGGAAGCCACCCGACGCCTCGCCGAATTCTGCGCCCAGAGCCCCTGTGTGCGCTCGGTGAGCTACGTAGGCTTCGAGGATCATCCCAGCCATAAGAATGCAGAGAAATATTTCCGCGACGCGTCGTCGGGCGTGTTCACTATCGAGCTGGAGGGCGACTTAGATACCACCTCGCGCTTTGTGGAGGCGCTGGAGCTGTGCGCCCACATGACTATGATAGGGGACTCCATAACCGTGGTGACGCATCCGGCATCCACCACGCATAAGCAGCTGAGCGAGGCAGATATGCTGGCCGCAGGCGTAACTCCGACGTTGCTGCGCATCAGTTTGGGATTAGAGGACGTGGAGGATATCATCGACGATTTCCGGCAGGCGTTCGAGAAATGCGGACTCGCTTCCAAAGCATGACGGATGGCGCAGCTGATATATAATCACCCGGAGCCGTTCGAATTGGAATTGGGCGGCCGTCTTGACAACCTGCAGATAGCCTACCACACCTACGGACAGCTGAACGAGGCGCGCGACAACGCGATATGGGTATGCCATGCCCTGACCGCCAACAGCGACGTGGCGGACTGGTGGCCGCATACGGTGGTGAAGGATGGCTTTCTCGACCCGGAGCGTTACTTCGTGGTATGCGCCAACATCCTGGGTTCATGCTACGGCACCACAGGCCCGATGAGCGTCAATCCCGCCACCGGCCAGCCATATTACGGCGAGTTTCCCCGGCTGACCATGCGCGACCTGGCGCGGGCACACCGCCTGCTCGCCGACCGGCTCGGCCTGAATAAGATACATGCGCTGATAGGAGCATCCGTCGGGGGTTTCCAGGCACTGGAATGGTGCTCGCTGGAACCGCAGCGGTTCCGCGACATGGTGCTGATCGGCACGGCGCCCAAGGCGTCGCCCTGGAACATAGCCATCAACGAGACGCAGCGCATGGCCATACGCGCCGACGGCACCTTCGGCCGGCCTCGCCCCGACGCCGGCGCCGCCGGGCTCGGAGCGGCCCGCGCCTTGGGCCTGCTGACATACCGTGGTCCCGAGGGCTACAACCTGACGCAACAGGACCATGCCGACCAGCCTTGCGCATTGCCGGGCCTTCCGGAGTATCACCGCGCCTGCACCTACCAGCAGCATCAGGGCCGGAAACTGATTGACCGCTTCGATGCCTATTCATACATGACCATCCTCGACACCTTCGACACGCACGACATAGGGCGTGACCGCGGAGGGATAGAGCCGGCACTGCGAAGCATATCCGATGCGGGAGTGCGGACATGCGTGGTGGGACTCTCCACCGACCTGGTGTTCACGCCCGCTGAGATGAAGGAATTGGCCGCCATGATACCCGGCTCGGAATATCACGAGATTTCCTCGCCGTTCGGCCACGACGGCTTCTTAGTGGAGCACGGACAGCTCAACGCCATTCTTAAACCGTTCTTAAAACACTGAAAACAAGATAATGGAACAGATCAACATAGGACTTGTAGGCTTCGGTACGGTAGGCCAGGCGCTTTACGAGGTTGTGTCGAGCGCCCGCAACGCTCACGCCGCCGTGAAGCGCATCTGCGTACGCAGTCTTGACAAGCCGCGCAAGGTGCAGGTGCCTGCCGAACTGCTCACCACCGACGCCGCCGACATAGTGAACGACCCGGACATCAGCCTGGTGGTGGAGGTGATAGACGACCCCGAGGCCGCGTACCGCATCGCCTGCGACGCACTGCGCGCCGGCAAGGACGTGGTGTCGGGCAACAAGGCCATGATAGCGCGCCATCTGCCCGAACTCATCGAGCTGCAGCAGACCACGGGCCGCGCCCTGCTTTACGACGCCTCGTCGTGCGGCTCCATCCCCGTGATACGCAACCTGGAGGAATACTACGACAACGACCTGCTGCTTGAGGTGAAGGGGATTCTTAACGGCTCGTCCAACTACATCCTGTCGCGTGTGTTCGACCACGGCGAGGAATATGCCGACGCCTTAGTACGCGCCCAGAAACTCGGATTCGCCGAGAGTGACCCGACGCACGACATCAGCGGCAACGACTCGCTCAACAAGCTGGTCATCATCACGCTGCACGCCATCGGCGTGTACGTGCCGCCGAAGGATATATTCGTTTACGGCATCCCCACGCTGCGCGCCGAGGACATCAGGTATGCCCGCGAGAAGGGGATGAAGATCAAGCTCGTGGCCCAGGTGGTGAAGCTGTCGGACGCGAAGTTCACCATGTTCGTGATGCCCGAGTTCGTGGCGCCCAACCGCTATATCTATGCCGTGGACGACGAATACAACGGCGTGGTGATACGCGGCGAATGCTACGACCGTCAGTTTATGTTCGGCAAGGGAGCCGGCGGCCGTCCCACAGCCTCGTCGCTGCTGAGCGACATCACGGCCCTGCGCCACAATTACCGCTACGAATACAAGAAGTCGGGCTTCAGTCCCCGGCCTGAATATACCGCCGACGTCACGCTGAAAATTTACGCCCGCTACGAGCACACCGACCTGCGCGCGGGGCTGCCCTGGATTGCGGTCAACGAGGAATACCGCTGCGACGACTACCGCTATGCGATAGGCGAAATCCGGCTGTCGGACCTGATCACAGCCGCGCCGCTGCTCCGGGCCGACGACATATTCCTGTGCAATTTTCCGCGCTTTTTCGCCGACCGCGACGACTGACGCCGCGCATTGTGCTGAATTAGGTCCTCAACTTTTTGGCTATTTGTCAATTTGTGTGTAACTTTGCATCCCGAAGTGTTGTGCGGCTATGTGTCGTAGCGAGGCTTTATAACAAAGTTAATTGCAAAGATTGTGGACACAAAGTACATTTTCGTGACGGGCGGAGTGGTGTCGTCATTGGGCAAAGGCATCATTTCCAGTTCCCTGGCGCGGCTGTTGCTGAGCCGTGGCTACAGGGTTACAATCCAGAAGTTTGACCCATACATCAACATCGATCCGGGCACGTTGAACCCCTACGAGCATGGCGAATGCTACGTGACGGTCGACGGCCATGAGGCCGACCTTGACCTGGGTCATTACGAACGGTTTACCGACATCCGCACCACCCGTGCCAACAACGTCACCACGGGGCGCATCTATCAGAGCGTGATAGACAAGGAGCGCCGCGGCGACTACCTTGGCAAGACGGTGCAGATCATTCCGCACATCACCGACGAGATAAAGCGCAACGTCAAGCTGTTGGGCAACACGGGCGACTACGATTTCGTCATCACCGAGATCGGAGGCACCGTGGGCGACATCGAGTCGACGCCTTTCCTGGAGGCCGTGCGTCAGTTGAAGTGGGAGATGGGCCGCAACGCTCTGTTTGTCCATCTTACCTATGTGCCTTACCTCAAGGCCGCCAAGGAGCTTAAGACCAAGCCGACGCAGCACAGCGTCAAGCAGCTGCAGAGCCTGGGCATACAGCCCGACATCCTGGTGCTCCGCACCGAGAAGGAATTGCCGGTGACCATGCGCCGCAAGGTGGCCCAGTTCTGCAACGTGGCGCCCGAGGCCGTGATAGAAAGCCTGGACCAGCCCACCATCTATCAGGTGCCGCTGCGCATGCACGAGCAGGGACTGGACCAGATGGTGCTGCACATCATGGGCGTGGGCGACGCACCGGAGCCCGACCTGACGCAGTGGAACACATTCCTGCACAAGCTGGCTACGGCCGACAAGACCGTGACCATCGGCCTCGTCGGCAAGTACGTGGCCTTGCAGGACGCCTATAAGTCCATCTGCGAGAGTCTGATGCAGGCTGCCACCCGGCTGGACCATAAGGTGAACATCGTGTACGTCAACTCCGAGAAGGTGACCGAAGGCAACGTGGAGGAGCAGCTGAAGGACATGGCCGGCGTGATCATAGCCCCCGGCTTCGGCCAGCGCGGCATCGAAGGGAAGTTCGTGGCCCTGAAATGGTGCAGGGAGCACGACGTGCCCACGTTCGGCATCTGCCTGGGAATGCAGTGCATGGTGATTGAGTTCGCGCGCAACGTGCTTGGACTCAAGGACGCCAACAGCACGGAGATGGATTTCCACACTCCATACAACGTCATCGACCTGATGGAGGAGCAGAAGAACATCATGAACATGGGCGGCACGATGCGTCTCGGCGCATACGCCTGCGAGCTGGCCGAAGGGTCGCGCGTGGCGCAGGCCTACGGCACCACCTCGATAAGCGAGCGTCACAGACACCGCTTCGAGTTCAACAACGAGTTCCTGGACCGCTACGAGTCCGCAGGAATGAAATGCACGGGACGAAACCCCGACGCCAACCTGGTGGAGGTGGTGGAAATCCCCGGAAAACGATGGTATATAGGAACGCAGTATCATCCCGAGTATTCGTCGACGGTGCTGCATCCCAACCCGATATTCATTGATTTCGTGAAGGCCGCCATAGCCTACAGCGAAACCGGACAAAAGAAATAAAGACGAAATAAGTTAAGTAGAGAACAATGGACAAAAACACGACGAACGCACTGCTTCTGATGCTGCTGGTGTTTGTGCTGTTCATGTGGCTGACGCCCAAGGAACAGGCACCGGAGGGGAACGTGGAAAGCCCCCGCACCACGGAGCAGGCCGCCGTAAACATGGCGCTCGACTCGCTGACGGGTCAGGACCGCCAGTGGCTTGAGCAGAACATACGCGAGCATGGCACGCCCGTGGCCGACCGTCCCGGAGCCGTGGCCCTGAATCAGAACGGGCTGAACCTGACCCTCGAGAACGGAACGATATCCGGCACCGTCACCGTCGAGGGGCGCAACATAGAGTGGGCCGCCGTGGCCGACGCCGACACGTCGAAGATGACCATAGCCGAGGAGCGCAAGGCCATAGAGACCGTGCGCAACGTGACCGAAAGCCTGGGTCGTTACGGCAAATTCGCCAAGTTCCTTGGCGGTACGCCTCAGACAGTGAATCTGGAGAACGACGCCCTCAAGCTGCAGTTCAACAGTCACACCGGCTCCATCACACGCGCCGAACTCAAGAAATACGATACCGAATATAATAGCGACGAGACCGACAACACCAAGCATAAGGTGGTGCTGTTCGATGGCGACAAGAACAGTTTCGGCTTCGAGCTGCCGCTGCCGTCGTCGGTGCAGACCGCCGACCTGTACTTCACGCCTCGCGTGCTGAACGACTCCACGGTGCTGATGGCGCTGGAGTTCGGCCCCGACACGTACTGGGGCATACGCTATACGCTGCCCCGCGGCGAAAGCTATGTGGTGAAGATGGACGTGGTGCAGAAGAACATGGCGCCCATAGCCCAGAGCAACAACCGCAACATGATATTCAGCTGGAACCAGGACCTGAAGCGCCAGGAGAAGGGCCGCATGTTCGAGGAGCGTAACTCCGCGCTGTACTATAAGTACGCCGGCGGTTCGGTCGAGAACCTGAAGGAAGCTAAGGACGACACCAAGGAGCGCGAGGCCAAAATCAAGTGGATAGGCTTCAAGAACCAGTTCTTCTCATCGGTGATGGTGATGAACCGGGGCAGCTTCAACTCGGCCGACTTCAAGTCGACCATCATGAGCGAGAAGGATTACCTCAAGAACTTTGCCGCCGAGGCCAAGATCTCGGACTACGACTGGAACAAAGAGAATCCCGTGTCGCTGTCGCTGTTCCTCGGTCCGAACCTCTATCCGCTGCTGTCCGACCTGGACCACCAGATGGACGTGGACGAGGATCTGAAGCTGACGCGCATGATTCCGCTGGGCTGGAACATATTCCGCTGGATCAACACCGGCGTCGTGATTCCGGTGTTCAACTTCCTGGGCAAGTTCATCAGCAACTACGGTATCATCATCCTGCTGCTGACCATATTCATCAAGCTGGTATTGTTCCCGCTGACCTACAAGTCCTATCGCTCGCAGGCCGTGATGCGTATACTGGCGCCTCAGATTCAGGCCCTGAACGAGAAGTATCCCGGCACGGAGAACGCCATGACCCGTCAGCAGAAGACCATGGCCCTGTACAACAGCGCCGGCGCCAACCCGATGTCGGGCTGCCTGCCGTTGCTGCTCCAGATGCCCATCCTGTTCGCCATGTTCTCCTTCTTCCCCTCGTGCATCGAGCTGCGCGGACAGTCGTTCCTGTGGGCCCACGACCTCTCGGCACCCGACGCCATCATATCCTGGACGGGCGACATTCCGCTGGTTACCAAATATTTCGGCAACCATATCTCGCTGTTCTGTCTGCTGATGACCGTAACCAACATCGTGTATATCTATCTCAACAACCAGTCGCAGAGCAATTCTATGCCGGGTATGAAGGTGATGATGTACCTGATGCCGGTGATGATGATGATATTCTTCAACAACTACGCGGCGGCTCTGAGCTACTATTACTTCCTGTCGCTGCTGATCACCATCATCCAGACCTACTCGTTCCGCTTCATCATCAAGGAGGAGGACGTTAGGAAGAAGATGGCCGAAAACGCGAAGAAACCTAAGAAGAAATCGAAGTTCATGCAGCGCATGGAGGAGATGCAGCGTCAGCAGCAGCAGATGCTCCGCGAGCAGCAGAAGCAGCAGAGGGGCGGCCGCAGATAACGCCCCGGGAATCCGGCCATGAAACTCCTCAGGATAGTACGCATATCCCTGGCCGCGCTTGCATTCGTGGCCTCTGCGGCAGCCCTGCTGATGGGCGCCGAGGTGCATCCTGTGGCCCGACTGGCCGAGAAGACCCAGATCATATTATCCTCTTTGTCAATCACGGCAGGAACCGCAATAGTGTGGCTCCTGCTGACTTTTTTATTCGGGCGCGTGTATTGCTCCACGGTGTGTCCCGTGGGCACCATGTCCGACCTGTTCCTGAAGGTACGGCGTCTGATACCGGGGCTGCGTAGCAAGCCGTTCCGTTACCGGTCGCGTTCCGGGGTGTCGGTGCATATACTGTTGCTGTACGTGGTATGCCTTGTTGCGGGCGTGGTGGGAGTACCCTTCCTGATCGAGCCATGGAACATAATGCGAAACATGGCCGCCACGGTGCGTCCGGAGGCCGTGAGCGCCACATGGGCCACTGTGGGGATGGGAACCATTACCGGAGTGGTCGGCGGTCTTGTGGCGGCAATTCTGATAGCCGTCACTTCCGTATTGCGCGGCCGCGAGTTCTGCACGGTGGTATGCCCCTTGGGCACGGCCCTCGGATATGTGTCGGCCTACAGCCTGTATCATCTGGAGATAGACCGCGACAAATGCGTGTCGTGCGGACTGTGCGAGGATATATGCCGGTCGCAGTGCGTCAAGATGGTGAGCCGGCACATCGACGACACGCGGTGCGTGCGCTGTTTCGACTGCGTGGCCAAATGCCCCAATGACGCCATCCGGTTCCAGGTGAACCGCAACCGCCCGGCCACGCCGATGCTTATACGGAGTAAAAAACGCTCAGGGGTCTGAGCGTTTTTTAGTTGAAAAAGTTGAGAAAGTTTATAAAGTTAAGAGAATTCCAAATATACGGGGATGGGAAGATATATCTACAATACGACGTTTGTGGTGGCGAAGGAGATGGAGCAGCGGTTCGTTGACTGGTTCCGGTTGCGTGCCGCGTGTATCGCCGAGGCCGGGATGCGGCCGCGGCTGTCGCGCCATGCAGGCACGTTGGCCGCGGAGAGCGAGGCGCTGAGCCTGGCCTTCCAGGTGGAATCGGACAGCGAGGAGGCGCTGCAGGAATGGGCGCGCGAATCGCTTGAACCGGTTTTGGGTCAGTTCATGCGCGATTTCGGACCGGATGCGGCCTATTTCTGCTCGGAATTCGAAGTCGTGTCGCTGGACGCGGGCATCGGGGCGATACCGCTGTAATCCGTCAGCCCGGAATGCACGAGCCGGCGCAGCTTGGACGCCAGCAGGGCGTGCGGCTCGCCGCTCTTTTCAAGGCTCTGCCATGAGATCGGTTTGCCGAACCGGACGCGGAATTTCTTGCCGCGCGCGGCGCACAGCTCGGCCGGCAGCAGCGCCTGTTCCATATTGACCTTTATGCCCATTTTGGTGCGCGCCTTGGCCGTGCGGTAGAAGCTCATGCGGTTCAGTCCCTCGAAGTGTATGGGGATGATGTCGCGGTGGAATTCGATGGCTCGGTCTATGAACGACTTGTGCCACACCAGGTCGCCGATGGAGCCGTCGGGCTGGATGCGCGACACCATGCCGGCGGGAAATATCAGTATCTGCTTGTCGGAGGCGTATGCGTCGCGGATGGCCACGGCGGCCTCGCGGGCCTGCGAACCATATTTGTTGATGGGAAGGAACACCGTGCGCAGCGGTATGACGTTCATCAGCATGTCGTTCACCAGGAACTGAATGTTCTCGTCGCCGTACTTGGCGCCAAGCACCTTGATCAGCCCCATGCCGTCCAGACCGCCGAGAGGGTGGTTGGAGGCGAATATGAAGCGTCCGTGGTCGGGGATGTTCTCCAGCCCCTCCACCTCAAGGGTGACATTGAAGAAGTCGTATATGCGCTCGCAGAATTCCGAGCCGGTAGAGGGATAGGTGGCGTCCAGGGCGGCGTTCAGCTCGTCCTGATGCACTAATTTCTCAAGCCCCGTGATCATGAAGCCCGGAATCATCCGTCCCTTCCAGCCCTTGATGCGCGAGCGCAGTATATCGTGAAGGTTTATGTCAATCTTGTCCATTTCTGAATAAATGGAAATTAGTAATCAGTAATTCAAACGGTTAGACCTTAATCGTTGACCGACGATTCCTCGTCCCAGAACTCGTCCTCCCATTCCTCGTCCGACATATCGCCGTACACGTCGTCCTCGTCCTCCATCTCGGGCTGGTCGAACACGAAGTTGTCTTCCTCCTCCACACGGTGGCGTATGTCGAGGGGGCGGTGGGTCACGGTGAAGCGCGCCTGATTGTCCTCGGAATTGATTTCGCGCCACAGTATGTCCTTCAGCTCGGTCAGTCCCTGGCCGGTGACGGCGGAGATGAAAAGATGCGGCACGTCCTGAGGCAGCGTCGCTGCAATCTCGTCGCGCAGCTCGTCGTCGAGCATGTCCGACTTGGAGATGGCCAATACGCGGTTCTTGATGTCGAGGTCGGGATTGAACTCGCGCAACTCGTGCAGCAGTATCTCGTATTCCTTGTTGATATCGTCGGCGTCGGCCGGCACTAAGAACAGCAGCACGGCGTTACGCTCTATGTGGCGCAGGAACCTGAGTCCGAGTCCCTTTCCTTCGGAAGCGCCCTCGATGATGCCGGGGATGTCGGCCATGACGAACGACTGGTTGTCGCGGTATCTGACGATGCCTAACTGCGGCTCCATCGTGGTGAAGGGATAGTCGGCTATCTTGGGTTTGGCCGACGACAGGGCGGAGAGCAGCGTGGACTTTCCGGCGTTGGGGAATCCGACAAGTCCGACGTCGCCGAGCAGCTTAAGTTCGAGCACCACGGCCTTCTCGATGGCCGGCTGGCCCGGCTGTGCGTAGCGCGGAGTGCGGTTGGTGGATGTGGCGAAATGCACGTTGCCCAGGCCTCCCTTGCCGCCGCGCAGCAGGTTGATCTCCTGTTCGTCCTCGGTCACTTCGCACAGGAACTCGCCGGTGTCGGCGTCGAACACGGCGGTGCCCACGGGCACCTCGATGATCTGGTCCTGGCCGTCGGAGCCGTGCGAGCGGTTCTCGCCGCCGCTCTGGCCGTCGGTGGCGAAGATATGCCGTCTGTAGCGCAGCGGGAGCAGCGTCCACAGGTGACGGTTGCCCCGCAGTATTATGTGACCGCCGCGGCCGCCGTCGCCGCCGTCAGGCCCGCCTTTGGGTATATACTTGGCACGGTGGAAATGGCGGCTCCCTGCGCCCCCCTTGCCCGACCGGCACAATATCTTTACATAATCTATGAAATTGCTCTCTGCCATTATCTTGAATAGTTAATAAAGTGTAGAAAGTTTTAAAAAGTTAAGATGACAGTGCTGTAATTCGCATGTATTCACATTCCTCTTAACTTCATTCACTTTTTCAACTTAAACTAAATTAATAACGCTCCAACGGGACGTTTCGCCTATTGCCGGGGAATAAGGTCCGGATTTTCGTACATCTTCAGGGTGTTTTCCAGCTGTGTCTGCACCATCAGCTGCAGCTCGCGGGGCGCAAGCACCTTCAGCGCGTCGCCGTACGACAGGATTTCGTGCACCAGCTCGTAATTCAGCTTCAGGCGGTAGGTGAAGATGGAATACTGGTCGTGCAGCGCTTCCTGCTGGGTGTGGTGGAAGGGGAGGGCGCGGAAATACTTGGCCTGGATGGGCGTGGTCATTATCTTGACGGTGCGCACGTCGGCCTTTGACGCCGTGATGCCTATCAGGTTCTCGAAGAAAGTCTCCGGCTTGAGCTGCGGCATCTCGAACTCCTCGTTCACCACCGACATCTGCGACACGCGGTCCAGGGCGTAGGTGCGCACGTCGCCGCTCTGCTCGCGTATGCCTATCATGTACCACCGCTGCTTGTAACGCTTCACGAAGCAGGGGAGGAACCGTATGTCCTTCTCCGGCCTTGACTTGCTGAAGCCGGCGTACGTGAACGACAGCTTGTGCCTGTCGCCGATGGCGGCGAGCACCAAGGGTAGGAATTCGCGGGCCGAGGGCACGTCCTCGACCGACACGCGGTCGTGCGGTATGGACGAGCCTTTGATGGCGTTGTTGACCGAATAGGATTCCAGCAACCAGTTGGTCACCATCGGGTTGGCGTTGCTTTCGGTCTCGTCGATATAGTAATGGCCGGAGGCGTCGCAGGCTATCTCGAGCTGAAAATTCTCCTCGATGGCGCGCCGGTAGTGATAGAAGGTGCGTGCGGGCATCGGGTCGCCGTTGCTCAGCGGCGACTTGCGCCACAGGTCGTTGATGTCCTCGCGCGTCAGGCGTCCGTAGCGGTTCAGCACGTCCACTATCCACACGTATCGGTTTATCAGCTCCTTCATTTTTTTAGTTATGATAATCAGCTTAATATCAACGAAATTGATATTAAGCTGAAAAATTTTTACGAAAAATCAACAAAAAATCACAACTTCCCGAACCAAATAAACAGCAGCGATGTTATAATAGCGTAAGGTTTGATAAACCACACTACATAGAGCATAAGTCATTGATTGACATAATATATACTGCTACAAACGTTCTGAAAAAGTTGTTATTGTTGTTTTAATTGAAGAAACAGGGTCTGCGTGATGCAGGCCTTTTTCTTGTTTATAGGGGGCGCCGGAGATATGGCGCCCTCGGCTTCCGCCTCGGGACTGTAAGAGAGAGGCCCTTTAGCGGTTGCCGTACATATCGTCGTAGTATTTCTCGTATTCGCCGGAGGTGATGTTGTCGATCCAGTCCTGGTGGTCCAGGTACCATTTCACGGTCTTCTCGATCCCCTCCTCAAACTGCAGCGAGGGTTCCCAGCCGAGTTCCTTCTGCAGCTTGCGGCTGTCGATGGCGTATCGCATGTCATGGCCGGGACGGTCGGTGACGTACGTGATGAGGCTGTCGGAATACCCTTCCGGATTGCCTAACAGACGGTCAACGGTGCGGATTACCACTCTGATCAGGTCGATGTTCTTCCATTCGTTGAAGCCGCCGATATTGTAGGTCTCGGCCACCTTGCCGTGATGGAATATGGTGTCGATGGCACGTGCATGGTCTTCCACATAGAGCCAGTCGCGCACGTTCTCCCCCTTGCCGTACACGGGTAGCGGCTTGCGGTGGCGTATGTTGTTGATGAACAGTGGAATCAGTTTCTCGGGGAACTGATAGGGGCCGTAGTTGTTGCTGCAGTTGGTCACGAGCGTCGGCATTCCGTAGGTGTCGTGGTATGCGCGCACGAAGTGGTCGGACGAAGCCTTCGACGCCGAATATGGCGAGTGGGGATCATACTTGGTGGTCTCAAGGAAGAACTCGGTGCCGTAGGCCATGTCGTCCTTGCTCGAGGCCTTGGTGGTGAACGGAGGCTTTACGCCCGCGGGATGCGTCAGCTTCAGGGCGCCGTACACCTCGTCGGTGCTGATGTGGTAGAACAGCTTGCCCTCGTATTTTTCCGGCAGCGATTCCCAATACTCCTTTGCGGCCTGCAGCAGAGCCAGCGTGCCCATCACATTGGTGCGCGCGAACGTGAACGGATCCTTGATGCTGCGGTCCACGTGGCTTTCAGCCGCCAAGTGGATGATGCCGTCTATATGGTTGTCGCGGATGATTCGGCGCATCAGCTCCAGGTCCGCGATGTCGCCCTTGATGAACGTATAGTTCGGCCGGTCTTCGATGTCCTTTAGGTTGGCCAGGTTGCCGGCGTATGTGAGGAGGTCGAGGTTATAGATGTGATAATCCGGATGTCCGGTGACGAACAGACGCACCACATGGCTGCCGATGAACCCGGCGCCCCCGGTGATAAGTATGTTTCTTTTAGCCATATCGAATCGGGATCCGCATTTGAGAAGATCCCGTATGCAAAGTTACAACAAAAATCCATCAATGCAAAAAAGAGGCAGTCGTCGCCTCTTTTTTAACTTCAGTTAGGAATTCTATTCTGAATTGGTAAATGATTTAAGTTTCGCAAGTTCGCATAATGGAATCAAGAGACCCATAATCCGCTGCGCAGTAGGGACGTGCCTTCGGCATGTAGCAATGAGATGACAATGCCGTTTTATCGGGATGCTCCGACACATGCCGAAGGCATGTCCCTACACTGTCGGCGGTGACAGACAACGCTAACGGCTTGACAATTTCATTACGTTCGCGAGACAACGTTCGGACAAAAGGCCGAGAATAACTTGCGAAACTTAAATAAATGAAATTTTCAGTCAGCCGATACATCGTCATAGATGTCTTAAATTCGTCTGCTACATCACCTGCTTCTATCAGTTCAGGGGTATTAGCTTCTAAAGTTATAGCATAGCCTTTCTTCTCTAGATAGCTGTACTGGGCATAGAAAAGCCTAGCAAAGATAGGGCTGTAGTATTCATCACTTCTACTAAGCAATCTTTGCATGAATATCCCTTTTAGCTTTTCATGCGCGTTGCATTTCTTAAAGTGAAGCCGCTTTAGAAACTGGGGTGTGCTAACTTCATTATAACCCTAAGACGGTTTACAAACTTCCGTTTTTCTCTGTCATTTGAAGTAATATCAGTAGTAATATACTTCTGCCTGACCACCATAGAAGCGTTAAGTCTATTGTCCACTTCTTTAGTGATACAAGAAGCTACAAGTATTGTTACAGCTTCAGGGTATTCTGAAAGGGTACTTTCAAAAGACTTAAACATAGCACCTAACCTTTCTAAAGCTGCAGCAGGGTCTAAGCCTGCTTTGATTTCTATAATACCTACTATATCTCCTTCAGGGTCATACATTGTAACATCAGGCTCTGAAGAAAAATATACAGAATAGCCGTTTGTAAGATTGATGGTCTTTACTAAATCAATATCGTTTATAAAAGCTTTTGCTTCAGGGCTAGATATTTCTACGGAGTTATTCGCTTTGTCTATGAATGAAGTTATTTCATTATAATGGAGCAGACCACTCTGGATAATAGTTCTAATTACCCTTTCTCCTTCTGCTCCTATTTGATTACGCCAAGAACCATCTATGTTTGTACCTGCTGTGGCATACATCATTCCTTCAAGTTTTTTCTCATTGAGTTCACTTGCAATAGATACCACTACAGAAATTACTTCGTTTATAGCCTTTGTTAGCTTTGTGATATTTTTAGCTTTGATTCTATTGGAATCAATATTACCCTTTTCTATCGCATCTATGTTAGTTACCTTTGAAATGGTCGTTAGCCCTTTTTGGGGAAGCATAGCAACAGACCTATAGAACTTCAGGAAGGTAGGATTTAACTTCAATACTTTAGGGTGAACAAACACTAAGGCAGGTGAAATCCCGCTTTCCTCAATTATACCCCAAGCATCTTCACTTATATTCCATTCATTACGTTTGCTCCAGTCTAGCTTATCACCTTCAACCCTGACAAACTTCTTCACCTTTAAGAAAAGGGTGAAATAACCGTTTGTAGTAAGTTTATTGTAAAAGAATGTCGACTTTAACAGATATTGCTCTTTCGCTACTGATTCAGGAACTTTTGCCATCTTTAATCCTCCTCCTCATTAAACCACTGTTCTATGATAGATTCTGCTACTGCTTCGGCTAAAACTGGTGGAACGGCATTACCTACCTGCCCAAATTGTGTCATAGTAGTTTTTCTAGAAGAACTATAGGAATCTAACCTAACCCCCTTAATTTCCCAATCTAAGGGAAAAGTCTGAAGACAAGCAAGTTCTCTTACGGTTAACATTCTATCTTCATAGGGGTGAATAAAATCCCTATATCCACTTCTAGTAACAGTAAAAGATGGTTTATTAGGGTCTAATCTTCTGTAAGTAGACCCATATATTTGTTCTATATCGGCAAGTTTGCCACCTATAGGAACTTTTTTGATTTTCTCTATTGTAGAGGGCGAGTGTGCCGTTACAACGTGATTTGGAAGATTCTTAGTAGCCATATTTTTCTATTCTGCCTTTAATACTACCTGCCACCCTCATTGCTGTTTCTGAAGGTTTGTCTGGTTCAGGAAGCTCACCTATAGCGTCCCGTACTGTTTTGTAAGGTGTTTCAAGGGGTTTAGGATATTCATAGGATTTACCAAGTCTATTGCCTACTAATATTAACCGTTCTCTGAATTGAGGTGCACCATAATTTACTGCATCAAGCACTTTAGGTGGTGCTATCTGATACTGGTAAACTATGCCGTTATATTCTATAGGCTTACGAAGTTCTTCAATAAGAAGATTCATAGCCCTTCCCTTATCCCAATTAGTAAGCCCCTTCACATTTTCCAGTACAAAGCCTTTAGGAAGGGTTTCCCTGACTATTCTTACAAATTCAAACAGAAGTTTGCCCCTATCATCATCTAAGCCTTTGCGCATACCTGCAAGGCTAAAACTTTGACAAGGTGGGCCACCAATTACAAGGGCTGCTTCACCTATTTCTAATCCACCAGCCTTTAGGATTTCATCAGCAGAAACTTCTGTAATGCTTCTGTTGATAATAGGAAGTTCAGGCATATTAGTCCTAAGTGTATCACAGCAAGATGGGTCTAATTCAACTGCTACGGCAGTCTTAAATCCAGCTCTATCAAAGCCAATATCAAGGCCACCAGCACCTGAGAATAGACTAATTATTTTGAGGTTCTTTTTTGGCATAGTAACTAATAAGTTTGCAAAGTTACAAAAAAATAAGCAGAATCCCTATGGGTTCTGCCTACTTTCTTCTGTCATTTTCTCCTAGCTAAATAGTCCCGAAAGAATCTTCCTGACGAATTTCCGTCAAGAATGGTACCAGTAGCCCAAATCTCCTTACGCCCATCTTCAGACCCCTCAGATTTAGATACAGACCAATTATCTGCTGTGAAAATTTCGACTTTCTTTCCACCTAAAGTAATGGATTCAGATGGTGTGCCTTCTTCGAAATAAAAATTAAATTTCGAGAAGTCTGCTTTTTTTGAGGGACGATTCGGTTTTGCTGAAAAAGACTTCCGATATATATGGATCTGTTCTATTTCTTTATGAAAGTCCATATCTTGTTTAAGCGTTTTATCAGGATATCTTACTCGCACGTAAAAGGTAGTAAGATAATTACTACGTCCGAACACTTCATCCATTAGAACTTTTAGATACTGACCCTCGCTATCATCTATCTCACAGCAAATAAAACCATCTTCCGCTAAAAGATTACGAAGAATGACAAGTCTTTCGCGCATAAGCGACAACCAAATGGAATGTTCTATATTATCGTCATAGTGTTCAAACGCACTACCTGTATTGTAAGGCGGATCAATATAAATGCATTTTACTTGTCCGGCAAAGTCTTGTTCAAGGGCGCGGAGCGCGAGAAGATTGTCTCCGTGAATGAGCATATTTCCCGGCCACGGCTTACCGTTGGGGAGAGTGCTTGTCTCGACTTCCCCAAAACTATATTCCGGGGCGTAAAGAAGCAGACGCGGCTCAACAGCCATCGGTTCATCCTCCTTGCCAATCCATGTGAGTTCCAGTTTATTTATCTTGTTCTGTGTCATTTATTTTATATTGTTAATAATGTTGCAAGCACACCAGCAGCAACATCTTTGCCAAATCCGATTAAAGATTTTATTATGGATTCTTTCTTTTTTTCTTTAGGGAGTGATGATTTAAGTATTTCTTCTAATATTTCAATTTGTTCAACGCTCAATTCTTGTTTGATAATTTCATTATCAATAGTAATAGATTGGCTTTGAGTCTGATTCTGATTGCAATTATTGTCGTTGATAATTTGTAATGTGGGATTCGAATTTTCAACTTTAGTAGGTATGAGATTGGGATACTGTCTTAAACTCTCAAACAACCCTACAAGTTCTGACAACATTTGTTTTGATGGTTCTAACGCAGATAAGCGATTGAATTCTTCCAAAACAATATCATTCTTATAAAATGAATAAAGAGCACGTTTCGCAAATTGTTTCCAACGGTAGAATGAGTTTACGAAATCGAATAGTCCTGTATTTGATTCATGCTTACCAGATTGGTTAACGAAATCTTCATATAAGCTATAGATATCATCAAGCAAATACTCTAATATCTTGTCAATAGAATTTGAATCGTTCATACTATCCTCTAATGAAAGGTTATTAACTTAGTTTGCTCAATCTTTTGGGCGATTATAGCGTCGGCTTTTGCCGTTATGTTGTTGTGATAGTCTTGGCCGTTTCGCATACGATGCTATTACTGCAAAGTTAACTAATTTTCGCGAAATTAACGGTATGCAATCCTAAAATTATGTGATGTAAGGGCTGTAAATGCAAAAAAGAGGCAGTCGCTGCCTCTTTTTTAACGTCAGTTAGGAATTCGGTTTTGAATTCTACTCAAATGTTGGATAATTCTACTTTTGGGTGAGGATGTTGGTGAGGAGGACGAACTGGTCGACGGAGAGGCGCTCGGGGCGCTCGGTCAGGAGGGGTTCGATAGGCGAGAGGGTGTCGGCGGCAATGGTGGCAGGGATGGCGGCCAGGAGGGGTGCCAGTGAGTTGCGCAGGGTCTTGCGACGCATGGAGAAGGCTTGCTTCACCACCTTCTTGAAGTCGGCGGGGTCGCAGCCGAGGTCGGTGCGGTCGTTGCGCGTCAGCCTCAGCACGCCGCTGCGCACCTTGGGCGGGGGAGTGAACACGAACGGCTCGACGGTGAACAGGTATTCGCAGTCGTACCAGGCCTGCAGCAGCACGGAGAGTATGCCGCGGTCGCGGTTGCCCGGCGCGGCGCAGATGCGCTCGGCCACTTCCTTCTGCAACATGCCGGCGGCAACCGGTATGCGGTCGCGGTGGTCCAGTACACGGAAAAATATCTGGCTCGAGATGTTGTACGGGAAATTGCCTATCAGCGCCATGTCCCGGCCGGGAAACACGGTGTCGAGGTCCATCTTCAGGAAGTCGGCCTCCACCACGTTCAGGCCGGGGTACAGGTTGTGCAGGAATCCGACGCTTTCGGAATCCAGCTCCACGCATTCCAGCGGGCGCCCGGTGTCCATCAGGTATTTGGTCAGGATGCCCATGCCGGGTCCGATCTCAAGGATGGGGAGGTCGCCCAACGGGCGGGCGTGTTCAGGCAGTTCCGGGGCCGAAATGGTGTCGGCTATGCGCGAGGCGATGTGCTCGTCGTTCAGGAAATGCTGTCCTAATGACTTTTTGGCGCGAACGTTTTTCATACATCTGCATTTATGTCGGAGTCAGTTTCGGTTGAGATCCTGAATATCAGGATATCGATCAGAACCGGATCCGAGGGTTTGAGTCCCATGAATTCGCAGCGGTTGCCGTACAGACGGAATGCCGGGGTGAGGAACCGGGCGTGTTCGCCCTGCCGCATCCGGCAGTATATTTCGTTGAGCACGGGAGCGGTCTCGCGGTTGCCTACTGTTACTTCCTGTGGCGAGGACATGCCGAGGCTCTCGCCGTCGGGACGCGAATAGTTCACCTGCAGCGACAGCACGGTGCCGGGGGTGGCCTTCGGGCCGGTGCCGGGGGTAAGTTCCTTGTAGTACAGGCCGTCCTCCAGACGCTTCATGCCGAGTATCGCGGCCTCGGCCCTGATTGCCCGGTGAGCCTGGCGGTGTACCGAGCCGGCCTGCTGTGCCTGCAGCTTGTGCAGCACGTCGTACAGTTTGTCCTGCACTGCAAGTTCGTCTATATCCTCTTCCTGCAGCAGGGCGTATGCCATGGACCGGAACAGGACGTCCTTGTCGAAGGTGAATCCGAATTCGTTCTCGAAATGTTTGCCCCTCACGGCCAAGCGTACGCCGTAACGGATGCCCAGGTTGTAGGCCGTGTCGTTGCCCTGCATGTCGTCATAACCGTGGCGCACTCCCTTCAGAAAGCGGATACGGGCTTCGGTGGAACGCAGGGCGGTGTCGTTCATGGCCTCGCGCAGATACTCGTATGCCTTGAGCTGGCCGGTGTAATACAGCAAGGAATCGGCCAGCGATATTTGGCCCATTTCATTCAGGCTCTTGCCCCGGTCGGGGCTGCACGATACGGTGGCGGCCGCCGTCAGCACCGCCACGGCCGCGAGTGAGAGGTGTCGCAATGTCCGCGACAATGATTGTCTCGATAAGGATACAGGCATAATCGGTAGGAATCGACGGTTCAGATGGAGTCGGCGGGAATGGTGTCGGGCACCACTTGCACTGTGTCGCCGGTGGGGGTCATGTTCTCCATAGTTCTCCCTTTGCACGAGGGGAGGGCCAGAAGCATAAGGGCCGCCGTCAGCGCAGCGGCCCCTTTAATCAGTTTTCTCATTGTTCAGGCTCGCCTACGCTGATAAGTTCGACAGTGAAGATCAGGTCGGCGTCCGGTCCGATCATGGGGGGAGCGCCGGCAGAACCGTAAGCCAGTGCGGAGGGGATGTAGAACACGGCCTTGCCGCCGGCCTTCATCAGCTGCAGTCCCTCGGTCCATCCGGGGATGACGCGGTTCAGCGGGAAGGATGCGGGCTCGCCGCGGCTCACGCTGCTGTCGAACACCTGGCCGTTAAGCAGCTCGCCGGTGTAGTGTACGGTGACGGTGTCGTCGGCCGAAGGGCGGTCGCCCGTGCCCTCTTTGAGCACCATATACTTGAGGCCCGTCGGGGTCTCGGCGTAAGTGGTGTCGGTAGGAGTCTCCGATTTCTTGGCCGGGTCGGTGAAGATTTTGGCCAGTTCGCCGGGCGCGTTCAGGGAGTCGGTAGCCTCGGCCGCAGTCTCGGTGGTCATGCTGTCGGAATCGGCAGCGGCGGCGGTCTTGTTGCCGTTGCACGACACCAGGGTCATGCCGGCCGTAAGTACAAGTGCCGATGCAAGATACTTGATCGTTTTCATTTCTTATTGACTTTGATTAGTTCCACGTCAAATATAAGGGTGGAGTGGGGCGGGATTGCTCCGGGCACACCCTGGGGGCCGTAGGCCAGGTCGCTGGGGATGAAGAAGGTGTACTTGGCGCCTTCCTTCATGAGCTGCACGCCTTCGGTCCATCCGGGGATGACGCGGTTCAGGGGGAATGTGGCGGGCTCGCCACGGTTGACGCTGCTGTCGAACACCTGGCCGTTCAGAAGCTTGCCGGTGTAGTGCACGGTCACTTCGTCCTCGGCCGTGGGCTGTGCGCCGGTGCCTTCCTTCTCAACCACATACTGCAGACCGCTGGCCGTGGTCTTCACGTTCTCCTTCTTGCCGTTCTCGGCCAGGAACTGCTCGCCCTCGGCGCGCGCGGCCTTCTCGGCCTTGTCCTGAAGCTCCTGCAGATAGTCGTTGATCAGCTTCTGAGCCTCCTCGACCGGAATAGCAGGCTCCGTGCCGTCGAACGCGTTCATCACTCCATTCCTGAATGTGTCGGCGTCAAGGTTGCTGACGCCCATACCTTTGAGCTGGCGGCCCATTGCCAGGCCCCATGCGTAACTTAATTTGTCCATATTGTCTTTCTATCGTCTGCGGAGGCAAGCCTCCGGAATTGGGTTTATATTATAAGATTAAACAACGCGAAAGCCCGAATTGTTGCGGAAACGGTATATTCCGGCCTCGGGCGCGGGTCATTTGGTGGCGGTGATGTGGAAGCAGCCTCCCTTGCGCTCGTACTTGACCAGGCATCGCTTGTTGTCGCGCATGTCGAGCAACACTTCGCCCAGCAGGTTCTTCAGGTCCTCGTCGGCTGTGACCTTGGACCGGTCCAGGTTGTGGAACCGCGTGAAACTGATGTCGAACGTGGTGCCGAACTGATGGGTGGACGAGTCCACGGCGTTGCGGTTGACGCGTCGCAGGCGTTTGACAGTGTACGGTGTGCGCAGCAGGCTGGTCACGATCACGCGGTACTTGCCGCCGCCGCGGCGGGCCAGCGAGTCGATGAAGTTCCGGCCGATGTCGCTCAGCACCTTCTCGGCTTCGGGCACCAGATAGGGGAACGAGTGCTTCAGCTCGTCAACCGTGTAATACTGATTGCTCCTCACCTCCACGATGGGCCGGGTGGTGAAGTAAGTCTGCCCCAAGCTGCGTATGGGACGGATGCCGAGGCGTTCGGCGGCGGCGTACTGATACTTGTTGGAGTCGTTGAACACCTCCATCAGCGATCCGATGTTGCGCACCCGGATGCGGCCGTGGTTTGGCGCGTCCTTGCCGGTCTCGATGGGCGCGGAGACCGCGGGGGCCGCCACCGGTTGCGGGGCTTCCGCCTTGGCGGTGTCGGGCTTCGGCTCCGGTACGGGTTCCGGGTCGGCCTCGGGTATCTGCGCCGGCGCCGGCGACTCCACGTCGTCTATGACCGATTCGCCGTCTATAACTATGTAGTTGCCAGGGTCTTCGGCTGTGGCCTTGGCGAAGGGATTGCCTCGCTTGCATCCGAATGTCAGAAGCAGTGCAAGCAGCAAGGCTCCTATGGATACCAGCTTAATTCCGTCGTATTTATGTATGTCGGTTGGTTCGTTGCGGTTCATTGTATGCAAAATTAACAAAAAATCCTTAAATTTGCGTTATGAAACAGTTTAAAGGTGCATTAATTGATATGGACGGGGTACTTTACGACTCCATGCGGGGCCATGCCGCGTCCTGGAAGAAGATGTGCGACGAGATAGGTCTTGATACCGACCGCGACGAATTTTACATGTACGAGGGGATGACGGGCAAGGCCACCATCAACCTGCTGATGAAGCGCGAGCGCGGTCACGAGGTCAGCGACGAGGAGGCATCGCGGCTGTATGCGATAAAGACCGCCAATTTCCGGGCTTTGGGTCCCGCTCCGGTGATGCCTGGCGCCCGGAGGATGATCGCGGCGTTGGGCGCGTTGGGCATGACGCGCGTGCTGGTCACGGGTTCGGGTCAGGCCAGCCTGTTGGACAAGCTTGAACATGATTACCCCGGCGTGTTTGTGGACGGGCGGCGCGTCACGGCACTGGACGTGAAGCACGGCAAACCCGATCCCGAACCGTACCTGAAGGGGGCGTTGCTCGTTGGCGCCGATCCCACCGATTGCATGGTGGTGGAGAACGCACCGTTGGGTGTACGGGCCGGCAAAGCGGCCGGATGTTTCGTCTGCGCCGTCATGACCGGCCCCATTCCGCGCGAGGAGTTCGTGAAGGAGGGCGCCGATCTGATTTTCAATTCGATGGAGGAGTTTGCCGATTACCTTGAGAGTATTTTAGAACATAAGCGACAATGAAATGGCGTGAGGAACTTGCGGCCGAGATAGAGCGGCTGCGGCCCGACAGGGTGTTTGTGCTGACCGATTCCAATGTCAGCCCGCTGTTCCGCTGGGACGGCACTGTCATCGTGGTGCCTGCGGGCGAGGATAGCAAGAGCCTTGACACCCTGGCCGTCGTATGGGAGGATCTGAGTTCGTTGGGGGCCACGCGCCGGTCGCTGTTGGTGAACATCGGCGGCGGCGTGGTGTCGGACTTGGGCGGTTTCGCCGCCGCCACGTTCAAGCGCGGCATCCGGTTCGTTAACGTGCCCACCACGCTGTTGGCCATGTCGGACGCCGCCATCGGAGGCAAGACCGGAATAGACTTCGGCGGACTGAAGAACGAGGTGGGGGCGTTCCGTATGCCTGAGCGCGTCATAGTGGATGCCTCGTGGCTCGCTACGCTGCCGCAGGCGCAGATGCGCGAGGGACTTGCCGAGGTGGTCAAGAGCGCGCTGCTCGGCTCGGAGGAGGTGTATGGCGAATTGCTGAATCTGCCGGAAACTCTTACTGCTGACAACGTGGGTCAGGCTGCGGAATGGTCGGCGCGTTTCAAGGAGGGTGTAGTGGCCCGCGATCCTCACGAGAAGGGATTGCGCAGGATATTGAATTTAGGACATACTGCGGGCCATGCCTTCGAGTCATTGGCAGCGCGAGTCGGCAAGCCGATAGGACACGGCACGGCCGTGGCGCACGGCCTCCTGATCGCGCTGAGGCTCAGCGAACGGCTGACGGGCCTTTCTGCCGGCATTGCCAATGAATATGAACAGAAAATCCTGAAGCGCTTCTACCCCGCGTTGCCGGCGGAATGCCATGACGAGGCGGAACTGATCAGCATTATGGCCCACGACAAAAAAAATCCCGCCGTCGGCGAGATTTCCTTTGTCCTGTTGCACGCCGTCGGCGAGCCCGTCGAGTCGGTGCGTGTCGCCCCGGCACTCATAGCTGAAGCTCTTAAACTGTCTGTCCTTCGTAGGTAATCATGGTATCGTGTGGCAATGCCAGCACTTTGCCATAAAGACGATTGTTGTTATCGCTTACTTCGATATTTCCTATATAGCCTCTGTAATCATTGTGTTTATATCAACTCAGAAATAAGCGGCATTATATTCTGCCGCAGACATTACCGGTATTTCAGAGAAAGAAAAATCTTTTTGGTTCCGAGTAATGATGCAGTCACATTTTGAATCCACAGCCGCTCGATATTGAAGGGAATCTTCAAAATCAGATGCCATCATGGCAATAGCTTCGTTAAGTTGCATTACATTATTCGGGACGATTATAAATAGTCTTATAATTTTTGAAAGCAAACCATTCAATTCATTCCGAGGGATTTTCCTGGCCACATAAGCAAAATTAGCTACTGATAAAAAGCTAATGTAGAATTTATATCCACGTTCCTTGCCAATGGAGAGAAAATCCACACAAGCAGGTTTATACTCATCCCTCAAAAGATAATCAATTATGAAGTTGGTATCCAGAAAGATTCTTTTCATTTTGACATTATATATTGTGTGCGTTCATCTTCCGTGTCAATAATCGAAGAATCGACTTTATTGCTCAATTCTTTCATTTCTCGTATCCATTGATCTGCCTCATCTGAAGTTGTATGAGAGCTGTCGCGATGAATTTTTGCCTTCATCACGCCCTTCATATTCTCAATGGCACGCCTAAGCAGATTGCTGTCTGCTCCATTTTCAAGAGTCACTACTATCTGTGTCATAATCTATATTTTATCTGTGAAAAGTTCTACAAAGATAACAACTTCGCGCGGATTTGCAAAATAATAGGATGAAACGATGGTCCAAGGCAGGAAGTGCCTTTCTAAAATGGGCTTTTTGTACGTGTCTATGCTCCCGCTCGAGGATCGGGCGCTACTATTTTTTGCATTGGCATTTTGTCGGTGTCTGTGCGCGGCTGGGGACAGCCTGCGCTACTAAGACGCCGGGAGTCTGTCGTGGTGACGGACTCCCGGCGGGTTAGTGGGGAATAGGGGACGGGCCGGTTGAGGGCGCGTCGGATGTCTGTGCGGGTCAGGCCTGGAGCAGGGACTTGCCCTTCTCGATGGCTTGCTCGTTGAGGGGTATCAGCTTGTGATGACGCTCGGGCAGCGATTTCTTAAGGCCCTTGATCACGTTCTCCATCGGCAGCTTATAGTCCATGGCGTTGAGCAGGGCGCCCATCACCACCATGTTGTAGGCCTTGGAGTTGCCTATCTCGAGGGTGGCGGTCATCGCGTCGATGGGATGGATGCTGATGTCGTCGCGCGTGGGATGGTTGTGGATGCCGTTGGTGTCGTATATCAGCGTGCCGCCGGGCTTCACCCTGGGGGCGAACTTGTCGAGGCTCTGCTGGTTCAGTGCCACCACGATGTCGTATTTGTCAAGCACGGGGCTTGAGATCTTCTTGTCGCTCAGTATGACGGTGACGTTGGCCGTGCCGCCGCGCTGCTCCGGACCGTAGGAGGGCATCCAGGTCACTTCCTTGTCGTCCATCAGTCCCGAATAGGCCAGAATCTTGCCCATCGACAGCACTCCCTGGCCGCCAAATCCGGCTATGATTATTTCTTCCTTCATGATTTATGCGGGTTAGGGGTTATACGTTTTTAAGGTCTCCCAGGGGGTACTTCTCGAACATATTCTGCGCCATCCATTCGTTGGCCTTTTCGGGCGACATCTTCCAGCCGGAGTTGCAGGTGGCCACGATCTCGACCACGCTGGTGCCGCGCTTGGCTATGGCGTTTTCGAATGCCTTCTTGAGTGCGGCCTTGGCCTTGCGCACGTTGGCCGGGGTGTGTACGGACTGGCGCGTCACGTAGCATGTGCCGTCCAGTATGGCCATCAGGTTGGTGATCTCCAGGGGGTGTCCGTTCAGGTCCACGCGGCGTCCGTAGGGGGTGGTGGCGGTTTTCTGGCCTATCAGGGTGGTGGGGGCCATCTGTCCGCCGGTCATGCCGTAGATGGCGTTGTTGACGAATATCATTACGATGTTCTCGCCGCGGTTGGCGGCGTGGATGGACTCGGCGGTGCCGATGGCCGACATGTCGCCGTCGCCCTGATATGTGAACAGCACGTTCTCGGGCCAGAGGCGCGAGGCGGCGGTGGCTACTGCCGGTGCGCGGCCGTGGGCGGCCTCGATCCAGTCGACGTCAAGATAGTTGTAGGCGAACACGGCGCATCCCACGGGGGAGACGCCCACCACCTTCTCGGTGAGGCCCATCTCGGCGATCACTTCCGCCAGTATCTTGTGCACCACACCGTGGCTGCAGCCCGGGCAATAGTGCATGTGCACCTCTTCCAGAAGCTCAGGCTTGCTGTATACCTTGTTTTCTTCTTTGATTATATCAGTGATTTCCATAGGGGCACGATATTAACGGTTGATGATTTTATCTTTGAGGGCTGTCACTACTTCCTCGGGGCTTGGGATGATTCCGCCGAGGCGGCCGAAGTGCTCGACGGGCAGGGAGTCGTGCACGGCGAGGCGCACATCCTCTATCATCTGGCCTGCGTTGAGTTCGACCACGAGTATTCCCTTCTTGCCCTGAGCGGCGCGGGCAACGGCCTCGGTGGGGAAGGGCCAGAGGGTGATGGGGCGGACAATGCCGACCTTGATGCCCTCCTCGGCGGCAATCTCGCGGGCTTTGTCGGATATGCGCGCTATGGAGCCGAATGCCACGATCAGATAGTCGGCGCCTTCCACGTCTATCTCCTCCCAGCGGGTCTCGTTCTGCTCGATGGTGCGGTAGCGCTCCTGCAGCTGGTGGTTGATCACCTCCATCTTGGCGGGTTCAAGCTCCAGGCTGGTTATGACGTTGCGCTTGCGGGCGCCGAGGCGGCCTGAGGCTGCCCAGGGGCACTGCTTGCGTATCTCCTCGTCGGTGCGGCGGGGACGCGGTTCGGGCAGCACGACCTTCTCCATCATCTGGCCCACGATGCCGTCGGCCAGGATCATGCAGGGGTTGGTGTATTTGAACGCCAGGTCAAAGCCGAGGCCTACGAAGTCCACCATCTCCTGCACCGTGGATGGAGCCAGGACTATCAGGTGGTAGTCGCCGTGTCCGCCACCCTTGGTGGCCTGGAAATAGTCGGCCTGGCTGGGCTGGATTGTGCCGAGGCCGGGGCCTCCGCGCATCACGTTCAGTATGAGTGCCGGCAGCGAGGCCGCGGCTATATAGGAAATGCCCTCCTGCTTCAGGCTGACGCCCGGCGACGAGGAACTGGTCATCACGGCCTTGCCTGTGGCGGCGCCGCCGTACACCATATTGATGGCTGCTACTTCCGATTCGGCCTGCAGGACCACCATGCCGGTGGTCTCCCACGGCATCAGCTCCTCCAGAGTCTCCAGCACCTCCGACTGCGGGGTGATGGGATAGCCGAAATATCCGTCGCATCCGTAGCGTATAGCGGCATGCGCTATCGCTTCGTTGCCCTTCATGAGCCTTATCTCTTCTTTCATATTCGTAGAGTGTTTTTCTGATTTAGCGGAATCAAGAGCCTGCCTTAGTCTTCCACTTTGACTCTGTAAACTTCGATGCATGCGTCGGGACATACCCAGGCGCACGAACAACAGCCCGTGCATTTCTCGGGCTCCGCCATGTAGGCGTAATGATACCCACGGTCGTTCACCTCGTTGGGCTGTAGGGCCAGCGTCTTGGTGGGACATGCCACCACGCACAGGTTGCATCCTTTGCAACGCGCTGTGTTGACCGTAATTGCTCCTCTGATTTTTGCCATGATTCTAAGGTTAGAGTTTGTGTGTCTTTAGGTTCGGAACGACTCACTATGTCTCCCTTGCCGGGACTCCACCTACAAAGGTAAAAAAGATTTCCGAGAAAACCGAATCTTTTAAATATTTTTTTGCACTTATGCAAAAATCCCCTCCGAAATGCAATCGGAAGGGATTTATCTTAACTCTTTAAACTTCCTGAACTTTCTAAACTATTTATCGTCTTCCAGCTTGCGGGCCAGGATCTCCATTCCCTTGGTGGCCGGCTCCTTGATGACCGTCACGTCGGGGATGCCGCTCACGTCGGCGGGGTTGGGGTCGATGTAGTAGATGGGGGTGCCGGGGCGCACGCAGTTGATCAGGCCTGCGGCGGGATACACCACCAGCGAGGTGCCTATCACCACGAATATGTCGGCCTCCTGCGCCAGCCGGATGGCCTTGTCGATGTTGGGCACCGGCTCGTTGAAGAACACGATGTGGGGCCGCATCCGGTCGCCGTTGCGGCCGCGCGTGGCGGGAGTGGTCTCCAGGTGCTCGATGCTCAGTGGCTCGATATAGTCGGGATTGGTGACGGAGCGCATCTTCATCAGCTCGCCGTGCAGGTGCAGCACGTGGCTTGACCCGGCGCGCTCGTGCAGGTCGTCGACATTCTGCGTGATGATGTACACGTCATAATCCTTCTCCAGCCCGGCCAGGGCCTTGTGGGCCGCGTTGGGCTCGGCTTTCAGCAGGTCGCGCCGGCGAGCGTTGTAGAACTCGTGCACCAGCTCCGGATCGCGGCGGAACCCTTCGGCCGACGCCACCTGCATCACCGGATAGTTCTCCCATAATCCTCCCGCATCGCGAAACGTGCTGATGCCGCTCTCCGCACTCACGCCCGCTCCGGTGGACACTACCAGTTTCTTCTTTGCCATGACTTATATCCGTTTATAGTTTATAATTAACTATCTTTGCGTTTCGGTTTAAAACAGTATAACCGCCCGTGTTGTTAACTCCATAGGGGTCTTTGGCCCTCAGAAACTGTTTAAATTTATTACGAATGATTTTTTATATGGGTTCTTTCAATGGCTTTTAAGAATCTTTTTGGCTGTTTTCGCCAAGTTTCGGCAGTCGCAACCGAAAGGTTTCTCCTTTCTCAACTTGCGAAAACATCTCAAAAATCTTCTCAAAATCCATTGAAAATAAATTTAAATAGTTTCTCACAAAAGTAAACAAAACTCAGGACATAAAGAAAACAAAATAAACATAAATATGAAGAAAATAGTGATAATGGGTGCCTCGTCGGGCATCGGCCTGGCATGTGCCGAGGCCCTGGCCGGCCGTGGCGTGAAGGTTGGTCTGGCGGCGCGTCACACGGAACCGATGGCCGCGCTCAAGGAAAAATACCCCGACACGGTGGAGTATATGGCGATAGACGTCACGAAACCTGATGCGCCGGATAAATTGAACGAGCTGATAACCAGGCTGGGAGGCATGGACATATATTTCCATGTCGCCGGCATCGGTTATGAGAACATGGTGCTTGACCCGGTCAGGGAGACGGCCATATTCGAGACCAACACAGTAGGCTTCGTGCGGTGTATATGCGCGGCCTACCGTTATTTCAGGCTGAACGGCATCAAGGGACAGATAGCGGCCGTGACTTCGGTGGCCGGCACCAACGGCATCGGGCGTCTGTCGGCCTATTCGGCGTCGAAGGCCGGTGCGCAGAAATGGCTTGTGGCCCTGGAGCAGCTCAGCAACAACTCGGCTGCCGGCATCACGTTCACCGACATCCGTCCGGGATGGATTGAGACTCCGCTGCTGATGCCCGACACGAAGTATCCGATGGCCATGACGATGGAATATGCCGTGCCGTTGATACTGAAAGCCATAATACGCAGGAAGCGCGTGGCCGTTATTGACTGGCGCTGGAACATCGTGGTGGGCCTGTGGCGCATGATTCCCAACGCAATTTACACCCGCCTCAATATCCCGCTCTCTAAGCCCGACAAGCCACTTCCGAAGGGAGTGTGACCCGGCGGCCAGTTAATAAAGTCGACAAAGTGCAGAAAGTTAAGATGATAGTGCAGACTATCTAAATACCGCACATTTATCTTAACTTTTTCAACTATATAAACTATATAAACATTGAAACTAACAGATTAAGAACAGAAGACAAGGTAGAGGTGATGCTGGTGCATTCCGACGGCCGCAAGGAACGGTACGAGGGCACGGGATTCCGCGACATCGAGCAGGCCATACATGCAGCCGCCGAGGCGTTGGGCGCCGACGACTGTGATACCGACGTGTTCAAGGTGACCGACCTTGCGACAGGCGTAACCAGCTCCTACCGCATCAACGCCCACGGCCACGTAAAGCTGATAGTGTAAAAGACGCTTCAGTGTTTCGGGATCCAGTAGGTGAGGCCGATGCGGCAGGCGGATTCGTACATGTGGCGGTCACGGAATATGTTCCTGCGGGCCATGTTGACGCATCCTAAGTTGCCGCATACTTCCACCATAAAGTCGCTGAATTCAAACGTGGCGCCAATGTCCCAGCCGGCGTCGAATCGTCGCCATAAGCCGTTTGAGCCATACATCGTCTCGCCCGGTAGTCTGTCGGATTTCAGTTTGCCGGCAAAGCCGCACGACAGCGAGGTGCCCGTAAAGAAACTGAGGGCCCTTTCGCCTGAATCGTCAAACAGTATCCTGTAGCCGGCATGAATCGGCAGCGACAATTTGCCCTGGTCATAGTGACAGGTATAGTATGAATCCGGATCAGCATTCTCGTCGGCCTTGACCTGAAGCGGAGCGTGAGCATACGAGACAAGCAGCCCGCTGGCCACGTACCAGTGGTTGTCGTAGACATAACGGGCATAGACGCCGCCCGTAACGCCAAATCCAATCTCCGACGGCTCATGGCTGTGCATCCTGGTCCAGTCCTCCGCGCCGGCGATATTGAGGCTGACGTGCGGCCCCCACTGAAATTCCCATTTCGACCCCCGCGTCTCCTCGCATCTGCCCGCCACCGGCGAGAGAATGCCGGCGCCTATTGTTATAGCCGATATAATCAGCCGCTGTAAATTGGTCATAATCCGGATGATTGCGAACTTCAATAACTATTCATTCATAAATCCTTGCCGGCGGAGGAAGGCGAGGAGCTTGGCGGAGACGGACTCGTTCATGGCGCGGGGATAGCGCACGTCGGTGAATACCTGCGCAAGGGTCTTCTTGCCGTTTTCGGCCACGAATTTCGCGTTCGGGGCGAAGTCGTCCTTGGCCTTGTATATCTGTACGATGTCGGCGTCCGTGAGTTCGGGATACGTTTCGTGATACAATATACCGTCGAGCGCGAGGCGTTCCGTGGGTTCAGGCTGTTCGGCCGGATAGCCCACCGATATGCACGCCACGGGGACCGTGAGGCGCGGCAACTTAAGCAACTCGGCGATTTCCGGAGCGTTGTACAGGCACGTGCCCAGGTAGCATGTGCCGAGTCCGCAGAGTTCGGCCAATGTGACGAACTGCTGGGTCAGTATCACCGCGTCCATCATGGCCGAGGTGAACGACAGGAAATTGTCGTATCCCGCGTCGGCGTCCGATACCTCGCACCAGCGCGTGAAGCGGTAGTAGTCGGCGCAGAACGTCAGCATCAGCGGTGCGCCCGCAGCAGCCGGCTGGTTGAAATGCAGCTCGGCCAGACGGCGATGCATCTCCGCGTCGCGTGTCTCCACCACGCTGTACAGCTGCATGTTACCCGTCGTGGGTGCGCGCATGGCAGCCTCCAGGATGCTGTCTATCAGTTCACGCGACGGCGTCTCGCCGGTATATCTTCTCACTGTGGCGCGGTGGCTGAAAAACTCCGCCAACGCATTCGGTATCCTGTCCATACTCAGAAATTAAGATTATGTTCCGCAAACATAATGTTTTTGCAACATAATTCCAATTTTTTGATGTGAAATTAGTTGTTTTTGTAATTTTTCAAACAATTATAATGAGATAGAATATTGGTTAATACCCCAATAATTATTACTTTTGCATTGTCGTTGGGGGAGTTTATGATAATGAAGTTTTACATATCCATGGTCGAAGATTGCCAAGTATGATATGTGGCAGGAAAAGATAGGGGATAGTTTTGTTTAAATACACTATGAGTACGCGACTAACAAAGAAAGCAAAAGAAACATTCGAGTCAATCAAGCATATTGATGAGAAAGGTCAGGAGTATTGGTCTTCCAGGGAATTGTCAAAAGCTCTTGGATATTCTGATTATAGGTATTTTGAGGATGTTGCAAGACGTGCCTATAGAGCATGTGCAAAAAGTGGGATAAATCCAACAGACCATTTCGTGGTAAAGCACGAAATGGTTCAGATAGGATCAAGTGCTGAAAGAGAGATAGTTACGGTGTTTATGAGCCGCTATGCTTGTTACCTCGCAATGCAGAATGCCAGTTCGGCTAAACCTATTGTAGCTCAGGCACAAACATATTTTGCAATACAGACCCGCAGAGCAGAACTTTTGCTTAAATCTGACGCTCCGCTTACAGACGAAGAAGAGAGACGGTTGCTATTGCGTGATGAGATGAGGAAGCATAATACACAACTTGCCGGGGCTGCCAACAATGCGGGTGTAAAAACTCCGCTTGACTATGCGATATTTCAAAATGAAGGATACAAAGGACTTTATGGAGGTCTTGATAGAAAAGACATCCATAAACGGAAAGGCCTGAAAAAGTCGCAGGATATACTTGATCATATGGGCAGCACAGAACTTGCAGCCAATCTTTTCCGTGCAACCCAAACTGAGGATGTGCTCCGCAAGCAAGGCATTAAGGGTAAGTCCAATGCAAATAGGACCCATAAGGAGATTGGGGCAAAAGTTAGGAAAGCAATCCGAGATATTGGTGGCACAATGCCGAGAATCTACCTGTAACTGATAGTATTAAAAAGCTTGAAAACAGGCAGAAGAAACTTAACAACAAATTAAATCCATCAGAAGGGGAGGATTGATTCGTTTTTTCTGATAAATTTAAGGTTTAATAAGGTTTCAGTTGTCCTGTATAATTTGACGAGCCTTAGATTATCGATGCTAACATGAAGCGTAAAAACAGCACGCCCGGCACGTATGGGAACGTGCCGGGCGCGATATGTATTATTGCGGTGATATTCGCGGGGTTAGCAGACCTTGGCGAACAGGACCGGGTTAGCCGACCTGGGCGCCTGGGGCGACGTCGGCGGAGGGGGAGCAGAGCGTCAGCGAGCCGTCGGGGTTGACGGCGCTCAGGATCATGCCCTGGCTCTCGTGGCCCATCATGTTGCGCGGGGCGAAGTTGGCGATGAACAGCACCTCCATGCCTACCAGCTTCTCCGGCTCGGGATAGCTGCCGGCGATGCCGCTCAGAATGGTGCGGCCGCCCATGCCGTCGTCGATCTTGAACTTCAGCAGTTTCTTCGACTTCTTCACTTTCTCGCATTCCAGCACCTTGCCTACGCGGATGTCTACCTTCTCGAAGTCGTCGAAGCTGCATTCAGGCTTAACGGCTTCGGGTGCCCAGCCTGCCAGCTTGTTCTCCTCCTTGATGCGGGCCAGACGGTCGGTCTGCGCCGTGATGGCCTCGTCATCGATCTTCTCAAACAGAATCTCCGGCTTGCCGATGACGTGTCCTGCGGCCAGCAGGTCGTCGCGTCCGGCCATATCCCAGCTGAGCTTGTCCAGGCCCAGCATGTGGGTCAGTTTTTCGCTCATGAAAGGGAGGAACGGCTCGAACACCACGGCGATGGTGGCGCATATCTGAAGCGATACGTTCAGGATGGTGGCCACGCGCTGCGGGTCGGTCTTCCATACCTTCCAGGGCTCGGTGTCGGCCAGATACTTGTTGCCGGCGCGGGCCACGTTCATGGCCTGGCGCAGAGCCTCGCGGAACTTGAAGTTCTCGATGTCGGCCGTAGTGGCCTCCACGGCAGCCTTGACCTCGGCCAATACCTCGCGGTCAACGTCGGTCAGCTCACCCTCGATGGCGGGTACCTTGCCGTCGAAATACTTATGGTCGAGCACCACGGCGCGGTTCACGAAGTTGCCTAAGATGGCCACCAATTCGTTGTTGTTGCGGGCCTGGAAGTCGCGCCATGTGAAGTTGTTGTCCTTGGTCTCCGGTGCGTTTGCGGTCAGCGTGTAGCGCAGTGTGTCCTGCTTGCCGGGGAAGTCGCGCAGATACTCGTGCAGCCATACGGCCCAGTTGCGCGAGGTGGAGATCTTGTCGTCCTCCAGGTTCAGGAACTCGTTGGCCGGCACGTTGTCGGGCAGGTTGTACGAACCGTCGGCCATCAGCATCGAGGGGAACACGATGCAGTGGAACACGATGTTGTCCTTGCCGATGAAGTGGATCATGCGGGTCTCAGGGTCCTTCCACCACTTGGTGTAGTCGTCGCCCACGAGGTCGATGGTGTTGGAGATGTAGCCGATGGGGGCGTCGAACCATACGTACAGCACCTTGCCCTCGGCGCCCTCCACGGGCACGGGGATGCCCCAGTCGAGGTCGCGGCTCACGGCGCGCGGCTGCAGACCCATGTCGAGCCATGACTTGCACTGGCCGTATACGTTGGTCTTCCACTCTTTATGGCCATTGAGAATCCAGTCCTCCAGGCGGCTCTGCCATTTGTCGAGGGGAAGGTAGAAATGTGTGGTCTCGCGCAGCACCGGTTCGGCGCCTGTGATGGCTGACTTGGGATTGATCAGGTCGGTGGCGTTAAGCGACGTTCCGCAGGCCTCGCACTGGTCGCCGTAGGCACCCTCCGCGCCGCAGTGGGGGCATTTGCCCGTCACGTAACGGTCGGCCAGGAACTGCTTGGCCTCCGGGTCGTAGAGCTGCATGGAGGTCTTCTCAACGAACTCGCCCTTGTCGTAAAGCTTGCGGAAGAACTCGGACGCCGTGCGGCGGTGCGTGTCGCTGGTGGTGCGGCCGTAGACGTCGAACGAGATGCCGAACTCCTTGAATGAGTCGCGTATCAGCGTGTGGTAGCGGTCCACGATGTCCTGAGGCGTCACGCCCTCCTTGCGGGCCTTGATGGTGATGGGCACGCCGTGTTCGTCGCTGCCTCCGATCAGAAGCACGTCGCGTCCCTGCAGACGCATGTAGCGCGCGTAGATGTCGGCGGGAACGTACACGCCCGCCAGGTGTCCTATGTGTACAGGCCCGTTGGCGTATGGGAGGGCCGTAGTGATCAGTGTTCTTTTAAATTCGCTCATGGCCGTGATATGTTTTATGTCAGGATGCAAGATTGTTGCCACGCTTGTTAAAAATAAGAAAAGCCGGAGGGAGCTCCGGCTTCTCTGTCGGGGTGAGGCGACTCGAACGCCCGACCTCTACGTCCCGAACGTAGCGCGCTAACCAACTGTGCTACACCCCGATTTTTGTTTGCGACTGCAAAGTTAGCTATTTTTTTGAAATTCACCAAATTTTTTTACCACACGTGAACTCTGAAATAACTATTTTGACAAAATATCGACTCGCCATGCAATATATGTGCGATTTCTTCATCTACATAATAAAAGGTCTGTGATTTAGGCCATATTGCATTGATTATGAAAAAGACATACAGAACGATATCCTCCCTGTGGGCGACAATCTGCGCCGGCGCACTGGCGGTGCTGGGTTTCGGTTGCAGCGATAATGGCGGCAACGAACTTTGCATGTACGGCACCCCGACAGGTTATTTCGAAGTAAAGGGTGCAGTGACCGACGAAGCCGGGAATCCGGTTGACAACGCCGACATATATGTAACACGTCCGGAGGGCCAGTCAGGCATATATAGCTTCGGCAAAGGCAAAACCGATGACAAAGGCGATTATCTGATTGAAACCTCTGATTTCCCTAAACCCGAAATAAAGGTGGTATGCAAACCGGAAGATACAGACCTGGAGCCTGATTCGGTGAACGTCAAAGTGAAGTTTGAGAAAGACACCAAACACGACAAGAATCCCTGGAACAAGGGTACGGCGAAGGTTGAGGTCAATTTCAAGCTGAAAAAGAAGTAACCGGGTTCTCGATCCCATCAACACTAACGCTTGGACAGAATCTGCATAGGTGACGAAGAACTGATAGCTCAGAGCCTCGATGGAGACAAAGAGGCGCTGAGCATGTTCTATACGCGGTTCGCGTCCAAAATGGCGGGCGTGATTAGACGGTATGTCGACAATGTCGAGGATGTCGAGGACATACTTCATGACGGATTCATTATAGCCTTCACTCGGATGCGCGACCTGAAGAATCCATCGCGGGTCCAGTCGTGGCTGGCATCCATAATGCGGAACTTGGCGCTGCAGTTTCTGCGGGAACAGGACATAAATGTGGTGCTTCATGAGATTCCGGAGGTGGAAGACACCAAGGACTTAGAGGACATCATAGATCTCGATGTGCTTGAGGCGATGATACGCAGGCTGCCGGCGGGTTATGGTAAGGTGTTCCGTCTGTCGGTGCTGGAAAACAAATCGCACAAGGAGATAGCCAAAATATTGGGCATAGAACCGTCGACATCGGCTTCACAGCTGTTTCACGCCAAGGTGTTGATGCGTCAGTTCATCAGGGATTACAAGAAGCAGGGAGGCGTGCTAATCTTGTTGCTTCTAATCATGACAGGCGGAATCATGACGTATTACCGGTCGCACCGGCCGGCGGAAACCGCCATTGCGCACAGCCATCAGAGTAATCAGAGCCATCAGAGCCATCAGAGCCATCTCGCGGCTATCAATTCTCTCACTTTCCCCACTACTCCCACTAATCCTACTCCCACTAATTCCGCGACTTTCCCTGCCTCCGACTCTCTGTCTCAGAGCGAGCCGGAGGTCCCGGTTGAAACAGAACCGGAGACAGCGCCTGCAACTGACCGTGCTGCCGAAACTGCTAACGCGCCTGTCCCCGACCATGCCGATGGAACATATCTGGCCCTCAACGATGAACTGCCGAAACGCAAGGCCGCCGGATGGTCTGTCGGTGTCGGCACCGATTTTATCGGCACTTCCATAAAAAGCGGCATAGGAAATGGTAATTATGCCGCCTCAGATCCCGGTCCCACACCTCCGGATAATCCAGATAACCCCGACAATCCGGACAATTCCGGTGATGCCACAAGGTCCGGAATCAGTAAAATCAGCCGGAAACCGTCCAGGGATTACAGCGGTGTCTCTCACCGTAACTATATGCCGGTGACCGTTTCTTTGTCTGTGGCGAAAAGATTCAATTCGATCCTTTCCCTGGAAAGCGGACTGCGATACACATACCTTCATTCGACATACGAATCGGGTAAAAACGAGAGTCTCTGTAACTGGCATTATATCGGCATCCCGCTGAAACTGAACATAAATACCTACACCCGTGGGATTATGTCGTTGTACGGCAGCATCGGAGCCTCGGTCAATTTCCCCGTTTACAGCCACGGTGTCCTCAGGTCGGGCTTAAATTCGTCGGCCGATGTGCCTGTGGGCGATCTTGATGCCAGGGTGATGTGGGCCGTATCGGCAAGTTACGGCATTTCGCTGAGATTGCATAAGAATGTATCCGTCTTCCTGGAGCCGACGTTGCAGTATATGCCGAAGGTGAATACAAACGTGCCTAACTACTGGACCGAGGAATCGTGGAACTTCGCTCTGCCCCTTGGCATACGGTTTAACTGGTAATAATTTATGGCTATGAAAAGTCTATCCGTCCGTCAGAAAATAGCGTTGGAACTGTTCCGCAGCATCAAAAGGAAACGTCGCGAGGAGCACCCTCTGAAGGAACTGTTCTGGGAATGCACATGGCGTTGCAATCTGCACTGCCGGCATTGCGGCAGCGATTGTAAGAGCTCGTCGACGCTTCCCGATATGCCGGCTGAAGATTTTCTGCGAGTGGTGGATTCACTGCTTCCGCATGTCGACCCGCATACGCTGAACATCATCATCACTGGTGGCGAGCCGTTGGTTAGGCAGGACCTTGAGACGGTAGGTCGCGCCCTGTACGACCGTGAACTGCCGTGGGGCATCGTGACCAACGGGCTGTTGCTGACGGAAGATCGATTCATGTCATTGCGCCGGGCCGGATTGCATAACATCACCATCAGCCTTGACGGCCTCGAAGACACGCACAACTGGATGCGCGGCAATCCCCGGTCGTTTGAACGCGCAGTAGCGGCAATCGGAATGGTCGCCAAAGCCGAAGACCTCAACTTCGACGTGGTGACATGCGTCAACAAAAAGTCGCTCGGTGAACTTGACCGGGTGCGCGATCTGCTGATTGACGCTGGCGTGAAACGCTGGCGGCTGTTCACCATCTTTCCGGCGGGTCGTGCCACCGCATATCCGGAGTTTAAACTGAATGCCGAAGATACACGGCAAATGATGGAATTCATAGTGCGCACCCGAAAAGAGGGCCGGATTAAGGCTTCGTTCTGCTGCGAAGGTTTCTTAGGCGGTTATGAGGGAGTGGCCCGCGATACTTTTTTTGAATGTGCCGCAGGTGTAACCGTCGGTTCGGTTCTGCTGGACGGCGGTATCGGGGCGTGTCCCAGCATCCGTGCGGACTACCGGCAGGGAAATATTTACAGGGATGATTTCTGGGAGGTATGGCAGAACGGATTTCAGCAATACCGTGACCGCAGCTGGATGAAACAGGGGGAATGCGCTGACTGCAAGTTCTGGCGTTACTGCGAAGGCAACGGCATGCATCTGCGCGACTCCGACGGCCATCTGATGCACTGCAACCTCAAGACCATGAATGGTAAATAGCCGTATTGTGCGGAGCTTTTATTTGGCCTGATCGGCGCGGGCGGCGCGGTCGAGGAGGATGTAGAAGTAATGGCGCAGCTGCTGCACCACGTTGATGCGCATGCCGGACATTATGTCGCCCGAGATTTCGGTGGCGTCGATGTCCTTCCAGTTGGAGCTGCCGAGCCGGATTTCCGGATGGCCGAAAGTTCCTTTCACGTTGACGCCGAACGGAAACATCAGCGGCCAGTCCTTGACGCCTACGTGGTAGAACATCCTGCCGTTGAAGTTGTTGAGTCCGGCCACGCGCAGCTTGTATCTGTCCAGATTCAGATCGAAGGGATGCAGCATCACCATGTTGTCGAACACGGATGCCCGGATATCCAGATCGGCGATGTGCAGCGGGTCGCGGCTGTGTATCATCATCAGATGCGCCACGCGCCGTATCTCGCGGTCCTGGTTCAGATACAGATTGTCGGCCTGTATGCGCAGACCGGCACGCAATGCCGGCGTCATGACATACATGGTGGGAAACAGCGGTACGCACATGTTGGCGGCTATATCGAAGCGGCCGGTCAGATTCTTAATTTCAGGAACTTTCTCCGTCAGCGCCGGGAACGCGGTGTAAAGCCGCGACAGTTCAAGGTCGTTCATGCCGAGCGCGACATTGGCCGCGATGTTCTGAATATCATGCGTGTCGTAACCTGCATTGCCCGAAATGTTCATGAACGCGGTGGATGCAGAGAAGGATGGCAGCTCGACCTTGCCGCCGGCGGCGCGGATATTCGCCGTAATGCCGGTTGCGGGCATATCGAGACATTCCATTACGTTCACTGTGGAACGGATGTCGGCCACGATGTTGCGCGGTATCATGAAGGCGACGGAATCGCCGGGGGTAATGGCTGTGTTTTGCAACAGTTTTGCAAACGATCCCGGCCCATGCTTCATCTCGTAACCCTTCACGTAAGCGGCTGCCAGCTGGTTAAGCTGCAGTGTGTCTACATCGGCGTTGATCGACATGGCGAGTGGTGCAGGTTGCGCCGAAGTGAGGAACTGCCGCAGGTTCGTGACACGACCCGAAACATCGGCCACAGTGGAGCCGGTGCGCGACTTCAGGCTATGTATGGTGACTGTGTCGGTGTTGGCGCTGATCTCCAGGTCGCTGATGTAGTTCTGTATCGGAAAGGCGTCGGTGTAGACCGAGGCCCGGGCGCCTTTGACACGGAAGGATAGGAGCCAGTTGTTCATTACGGATGTCAGCGCCGGTGACTGTTGCATGGCGAGAATGGCGGGGGAATGCCGCAAAACGGCCAACGAGCGGCTGTCGGCATTCCACCGGGCCGGCGTCGCGAACGGAGACACCTGCGGGATTGAACCGGAACGTTCGGCCCGAAGTCGCGCGTCGACACCGCTGACCCCCAGCGACGTTCCCCGGCCGGAATAGGATAGAGACGCACCCTTGATGCGCACGTCGTACAGGTCGGCCTGCATATTCTCGAGCATTCTGGCCGATATGACGCTGCAGACCTCGGCATCGCCCAGGTTGACACGGATGGTGTCGGAGGGGTCGCCGATGCTTAGCGTGGCGGCCCTCAGGGTGATGTTGAACGGCACGTCATTCGGCAGGTTTGCGGCAGTGGCCGTGCCGGGGTCGCTGACGGTGGTCGAAAGGCTTACAGACGATGCTACGGCCTTGCACCCCGCCGCCAGAACGGAGAACCGGTCTACCACGGCATCGAAGTCGAACAGCGAGCCGCGCACTGCCTTAGGTGAGGCGCTCCGGGCCTTGCCGAGAAACTTAACCGTCATGTTGCCGGCGGCGATACGGTCGACGTCGCCGACGTTCTCGATCTGAAGTCCGTGCAGGTTTGCGTTGCCCTCAACAAGCATCCTGTCAAGCTGTCCGCGCCTGATGTCCGACATGCGGAAGCCGATGCGGGTGTCCGAGGTGACTTTGCCGCGCAGGTTGAAGCCCTGCAGATAGGGGAGGACATGGCCCAGACGCGTCAGTGAGATGTCGCCCCTTAACGTGCCCTGAACTTCAGGATCGTCGCCTATGGCCCGTATGTCCGCCCGTGCCAGCACATCCATGTCCTCGCCCCGGATGTACAGTTCGTCCAGCTGCAGCGACGAGGCAGCCGGATCGGCACCGTCAAGATGGAATATGCTCCTGAACGCCAGGTCGTCGAAGCTGTAGGTGCCGTATTGCGGATTGTCGTAACGCAACGATCCGTGGGGCATTACAACCTGTGCCGTCAGGGTAGGCCACGTGCCTTTTCTGACGGTATAAGGTTTCGTCAGCGTTATGCTGCCGCTGATCGGAGCCTCGGCGCGAAGACCGGAAAGCCAGGGCGCAGCAGAGGCGGGAATCAGCTTCAGCAGCTCGCCGACGCCGAAGGGAGACAGCTTCCAGTCGAAAGCATTGATGCGGATCTCCGGATTCATGCTCATGTCCAGGGTGACAAGGCTTGTGATGTCGCCTGATTTAACGGTAAAGTCCTCGGTAGAAAGCGCAAAGGGGGTGAAGGTCAGCTTTGTGTCGCCCTCCAACAGCAGCGGCAAATCGGTGAGGAATTTCTGACCCTTCATGCTGACCGAAGCCTTGGCCGGAATGCGTGAATGGTATGAATCGGAACCTTGCGGCAGTATGGATGCCTCGGGGTCGATGGCCAATGACACATCCGTGGAGGAAACCATGTCGCGGAAGCGAACCGCGCCATGCGTCAGGCTCAGCGTGTCGAACGCGAATGTGAGGCCCTTGACCGGCTTTATCTTTGCCGGGAGGATGTTCCAGTTGGAGCGCGCGGGGGAGAAGCGCACCAGGTTGAGGCGCATCGAATCCACGCCGGCATACTGCAGGTCGATATCCTTGTGCAGCAGCTTCCTGACGTCCAGGCGCGCGGTGACGGCACCGGTCCTGAGCAGTTGGCGTGCATCGGCCATAATCTTGCCGTCGGCGGTCCTGACGCTGTCAGGGCGGCAGGCGATGGTCAGCGAGTCGATGTTGATGCGGGCTATCGGATATGTCGAGAAAAGGTCGAGACGCACATTGTGGGCGGTGACATCGGCGTTGAGCCGCTTGGAAAGCTCGCGGTTCGCCAGTCCGGTCAGCCGGGAGGGCATGAGCATCCACGCGCCCACGCCCGCCAGTATGGCAGACAGCAGCACGATGCCGGCCACCGTCCACAGCACTATTTTCGTAACCTTCCTGACCATTTCTGTATAGTGGATTTGTTATCCCTTTGAATATACAAAGAGAGTGTATTCATTGTAATAACAAATACACTCTCCGATGGTTGGTAAGGCAGTTATGCCGTTATGATTTCTTGCGTGTGGTCCGCTTCGCGGGTTTGGGGTTGGCGTCCTGGTCGGCCATGAGTTTGTTTACCTCCTCCACGGTCAGAGCCTTGGGATCGGTACCCTTGGGAATCTTGTAGTTGGTGGCCTTGCGGTCGCCCGGTTTCTTGTAGGCGATATACGGGCCGAAGCGGCCGTTCAGCACCTCCACGCCGGGAAGCTCGTCGAAGGTCTTTATCAGTTTGTTGGCCTCCTTCTCGCGCTTCTCCTTGATCAGCGCTATTGCTTCGTCGAGCGTGATGGTGTGGGGCGACATATCCTTTGGTATGGAGGCGAACATCTTGTCGAAGTGCACGTAAGGACCGAAACGGCCGATGGCCGCGCTGACCGGCTTCTCCTCGAACGTGCCGAGCCGGCGGGGGAGGTCGAACAGCTTCAGCGCCTCCTCAAGAGTGATGGTGCCGAGGCTCTGGCCCTCCTGCAGGCTTGCGAAGCGCGGCTTCTCGTCGTCGGTGGCCTCGCCTATCTGGATTACGGGACCGAAACGGCCCACCTTGGCCGACACGCGTTTGCCTGTGGCCGGATCGGTGCCTAAAACACGTTCGCCCACTTTGGTCTCGCTGCGCATGCTGTTCACCTTGTCAATCAGCGGATGGAACGAGCCGTAGAACTCGTTGATCTCCTCCTGCCACGGCAGCTTGCCCTGCGCTATGTCGTCGAAGCGTTCCTCAACCTTGGCCGTGAAGTTATAGTCCATGATTTCAGGGAAATATTCCGCCAGGAAATCGTTGACGATCATGCCTACGTCGGTGGGCACGAGTTTGCCGCGGTTGGAACCGGTGTTTTCAGTCAGCACCTGATCCGAGACCTTGTCCTTCGACAGCGTCAGTTTATGGTATTCGCGCGGGGTGCCTTCGTTGTCGCCATGCTCCACGTACCCGCGGGCCTGGATTGTGGAAACGGTCGAGGCGTAGGTGGAGGGACGGCCTATGTCCAGATCCTCCATCTTCTTGACCAGCGTAGGCTCGGTGTAACGCGGAGGAGCCTGTGTGAAGCGTTCGGTGGCCGTGATGGTGTCGTAACCGAGGATGTCGCCCACGGCGAGAGGGGGCAGTATCACGTCGCCCTGCGGGTCGTTGTCGCTCGGGTCGTCGGAAGTCTCTATGCCGTAAGCGCGCATGAAGCCCTCGAACTTCAGGGTCTCCCCCTCGGCGCGGAACAGAGCTTCGGAATCAGCCGGCGTGCCGGCCATATTGATGTCCACGTTGGTTTTCTCCAATGCGGCGTCGCTCATCTGCGAGGCTACGGCGCGTTTCCAGATCAGGTCGTAGAGTTTCTGTTCCTGAGGCGTTCCGCTGATGGTGCGCCGCGAGATGTAGGTGGGGCGGATGGCCTCGTGGGCCTCCTGTGCGCCTTTGGCCTTGGTGTGATAGCGGCGCGTGTGCAGATATGGCTGGCCGTAATCCTCGGTTATGGCCTTGGCTATGTCGGCCAGCGCCAGCTCCGACAGATTGGTGGAGTCGGTACGCATATATGTGATGAGTCCCTCCTCGTACAGTTTCTGAGCCACTCGCATGGTGGTGCTGACCGAGAAGCCGAGCCGGCGTCCGGCATCCTGCTGCAGCGTCGAGGTGGTGAATGGAGGCATGGGCTTGCGGGTGACGGGCCTGACCTGTATGCCCGAGACGCGGAACTGCCTGCCGGCGCATTCCGTCAGGAAGCGTCGCGCCTCGTCGTCCGACTTGAGACGGCGTGCGCCCTCGGCCTTCAGCACGGCGTGGCCGGCCGTGAGGAAACGGGCGTTGATGCGATAGAAAGGCTCCGGCGTGAAATCGCGAATCTCCTTCTCGCGCTCGCACACCAGGCGCGTGGTGACGCTCTGCACGCGGCCTGCCGACAGGGCCGGCTTGATCTTCTTCCACAGCACGGGACTCAGCTCGAAGCCGACGATGCGGTCCAGCACTCGGCGCGCCTGCTGGGCGTTGACACGGTCTATGTCGATGCTGCGCGGATTCTCCAGGGCCTTCAGCACGGCCGGCTTGGTGATCTCGTGGAATACGATGCGCCGCGAATCGGCAGGGTCGAGTCCCAGCACCTCCGACAGGTGCCAGGCTATGGCCTCTCCCTCGCGGTCTTCATCGCTTGCCAGATATACCATGTCGGCTTTCTTCGTGGCGGCCTTGAGCTGACGCACCAGTTCCTTCTTGTCGTCCGGTATCTCGTACACGGGCTTGAAGTTATCGTCTATGTCTATGCTCATGCCCCGCTTCTGCAAGTCACGTATATGGCCTTTGCTCGACATCACCGTGAAGTCCGAGCCTAAGAATTTGCCTATAGTCTCCGCCTTGTGCGGTGACTCAACTATCATTAATTTCTTCATCAACGTCAAAGTTGGGTTTTGCCCGATCTGCCACACGGCCTGATAAACCGTTGGAATCTTTCCTTATCTAACCAATAAGCACTCCCGAATGTTTTTTGTAGTGAAATGAAGGGGGCTGTGTGGAGTTTGCGCGCAAAGTTAGCAAAAAAATTTGTATTTTTGTATTCTAATTTAACAGATAAAAAGAAGATGAAAAGGATAACATATTGGGTATTGTTGGCCATTGCGCTGATAATGACCGGGTTGCAGGCCGAGGCTAAGAAAAAGGGTCCCGCCGGGATCACGTTTGCCGAAACCACTTACAATTTCGGCACCATCGCCGAGACCAAAGGCGTCGTGTCGCATCAGTTCGAGTTCACCAACACGGGAGACAAGCCGTTGGTGATAGTGGACGCCACCGCCGAGTGCGGCTGCACCACTCCCGAGTTCCCGGCCACGCCCATCCAGCCCGGCAAGAAAGGGGTGATAAAGGTGACCTACAATCCGCTGGGACGTCCCGGAGGCTTCACCAAGGCCGTGACCGTCAAGACCAACGGCAAGCCCAAGAAGGCCCGCATATATATTAAAGGTGTAGTAAATCCCAACAAGCGGTGAGGACAATATCAGGAAGTGTATTATCGCTGGCGTTCGCGGCGTTGGCCGTGGCGAACGCCGCCGGCGAGGTGCGTTGGCTCGAGACCAAGTATGATTTCGGGCTGATGAAGGAGGCCGCCGGCCCCAAGACCGGTCAGGCACGCTTCGTCAACACCGGAACCGAGGCCGTGAACGTGCTGGACGCCAAGCCCAGCTGCGGCTGCACCGGCGCCACATATCCCCAGGACCCTGTGATGCCCGGCGATACGGCCGTGATCACTTTCACCTACGATCCCGCAGGACGTCCGGGCCGGTTCGACAAGTCCATCAAGGTGCGCTTCGACAACGGCCGCCGCGAGGTGATACGCATTGTGGGCAACGTGCTCGGCACGCCCGAGTCGTTGGCGCAGTTCTATCCCGTCGAGGCCGGGTCGCTCCGCCTGTCCGATTCCAGGCTGATAGCCGGCACCGTCACTATGGGTAAGAGCCCGAGCCTGTTCGTGAACGCCTATAACACGCTGAACGATTCAGTGCGCGTCAAGGCTCACACGGACGCCAAAGGCGTGAAACTGAAGCTTTCGGAGAATGCCGCCGGCCCCGGCGACATCGTGACATTGGCCGTATATTTCGATACCCGCGCATGGGGGAAGCCGGGTCCGTTCGACGTTCCGGTCACCCTCGGCGCCGAAGGAGAGCCGGGCGCGGAGATACGGCTGGTGGGCGAGGTGGTGCCTGTGCGCCGTGCGTTGGGCAGCAAGGATTTGGAAAAAGCACCCGTATGCGTGGCCGCCCCTCCGGCCATCGACTTAGGCATAATCGGCACCGCACCGGTGCAGTGCGAATGCGTCCTGCTGAACGAAGGGAAGTCAGTGCTGAACGTAGGCAATGTATGGGCCGCGTCTCCGGCCCTGAAGATAAAGTCATATCCCGAGAAACTGAAACCGGGCAAGTCGGGCAAACTGCAGATGGAGCTTGACCCTGCGCAGCTTCGCGGCGGTGCCTTCCGCCAGGAAGTCAAAGTGGCTACCGACGACCCGGTGAACCCGCTGCTGAGCGTATGGGTCAGCGGCGAAATACAGTAACTTCAGCTTTATCAAGCTGAAGTTGGAGTTTAAAGAGTTGAAAAAGTTAAGAAAGTTAAGATAATACCACTACATCTATACCATGAATCATCCGGAAAACGATCCCGACTACAAGGGACTGCAAGTGAACAGCGGAGTAACATCGCAACCGAGTGTGAATCCCTATCGCCGTGCGCATGCCCGTAAGGTGCAGCTTACGGCCAACGATTATGTGGAGGGGATACTGAAGGGCAATGTCAGCATCCTGGGCCGCGCGGTGACCCTGGTCGAAAGCCGCGCCGAGGCGCATCAGGCGCTGGCGCAGGAGGTGATAGAGAAATGCCTGCCCTATACCGGCAATTCGCGCCGAATCGGCATCACCGGCGTGCCGGGTGCCGGCAAGTCCACCAGCATCGACGTGTTCGGCCTGCATGTGCTGAAGCAGGGCGGCAAATTGGCGGTGCTGGCTATCGACCCCAGCTCCGAGCGCACCAAGGGCAGTATTCTCGGCGACAAGACACGCATGGAGAAGCTGTCGCAGCATCCCGACGCCTTTATCCGTCCTTCCCCCTCGGCAGGATCGCTCGGCGGCGTGGCGCGCAAGACACGCGAGACCATCATGCTGTGCGAGGCCGCGGGCTATAACAATATATTCGTCGAGACCGTCGGCGTGGGCCAGAGCGAGACGGCCGTGCATTCGATGGTAGACTTCTTCCTGCTAATACAGTTAGCCGGCACGGGCGACGAATTGCAGGGCATCAAGCGAGGCATCATGGAGATGGCCGACGGCATCGTGATAAACAAGGCCGACGGCGACAACATCGACCGCGCCAACCTCGCCGCCGCACAGTTCCGCAACGCCCTGCATCTGTTTCCGCCCACACCGTCGAAGTGGGTGCCGGAGGTGATATGCTATTCGGGCTATTACGAGCTGAACATCGACAAGGTGTGGGACATGATAGACCGTTACTTCGAGTATGTGAAGAAAACGGGCTATTTCCAGCAGAAGCGCAACGAGCAGGCCAAGTACTGGATGCTTGAGACCATCAACGAGCGCCTGCGCCACGATTTCTACAGCCGTCCGGAGATCAGGGCGTTGCTTGAGCAGAAGGAGATGCGCGTGCTGAACAACGAACAGTCGTCGTTCACCGCCGCTCAGGACGTTCTGGACCGATACTACGGCATGTTACGCTGCAATGACAAATAATTGTAAAATTAAGTCGCACGGAATCATGGTGTTACATAATTTTACAAAATAAGTGTGAGCGAAACACAATAAATAATAAATAAATCAGTTATAAGATATAATAAATTAGGTTGTTGAAATAATCCTCGAAGAAACAATTGCAGGATTAGTAATTGGGAAGGGCTGCATTCGTGAGAAAGCAGCCCTTTGTGCATTGGTGCGACGCGCAGTTGAAAAAGCTAAGGATGCGTAAAAGCCGCGGGCTTTTACCACAGTCTCTGCGGCCTTAACGCGGGGGCGGGTTAATGCCGGCCGGCGCCGGCGGAGTCGCGGAGGAGGGTGACGTAGTAGATGAAGTGGGTGCCGTAGCGTTTGTTGGTCTTGGGCCGGCGGTTGTCGTCGTAACGGTCTATCTGAATGGCTTCGATGCCTTGCAGCTTGCTCTGAGGTATGGATTCGTCAATGGGACGGTGGGTAAGCAGGGCGCAGGGGAGCTTGGCGCGAAGCGAGTCGGGCGAGACGGGGCGGATGTTGCGGTGGGCGGCATACACCAACTCTATGCGCAGCGGCACGGTGTCGACGTGATAGAACGGAATGCCCTCCAGCGCCTTGACAGTGCGGGTGGCGCGGATGCTTTTCATGTCGGGATTGTTGATGACATTGCCCAACATCGGCAGCGCGAAGCATTCGGCGGCTGCGAACAATGCCGTGACGCCGTACAGCAAGTGCATGGGCCTCAACTTGACGGCGGCCATGACCAGGTACACGGCTATGGCTACCGCAATAATCGCGAACAGAATCCAGACGGTCATCGATATGTATCCGGGCTGCAGCAGGAACATCCATGCCGCTACGGGCACTACGGCCACCACCGCGGCCATCAGGCAGGTGTTGATGCGGAACATCACGCGGTCGGACCTGTCGGCCGTCTTTGCGTGGGCGAAGGCCTGCTTCCACCACAGTATCATCACGCCCATCACGTAGGCGGCGGGAATAAGCAGCGGCAGCAGGTAGCGAGTCTTCTTTTCGGGAAGCAGGGAAAGCAGTACCAACGATGCCAGCATCCAGCACATCGGGAACAGCCATCGGCGCGAAGTGCGGCGGCGCGGGTTGAACAGAGGCAGGAACATGGCCGTGAGCAGCAGCAGCGACCAGGCGCCGCTCTCAAGGAAGAACTGCCAGTAGTACCACCACGGGCGCACGTTGTGGTTGATCCACGACGAGGACTCCTTCAATGCCACGGCTTCCAGCGCCTCGGTCTGCGTCAGGTGGATGTATATGAACCACCATGTGCCGATCGCCAGTGCCAGCAGTATCATGGTGACCAATGGCCATGTCTTGCCGCGCATGGGATGGCGGTAGAAGAAGGGATAGCTCAGCAGGAAGGGGAGGAACAGCGCGTAGAGCGACACCGGGCCTTTGCTCATGATGGAGAGGCCGATGAACACTCCCGAGGCGATGAAATTGCCCCATTGCCGCGACTTGCCGCTGAGGCCCCGCGCCAGGTAATAGATGCCGCCCATCATGAAGGCGTGGCAGTAGATGTCCCACGAGGCGGTGCGCCCCATCAGGATGACGTTATAGCACGTGACCAGCAGCAGTGACGGCACCAGCGGGTCGATGTGCAGCACCTTGCGCGCGAAGCGCCAGAAATAGAACACCAGCAGCAGGGCGGCCAGACCGGCCATGGCGCGCTGCAGGGCCACGTTGTCGGGCGAGGCAATTTCGGCCACGGCCGTGAGCCAGGTGGGCAACGGCGGTTTCTCCAGGCGCAGGTCGCCGTTCATGGTGGGTGTGATCCAGTGGCCGTCGTACACCATCTCGCGCGCCGCGATGATGTTGCGCGACTCCATTATGTCGGGCGTGATGACCTGATTGTTGACGAAGAAGGCGCATATACACACCGCCGCCACCAACACAACCTCCCACGGCCCCGAGACCTTGATGCCTTTCATCTGCTTTGTGTATTATTTCCGGTAATTGCTGCAAAATTAGGAAAAATTAATGACAAATCGGATATATGGCCGTATTATGTGACTGGAGGGGCGACGTCATCCCGGCCGGCCGTCAGGGATCTTGCCGGCGTTCAGGAGGAGAAGGACGTGGTGCTGACATGGAGCGCTCCCGACGTGACGGCCGCCATGACCGACGACTGCGAGAAGTACGTGCCGTTCAGCATCAACCGCGCGGGCCGCTGGTCGTTTATCGACGGCGACGGTCTGACGACATATCCCATAGTGGGCGACCAGTTCCCCGGACTGGGAGAACCTTCGGTATTCATCGTATGGGAGAATATCAACTCGGAACGCAACTTCACCCATTCGGGCAGCAAGTGCTTCGCGGCATTCCCGGTTGACGCGCAGTCCGACGACGAGGTCAACGACGACTGGCTGATATCGCCTCTGCTCAACGGCACGGCACAGACCGTTTCGTTCTGGGCGTTCGGCAACTTCGGCAGCTTGCTGTGGGGAAGCCATGTGATCGAGGTGCTGTATTCCGTCACCGGTAAGGAGAAGGAGGACTTTGTCCGCGTAGGCGAACCCATCACCCTGGCCGACACCTACACGCAGTATAGCTTCGACGTTCCGGAAGGCGCACAGTATTTCGCCATCCGTTACGTGCAGGCTGCCGTATCGGCCATCTTCATCGACGACATCACCTTCGCCCAGGTGGGCAACGGCACCGAGATAGAGGGTTATGACGTGTACTGCGACGGCAAGAAGCTGAACGAGACGATGCTGACATCCACCGGATTCAGGCATGTGGCACCCGCCGAAGGCTCGCACACATATCATGTGGTGGCTCTCTACAAGGAAGGCACAAGCGACCTGTCGAACAAGTCCACCGTTCAGGTCAAGGAGATCAGCGGTCTCAACGACGTCCTGACCGGAGGCGCACGCGTCTATACTACTTCCGACGCCATCCACATCGACAATGCAGAAGGTAAGCTGTCGGTAGCCACGCCCAACGGAGTGGTGATCTACTCCAATGCGACGCCCGCCGCCAACGAGACCGTGAGCGTCACCGCCGGCGTATATCTGGTGACAGTAAACGGCACCACCGTCAAGGTGATAGTGAAGTAAGACCTACTGAATAAACTTTAATCAAGGGCCGTCCGTGGATACAAAGCGGACGGCCCTTGTTGTGTTCTTGATTAATTGAGGTTTATGGTGTAACTTTGCAGTTGCGAAACCGTGGTTTCGGAAACGGCGGTTGCGCTACCATAAAGACCTGGATTATGAAGAAGATTGCATTTTTTGATATAGACGGGACGCTGGTGAGCTTCGAGAAGCACAGCATACCGGAATCGGCGCGGGAGGCGATAGACACCCTGCACCGCAACGGCGTGGAGATAGTCATCGCCACAGGTCGCGGGGCTACGGACACTCCGTATATTTCCGGACTGCCTTATTCGGCCGTAATAGGACTGAATGGCTCGGAATGCGTGCTGCGTGACGGCTCGGTGGCATGGAGGCATCAGATACCGCAGGAACTGTTTGAGAAGTCGCTTGAGTTAGGGCGTAAATACGACTTCGCCATAGCGGCCAAGACGGACGAGGGATTCGTGATAGACCGCCTAACTCCGCGCGTGCGGGAGATGTCGGCTACAATAGGAGAGTGGATGCCGCCTGTGAGAGACCTGACTACGCTTTATCCCGGCCACCCCGTCGGTCAGCTATGTTTCTTCATTGACCCGGAGACGGAGAAGGAAGTGATGCCTCAGTTGCCCGGACTGGCAGCGTCCAGGTGGTGCGACATCTTTGCCGACATCAACCTGTCGGGTATTGACAAGGGAACGGCCATTCAGGAATATGCCGCATACCGGGGCGTGGACCTTGCGGACGTCATAGCTTTCGGCGACGGCGAGAACGACCTGCCGATGCTTCGGAAGGCCGGCACCGGCGTGGCCATGGGCACCGCCTCCGAGCTTGTCCGGTCGCAGGCCGACTACGTCACCGGCACCGTGGACGCCGACGGCATAGCCAACGCCCTGCGTCACTTGGGCCTGATATAAAAAATCGGCAAGCGTCTACGGCTTGCCGATCAGTATGTAAGTTGTTTATTGTCTTTTGACTTAGTGCTTGATGAGGCGGTAGGTGGCGCCGGTGCCGTCGGCACGGACGATGTAGATGCCGGCCGCCATATCGGTCAGGCTGACGGAGGCCGATGCGTCGTCGGCTGCCACGCGCTTCACGCATACGCCCTGCATGTTGTAGACCGACAGTCCCTTCAGACCGGAGGCCGTTGCCGTAACCTCGTCGCCGAGGACGGTCCATGCCGTGTCCCTGACTGTCTGAATGCACTGAATGCCGGAAGATGCCACGTTGATGTATTCACCGTAGACCGTGCGGTCCGACAGGTAATATTCCTCCGTTTCATAATCATACAGCTCGGTGACTACTTCGGTCGCATTTCCGTCCGCATCGTAGGTGTAAGTGGATTTCTGGCCGTCCACCACTTCCTCGACTCCATCCATAGTCTCTTTTGCGATGAAGGCCACCATGTTGCCGTGATCGTCCATTGTGGCTTCCTGCACGCTGATGTAGACAGGTTCGGTAGTGATGTTGCCTTCCTCGTCAAAGTATTCGGTAACGGTGTAGCGCATGGAACCGTTGGCGTCCAGCACTTCCATACGGGTGGTCCTCCCGATTTCGTTGATGTCGTTGGTGGTCTCCTTGATCAGGAAGTCTTTGCCGTCGTTGCTCCATTCCACCAGATAGTGGCCGTCGGGCTCGCCGCCATAATATACTACGGCCGATTTCATCAGGTTGGTACCTTCAACGAGTTCGAGCATGTCGCCGTAGATGGTCATCTGGCCGTCGGTCTTTTCCCATACGATGTCGCGGTACGAGATGTCGTCGTCAAGCTCCCATTCGTTGTTCTGACCCATCGTATAGTAATAATACTCGTTGGCTTTGCCGTCCTGGCCGTATTTCCATTCCGACTTGTAAGCAGGATGGAACTGGCCGTCTAACGGCAGCGACTTGACGATTTCGGTGATGTTTCCGTCGGCGTTGCGGGTGATGGTGTTGGTCTCGCACATAAAGTTCTCGACCCAGGCATCGTCCCAGTTGTAGCCCATGCGTTCGGTGTAGAAATCATGGACTTTCGTGTCGTATTTATACGTGGTCTTGGAATTGTCGGTCCAGGATTCACCGTCCTCGCTTTCGGACTCGATTCTGGTCACGGGCTGGTTGTATTCGTCGTAGGTAGTGACGATCTTGGACAGGAAGCCGTCTTCGTCCATCAGATCCTCGGTGCAGTTGCCGCGGGCGTCATACTTGAAGCTGACCGTGCCGAGTTCCATCCAGTCCTCGCCGTCGTGCATATAGTCGGTCTGGCTCACGGGGCGCCATACAGGAGTTGTGGCCTCGGTGCGGGCCGGTTCTTTCATGCCTTTCTTGGCGTGGCCGGCCTTGAAGCGGAGGCCGTCTGCGCTGGCCGACAGAGCGACCAGACTGCACAGGGTAATTGCGTAAAATTTCTTCATACTGCTAATGCGTTGTTAATGAATTATTGAAATTGAGAATGCAAAGTTATAAAAAATCCCGAACTTCAAAAGTGTAACGGGGAATCGAAACGGCAGGGGCCAAAACCAAACCCTCATTTATGAAATGCTTTGCACAGCATCGATTATGTCAAGCTTGATTATATCCCAATTCTTACCAAGATTGCATATAGGGTCAGGCTCGTCATCGGCTCTTGAAAAATCCGTGAGACGCTCTATTAATTCGTTTCGGTCGTGCTGATAGATAAATCTTTGGGAATGAAGTTCGATAAGCTCGCTGAGCTTCATTTTTAAATCAAAGAGAAGATAATGCAGATCCCAGAAATCCTTTTTGCGGCCGCCATAGAATATGGCATCCATTTTCATGACCGCAATCTCTCTGATGTCAGCGAAAGGAATACCATTAATCAGATCTTTGTCGAACAGGAACTTATCGTTTTCGTACATAAGATCGAGTTTAATGGCGTTTCCCTTACAGTCGCCTACATAATATGTACGGCCCATGACAACCGAGTCGCTGTTGTCTGTGCAGTCATAGTATGAGAAATTATTTTTTAGCCACTTCTCAAATAGAGAGAAATCCAGAGAGCCGTATTCCGCATCTGTGAACAGGTCTATGTCTGTCGATATTCTGTGATTAAACTTAAGTGCAAGATTTGTTCCTCCGACCAGTCGAAAACATCCGAACATCGGTTCAGACATAATTTTATTCAATATACTGAGGAGAATGGGAGAGACAGCTTCTTTTTGTATCTTCAATTTTGTAAGATTATAGGTTATAGAAAGACATAACCGACTGTTTTTCCTGTGCAGTACCGTATCGGGTTACACGTGCGATTATGAATCTACGATGTCGCGACCAGTCGAGATTGTCAGGATTAATATCCCAAAATACACATCTGCGAATCGAAGGCAGGGCTTTGCCTGTCAATTGTTTGCGGCTTAATTCTTCCTTTTGCCTGGATTCGGTCTGAAGATTGCGGAGATTGCTTAAAAAAGACGTTTCGTAGCCAAGGACATGCTCAATATAAATTTCCACGTCGGCGGGAAATTTGCAGGTGGTATTAAGCAAACGGTTGAGATGTCGATAGGACATACCAATCTGAGCTGCCAATGATTTCTGAGTCATTTGTAGCTTTTGCATATCTCTTTTTATGATTGTTGAAAGAGGTATACTGCGATATTTGCTATAATCCTTTCGCATAAAGCAGACGACATTCTTTTATCTATTAACGCTTTAAGTTGCTGATTATTTCAATAATCGATATTAATTGGTCAAAAGGGTAGCGGGGAATCGAAACGGCAGGGGCGGCGGTCGAAGGGGGAGGTGAATTCCAGGGTCATGGCGTGGAGGCGGAGGCGTCTGCTATTGTGGGGACAATCGTTGCCGTGGCCGTAGAGGCGGTCGCCGACGATGGGCATACCGAGGCCGGCATCCGAGGCGGCGTGTACGCGCAGCTGATGCGTGCGGCCGGTCAAGGGATGAAATTCTACGCGAGTATGGCCGTCTTTGACGGACAGGAATTCATACCCGGTCACGGCATCCTTGCCGGTGTCGAGGTCCACGCGCTGGCGCGGACGGTCCAGCCAGTCGGGCGACAACGGCAATTCTATCCGCCCTTTCTGCGGAACTCCCCTCGACTGATAGTCGCCTTCCAGATCGGCCACATACGTCTTCTTTACCTGGCGGGTGGCGAACAAGAACTGCAATGCTTTGTATGCCACAGGGCCGAATGCGGCAATCAGCAATCCTGATGTGTCCTGATCCAGCCGGTGAACCACCTTCACGTCTCGCTCCGGACCATATTTGGCCTCCAGCCACTGCTGGACGGATATGGCCGTTCCTTTCCCCGGCACCGAAAGTATCCCCGACGGCTTGTCGACCACGCAGAACCATTGATTCTCGAATATTACCTCAGGCTTCAGGTCGATGTCAGCGTCGCAGTTGCTGTCAAGCGGCGGCTCGATGACGAGCCCCTGCAGCATCCATCCCAACACCGGACGGCACTTTCCGCGACATGCCGGATAATGCCGGCCGTGAATGCGCACCTCTCCCTCCTTGCCGCGACCATACCAATACTCGGCAATCGCCAAGGGGTGCCAGCCCTGCAGGTAAGCCGCCTGAAGCAGTTTAGGCGCACAGCATTCGCCCGCGCCCGAAGGTGGAACCGGCATCGGCGTGTCGGCGAATATCTCGCTCAGACTCCGGCTTTCGCCACGGGCGTTGAGCAACCGGAAATTGGTGAACAGCCATTGCTGCAACGCCTCCGAGTCGGCGCGCCGCTTCTCTTTCATAGCCGAAAGCTGTGCTTCTGCCTCCTTAAGCCGCGTGGCATACGGCTCAAGCTGAGCCGTGACACGCTTTTTGAGGCGGTGCAGTTCGGCTTTCTCAAGCTGGCTCTGGCGTATCATGGCTGCAAGTTCGGCGTCGCTGACATCGCCGGCCTTGCGCCGGGCATCACGCGCAGACTTCGATTCGCGGTACTTGTCACGCGCCGCCGATACCTCGGCATCGAAAGCATTGCGGACACGCTCATATTCCTTTCTGACGGGAGGTAGTATGTCGGTCTCGAAGCGGGATATGTCTAAGTTCTGACGCGAGATGTCCCGCTCGTGAGTCTTGAAATGTCCGTCCGGCTGCAGGTAATCGAACACAGGCCCGACGAATCCAGGGAAATGGAATCCGCCGTGACCCAACTGCCCCGAGAAGGCATAGAGAGTATGGCGCACGCCATCTGCACCGTCCGCTATGAGCACGCCCAACATCTTGCCCGCCTCCAGTTCGCGCATGAAGTTGACGTCGCCGGGGCGGCCGCTGTTTTTCAGAGCCTCCAGCCTGCCGCACAGCTCCCGGAACGCCTCGTGGCACACCCTGTCCGGTATGTAGTCAAACGGATTGTTCATGATCAGTGCCACAAAATTACGTCATTTTTGTGATGCAGCCAAATATAGGCAGATGTCCGGAATCTTTATGGATATTCTTCAATAGAATTTGTCCGGTTGGATGCGCGGTTCGGATGACCTGCGCATCTACATGTCGTTATTTTTGTTTTATCGGAATATTCTTCGTATATTTGCGGTTGAAAGCAAGCGGCATAGCTGTGCCATCAGCATCAACAGGAAACCTAAAAAATAAAATATCATGGAATTACCTTTTGCCGAATCGTGGCGCATCAAGATGGTGGAACCCATCCGTACCAGTACGCGTGAAGAGCGCGAAGAATGGATCAAGGCAGCGCATTACAATGTATTTCAACTTCCGGCCGAACAGGTGTATATCGACCTTCTGACCGACTCCGGCACCGGAGCCATGAGCGACCGTCAGTGGAGCGCCATGATGATGGGCGACGAGAGTTATGCCGGCGCCCGCTCCTTCTTCAGGATGAAGGACACCATAGAGCGCATCACCGGATTTCCGATGGTTATCCCGACGCATCAGGGCCGCGCCGCCGAGAATGTGGTGTTCAGCGCATTGGTCAAGGCCGGCGACGTGGTGCCGGGCAACTCGCATTTCGACACCACCAAGGGGCATATCGAGAGCCGCAAGGCGTTCGCCGTGGACTGCACCATCGACGAGGCCCGCGACACACAGCTGGAGCATCCCTTCAAGGGCAACGTTGACATCGACAAGCTGGAGAAGGCCGTGACCGACAACAAGGGCCGCGTGCCGTTCATCATCGTGACCATAACCAACAACACAGCCGGCGGACAGCCCGTGTCGATGGCCAATCTGCGCGCCGTGCGCGAGCTGGCCGACCGTCATGGCCTGCGCGTCATCTTCGACTCCGCCCGCTTTGCCGAAAACGCATATTTCATCAAGACGCGCGAGGAGGGTTACGCCGACAAGACCATCAAGGAGATAGTGCGCGAGATGTTCGCGCTGGCCGACGGCATGACCATGTCGGCCAAGAAGGACGCCATCGTGAATATGGGCGGTTTCTTCGCCACGCGCCATCAGGACTGGGCGGAGGGCGCACAGCGCTTCGCCATCCCGTTCGAGGGCTACCTGACATACGGCGGCATGAACGGCCGAGACATGGAGGCTCTGGCCGTGGGTCTGGACGAGAACACGGAATTCGAGAACCTGCACACGCGCATCCATCAGGTGGAATACCTGGCCAAAAAACTCGATGAATACGGCATCCCGTACCAGCGTCCCGCCGGCGGTCACGCCATCTTCGTGGACGCGTCGAAGATACTGACCAACGTGCCGAAGGAGGAATTCCCTGCACAGACGCTTACCGTAGAGCTGTACCTCGAGGCCGGAATACGTGGCTGCGAGATCGGTTACATCCTGGCCGACCGCGATCCCGTGACGCGCGAGAACCGTTTCGGAGGCCTCGACCTGCTGCGTCTGGCCATACCGCGCCGCACGTATACCGACAATCACATGAATGTGGTGGCCGCGGCCCTGAAGAACGTGTACGACCGCCGCAACGAGATAACGCGCGGCGTGAAAATCACGTGGGAAGCGCCGCTGATGCGCCACTTCACCGTGCAGCTGGCTCCGGCCGACGAGTGACAGACCGCGTGCGAGCTAAAGCCCGCACCCGGAACCAGCCGGCCTGATACGACCAACGCGACCGATACGACCGCCAGCCTGATACGACCGACGCGCCTGATACGGTGCGCCAATGGAATACAGCGCGCCTGATTAAGCCGGACGGGCGGTAATGGCCGCGTATAGGTTTCGGGTGGCTGCCTGAAGCAGATCCAAGACAAGCTCAAAGCCCTCGGCCCCTTCGTAGTAGGGGTCGGGGACATAATCATAATGCCGGGTGTCGTCGAAAAAGGCCGACATCGGCATTATTTTTTGTTCCGCCTCTACGGTCGGGGCGAGACGGCGCAGGTTGCGCAGGTTGGACTCGTCCATGCCGATGATGAGGTCGAAGTCGAAGAAGTCGGACATCGAGATCTGGCGGCAGCGGTGCGTAAGGTCGTAGCCGCGCCTGGCGGCATGGGCGCGCATACGGCGGTCGGGAAGGTCGCCGATGTGGTAGTCGCCCGTGCCGGCGGAATCTATCACCCAGTTACGGCTGTCGTCGTGAGCGGCCACGACCGCTTCCATCAGCCCTTCGGCAGCCGGAGAACGGCAGATATTACCTAAACACACGAACAGTACCTTGACCGGTTCGCCGGCCTCGTGCCTGGCGCGCAACGCCTCGATTAACTCAGAATCTATTGTTTTCATATAACCTTATTAACAACTATCTGGTGCCTTTGGCCTTGCTGATTGTGACGAGCCAGACGCCGGAGAATATCAGAACGATGGCCACGCCTTTGATGGGCGTGAAGCGGTCGAGTCCGAGGCAGATGCCCGTGATGGTGGCCACGATGGGCTGCACGTAGTTGTACATTCCCACTAGTGTGGGGCGCAGCTGTTTCTGGCCGATCATGATGCAGATGTATGCCAGGAACGTGCCGCATATCACCACATACGCGATGCCGCTCCATTCCAAGCCCGAAATCGCCGGCCAGTCGGTGGCGGCGAGCCAATGGATGCTGCCGGGCAACGCCACTACGGTGGCCGACAGAAACATCCATTTCATCAGTGTCACCAGGCTGTATTTGCGGATGAAATTACGATACAATGTCAGATATAGCGCGTAGCATAGCTGGGCGCAGAGCACTATGACGTCGCCCAACGCCGGATTCGCGCCCGGAGCGGGAGCGCCGTTGCCGGCAATCAGGATGACGGCACCCGCCGCGCCCAATACGATGCCTCCGGCCTTCTTCATTGTGATGGGTTCGCCGAGTATGAGCCATGCCAGCAGCATTACCCACATGGGCATGGTGGTGGTGACCAGCGACGCTTCGCCGGGCGAGGTGAGGCTGACTCCCAATATGAAGCATCCCTGATTGAAAAGGACTCCTAACATTCCGGCTCCGAACAGACGGAATATGTCCTTCAGGGGCACATGCTCCTGCGGAAGGAACAGGGAGGTGATCCAAAAAAGAAGGGCCGCTCCCGCAACCCTGAAGTCCACCATTATCATGGGTGCCACCACGCCGGCGGCAAACACCATCTTTGTAACCGGCGACATCAGTCCCCACATCACGTTGGCCCCAAACATGGCCAGATGTCCCTTGGCTTTGTTTATATACATCTTATCAGGTGGTAGTAAAATCGGCTGCAAAATTACGAAAAAATTCCCTTACGGCGAGCCGGAATGTAGACCAAAAGGCAATAGATGGCCGCACAGAGGGCGATTGCGCCGCCTATGTAACCGATCTGTCCGAGCAGGCTATGGTTTGTGGCGATGCCGCCCACCAGGGCGCCTGCCCCGATGCCGAGGTTGAAGATGCCGGAATACAGGCTCATCGGCACGGCCGAATCATTCGGGAACAGGCGGACTATGTCGTTCTGCATGGCGATGTTCAGCACGGTCAGCGACATTCCCCAGGGCACACACAGCGCGGCCAACAATATAGGGCTGTAGTCAGCCGCCGGGCGCAGCAACAGCAGCATCAACGGGATGCCGAGACATGACGCGGTGATGAGGGCACGCGAATGACGGGTATAGCCTTTGCCGGCAATAAAACTGGCAAGCAGTCCGGCCACGCCGAACAGGGTCAGTGTCCATGTGATGCCAGATTCGCTGAATCCGGCAATCTGGCCCAGAAACGGCTCGACATAGCTGTAGCCGGTATAGTGGCCGGTGACTATAACCCCTATGATAAGGTAAATCATCAGCAATGGCGGGCAATGCAGCATATCGCGGATCAGCTGCTTGCGCGACACCGTGTCGGCCTCGCGCTTCACGTTCGGATAGAACAGCCACATCAGCAGGAACAGCACGGCGGCAAGGATGCCGATTGAGCCGAAAGCCGTGCGCCATCCGGCCACAAGACCGATAAGCCGGCCGATAGGAAGACCTACAATAAGCGCTATGCCTCCGCCGGCCACAAGCACGCTGAGCGCGGTGGCGCGCTTGTCCGGTGGTGCCACGGCCACGGCCATGGCCGGAGCGATGGACCAGAAAATGCAGTGGGTCAGGGCTACGCCGATACGCGAGGCCATCAGTATACCGTAGCTGCCGGCCAGAGTGGAGAATATGTGCGAGATGATGAACACCGCGATGATGCCGAGCATCAGCTTGCGGTAAGGCACACGGGCAAAGAGCAGCATCAGCGGCAGTGACAGCATGGCCACGACCCAGGCGTAGACCGTGATCAGCAGCCCCGTTTTAGCCTCGCTTACGCCCAAGTCAGCGCCGATGTCGCTGAGCAACGCCACCGGGATCAGCTCCGAGGTGTTGAACGTGAATCCGGCCACGGTCATGATCAGCAACGGCACGATATAATGAATTCCGTTGCGGAATTTATCAAGATGCATCATACAGGGGTGTAGGGAATGTTTCTGTCAGACATGTGACGCGGATGATCGGGACCGGGCGCCGGTCAGAAGGGCCATAAACCCCGGGGAGAGACGGCGTAACACTGCGTAGACGAGAATTGAGATGGTGAATATGATTAAGAAGATAAGAAAATAATCGGTGAAGCAAAGAGAGTTGTTAACCGGCCTTATCATTTTAGTGACGGTCTTGCAGGTTATTACGCAAAAGAGGCCGTGGAATCCGTATAGGAAGAATGTGGACCCGGCGAGAAAGCGGGGAATCTGCCTGCGGCCGCCATCGGCAACAATGATGCCGAGCAAAAGTATTGAGAGAACACCGAAAATAGAGGTGATCAGATAAAGAGTATCGGCTATGAATGGGGACGTGTCGCCTATGCCCGATATGCACACGGTGCAGCCTGCAAGGTATCCGACAGAGGCAGCCGGCCACGAGCGGGCTGCTAACAGTTTGTGGCCGAAGCAGGCCAGAGTCGCACCGAGCGTGAAGTAAAGGCTGTTCGGGAGCACTACGAGAGGGTCGATGCCCGGTGAAAACATGGGAACTGCCACACTCAGTATAAACGGCAACAGTGGCGTGGCCCCTTTCAGCAGGCACAGCATGACTGAAACAAGGGGCGAACAGATATCGATTATAATGAGGTTGCGGATGAACCACATGGGGAAATCGTAAGGGAAAGGGTCGCCGGGCAACCGGCAGATGAATCCTGTCAGTAACCTGATGATGTCGATGTCCATGGGGCGGTGTTTTATCAGAAACAGGATGAATCCGATGAAGTTCCACATAAGGTAGGGTACAAGCAGTGTCTTGACCCTACGTTTCAGTTTGGCCTTATATCCTGACCACGACATCCGGGCCCCTTCTCTGAAAAACAGATATCCGGATATGACAAAGAAGGCCGGCACGCAAAGATCGAGGATATAGCGTTTGAATATAGTGTGGAATAATACGAACACGCTTGTGTCCGGTCCGGAGAGGGGCGGGTCAAGGTACTGCAGATAATTGCAATGAATCATCACTACGCCAACTATAAGCGGAAAGCGCAACAGGTCGAAGCCCGGAATGATTCTTGATATTTGATACTGTGCATTGGGTACCATTTGGAATGTGGGTTGGATAACGGGATGCAAAGTTAGAGATTTTCGGCAAAATTTCCAAAGCACACGGTTATACGACGCGGATTTTCAGGACAGGGCCAATCATGCCGGATTTTATAGGTTGGTACTGACAGTCGAACAGCGTAGACCGGGCGGGGATTGACCGAGATATAAAAAACGGCATGTACACGGAGCAATTCGTATACATGCCGATTTCAGGTATGTGGGAGCCGGTCGCCCGGAATCAATAGTTCTTGGCTTCTATTTCAAAGAAGCTGCGCTTGTGATGGCATACCGGGCATACCTCGGGCGCTTTCTTGCCGATGTGCAGGTGACCGCAGTTGCGGCAAATCCATACGGTGTCGCCTTCGCGCGAGAATACGATGCCCTCCTCTATGTTCTGAAGCAGACGACGATAGCGCTCCTCGTGGTGCTTCTCGATGGCTGCGACGGCACGGAAGCGATGCGCGATGTCGTTGAACCCTTCGGCCTCGGCCTCTTCAGCCATCTTGGCATACATGTCGGTCCACTCATAGTTCTCGCCTTCGGCAGCGGCACGGAGATTGTCCATCGTGTCTGAGATCTCGCCGCCGTTCAGCAGCTTGAACCACAGTTTGGCGTGCTCCTTCTCGTTGTTGGCCGTTTCCTCAAAGATAGCGGCTATCTGCTCGTAACCATCCTTGCGGGCCTTCGATGCGAAATAGGTGTACTTGTTGCGGGCCATCGATTCGCCTGCAAAAGCTTCCATCAGGTTTTTCTCTGTTTTTGTTCCTTTCAGGTCTTTCATCAGTTCTTATGTTTTTAAATTTGTGTTTTTTATATACGGGTGAATGACAATTCACTTGCATTCATGGCTGTTTTTCAGGCATTCGGGGCATCGGCCCTTGAGAAACACGTTGACGTTGTCGCACTCGAAATCCGCGGGTGACGGCAGTGCCCCAAGGTCGAAAGGTATGTCGAATATCCTGTGGCAGTCCCTGCACATGAAATGCGCGTGTGGCGGTCTGTGAGCGTAATCGTATCTTGTCGATTCGGCAGAAATGTCGATGTCGTTCAACAACCCTTTTTCCGCGAGCAATTTCAAGCCGCTGAATACGGTAGTGCGTGACAACGTAGGATGCTCGCGCACTAACTCGGCGTATACCTCATCGGCCGTGGGATGACATCTGCAAGCCGAGATGTATTCCATAATGGCAATCCTCTGGGTCGACGGCCTTATGCCGGCGTCCAGAAGTTGTCTCATCAATTCAGTGCGTCTCGATTCCATATATCATCAATTCAGTCCAAAATGAACTGAGTACAAAATTATAATAAATACCGGTATTCTCCAAATTTTTAACAAATTTTTTTATTACTGTCCGCTAAACTTTAGGGAAGAATAGAAAAATAGGGCTGATTCCATTTGCAGGAGTCAGCCCAAAATGGTTATATTGGTGTCGCCAAACTATCCAAGAATAATCATGGGCAAAAGTAGTAATTTTTTATTACTCTCTGCTTTATGTTTTAGCGGACAGTAATATAAATTTTACTTTCACGTGTTGCCTTAAAAATACAAATAGATACTGCTAAGGAATGCGGACGGCCGGTTCAGTCGGTCGTCCGCATTTGGAAAAGAGGCTCAAAAACGGATTTTTTTCGGGCCTTTGTCTGAAACTCTGATATAGATCTCGCCCCGGACAGGAACGGCGACCCGCAGACCCTGAAGATTATAGTAAACGACCGGGCCACAGTCGGCTTCGACATGAGTGACGCCATCTTCCCCGCCGCCGAGGTTGACGGTGATCTCGGATGCTGAAGATTCATTGTCGCCACGATAAAGAGAGGCCACGCTGTAGACATGCTCGCCGCCGCCGGGATTTAAGTCGCGGAAGAAACGCGAAGCAGTAGTGCCTATTGTTTCGCCGTCGCGCGAGACAATAAATCCTACGGGATAGAAGAAATCACGCTCGGGGTCGATTTCATCCCCGCGGTCTTCTATTGCAACCGGGGCCTCCACGTCACCAAGACTGATCTCGGCATATATGAAGAAGCTGCCGTTGGCGTCGGGGTCTGAGGTCCAGTCTCCGTCACCTATCTTTATCAGGTTGCCCAGTCCGAGTGTTGTGCCTTCATACTCGCAGATGTATTCGACCTTGCCGGTTTTCGATGACATTTCAATTCCGATCAGCAGATCTTTATCGCCGGAGATTTCTACGGGTGTCGTAAGCAGGACAGGAGTCCATGACCCTACGCCGCATTCCTTGACAGTCCGCTCGCTGACCACACGCGGCGTGCCGTCGGATCCGTCTGCTTCCCATACCTTGACCGTGTATGTCACGTCCTGAGGACTCTGATAGGGATTGAAGGCCACACGACGAATGCGCGATCCCCTATAGACTGCAAGATCATCGGCCGAGAAGCGATGGGCGATGGTCACACGGTCGGTTTTTTGGCTGAGGATGTCGAACGAGTCGTAAGAGAATCCGGACATACGCGACAGGCGAGTCGGAATTGCCCAGTTGAGCGTAACGGTTTTATCATTCTCATCGACTTCAGCCTCAAGAGACTCAACCATGTTGACGGGTACTCTTATCGATGCCTCGACATAAGGAGAGACAAGACCCGACGCATATTCTGCATCGACCTGATAAGTGAGCAGACTTTCACCGTCGGTTTCGGTGTCAACATAACTTGTTTTGTCGGTTTCGCCTACTTTCACGCCACCCCTGTAGACATTGAACCTTACGGGAGCTTCATCGGCTGCCGGCAATTGCCATGAAAGGTAGACACGGCCTCTTGCGGCAGTGGCGCGGAAGTCTTCGGGCGATGCGGGAGCGTTTTCGGGCACGAAGTCGAACGAAATTCGGCCGTCGGAGCCAACGGCAATGTTGCGCAGCGACTTATAGGCAAAGCGTTCGCCGACGATACTCAGCGTCGAAGGGAAAGAAGTGTCGCAGAAAGTGGTAGCGTTCGAACTTCCCGGGAAGGGAGCGTCCGAGAGATCGCCATAGGATGAGGGGTATGAATTCGGATTACGTCCTGAACCCGAGCATACGGTGTAAATCGACTGGGGATAAGATGTGTTGAGCGTATTTGTCAAGAGGCGAGCGCGAATCATCGGGTCGTTGGCGTGGTAGACAAGCAGGCCGCCCGACGGAAGAGCGCTGTCGAAGGGGCCTGCGGCACATCTGTTCTCAAGGATGAAGTATTCTCCCGGGACACCGGCCTCAAAACGGTAAGCCACCGGATTGAAAGCTGCGTCGGCCATATCCTTTACCGAGGTTGTGTCGGCGAGTTGTACCGGCACTACCCATCCGTACTGGATTTTCTGCCACATATTGACAGAGGCCGGGCGGTCGCCGCTCTTGTTGGTGCCGTTCCAGGCGCCTGATCCCATCAGGTCCCACACGCCTGTTCCCGGGAATTCTCCCCCCGAACCCGAATAGTCAGTGTCGTAAAAGTCGGGGGCACCGAGATTGTGACCGAACTCGTGGCAGATAACGCCGATGGTGGTCATCCGTGAGTGGAGCGTCTCGGGTTCAATGGTATATTTGTCGACTTTCACACCATCGAATTCGATGCCCGATACCGATGAAGAATGGGACCATATATCCGAGTAGTCGCCGCTTGCCTCCTGGCCGGCACCCTGATGGATAATGGAGATTCCGTCGATAACGCCATCGCCATCGTTGTCGAACTGACGCAAGTCAAGCTCGCTGTCGAGCTGGGAGAGCGCCTCGCGGATAATCTCTGCGACATTGTCGATGGTATAGTGACTCTTTTCATAGCTGAGATTGACCCATCGCGTGACGGTGGTGGTCACATCGAGCTTGCCATATGAATTCTGCAGATAATAGTCACGGAACGAACCTATGCCGAGGTATCCCTCGCTGTTCATCATTGCATCGAAATCATCGCGAGTGAATGTAGGCGTGGTGTTGCTGAAGTTAACGAGAATCATCAGCAGGTTGCGCTTGCCCGATGTGGGGAACGACTTTTCAAAGTTAAGGTTGTTGGCGCCTGTCTTTCTCATGGTTGCCGCAGCAGCGGAGACAGGAAGGCCGGGTTTCGTCTGCGGTGCCAGGCTGCGGGCCTCTGCACCGTGGTAAATGATGGCCGATGGGCGCCCCTCACCGTTGGCGTCGGCCTCTGCCACGGTCCAGAAACCGTCGGCATCGCGCAGAAGCGTGAAGCCGTCCGGACTCGTGGCCCAGTTGAAACGTTCGTCGCCGTGGAGTCGTATCTCCACAGGAGTGCCGTCGGGTTGCGCGGACTTGACAAGGCCTTCTGCGGCAGGGATGGCAAAAGCCGACAGCGGCAGGCTGAGAACGCCTGCCGCCATGATTATTCTATAGATAGGTGTCAGAGTCATTATTTCACAAACTTGACTGATTTCGAACCGACGCTGACCACGAATACACCGTTTCCGAGTGCCGAACAGTCGACAACTGCATTTGCCGAAGTGACTGCGGTGTGCATGCGCAGACGGCCCATAGCGTCGCAGACACGGATTTCGGTGCCGGGAGTAACGCCCGATACGATTAAGGAGTTGTTGAAATATCTCAGTGAAATGCTGTCGTCATCGACAGAGCCGATACCGCCCTGGATAGTTTCGGGCGCCATGTCGACCCAGAGCTGGCAATTCAGGCCGAGGGCGCCGGCTTTAGGCTCAAAGTCATAGATCGAACACCAGGAGCCATCGGTAGCGACCGGACTCTCTTCAGGCTTATCGAATGGCTGGACGTAGAAAGTCGGGACGCCGTTGCCGTGGCGAAGCATGCCTAAGCTTAAGAACGAGCGGCCGATGTTGGGGTCGGTGACGTCGACAATCATGCCATCGGAGAATTCCAATGCGATGTAGACTGTACCATCGAGACTTACAGTCTTGTCGAATTTGTGGGTGATGCCCTCGCCGGCAATGCCGCCGATGCCGGTTGTTCCGAAGAATTCTGCAACGGTCGATTCGTGACGGTAGATAACTTTGTCTTCGTCGAGGTTTCCATCTTCGTCAGCACCGTATACGGTGAGATAGAAAGGCTCCGATGCCTGGTCGACGGGAGAGATCGCCTCAACCGGGCGAAGGCGGAAGTTCGTCATCCAGAGAGAGAGCACGCGCGGAGTGAAATGCCAGTCGGAGGGAAGATCGTAGCGCTCCGCATAGCGGCGGTAGTAATGGTTGAATCCGCTGACGAAGTCGAGACCATCGGGATCGGTGTCGAAGCAGGGCACTGCACCCCGGTCGTAGTATTTCACTTCACCGGGATTGAAGTTCAGCAGAGGTAGGTTCTCAGTCAGTTCGTCAAGGAGAGTGACATTGAGAGCGAGGTTAGACGTGCGGCTGCCGCGCTCGTTGGTGGCAGTGAGTCGCACGCTGTATTCTCCTGAAGCAGGGAATACGACATCGGCATCGCCGTTTTCAAGAACCGTGACTTCAGCGCCGTCAACATCCCACGATGTTGTTTCGGCATACTCGCTTTGGTTGAGAATGCGGACAGCGTTGCCTTTGAAAGCAAAGAGGTTACTGTCGATAAAGTTGAAGAAGCCTTTGAGCGATGCTTTCGGCTGCGGACGCGGGGTGTCGACAGGCGAAGTGATGCGGAAATCGTCAATGCAAATAAAGCCGGACTTCTCGGGGCCTGCGAGTTGGAACGCGAAGCAATAAGGGCCGCTGTTAACGGGCGTGAATGTAATTTCTTCCTTCACCCATTGCGGATCCGTATCGAGTGTGCGGCTCAAACTAAGCAGCGTAAGAGGCTGAAAATCCGCGTCCTGCTCGGTGCCGAGAGTAAAATTGAGTGTACACGTATGCGGAGTGTCCCCAATCAGATAGCCATCGAAGTGGGTATGGAAAGAGATGGTGTAAGTGACTCCGGCCGTCAAGTTGAAGAACGGAGTGTAGGCGCGTTCGTCGCGGACTTTATCTGATTCGGGCGAAACCATATAATATTCGCCGCTGACGGCCGGAATATCGGTGATATTGGCGGTTCGCCAGATGGAGGTTCCTACGGTAAGCCATCCCTTCGGCAGATAGCCCTCGCCGTCATAGTGCGTCGCGTCAGAGAAGTTCTCAATCCAGGGGAGTTCCTCGCATGCCGATGCATTGTCGGGATTAGGAACGACATCAGACGGAGTGATTACCTTTGGAGTTTCACCGGTGAAAAAGAATGTGTCGAAAAGCGGCGCTCCGTATGTGCCCGACATATCCGGATTGCGGAAAAGCTCAATGGCGAAGAAATATTCGCCGTCTTCAGGGATGTCGTAAGAATAGATGCGTGATGACCATTCAGTAACGTTTTCAGCTGCCTGGGTGCCGACGAGCGTCATCTTTGAAATGTCAGCCTCCCGGCCGCAATACACGTTATATCCTACCCTGCGGATAGCGTCGGAACAGTTGTACATGTATGAGAACTCCATAGTGAACTTCGTACCCTTTCCGCACTCAAAAGCCGGAGTGAATAAGTGGGTCACGCCGTTGCCGAGACCAGTGCCTCCGAGGATTTTTGACCCGGATGCGGCCGGGTAGCCGAAATCCAGGCCATCGGTAACGTAAAAGTGAGGGTCCCAGGGATTGGCAGTCTCAGGCTGAGACCAGCCTTTAGGAAGATAATCACCTTCGTTTTCGAAATGAGAAGGTTCGTCGAAGTTCTCTTCCACATCAAAGCTTTCGGCATGCAGAGGACTGAGCACCAATGCAAAAGCAGCTACTGAAATGCTGCGTAGTAAAGGTTTGATCATAAACTGAAATTTTAATTAAACACGTATGGTTCAGGTTTCGCGTTCATAGAAAATATATTATCTTGCAAAACGGCTGCGCTGCAAAGTTAATAAAATTTTATTAATAAAGTGAATAATCAGATTTATTTATTGTAAAATTTCTTCATGGCTGATTGATTCTACGAGTCCGTAGAATAAAACAATCCACCCGATTTAAGGTGGATTGTGATTTGATTCAAAAATAATGCCTTAACCGAAGATGTAGGAGTGAGAGCCGGTGTCGATCAGGATAAGAATCAGTTCCGAGTCGCGTTGTTCCCAGACTAAAAGCCAATCGGGCTGAATGTGACATTCCCAGTTACCCTGGTACTTGCCGGAGAGTTTATGAGGTCGATATTCGGGAGGAAGTGTCCCGTTGTCGGACAATTCCTTAAGTACTTTGTTCAACTTTCCAATACTCAGACCTCTCTTGATACACTTCTTAAGAGATTACTCAAATTTATTGGTAGTGATAACTTCATACATCAATCCCTAAGCTTTTAAACATGTCATCAACGCTGTCATAACAGTGTACCCGTCCGGCTTTTACGTCGTCAAGAGCCTCGTCCAGTCGAGGGCACTGAAAAAGTAATCATATTTCAGGTTGCTCTTAAGCGAGACTAAAAATCAAGAACTCGCCAGGGCCTTATCCGAGGATTTGGCGAGTTTATATTTTGGCCGGTTAATTGCCTTGAAAAAGCCTCATATTGGCCGTATTTGCTTCATATGGAGGGGTTCAGGCTATCATAAAGAGCTTCTGTCAGCTCAATCGGAGGATTCGCTTGATATTTGCAGTAAAAATAACCATTGCGCCTTGCATACGCATACAGTCTATGCCATACGAGTCTGCCCGATCGTATCCAAAGACATTTTTCAATTCTGAGTTTTTTGCCTCGATCTTGTATCTGACCTTGGCTTTTGTCCTGAACTCCTCTGATTTTTCGAAGTCTGCCTGCTGCTGATGCACCTCTGATTTTATCTGCACAGAATAAGTCTTGCTCTTGGCCCCTTCCTTATAGCACCCATTCCGTCTGGAGCATACTTTGCATTTGTCCACATCAAAAAAGAAAACCAGTGATTGGTTTTGCCCTTGTCCTTTCTTGCCCTGTCTGGCTTTTCTTATCGCCATGTGTCCGGCTGGGCATACGAACATTCCTGCATCCTTGTTGTAATCAAACCGATCTTCTTCTTTTCTTGCTCCATTGCTTATTGTTGGATTCAGGCGGGCCACAAGTTCAAAACCGTTTTCCACATCATTTGAAAGTATGATGTTGTCTTTGCCAGAGTATGCGGTGTCACCAACAACCGTTTCTACGACCATACCGTTTGCCCGGCTTTGCTCCACTAATTCTTCAAGTTGAGCTCCGTCGCCCTTTTCTCCGGAAGTGACCGTGGCTGCGGTTATTATTCGCTCATCACTCATGGCGATATGGGTTTTATAACCGAAAAATGCATCATCCTCGCTTTTATGCCCAACCCTCGCGTCCTCGTCTTTTGATGTCACATAATGGTCCTCTATGTCAGAAAGAACCTCCTTAAGCATATTGAGGCGCTCCTTTATTTTGGGAACTTCGGCAAGCGACGGATTGGAGCCGACCACATCAAGCAAAGCTTTGGTGTAATCCAGTTCATGTTCCAGGTCGTCATCGGTGTTTTTCGAAGGAAGATTATCTTTAACCGTCTCGTCAGAATCATACAGGCTCTTGCGGAGTTGTTTTGAGCGGAGACGCAGTATCTCGACCGGAGAGTATGGGTTGCTTCTTGAACCGGTATGTGTGGCGTCGACTATTATCGTGCGGGATTTGATTATCCCTTTCTCTATCGCAATCTCGACAGTCTTGCCGATAAGCAGATTCAAAAGATCTTTGTCTTTAAGCCGCAGCTTACGGAACTTACAGAGCGAGCTGGGATTTATCAGGTCGGTATTTTCCGGCGCCATGCCCAGAAAATACTTGAACGACATATCGTAGCGGGATCTCTCAACCACATCTACATCTGATATGTCATATATGGTTTTCAACAGTAGATATTTGAACATCATCACCGGGCTTTCTGCCATGCGCCCATTGTCATGGCAATACTTGTCCATGAGTTCTTTTTGGATAAACGAAAAGTCTACGAGGTCATTGATTCTGCGCAGAAGATTATCCTGTGGAATAATCAAATCGTAGAGTTCGCTGTAGTCACTGAACTGAATTGTCTGTTGAAGTGGTAGCATATCGGCCTGTTTTATACCTATAAAGGTGCAAAAAATCGGCACATATCCAAGATTTTCTCTTGATATGTGCCGATTAATTCAGGCCTGGTTCCTATAGAGGTACTTTTTCAGTGCCCTCGAACGGTCAGAACGCTATTTTTTCAAAAGCCTCGACTCCGAAGAAAATTTATTACCATCAATATTGCGGCAGTCGGCTTTTGGCAAAGATACCTTATTGAAAGACCTAATTTAAATGTTACTATTGTGCCAAGATGTTGTCTGATATTGCTTTCTAACAACCTAACGTATTATTATGTGTGTTTTTGACCTGGCAATTATAAAATTATTTTGGAAATTTTATTACCTTGACGGCGGATGAATACGCCGTTTTCAGGCTTGTTTACACGGATGCCATTAAGATTGAAGTACTCGACAGGTGCGTTATCGCTGTCGATGTCAATGTCCTTGATTGAGACAGTGCCGTCTGATTTAAGCAAGAGCTGGTCAAGGATGAAACGGACAGCCTGGATAGTGAGACCGTTGGCTTTAAGTTTGTCGATATACTCCTGTTTAAGGGTCACTGAGATGCTGTTGGTGGTAAGGCTGAATTCCTCGGGATTAGCCTCAGTGTTGATTTCAATGCCGCCCCAACTGCCAAAGAGAAGCTTGATGTAAGGATTGTCACTATCAGAAATCATGAATACAAGTTTGTCTCCGGCTTTGGCTTCTGAAAACAATGATGCCGGGAAATCAAAGCTTCCAAATTCGTTAAAGCTTTTCGGCCCGACCCAGATAGCGTTTTCATCGATAGTTATTTCTGACGGGACATAGGCTATTTCGGTTATTGAAACTCCAAAACCGAAGGGCAAAAATCCATACTCCTTCATTGTGGTTACCTGTGACTTGGTCAATGCGGATTGAGCAGTCACAGGATTTTCCCCTTCAAGAGGAAAACTGAGCAAATCTGTCCATCCGTCAACAGGTTTGTCATAACATAATTTTAATACGGCTCCATCCTGCTTATTCAAGCGTATCTCGATTTTGCCTCCGACCATAAATTCGGTGCAGGCCTCGGGGCTGATATTAATATCTCCGTTACCCCAGGTAAGGCTGACGCCTTCAGGTGCTTCGGATTGCCAAAGAATGACACGCTCTGCTGCTGAGAGTTGAATGAGTGCTGACAGGACAGCAACACATGAAAGTAAAAGTCTAATCATATAGTTAAGGTTTAGTAGGTTTCGTGATAAAAGTTTAGATTGATGCCACAAATTTAAGCATACTTTTTTACGCATGAGGTACTGTTATGTCTTCGTGATATGACGTTTTTGTACTATGATTCGAATAAAAGCGATTATGATACAAATTGAAACTTATGAAATCGAAATTGGTACAAACCGATAAAATACACTTTGACTGACGATACTATGAGAGCCCGACTTTCAACCTGTTTTTTTGAAAGTCGGGCTCTCCGTATTGTATTTTTCCGTATTGTGGGAAGGTATCAATAACTGTCAGCTATTGACCGCCGTCACAATTATAGCCATATAGGGACGTTCTGCTATCGGGACAAGCGAGCGGCCGCGGAAAGTTCCTTCAACCGGGGTTATTTTCATATTCCAGGTGTCAATAAGTGAAATTTTATAATCCGTATCATCTGGAAGTTCGAGAACCATCTGGCAATGGATGTCACGTCCGGTATAAATCAGAAACCATTTATTGTCGGAACCGAGAGTAGGATAGTTCTGCCATCCGGTTATCTCTTTTACCGGTTTTATGTCTTTAGGCGATTTTTCAAGAATTTCTTTCAGGAAGCCTATGCGTTGCGGACTTTCACCTTTTAAGATTCCTCCTTTTGACCACCAGAGCACTTCATCTGACTTTTCAGGAGCTACGGAACCGTCGGAAAGCAACACTTCTCCGTGTCCGACAAAGCCGCCGGCAAGAAATCCGTTCCAGAACTTCTGAACCATTTCCTCTGCCGAAAGTGTTCCCCATATCCAGGGGATATTTCCTTCATAGCGACATTCATCATAAATGACCGGTTTGCCATATTCGCGGCAGATGTTGCCGGCGTTGTCGGTGTCCGGAGCCTGAATACTGACATGAGTTACATTACGGTCATTATGGTCATATAGTTTCACGCCATTATGAATACTCCGCAGATGATTGTAGGGGTCATTTTCAGCAAAAAATTCCAAGTGATGTTTCCAGTCGTCCATCGTATAAGCTTCCATGAAATCATATTCATTCGCCATGCTCCACCAGACATTTTTATAAGCCCCGAGGCGGGAGATTAGATACTGCATATAGCGGTCACGGTCAGCGAGGCCAATGGAACTGAAGCCCCAACGGTCGTATGGGTGAAAGACTATTATATCTGCTTCAATTCCGAGGCTGTCAAGCGAGGAAATGCACTGTTCGATGTTTCTGAAATATTCCGGACTCAACTGTGAGAAATCCCATTGACCTACGGAGCCTTTGAAGGGATAAATTTCAGGTTCGTTCCGGTTCCAGTCATAGCTTTTCGGGAAAACGCACATCCGCAACTTGTTGAAACAACTTTTGCCGAGGGTCTCAAGTGTCTGTCGGCGCAGTTCTGATGGCTGATGGGCCCAGGCATAGCAGGTCGTTCCTACCGGAATATATCTTGAACCATCAGCATAAACGAAATTCGTAGAGTCAGCTCTGACAAGTCCGTGATTGTCAGCACTTGCTGTCACACACACGAACGAGCCTTTCTTCTCTTTGCGGTTTATGCCGTCAAAGCTTATACGATATTTCCACAATCCTGTTTTGTGCGGCATGAAACGGACTCTGTACACATCATCTCCGTCATAAAAACCTTTGACATTGACTGTGTCGGCGCCGTTTATGAAAGTAGCTTTGACCGTAACATCGTCAAAGGGGTTTCCCTTGACCTTCAAGTGGAATGGGAGTTCAAATATTTTCCATTGTTCGACCCTGTCGTTAGCGCGGACCTCTCCGAAAAGTAATGACAGCGCCATGGTCAGGAATATGATATTGATTCTCATATTGATTTTTTTTGGAATAATTATTACGGGTATGATTATTTCTCAGCCATTACATCTATGATTCCGGCTTCGGTCCATTTAAATACTGTGCCTCCGAGACGGCTTGCCGATGTGCCGGGCCAGTCAGCGGAATAAGGCTCTCCTGAGGCCGGGTCGAGGCCTACATAGCGATGTGTCTTCAAGGATAGCAACATGAATTGGCCGTGAAGCATATCCTGCCACATAAAAAGGCAGTCATCGGTTTCTTTTGGTGACAGACGCAGGTCTCCTGACAGACCCAGACCGGCAACTGTTATGAAACCGTTTCCGTTGACGGCTTCAAGAGCCACTTTGCCGTTGCCTCTGTCGTGGACAATGAAGCGGCAGTTGTCGGTTTCATAATCGGCATCACCCTGCCATACTGACAGAACCATCCGACGGCTGTGGGCCTGCATCCGGTGATTGTTTGAAAGATTTGTCAGACTTATGACTTTCCCCAGTGGGATGTTGCGGCTGCGGTCGGCCAGCGGTTCTTCAACAATGAAATCATCGAACTCGGCATAGCCGCCGTTTTTCCCCAGTCGGTTGAATGCAAACAATGAAATTCTCGCACCCTGAAACGTCTTGGTCTGATAGGGTACCACCAGCCGTTGGCCTATATCCTGAAATGTCTTTCCATCGGTACTGAAACTGAATTGAGCCCATTCATGCTCGAAATCGCCTGTAAGCCGGAGCTGTATTTTGTGGCTGTCCAGCGGTTTTTCAATGCTTGTGTCTGTTCCGAGGTCATAATAGCTCAGCAGCGGTTTGCCGTCACGGATTTCAATGCCAATCCATTCGTAAGGAATGTTCATCAACGCCAATCCGGCAATATCGCCGTTTTTGAGTTTGTCGGCTTCAAGAGTTACGGTCGATACCGATACCGGTCCGATGCCTCGTTGAGTCAGTGTGTTCTTGGCCCAGTACAAATTTTTGGCCGGCATAGTGTTCAGGCGCAGTTTCCCTTTTCGTAATGACCATTTGCTGTCATCGGGCAGATGATTCCACTGCCACACAGGCTGAAGTCTGCCATTGTCAAAGTTATCGCTACGGCAGTAAGGAGCATGAGGAGTGACCGAAGCGGAAACAGAAGGTTTTAGCCAAGTCCGGGGTGAGCGGCCGAGATTGCCGGGCAGGCCGAAATAGGGCCATCCGTCAACCCATGTGACCGGCGAAAGGCAGGTCGTGCGCCCCACGGCCAGAAAATCGAGCATCGAAAATCCCCACCAGTCACCGTTTTCAAGCTGTACGATACCTCCTTGATGGAGAGTGGCACAACCCATTTTGTCGGCATTCGGTTTGCTTGTTTTCAGAGACCATTTCCCCGGTTCGGGCATTGCGCCGTCCATAGGTATATCCACGGCCCATGTTGAGTGTTCTGTTCCCATAGTCTCCCGGCAGCTTATGACCCGGGTTTCATAAGGCCCTTCAAGTTTGTCGGCGCGGGCACACATCATACGCCCCATGGGCGAATAGTCAGCACTGATGATGTAGTATTTTCCATCTATTTTGTAGATATGGTGTCCCTCGCCCATGGCATTGCCGCGTTCAATCAGGCAGAAGTCACTGTTATCGACATAGCCGCTGAAATCCGGTTTGATTTCGATACAGTGCACTTCATCATAACCGTAGATGGCATATATCCGTCCGTTGTCAAACAGGACAGACAGGTCATGTATGGCTCCTCCCATATTATAATGTGTCCACGGACCTTTGGGGTCCTCCGACACGTAAACCTGCATACCTATTCCGTTGATGTTTGAAAATATGTAGAATTTGCCGTCATGATAGCGTATGCAAGGAGCCCATATACCCTGGCCATAGGCTTCTTTCCCGTTTTCAAGCCGGAATCGGTCATCATCAATGTCAATACGGTCAAACGCGTAACTGCAGAAGTCCCAGTTGACAAGGTCTTTAGACTCCAGCACCACAAGGCCCGGATTACAGTGCATGGTTGTTCCCACTAAATAGAATGAATCGCCTACGCGGATTATGTCAGGGTCTGAAAACTCGTCATAGAATAACGGATTTGTGTATGTGCCGTTACCATTATCTGCGGTCCACGATAACTGTTGCCCGTTCATGCTCAGAAGTGTCATGAAGAACAGTGACAGAATCATTATTTTTTTCATAGATACGTAAAATTATATCCAAATATATGCTTTGCTATTCGAATTTCCAATAATCGAAATTAAAAAGTTTGCAGCCCTTGCGTCCGCGGAACACGAAAGTCAGGTCATGGACTCCGGTCACGGTCTCATAGAGGGGGGCTTTGACTGAAGTCCAGTTCTCCCAGCCGCCGGTCCCGGGAATCTCAATCGAGGCTATATGTTTCCCGGAAACGCTGTCGAGATACACGTCGATTCTGCCTCCCCGCAGCGCACTTGCCGCCGAAGCGGTCAACGAGCGAGCTCCCTTATCTCCGAAATCAACAGAACGCACCTGAAGGAAATCGCCGTCATGAATGTCCGAAACATAAATGCCGGTCTTGGCATTGGGCTCTGTTTTAAGCCCTTCGGACCATGCCATGGTCTCTGCCTCGACACGTGAATAGGGATTCAGAGTCCCTACCGGCTCAAGGCCTTTGTCGGAGGGCAGGATGACCGGTATGGAACCGTCAGGATTATAGTCAAAACGCTCGATAGCGGTCGACCTGTTGAAACCGCTGCCACCGGGAAGTGTGCCGCAATGATAGCAAAAGTAATTTGCGCCACGGAACTCTACGATACCGCAATGGTTGGTGAACGAGTTCATCTGCTGCAAAGGCATGATTTGCCCGGCATATTTCCACGGGCCATAAGGAGTTTTGCTCACGGAATAAGATATGTGTTCCGGAACTCCACCGGCTGCGTAAGCTAAAATATATCTGTCGCCGCGTTTATAAAACCACGGTCCTTCTTCATACAAATCCTTATAGTCGGTGAAAACCGTGCCTTCGGCCAGCTTTTCAGGCCCTCCGAATGAATTTTCATCCTGTTTGAATTTCCAGACGCCGTCAGCAACTTTCTCGGCATGGTCACCTTTGATTTCAAATTTATGGTCATAGGAAATCATGTCACGGTTAAGTTTGCAGCACCACAGACCGGGATTTCCCCAGTAGAGCCACGCATCACCGTTTGGTTCGATGAAAACCGTCGGGTCGATGTAGCCTCCGTGGCCGCTTACAAGCGGAGCTCCGATAGGGTCCTTGAAGGGACCGGTCGGACTGTCGGCCACAGCCACACCGATTGCCATATCATGAGTGGCCTTGTCGACACAGCATACGTACCAATAGAACTTGCCGTCACGTTCAACACACTGCGATGCCCATGCTCCCCATTCCGACCATTTGAATGTGTCGAGTGACATCGGGGAGCCGTGGTCGGTCCAGTTGACCATATCTTTGGATGAGTAGACTCTCCATTCATTCATTACAAACTCGTTATGCTCGCCATCCTCGTCATGACCGGTGTAGATGTAAAATGTATCGTCATAGACCATCGGAGCAGGGTCAGGCGTGAAATTTGTCTGTACAACCGGACGCTGTGCGTTGGAACACAGACTTGTCATGGACAACAAGAATATCGTAGTAGCCAAATACTTTTTCGATGCCATAAACTGTTAATACTTGTCGTGCTTGGAATTCTGATATTAAAAAATACTCTTCTGTATATGTTAATCACATAATCAACTATGTCCCTAACATATACAGAAGAGCTGAACTGAAAACAATCTAATAATAAATTTTACCTCGGTATTGCGTTTTTAGAGAACTATTGTTTGTCGTCCTCTTCGGGTGCGGGTGCTCTGTCATAGATGCTTTTCAGTGTGTATTCAGGGCTGTCATCGGAGACCGCACGAACCATCGCGGCAACTGAAGCTTCATTATAATGGATATAGTCGCCTGTCTGACGGTCAAATATAGCACCTTGACCGGCACCGATACCCTTGCCGCCATTATCCCAGAATACAGGAGACAGGCCGCAGTCATGAGCTGCCTTGCAGAAATATTCGAGATAATAGTCTCGGAATGCGCTTTCGCGTCCGGCCGGACGGTTTGTACATGTGAACTCACCGATATAGACCGGAATGTTCTTGTCGGTAAATCTTTCCTTCAGTCCTCGGAAAATGTTTTCCAGACCTTTTTCATCGACATCATCGGCAGGGTATTTTCCTTCTGTTGCAGTATGGCCCCATTCAGGGAAGTATGTATAATTACCACCTTCATCATAAAATTCCATACAGAACTTTCCGGGAGAATAACAATGGGCTGATACGAGTAGACGGCCGATTGCGGGGTCTTTGGGCAGTTTAAGGTGTTCAATTAGTTCCCATCCTCCGGCATATCCGGCTACACCAAGATAACGAGTGGCATTTTTGCCTCCGGTTGAGCGTACGGCATCGACAAAAACCTGAAGCCATTCGTTGAGCAGGTTATACTGATGACCATTATCTGTCAGATTGGCTCCCCATCCCCAGTCTCCGTCATGTATTTCGTTGAAAGCCTCGAAGATGAGGAAATCACCGGTATCTACGAAACGCTTGGCTATCTGAGTCCAGACTTTGCGTATCTGGTCCTCGACTTCAAGATTTTTGGCTACATTTGCAGCGGCCGGTTTGAAATCAAGCCAGAAACCATAACCTCCGGAGCCGTCGTGATGAAGATTTATGATTATGTTCAACCCGGCTTTTTCTGCATAACCTACAATTTCAGCAACGCGTTCCAGACGGTCATCAATAATGTAGTCAGGAGCCGGACCGATATGGCCAATCCAAGTGACCGGTATACGTACAGTCTTGATTCCAGCTGCCTTAATTTTATAAAACAGTTCCTGAGTCAGCATCGGGTTACCATCGCTGGTCTCGCTGGCCACGCCGTTTTTGTAAGAGTCCATCTGATTGCCCGCATTCCAGCCCAAGCCAAGCCATGAAGCCACTTCGTAGGCTGAAGCCTGGGGTTGTGATGACTGGTTAATGGTCAGGGTTTTGGATTCAGTACCCGATGTTATGGTCACTGATGCGGTGCGGTCATCGCCCGTGTTGGCGGCGACCTTCACATCAAGGCGATAGATTGAAGCTGTCAGGCGTTCGAGATTGAGTTCTACCCAGTCTTCCGGACAGCTAATCTGTGGTTGCACTTCTGATTTGATGCGGAAAGAATTGGTGTTGCTTTCTTTCTGAAACGACAGTACATCATTCTCAATGACAAAATTGATTTTGTCGGGTGCGAGATTATTGTCTGTGTCATCCGAGCAGGAAATAAATCCTACGGACAGAAGCAACGACAGTAATATCTGTAAAATATAGTTGGTTTTCATGATTTCTCAATCTGTTATGGTTTAACATACATACGGAAGTTGTCAAAATAGACAGCGATGTCCTGCACGTTGTTGGGGTTGCAGACATGGAGATAGACTGATGTCAGATTCTGCCTGATTTCACCGAATGTGGCAACTGATGTGAATTTTTCCAACGGAATCGAGCAGCACATCCAACGACCCTGTTCACACTTGCCGGTGATTCGGTCCTTGTAGCCATCGAAAAAATATTGGCCCTGGGTCGGAGTGGCATCGCAAAGAATAAACCAGCAGTCCATTCCTTCGACATAAGGATAGTGCATATAACATTCGTAGCGGAATTCGATTTTTTCAATCGGAGTGTCGTCAGGTATATCAGTAATCTGTGCCTCACCGAGGTAGAGCGGGCCCCACCATCCGTTTCCAATCTGAGTGGTACCCTCGATGCCCTGGAATTTGCCTGAGGTGTTGGCAGGTTTGTTGCTGGCTGTAGTTTCATCAACCGGTTTGCTTGAATCGGTTCCGCCCCACCAGTAACGTCCGTAGTTGTCGAAGTCAATCATTACTCTTGATTTCTGATAGAAGGGTACGGTATCGCGGCCCTGCTCGGTTATCAGAATCAGTCGTCCGCCCTTTTCAGGCAGTGTGGGGAGTGAGAATGTAAGCTGAGTGTTGTCCTCGTTGGCGGAAATATCTTTGGCAGGGATTGTGATTTCGTTTTTACCGATAACGATTGCCACTATGTCGTTAAGATCCTTACCGTAGATGGTACACGGTTCGCCCCAGACAGGCATATCTGATGAAATATCCTCGATTACAGGTGGGGTTGGCTTGACAGAGCGGAAACCGATGACAGAGGGACCTGAATAACATTCGAGTACAATGTAGCCTTTGTCAGGGAATGAAGCCGGCATCAGGGCGGTGATTTCATCGAAAGTTGCGTTGACGGTGAATTCGGTGATTTCATATTTGGTCACCGGTTCTTCCGGTTCTACAAGATTCCCTTCTTCATCGACCTCGTATGGGTTGATTTCAGATATGTAGAGGCTCTGTACTTCATAGAAATTCTCGCCTTTGATGCGGAACTCCTGACCTGGGACTAATGGTTCTTTTCCCACCCAGTCGGCCGTATATGAAATGAGGTGGGGAGCAGGAGAGTTGACATGGAAAGCATAGGTCGCAGTGCCGTGGTCCGTAACAAGGCGGATTTCAGGTCTCAGACTCGGGTCCTCGCCGACAAGCTTCAACTTTTCGGGAATCGAGAGGATGATGTTGGTTGAAGTGACATAAGTCGGATTAAAAGAGATTTTCTGGTCATTGATGTAGATTTCCTTGGCTCCATCGAGACGATGGCCCATGATTACAATCAGTTGCCAGCGCTCGCCGTCGGTGAAAAGGCTGTCAGGGTTTTCAATCGAACGGATTCCGGTGATGACCGGCTGTCCGTCCTTGTCACCGTCAGAGCTGCATGAGGCAAAGAACAGAACCTGCATCAGGCAGACTATGGCCACACAGAATAAAGTTTTATAGTTTTTCATAATTGGTCTGTCAATTGGGGTTAGTCTTTAAAATCATAGCTCACGGGCTCTTCTTTCAGCAATGGATTCTGAATAACATCGTTCTCAGGATAGGGCATGAACATCTTGCTGCTGATTACCACTACGGGCGATGTCGGCTTAATCAGGCCTTCATAATTCAGATATCCGTCAGGATCTTTTTTGATTTTGTCGGCACGAGTGCCACGATTCTGATTATTGATGAGGTTGAGAATCAGTTCGGGTTTCCACTTGAACCAGCTGATGTATTCATACCAGTTGGTGAACTCCATGCAGAATTCGATGCGGCGTTCGCGGACTATGTCCTCGAACGTGATTGATTTTTTCGGGTCAATCTGTGCACGCTCGCGGATTTTGTTAAAAGCATCGAGACCGGGTCCGTCAGTGAGTTTATCCTTGTTGCCGAGACAGGCTTCAGCATAGGTGAGATAAGTGTCGGCAAGTCGGATGATATAGGTGTTGAGCGGCGAGCTCATCGGAGCTACAAAACCGTCATTGTCATCATCTGGACCACCGATGGCACCCTTTTTGATTTGTGCGCTCTCTTTTCCGTAGTGGTAACCACCTTCCGAAATGTTGATTTCCGGGTAGAAGGTAAACTGCGTCATGTAAGTGGCGTTACGGCGGATGGTATCGGCATGTTCGTACTGGTCAAGCATTTCCAACGGCGCAAATGGAGAGCCCCAGGCACCGATGCCGCCGGTTATCTCATTGATTGAGAGTATTGAGTAAAGGGTGTTCTGTGTGCCCCATTCGCCGAGTGGAACCCACTGCATGGCCAAGAGTGACTCTTCATTGTTGTTGAATTTATATTTGAAGAGGTCGGCATAGTTGGGGAGCAGGTTCAGACCGCTTCTGTTGATTACATCCTCGCAGAGAGTCTTGCATTTCTCAAGGTCGGCTTCATCGCGTGCTCCTCCGTTCCAGCCTGAACGGCACAGATAGACTTTGGCGAGAAGTGCTTTGGCTGACCAGCAGGTAGCGCGGCCCTTGACTCCGGTTTCCGGAAGATAGTCGGCGGCTATTTCAAGGTCACGGATGATGAATTTGAACACATCCTCCTCTTTGTTGAGCGGACGCACGGGATTATTGACGATGTCCTGATTGTTTTCAAACAGAATCATCGGTCCCCAGAAGCGGACTGCATAAAAGTATGCGGCCGCTCTCATCAGTCGGGCTTCGCCGATGGCGGTGTGAATGCCGGCTTCCGTACAGTCAGGCCCGACTTTTGTCTGGCAGGCGTCTATGATGGAGTTGGACATGGTCACAACCGCATAGAATGAACGCCAGATGTTTGAAAGGTGTGGGTTAAGAGCCGTCACCTGCATGGTGTTGAATTCAGGAGCATTCCATGGGTCGAAACACTCATTAGCCAGACTGCTGATATAGAGTGCTCCTTCTCCGTTATATTCAAACCATGGACGGTTATAAAGAACTGAAGTCGCTGCTTCGAGGGCCTTGTCAGAAACATAATATGTTTCTTCAACATAGTTTCCCTGTGGCAATTTTTCAAGGAAATCTTCACCGCAGGATGAAAGACAGGCTGCGATTCCGAGTCCTAATAGTGGAATATATGATTTTTTCATTGTTATTCTTGTTAGAGTGAAATATTAAGTCCGAAAGTAAAGATGACTTGTGACGGATAACGGGCATAGTCAATGCCGCGGGTCAGCACGTTGTAGTTGTAAGCTCCGATTTCAGGGTCAAATCCTTTATACTTGGTGAAAGTGAACGGATTCTGCACGTTGAAGTAGAGCCGGAGGTTTTCAAGGCTGGCTTTTTTGATTAGTGATTTCGGGAATGTATAGCCTAATGAGATGTTTTTCACACGGAGATATGAGCCGTCCTCGACAAAATAGCTGCTCATGCGGTTGTTGTCGTTTGAGTTATCGACTGCAATGCGGCAGATTGTTGCTTCGGGATTGATTACGTGCATGTTTTCAAACGTATGTCCGCCGTTGGGGTCGATTAATCCCACACTTGCAAAGTTTGTGACTTCGCGGAGAAGATTGGAATTGCGCATCGGTGCGGTGTAGGTCTGACGCAGGAAGTTAAACACTTTGTTGCCATAAACGCCGACAAGTGAGACATTGAGGTCGAAATCCTTGTAGGTGAATGTGGTGTTGAATCCGTAAGTGAATTTGGGCTCGGGATTACCGATGAATTTGCGGTCAGCTTCAGTGATGACACCGTCATGGTTGACATCTTCGAAGATGTAGTCGCCATACCAGATTTCATTCTCCTTGATGGTCTTGTTTTCAGGGATGGCCACAAGAATTTTTTTGAAATTGTCGTCAAGCATGAAATCGCCGTTCTGGTCCTTCACATAGAAATCATCAGCTTCTTTGAACATTCCGATTACATTATAGCCGTAGAACTGGCCGACAGGTTCACCGACAACTGTTTTGGTATAGGTGTCAGCCCCGATTGTACCGGTGATGCTTGATGTTTGGGTGTAGAGCTTTGTCACTTTGTTGCGGTTGAGCGAGAAGGTGAAGCCTGTTCTCCAGGTGAAATCGCGGGTGCTGATGTTGACGGTGTTGAGAGTGAATTCAAAACCTTTGTTTTCAATGGCGCCGGCATTGACCCAGGGCGATGATATGATTGAAGTCACATAGCCCGGCAGCGATGCCTGCATGAGCAGATTGTCAGTTTTCTTGAGATAGGCGTCAATGATGAATTCCAGACGGTTGTTGAACATGGCCAGGTCAAGGCCGATGTTATAGGACTTGGTTTCCTCCCATTTCAGCTTGTTATTGGAGTAATTGCCTGCATAGAAGCCAGCGCCCCAGACGGTGGCGCTTGAAGCCATCGAAGTTCCATAGGCATAGGCTCCGGCATTCTGGTTGCCGACGATACCCCAGCCGAGACGGAGTTTCAGGTTATTGAGCGGCTCAAACCCTTGGAGGAATTTTTCCTGGCTTATTCTCCAGCCGAGAGCCGCGGAGGGGAACCAGCCCCAGCGGTTTGCTTTGCCGAAATTTGACGAGCCGTCGGTACGGAGTGTGAAGGTCAGGAGGTAGCGGTCATCAAAATTATAGTTGACGCGGCCGAAGTATGATTCCATCGAACCTGAGCCTCGCGAACTGTTGTTTTTGGCAGTGAGGGCGTCACCGGCAACAAGTTCATGGACTGAGTTGAGGAAGAAATTGCGGCGGGAACCTGAAAGGTATTCATACGCGTTTTCACTTGACTCGTGGCCGAGCATTACATTCAGATGGTGTTTGCGTATTTGCGTGTCATAAGTCAGGAAGGTCTTGAAGAAATGGTTCTTGCCATTGCTTGCGCTGCGTGAGCTTTCTGAGTCCTGGACAAAGAGGCCATAGTCATAAGTCGGGCGGTAGTAGTAATGGTTATTGTAGTTGAAACCGCCGCCGTACTCCAGACGGAGAGTGAGACCTTTGATAATTTTGAAGTCAGCCCAGATATTTCCGAAGAAGTTGGTTCCGCGGTCGTAGTCCTCGCGCAGAAGGGCATCAGCTACAGGGTTGGCATAGAATGTGCCGAAATTGTCGTCCTGAGCCTGGAAACCGTAGGAACCGTCAGGATTCTTGACCGGCACATTGGGGTGTTGGTCAAGGGCAGTGCGGATGATGTTGCCGTTATCAATGGTATTGGTCTGCTTGGTGCGGCTCAGAGACGCGCTGATACCCATGGAGAGCCATTTGGTAATATTGGCGTCGAGGTTGACACGTCCGGAGAAACGCTCGAAATCCGAGCCGATTGCGATACCGTCCTGGTCAAGGTAGCCGAGGCTTACGGCATAGCGTCCCCAGTCGTTACCGCCTGAAACAGTTACCTGATGGTTGTGCATGCCGGCGGTCCTGAAAATTTCATTCTGCCAGTTGGTGCCGGGGCCGAGAATCGAGGGGTCACCGAATTCTTTGGTGGCGCCGAAACCGATGACATCGGCACGGTGGTTGCGGAAGATGGCAAATTCTTTAAGATTCAGGACATCGAGACGCTTGGGAATCTGCTGGATGCCATAGTAGCCTTCATAGCTGATTTTGGTTCTTCCGGCTTCACCGCGCTTTGTCTTAATCATAATCACGCCGTTGCTTGCGCGTGAACCGTAGATGGCAGTTGCCGAAGCATCCTTGAGTACTTCCATTGACACGATGTCAGCGGGATTTATCGAAGAAAGAGCATTGGTGTTGCCGTCAGACTGGCCTGACAGGGGGACACCGTCGATTACGTACAATGGTTCATTGCCGTTGAGGGAATTGGTGCCTCGGATGCTTACTGAAATACCACCACCGGGGGCACCTGTGTTTTGCGTTACCTGAACGCCGGCCGCACGTCCCTGCAGGGCCTGGTCAAGTGAAGTTGCTACGGTTTTCTTTATGTCGTCGGCCGATACTGAGACAACTGAACCTGTTAGGTCACTGCGTTTCATAGTTCCGTAGCCGACCACAACCACCTCTTCCAAGGCTTCGACATCTTCTTTGAGGTAGATGTTGACATTTGTCTTGTCTCCGACTTTGAAACTCTGGGGCAGGTAGCCGATATAGGTGAAAGTGATCGTCTGACCTTTATTCACGTTGATGGAGAATGCACCATCAGCATCAGTGACCGCTATCACACCGGAGCCTGATTTTACACTTGCTCCGATAAGCGGGGCATCGTCATCGGCGCCTCTTACAGTACCGGTGAGCTTTACGTTCTGTGCTAAACCCGGGATGAAGAATCCACCGAGCAGCATTACGGTAACTATACATCTTAATAGATACCGCGGACTTTTGCTAAACAATCTGCGTAATTTCATGATATGATTGGATGAATAATATGAGTTCATGACTGAAATGTGTTGTTATTTCAGGAAACGCCATTCGTCAAATTTGAAATCACCGTTACGGTACACGAAACAAAGGTCATGGACACCTGTAAGTGATTTGTTCAGTTTGACCGAGACGTTGTCCCATTGTGGATTATCGGCATTGAGTTTTGCGATAGGTTTGCCCTCAGGTTTTCCGGAATATATCTCGATGGTACCTTTACCTGAAATCTTGGCTTCAAAAGATGACGCGCCTGTCCCGAAATCCACTTTCCTTATCTCGGACATCTGGTTTTTGCCTAATCCTACAGCCACCATATTGCCCGGGACAGATGTATGCTCAAAATTGAAGCCATGTGTTGCCGCCACGGTTTCGGCCTGTTGCCATGAGAATGGATTTATCGGTTTTAATTGTGTCACTCCATACTGAGTCATGGTGCCGGGAGTGATGGATGCGGTAGACTCATCTATATCTATTTTGTCAACACAGATATTGCGATAGCCTGTTTTGATTTCACGGAAGTCAGCGAGATGATTATTGTGATAGAAAATGTAATAGTCACTGCCGAACTTCAGGAAATGGGTGTGGTTGTTTGTAGCTGACATTCCATAGCCAAACGGATTTTTAAGGATGTCACCTCTGAATTTCCAGCTATTTTTATCAAGCGGATTGTCGGATGTCATATAGCTGATGGAGCAGATTGTCGGGCGCTCGGCTTCAGTGGTGAGCCATTCGTTACGGTCAACCCAGTCCGTGCTGTAAGAATATACCCATGTTCCGTTTATGTAGTTCAGCTCGCTTGCTTCAAAGAAGTATGGTGCTGGAATTTCGCTGATTTCACTGTCGAGGCTAAGCAAATCTTTGCCGAGTCTGACGATACGGGCGCTTCCGGGATACAATGCGGTTGCAGTTGATGATTTTCCGCCACCGAATGAGAGCCATCCGTTGCCTTCGTCATCAATGACTGCTCCGGGGTCGAAAGGAGCCGGACAGTCAGTTAATCCCGGAGTGCTTAAATCAATCAGGTCATGTCCGAGCGGGTCGGTCCACGGGCCGACAGGTGATGTCGAAGTCAGCACTGCCACACCGCCGCCGCCATGTGAATAATACATATAAAAATGTGTGAGACCGTCATCCTCAACTCGTGAGATGATTGACGGAGCCCATGAGACACCCTTGACTCCGGTCCAGGGAGCTGATTTCTCTACATTGATAATGCCGTGATATGTCCAGTTGACCATATCGTCAGTTGACATCATGACTAAGGAATGAATAAATTCATAGCTGTTTTTATTCTCTCTTCCTACGGAATCAATCTGCTGCTGGTCATTTGTACCATAGACATAGATACGTCCGTCATGGACAATGGCTGTCGGGTCTGCAACATACATAAAATCCAGAAGTGGATTTCCGTTTCCTGTCAATAACTTCGGTGACGCATCACATCCTTTGAGCAGACCGTATCGGTCAAGAGCGTTGGACGATGATGCAGCTCCGACCGGATGGCAGCCTATTACGGATGAGGCGGCAACGAGCATGCCTGATAAAAATCGAGTAAGAAGCATAATGTGAATAAAAAATGATTGGTCTTGCGAATTTAGCAAACCAATCATTAAACCAAGGGTTCATTATGTACTCCCGATGTGTCTGTTATGTGTCCATGATTCAAGACAAGCCCTTTAGATATTCAGAAGGTAACATACCGAACTCGTTGCGGAAATTCTGAGCGAAACGCTTGGGCGAATTGAATCCGCATTTATAGGCCACTTCCGCTATTTGCAACTGACTTTTCGCCAATAGCTGGCGAGCTCGTTTCAGGCGAATCGTACGGATGAATTCAGCCGGACCCTTGCCTGTTATAGCCATCAGTTTTTTGTAAAGATACCCGCGGCTGAGCGCAAGTTCCTGACTGAGGACTTCGACTGAGAATTCGGGATCCTCCATGTGGTCTTCGACAATCTTGATGGCTTTCTCAACCAATTTTTCATCAAGTGATGTTATGGTGATTTCGCTCGGTTCCACATCAATCTGATTCTTAAACATTCGGTGGTTGCGCTCGAAAAGTTCGATGAATTTATGTATCCTAAGTCTTAACAACTGATAATTGAAAGGCTTGGTGATGTAGTCGTCGGCGCCAAGTTCCAGCCCTTCGATACGAGATTCCTCAGCGCCTTTGGCGGTTAGCAGGATGACAGGTATGTGTGACCAGCAGATATTGCTCTTAATGCGGCGACACAATTCCATTCCGTCAATCCCGGGCATCATCACATCGCTGATTATAAGGTTGATGTTTTCCTTGTCAAGAAGTTCAAGCGCTTTTTCTCCGTTGTCGGCGGTGAGGACATTGTATTCGTCGGATAAGACACTGGCTATTATGTCAAGGTATTCCTTGTTGTCATCCACAAGGAGGATATTCGCTTTTTTCTCGCTCTCGGGATTGTCGATGTCGGTCTGCTGTAATTCCGTTTCATCGGTAGTTTCGTCAGTAGCTTCATCGTCAGCCCGGTCTGCTACGCTATCAGTGACGGGTCCGCAATTCTGAAGCGGAATACTGAATGTGAATGTACTTCCTTGCGGTGTATTGTCTGTTACGGAAATCTCACCGCCGTGCATGTGGACATATTCGCTCACAATATGCAGACCGATTCCGCTGCCGGTCTTGCTCTCGCTCTGTTCTCCCTGATAAAACCGTTCGAATATGTATTTTTTAGTTTTATCATCTATTCCTTCGCCGGTATCAGCCACGCTGATTGTCACAAAATTGTCATTGCGTTCCAGACTGACACGGATATGGCCGCCGTCAGGGGTATATTTGAAGGCATTTGACAGTAGGTTGTTCATTATTTTTTTGACTTTCTGAATGTCGAAGTCAAAGCTTAATTCCGACAGACTGCAGTCCAGGTCGAATTTAATGTTACGGCTTGACGCATAATCCTCAAATGATGCGCAGGTCGATTTGACAAAATGAATGAAGTCATTGTGGCTACAGTGTAGACTCTCAGCCCCCACATCTAATTTCCGTAAGTCAAGCAGTGAATTAATCAGATTCAACAGATGCAAGGCATTCTGATGCATGGTGTTTAGCATCTTTTTTGATGTCTCGTCTTTAGCCCTGCTCATCAGGACCTGTAACGGAACCATGATAAGAGTGAGGGGAGTGCGCAGGTCATGGCTGATATTTGTGAAAAATTTGAATTTGATTTCATTTATCTTGGCTTTTTGCTCATTCTCAAATTCCTGTTTCTGAATATCCATTTTCTGTCTGTGCTTGTTTCGGACACCGAAGTACACGGCATAGACACAACCGATAATGAACAAAATATAAATCGTATAGGCCCACCAGGACAGATAGAACGGAGGACGTATGATGATGTCAATGCCCGATGTCTCACTGCACTCACCGTTGGGCAGACACGCTTTCACGAGCAGACGGTATTTACCCTCCGGAATAGAGGCGAATGTCACTTTGTTGTCGCCGGTATGCAGCCATTGGTTGTCCAGCCCCTCTAATTTGTAATCATATTCAAGATTGTATTGGTTGGTCAGGTCACAAGCGGTAAACTCGATGGTAATCAGATTGTCGTCATGGTCAAATGTCAGTGTCGAAGTTTTTTCTAATGAACTTTTCAGCAATATTCTGCCGTCATACAATGAATCGACGCTGATAGGCTTGGCTCCGACATAAAGCTTTGTGAAAATGACTTTCAACTCGTTTCTGCGGGAATTGAAAATTCTTTTGGGATGAAATGTGACACATCCGTTGGAAGTACCGAAGATGAAATTGCCGTCAGGCATTTTTGCAACTGCATTGGAGTTAAAAAAGCTGCTTTTCAAACCATGCTTTTTGGTGTAATTACGGATGTTATAGCTGAAATTGCCTTCATTTCCCCATTTGGGTGAAATGATTGAAATGCCGTTGCTTGTCGATACCCAGATGTGTCCGTCGGCATCTTCGGTAATGGTGCGGACCATATTGTCACACAATCCATAGTTGTGGTCTATATAATATAATGAGTCCGTCACTGTATTCCAGACCGTTATTCCTCGGTTGTGTCCAAGCCATAGATGGCCGGATGTGTCCTTTAAGATGCTTGAGACGAATCCTTGCTTAAATGACTGGGTCTTTTTATAGTTGGAAAAGCAATGTTCGTGTCGTTTGGTGTGAATATCAACTTTATAAAATCCTTCGAATGTCCCGATATACATCGTATCATCACCGTCATAATATAGACTCAGGGAGTTTATCGAGGGTCCGTCCGATGCTACAACAGACATGAATCTTCCTGATTTCGGATCAAAATATTGTGTCCCGTTTAGGGTCGCAATCCAGACATTGCCTGTTTTGTCGGTCTGGACATCCCAGACCATATCTGAAATCAAAGGACTGTTTTCTGTCGTGAAATGGTTGACATCATCACCGTTAATCCAGTAAAGTCCGTTGCCGTAGCAGCCGGCATATATCATGCCGGTCGAATCCTCGTCAAGACAGATTATAGACCCATTAAATACGGATGATATTTTCTCAGCATGACTTTTGTCGCCGACTTTCTTCCTGAACAGTCCGTTGCCGTCGGTACCAACCCAGAGATTATTACGTTTATCTAAAAGTAAAGCGGTAATATCATCAGCATCGAATAAACCAAGATTGTCGAATTGGAGTTGGCTGTCGTTGCAGAATGATATGCCGGATTTGTTATGTCCGAACCAGATTGTGTTGTCATCGTCCTGATAAATACATGAGACATTATTCGACGGCAATGTCCCGCTAATTTTGGAATCGTGGATAAAGGATTCCATGGTAGCTTTAAATTGATTATAGACATACAATCCGTTGTGGTCAGTTCCTATCCATACATGACCGCTCTTATCATCTAAAATGCAGCGGATACCTTTGCTTTGGGTCAGGTTGGTTGACGGAAGTGACGGTTTGTCCCATGGCCCGGAGTCTTTTTTATAATAAATATCATTGTCGTGGTCGGAAAATAGCCAAAGGCCGTGCTGAAAATCGGCATATATATGATTGACCCTGTTTACTTCAGTCGGCGGTTGCATATATCCGATTTGTAGTCTAGACTTATCAATTCTGCAGATTTTGCCTGTGTTCAGTAATATATACAGATAGTCCGGGTCATCGGATATGTCAAGATTGTCAAGCAGGAATTTAATACTGTGATTGACCGATTTATGGCTCCCTTCAGACATATTATAGAAATGTATGGTATCATCCGTCAGAATCCATAAATTTTTTCCGCGGTCCACGTAAACACAGTAATATTCAGGGATATCAATGCCATAACTTGACAGCAGCTCGGATACGTCGACAGAAAAAATATCTTTATCACGGTTAAAGACCGAATAGCGCTTATTACTTCTTACCCAGATATTGCCATCTGCGTCTTCCTGTAAAGACCAGATGTCATCAAGATAATCATTCGTTTCATTTTCAGGAGTTTTGATGTTATATTGCTTGAACTCATATCCGTCATATCGGTTTAGGCCGGAAGCAGTTCCAACCCAAAGGAAACCGGCTTTGTCTTTGAGTATGGACTTGACATTGTCGTTTGACATCCCGTCGTTAGTGTCAAGTTTCCTGAAAACATGACGCTCAGACGCAATGATTGATACTGTAAATACCAAAGAAAATAGGATAGTTGTAAATCTTGATGGATTCATAGCATTATGATATTTTCAGAATTTTAGTAGATGACAAAAATGAAATCATGCTGTCAAACATCTGAGATTCAGTTGATTATATTTGCAAAAGTCCTTAAAAATTAGTAATTTAAAGGAAAAGTTTAGCCGCTTTTTCACATGAAAACGACTAATTCCAAGGACTTGGTCAAAGTTAACCAAATCCTCCCGATTATGCAAGAACATTTTGGACAAAGTGTGAATCCGGCTCGCATAAAGCTTATGGCGATGCTGCTCCACGCGCTGTGTGTGGTGCAGACAGTCAGCCTTCATAAACTGGCTGGCGCGATACCCACGGACGTGGACAGGGACTCCAGCCTGCGACGTCTTCAAAGATTCTTCGCCGAGTACGTTCTTGACCTCGACATAGTCGCCCGTATGATTTTCTCGTTGCTTCCTGTCAAGACGAATCTTGTTCTGAGCATGGACCGTACCAACTGGAAGTTCGGGGAGTTCAACATCAACATACTGATGCCGGGCGTTACATACAAGGGGATTGCTTTCCCTCTTATTTTCAGTCTTCTCCCCAAAAGAGGCAACTCCAATTGGGAAGAACGCAGGAAAATCAAGGAGCGTTTCATCCGCCTTTTCGGACAGGACTGTATCGACTGCCTGGTCGCTGACAGGGAGTTCACAGGAAAGGAATGGATCGGATGGCTGAACAGTCGGCGCATCCGGTATTACATCCGTATCCGGCAGAACTTCCGGATTGTCAAGCCTTCCACCGGTGAGCGTATCCGTGCATGGTGGCTTTTCAATGACTTCAGGGTCGGCCGGGAGAAATTTTACCATAAACTCTTCCTCCACAGGGGCGAGTATGTCTATCTTGCCGGAAGCCGGATCAAGCACTCCGACGGGATTCCCGAATTGCAGATTCTCATGTGTTTCAACCGTCCAGAAGGTGCTGTCCTGACTTATAAGAAACGCCGGGAGATCGAGACTGCTTTCAAGGCCATGAAATCCTCCGGCTTCAACATCGAGGACACCCACATGCGCGACATGGAGCGCATCGCAAGACTCACGGCGATGGTGTGCATGGCTCTTGTATGGGCGTATCTCGTTGTCGAACATAAAGATATAAATATTAAACCGATAAGAATCCTGAAACATGGAAGAAAGGCTAAGTCCCTTGTCAAGTATGGCCTTGAAGAGATTGCGACCATACTCATACGACCGACTTATACACCAAAATTCGATGTCTTCAAATTTTTGTCATGTACTTAAAATTGTGGTTTTTCGTGATACTCACAAACCTCTGCAAAGGTAGTGGAATTTAGCCAAGAAAACAAGTATTCTTGGCCAAGAAAACGTAATTTAGCCAAGAAAACCGGACTATCTGAGGCGATAAAAAGCAATGGCCAAGAAAATTATTCATCTTCTTAGCCATTGATTGTCAGATATTTATGTGAAATTTATTGCTCAATACTCGTCTTCGTTGAAGAAGAAGTCGTCTTTGCTGGGGTAGTCGGGCCAGATTTCTTCGATGGATTCGTAGGTCTCGCCTTCGTCCTCGATCTCCTGCAGGTTCTCGATCACCTCCATCGGGGCGCCGCTGCGCAGTGCATAGTCTATCAGTTCTTCTTTCGTCGCGGGCCAGGGTGCATCCTCAAGCTTCGACGCCAGTTCAAGTGTCCAGTACATATCTATAAGTTTTTAAAAGTTTCAATTCTAACCCTAATCCCGTAAATCCATAGGAGTGCTTAAGTCCCTGGCTTGCGTATTAGTATTTATCTTTTTTCCGTCAACGAAACGGAATGGTAATTTATTGTTTCGGTTTCTGTTGCCAGACGATTTCGGCCACGCCGTTGGTGAAGTTTATGTAGCGGGCGGCGGCGAACAGATAGTCGGAAAGGCGGTTCACGAATCGTATCACGGCGGGGTCGACATATTCCTTGCGGCTGAGCGCCAGGATGTTTCTCTCGGCGCGGCGACATACGGTGCGCGCCACATGGGCCAGCGCGGCGGCGGGGTGGCCGCCGGGAAGGACGAACGCGCGTATCTTGGGTGTCTGTTCGTCCAGAGCGTCGATCCAGCCCTCCAGGTCCTGAATCATTGCGCCGTCTTCCAGACTCGGGCAGGGCGGTTGCGTGTCGCCGGGTGCCGTGGCAAGATAGCCGCCTATGTTGAACAGTTCGTTCTGTATCTGCTGCAGCTGGCCTTTGACTTCGTCGCCTACGCCTTGTGCAGCCGAGACGACGCCTAACTGCGACGACAGTTCGTCGATGGTGCCGTACGATTCAAGCCGCAGCGAATCCTTGGCTACGCGCTGGCCTCCCACCAGCGATGTCTCGCCGGTGTCGCCGGTGCGGGTGTATAACATACTTTTCATGTGCATGAATATTAACAGGTGATACCCTCAATTGCATAACGCAGTATTTTTAATATTGTTTCAGAAAGGGAATTTTTATATATTTGCAGACGATTTTGCAGACAATTATGAGTGACAAATATATAGTAAGCGCGCGTAAGTACCGTCCGGCCACGTTCCGCAGCGTAGTGGGACAGAAGGAGCTGACGGACACGTTGCGCAATTCCATAAAGACGGGGCGGCTGGCGCAGGCGTACCTGTTCTGCGGGCCGCGCGGCGTGGGCAAGACCAGCTGCGCGCGCATCTTCGCGCGTACGGTGAACTGCATGAACCCCACGCCCGAGGGCGAGGCATGCGGCGAATGCGAGTCGTGCAAGGCCATAGAGCGGGGCAATTCCTACAATCTGATGGAGCTTGACGCGGCGTCCAACAACAGCGTTGACAATATCCGCGAGATTTCCGAGCAGGTGGCCATCCCGCCTCAGATTGGCAAGTACCGCATATTCATCATTGACGAGGTGCACATGCTGTCGTCGCAGGCGTTCAACGCCTTCCTCAAGACGCTGGAGGAGCCGCCGTCGTATGCAGTGTTCATCCTGGCCACGACCGAGAAGCACAAGGTGATACCCACCATCCTGAGCCGTTGCCAGATATATGACTTCAAGCGAATTACGGTCAACGACATCGCCGACCATCTGAAGTATGTGGCCGAACAGGAGGGCATCACTGCCGATCCTCGGGCGTTGGGCGTGATAGCGCGCAAGGCCGACGGCGCCATGCGCGACGCGCTTTCAATCTTCGACCAGATAGCCTCCAGTTCGGGTGGCAACATCACGTACGAATCGGTGCTGGAGAATCTGAACGTGCTGGATTACGACTACTTCTTCAAACTTGTAGACGACTTCCGTCGCGGCGACGTGGCCGGAGCACTGCTGCTGTACGGCGAGGTGCGCGACCGGGGATTCGACTCGCTGTTCTTCATCAACAGCGTGGCGCAGCATGTCCGCGACCTGATGGTGGCGGCCGACCCGCGCACCAAGGAGCTGTTGGAAACGCCCGACGACATTTCGGCGCGTATGTCGGAACAGGCTTCGCAACTTCCGTTGCCGTGGTATTATTCGGCCATGGAGCTTCTGAACGAGTGCGACATGCAGTATCGTACCGCGTCGAACAAGCAGTTTTTGATCGAACTGACGCTGATACGTCTGTGTCAGCTTCTTAATCCCGCGCCGGCCCCTTTTGACCGACCTGCACGGAAGCAGCCTTTGCGCGATCCGGTGGCGCAACAGGCCCGTGCAGTAGCCCCCGAACATAAACCGGAACAGCCCCAGGCAGTGGCACCTCCGCAGCAACCCGTGCAGCAGCCTCAGCCGCAAGCAACGCCTCAGGCCCGGCAACCGTATGGCTCGGAGGCAACACCCGGAGCAGGCGCGAAGCGCGCGGCGCGCGGCACTATCTCGCTCAACGCCATGCCGCAGACCGAGTATAAAAAGGAACGCAGGCATGAGCTTGTGACCCCCGAGGGGTTCATGGCGGCGTGGAACAAGTATATCGCGCAACACCCCGACCAGTTCATGCTGTGCGAGGCCATGCGCAGCGCCAGGCCGGCTCCCGACGAGAAGGAGTCGCTGATGTACCGCGTGCTGGTGCAGCATCCCGCCCAGCTGCAGTCGTTTGAATCGGGCATGGGACGCCTCACGGAGTTTCTCAGGGATGAGCTGCGCAACGATTTTCTGGCCATACATGCCGAGATTGACACGTCGAACAGCGGTCCGGAATTTCTGCGGCCTACGGAATTCCTGAAGAAAGTGATGGAGGAGAATCCGGTCATGCAGGGATTCATCAAGGATCTGGACGGAGAGCTTGTATAGTGACGAGTGACGAGTGATAAGTGATTAGGCGTAAGGATGGTAAGGAGAGAGGAAGTCGGGAAATATGACGCCGAGGCATGGCGCGAGGCAAGCGGCGAACAGGAGCGGGAATACTTCCTGAAGCGCAACCGTTACTGCGGATTCTGCGGCGCGCCGACCGAGCGGTTCCGGCGCATCGGCGTGCGTTGTCAGGGGTGCGGGCAGGAGATATTTCCAGGGTTATCGCCGGCCATCGTGGTGTTGGTGACTCGCGGAGAGGGTCCCGGCGAAGAGGCGCTTCTTGTCCATGCGGCCAACTTCAAACGACCCATGTATGCCCTGGTGGCCGGATTCGTGGAACCCGGCGAGACCTTGGAGCAATGCGTGGAACGCGAGGTGAAGGAGGAAACGACGCTGGAAATCGGCGACATCCGATATGTCGGATCGCAGTCGTGGCCGTTTCCGTCGCAGCTCATGACAGGTTTCCGCGCGCGGTATGCCGGCGGGGAGGTGCGGTTTGCCGACGGCGAATTGACTTCCGGCGGCTGGTATCGGCGCGATTCACTCCCCGAACTCCCGCTGCCCGGATCCCTGTCGCGTGCAATAATCGATGCTTGGATAGCAGAGGGAATCAAACAATAATAGGCGACATATAGGGCTAATAATTTATAAAATAAGTTAAATATAGTTAAAACTGCATCAAAAATCCCGAAAACGAGCTGTGATAGGCCCGTAAGTGGGTGATTTTGGTGGGAAATGTATTATCTTTGCAAAAGAATTCCGGAGGGGACGTCAGTCTCCTTCGTTTTTTATGTGACAATCGGATTAAAATTGATGATTTCGAAGTTTATTCCTGTTACGTAAATTAGTATAAACGACTTCGATATGCAGATAGAAGAACTGACGCGATATATAACCGGACGGCTTGCGGATACGGACTATTACCTGATAGACGTGCGCGAGGAGCCGGGTGACAGATTTGTGGTGGAGATAGACTCGGACCGGGGAGTTGACATAGACTTCTGCACCGAGCTGGCTCAGGGCGTGGACGCCGAGTTTCCGCGCGAGGAGGGCGGCGAGGACTACGAGCTGGAAGTAGGCTCGGCCGGGTTGACGAGTCCGTTCAAGGTTCAGCGCCAGTATCTGAAGAACCTGGGTCAGGACGTAGAGGTCCTGACGCAGGACGGCCGCAAGCTGCACGGTGTGCTCCGCGAGGCGGACGATGCCGGATTCGCGGTGGAATACAGCGTCAGGGAGAAGCCCGAAGGGGCCAAGCGCGCAATGCTTGTGGCGCGTAAGGAGCGCTTCGCGTACGGAGACGTGAAGATGGTAAGAGTAGATTTGAAATTTTAAACCCATCGGTGGCTACAGGCCGGCGACAGACGGCCCGGACGACACCGCAAACAAAATATAACCAGGCCTTATGGCAAAGAAAGCAGAGACAGTGAACATGGTCGACCGGTTCGCGGAGTTCAAGGAGCTCAAGAACATCGACAAAACCACTATGATATCGGTATTGGAGGAATCGTTCCGCAACGTGCTGGCCAAGATGTTCGGCTCGGACGAGAACTTCGACGTGATCATGAACCCTGACAAAGGCGACTGCGAGATCTATCAGAATCTCGAGGTGGTGGCCGACGACGCAGTGGAGAACAAGGATATGCAGATCGGCCTGACCGAAGCGCGCGAGATCGACCCCGAGGCCGAGCTGGGCGAGGAGGTCACCAAGCAGATATTCTTCGAGAAATTCGGACGCCGCGCCATCCTGAATCTGCGCCAGACCCTTCAGTCCAAGATACTTGACCTTCAGAAAGAGGCCATCTACAACAAGTTCAAGGACCTGGAAGGCGAGCTGATCACCGGCGAGGTTCACCAGATCTGGAAGCGCGAGATGCTGCTGCTGGACGAGGAAAACAACGAGCTGATCATGCCCAAGGAGGAACAGATTCCCGGCGACTTCTTCCACAAGGGCGACATGGTGCGCTCGGTGGTGAAGCGCGTGGACAATGCCAACAACAACCCCAAGGTGATAGTGAGCCGCACCGACGAGCGTTTCCTGCGCCGCCTGTTCGAGCAGGAGGTGCCTGAGGTGCACGACGGCCTGATCACCATCAAGGGCGTGGCCCGCAAGCCGGGCGAGCGCGCCAAGATAGCCGTGGAGAGCTATGACGACCGCATCGACCCCGTAGGCGCCTGCGTGGGCATCAAGGGAAGCCGCATCCACGGCATCGTGCGCGAGCTGCGCAACGAGAACATCGACGTGATCAGCTATACGGCCAACCCGCAGCTGTACATACAGCGCGCCCTGAGCCCCGCCAAGATCTCCAGCATCCGTCTGGACGAGGAGGAGAAGAAGGCCGAGGTGTTCCTGCGTCCTGAGGAGGTGAGCCTGGCCATCGGCAAGGGAGGCCTCAACATCCGTCTGGCCACGATGCTGACCGGTTACGCCATCGACGTGTACCGCGACATCGAGGACGGCGAGGAGGATATCTATCTGGACGAATTCCGCGACGAAATCGACGACTGGGTGATCGAGGCGCTGAAGAACTTAGGTCTCGGCACTGCCAAGGCCGTGCTGAACGCCCCGCGTGAGCAACTGGACCGCGCCGATCTGGAGGACAGCACACTGGAGCATGTCATGAACGTGCTCCGCGCCGAATTCGAGGACTGATCGGGTTCCGGACCTTGCCGTCGCGGACGGAACGGAGAGCATCGCGGCACGCCAGCCGCATTTAAGTAGAATCAAACACAGCAGAATGCGCACGAAAATAAGTAAAGTAGCAAAAGACCTGAACGTAGCGGTAAGCACGGCTCTTGATTTTCTCAAGAAGCACAACATCGAAGTCGAGGGAGGCCTGAACGCCCGCATCGACGACGATGCCGTGAACTTGCTGTACAAGGAGTTCAGCAAAGACAAGGATGCGAAGGCCGAGGCCGAGCAATACCTTACCACCCGTCGTGAGGAGAAGAAGGACCGTGAGGAGAAGCGCGAGGAAAAGCGCAATCAGCGCGTCGAGACGCCTGCGGGCGAGCCTCATGCCGGATTGAAGATAAAAAGAAAGATTGACCTTGACAACCTCGGGTCACCGCGTGCTGCTGTGTCAGCTGGCAACCCCGAGCCGAAACCCGAAGCCAAGGCCGAGGAGAAGCCCGTAGAGACGCCCAAGGCTCCCGAGGCTCCCAAGCCTCAGGCCCCGAAGCCTGCGGAGACTGCCCCGGCGCCCAAGACTGAAGTGCAGGAAGCCCCGAAGCCGCAGCCTAAGGCCGAGCCGGAGCGTCCCGTGGAGCAGGCCAAGCCTGTTGCCGACCCCAAGCCTGAAGTGAAAAAAGAAGAAAAGAAACCCGAGGCTCCCAAGCCCGAACCTCAGCCCGCTCCCGTCAGGAAAGAGGAAGCGCCCGTGGCCAAGCCGGCCACTGCCGAGGCTCCTGCCAAAGAACAGCCGGCTCCCGAAGCCAAGGCTCCGGAGAGCACAGAACCTTTCCGTGCGCCCGGTTCCACATCTGCGGCACCCGGCCTGAAGGTGGTGGGCAAGATAGACCTGTCGGCCATCAACTCGGCCACACGTCCCAAGAAAAAGAGCCGCGCCGAGCGTAAGCGCAAGCGCATCGGCCAGGAGAAGGTCAATGTGGAGAAGGCCGCGTCGCAGCCGGGATTCGGCTCCGACAAGCGCAAGGACCAGGGCCAGGGTCGTGGCGACCAGCCGCGTGTGGCCGGTCAGGAGCGTGGCGGACGCAGACGTCGCGGCGGCAACGGCGGCAATCCGTACGCTGCCCCCAAGCAGGAGGTCAGCAACGAGGACGTTCAGAAGCAGGTAAAGGAGACACTGGCGCGCCTCACCACCAAGAAGACAAACAAGAGCGTGAAGTTCCGCAAGGAGCGTCGCGAGGAGATGCACAACCGCGAGCTGGCCAACGCCGAGCGCGAGGCAGCCGAAAGCAAGGTGCTTAAGATCACGGAGTTCGTTACCGCCAACGACCTGGCCAGCCTGATGGACATCCCCGTGAACAAGGTCATAGCCACATGTATGAACCTCGGTGTGATGGTCTCCATCAACCAGCGTCTGGACGCCGAGACCATCAACATCGTGGCCGAGGAGTTCGGATTCGAGACCGAATTCGTGTCCGCAGACGTGACCGAGGCCATAGAGCATATTGAGGACAAGGAGGAGGAGCTGCAGAGCCGTCCGCCCATCGTGACCGTCATGGGCCACGTGGACCACGGTAAGACATCGCTGCTGGACTATATCCGCAAGGCCAACGTGATAGCCGGCGAGGCCGGAGGCATCACGCAGCACATCGGCGCATACAACGTCAAGCTGAACGACGGACGCCACATCACGTTCCTGGATACTCCCGGTCACGAGGCGTTCACGGCCATGCGTGCCCGTGGTGCCAAGGTGACCGACCTGGCCATCATTATCGTGGCCGCCGACGACGACGTGATGCCCCAGACCATCGAGGCAATCAATCACGCATCGGCCGCAGGTGTGCCCATGGTGTTCGCCATCAACAAGATAGACAAGCCCGCCGCCAATCCCGACAAAATCAAGGAGGAGCTGGCCAACATGAACTACCTCGTCGAGGAATGGGGTGGCAAGTATCAGAGCCAGGACATATCCGCCAAGAAGGGTATCGGCGTCGACGAACTGATGGAGAAGGTGCTGCTCGAGGCCGAAATGCTCGACCTGAAGGCCAATCCCGACCGCGCCGCCATCGGCTCCGTGATAGAGTCGAGTCTGGACAAGGGCCGCGGCTACGTGGCCACGGTGCTGGTGCAGAACGGCACGCTCCGTGTGGGCGACGTGATACTGGCCGGTACCAACTTCGGTAAGGTCAAGGCCATGTTCAACGAGCGTAACCAGCGCGTCAAGGAAGCCGGCCCCGCCACGCCTGTACAGGTGCTGGGTCTGAACGGCGCTCCTACGGCCGGCGATACGTTCAACGTGATGCCCACCGAGCAGGAGGCACGCGAGATTGCCACGAAGCGCGAGCAGCTGCAGCGCGAACTCGGACTGCGCACCAAGAAGCGCCTGGGTCTCGAGGAGCTGGGACGCCGCCGCGCCCTGAACGACTTCCACGAGCTGAACCTGGTGGTGAAGGGCGACGTGGACGGTTCGATCGAGGCTATCTCCGACGCATTGCTTAAGCTCTCCACGCCCGAGGTGCAGGTAAACGTGCTGCATAAGGGAGTGGGCGCCATCTCCGAAAGCGATGTCACGCTAGCCGCCGCATCCGACGCCATCATCATCGGATTCCAGGTGCGTCCCTCGGCCAACGCCCGCAAGGAGGCCGAGCGCGAGGGAGTCGAGATCCGTCTCTACTCCGTCATCTATAAAGCTATTGAGGAGGTGAAGGACGCCATGGAAGGTATGCTTTCGCCCGAAATCAAGGAGGAAATCACCGGTACGGCCGAGGTGCTGCAGACCTATCACATCTCGAAGGTGGGCACCATCGCCGGCGCCCTGGTGCGCGACGGCAAGATCAAGCGCACATCTAAGGTACGCGTCATCCGCGACGGTATCGTGATCTACACCGGCGAGCTGGGAAGCCTCAAGCGCTTCAAGGACGACGCCAAGGAGGTTGTTTCGGGCTACGATTGCGGTCTCTCGGTGCAGGGATACAACGATATCCGCGAGGGCGACCTGATCGAAGCCTACGAAGAAGTAGAGGTTAAGAAGACTCTGAAATAATCTGAAATAACGAAGCGCGTGGTAACGGTGCGGAGGTGAACTCCGGCAGTCACCACGCGCTTGTTTATCCAATCCTCCCAAATCTCCCAACTCTCCCATTCCTCCCATTACTCCCACAACTCCCATTACTCCCACTCCTCCCACTAATCCCCACACTATGAATTATTTTCTGAACATAGGCAGCAACTTAGGCAACCGTCGTCTCAACATCAGCCGTGCCGCTCAGCGCATCATGGGCCGTTACGGCTGGATGGAGCTGTCGCACATAGTTGAGTCGCAGCCGTGGGGTTATGAGAGTGACAACGCCTTCATGAACATCGGCGTGCGGCTGGTCAGCGACCTGGAGCCAATGCAGATGCTTGCCGGGCTGCAGGAGATAGAGCGGGAGTTGGGCGGCGGCGCCCACCGCGACGCCGAAGGCCGATACGTGGACCGTGTCGTGGACATCGACATCGTGGCCGTGGACGAGATGCAGATAGACACCCCGGAACTGAAGGTGCCGCATCCGCACCTGGCAGAGCGCGAATTCTTCCTCAAGCCGATGGTAGAGCTGGCCCCTATATGGAAACATCCCGCCACAGGACTGACCTGCGGCGAGATGCTTGCTAATCTGGAATCCGTTAATGAGGATTAAGTCATCTGATTTATAACTGATACCTCGTCACTCTGACTTCTGACTTCAGATCAGGTGGTGCTTCTTATGCGGCTCTACGTCATGTTCAAGACGCTTTACGTCGTGATGGATGCGGGCCACCTTGCACAGCGTGGTGATGGCGATGCTTAATGCCGCCGATGCGATAGCGAGGTGCACGATGTGGCGTACGTGGTCTTCCTTGTGATAACCTAATACGTGGGTCAGAATGTCATGCTTGCAGGACTTCCCCTTTTCAACTAATTCTTTCATAATATTCCATTTTTAGATTGTCTCGTGACTATATTCCTAACAACGGAGTCCGTCAAAGAGTTTGGTCTATATATCTTCGGTAAAGTGTAATGGAATTCAGATTACGCCGGATTTTCATAATAGAGTGATTTTTTGTAATTTTGCAGAATAATAGCAGCGAAATAGGAAAGATAAGCAGCTAAAAGCGAATAAGAGAAAGATATGATAACCGGTGATCAGCTGAAGGATATAGAAAAGAGAGTACAGGACCTGAACCGCTACCTTGACATCGAGTCGAAGAAGATTGAAGTCGAGGAGGAGGAGTTGCGCACGCATGTGGCCGACTTCTGGGACGACCGCGAGAAGGCGGAGGCCCAGATGCGCAAAATCAAGGGTATCCATTTCTGGATTGACTCCTACACGGCTCTTGAAAAACAACTGGAGGAACTGAAACTCTCGATGGACTTCATTAAGGAAGGTCTGGTAACCGAGGAGGAGATAGACGAGGCTTACGCCAAGACCCTTGAGGATGTCGAGAAACTGGAGCTCCGCAACATGCTCCGTCGCGAGGAGGACAAGCTGGGCGTGGTGCTGAAGATCAATTCCGGCGCCGGGGGTACCGAAAGCCAGGACTGGGCGTCGATGCTGATGCGCCTGTATCTGCGTTACGCCGAGCGTCACGGCTACAAGACCTCGATAGCTCAGTTGCTCGACGGCGACGAGGCCGGTATCAAGTCCGTGACCATCAACATCGAGGGCGATTATGCCTACGGCTTCCTCAAGAGCGAGAACGGGGTGCACCGCCTGGTGCGTGTCAGCCCGTACAATGCCCAGGGCAAGCGTATGACATCGTTCGCGTCGGTGTTCGTCACTCCGCTTGTAGATGATTCAATCGAGGTAGTGGTGGAGCCTGCACGCGTGTCGTGGGATACCTTCCGTTCGGGCGGTGCCGGCGGTCAGAACGTGAACAAGGTTGAATCCGGCGTGCGTCTGCGCTACCAGTACACCGACCCCTACACCGGCGAGGAGGAGGAGATTCTGATCGAGAACACCGAGACTCGCGACCAGCCCAAGAACAAGGAGAACGCCATGCGTCAGCTGCGCTCCATCCTGTATGACAAGGAGCTGAAGCACCGCATGGAGGAGCAGGCCAAGGTGGAGGCCGGCAAGAAGAAGATAGAGTGGGGCTCGCAGATACGCAGCTACGTGTTCGACGACCGCCGCGTCAAGGACCACCGCACCAACTTCCAGACCTCGGACGTGAACGGCGTGATGGACGGCGGTATCGACGGCTTCATCAAGGCCTACCTGATGGAATTCGCCGCCGACCAGGACTAATAATCAATAGGAAATATTATCGGCTGCAGGCTGTCACATACGGCTTGCAGCCGATTTTGTCATGGTTGCTTTCCGGTGAGGAGGCACTGCAGGCCGTGCAGCGTCTCAAGGGCCTGGAGGGGCGTCAGATTGTCGATCTGCAGGGTCAGCAGGCGGTCGCGGATCTGTTCAAGCAGCGGGTCGTCAAGCTGGAAGAAACTTAACTGATACCCGTCGCGGGCGGTGCCTAACTGGGCCACATTGGCCTTGGGCGCGTCCGCTTCTTTTGTCTCTAATTGTTTCAGCACCTGTTCGGCGCGTCGAACTATCGACGGCGGCATACCCGCCAGCTTGGCCACATGGATACCGAAACTGTGTTCCGAACCGCCGCGTTCCAGCTTGCGCATGAACACCACACGCCCTTTTATTTCCTTGACCGACACGTTGTAATTGACCACGCGCTGGAATGTGCCCTCCATCTCGTTCAGTTCGTGATAATGGGTGGCGAACAGTGTCTTGGGGCGGCATCGGCCGTTCTCGTGGATATGCTCAACGATGGCCCATGCTATCGATATACCGTCGTAGGTCGATGTGCCACGGCCCAGCTCATCGAAAAGGATAAGCGAACGAGCCGTCATGTTGTTCAGTATGGCCGAGGCCTCGTTCATCTCGGTCATGAACGTGGATTCACCCAGCGAGATGTTGTCGCTGGCACCTACACGGGTGAAAATCTTGTCCACAAAGCCTATGTGCGCGGCCTGTGCCGGTACGAAGCTGCCCATCTGCGCCATCAGCGTGATAAGGGCTGTCTGTCGCAGCAACGCCGACTTACCGCTCATGTTCGGGCCGGTGATCATCATGATCTGGCTCTTGTCGCAGTCCAGGCGCACGCTGTTGGATATGTATGCCTCGCCCGCCGGGAGACGGCGTTCTATCACCGGGTGGCGTCCCTCGGTGATGGAAAGCTCCATCGAATCGTCCACTACGGGGCGCACATATTTGAAGCGCTCGGCGGCGGTGGCCAGGGCCAGAAGCGTGTCGATACGCTCCGCGGCGTGTGCTAAGGTCTGCATGTCGGTGATGAACCTTGACAGACCGTCCAGCAGCTGGTTGAACAGTTCCGCCTCCAGCGCGTCTATGCGGTCGCGCGCCTGCATTATCTTCTCCTCCAGCTCCTTCAGCTCCGGCGTGATGTATCGTTCGGCGGCGGTCAGCGTCTGCTTGCGTATCCACTCCGCAGGCACCTTGTCCTTGTGCGTGTTGCGGACCTCGATGTAGTAGCCGAACACATTGTTGAATCCTATCTTGAGCGAGGGAATCCCGGTATGTTCCGTCTCACGCACCCTGATCTGTTCCAGCCGCAGGTTTGCGTTGTCGTGCAGGTCGCGCCATTCGTCCAGCTCGGGGTGTACGCCCGAGGCTATGATGCGTCCCGCACCGCCCACCTTGGCCGGCGGGTCGGGCATCAGCGTGCGCCTGATGGCGTCCGTGGCCGCCGACACGTCGTGCATTCCCCCGGCCATCTCGCGGAGTATGTCGGAATCGGACTCGGCCATGAGGCGGCGCAGTTCGGCTACGGATTCCAGCGCCGCCTGCAGCGTCACGGTGTCGCGCGGGCCGATACGTCGCAAGCCCAGGCGCGATACAAGGCGTTCCAGGTCGCCCACACGTTTCAGTATCTCGGTGGAACGGTCGCGCAGCAATACGTCCTTGAAGAAATAGTCCACCACATCAAGGCGTCTGTTGATGGCCACCGGGTCGATGAGGGGGAACAGTATCCAGTTGCGCAGCAGACGCGCGCCCATCGGGGTGACGGTATGGTCCAGCACGTCGAGCAGCGACATGCCTTCGGGCGTAAGGGGCGCCACAAGCTCAAGGTTGCGGATGGTGAAACGGTCCAGCGTCATGTACCGGTCGTTGCCGATGCGGCGCAGCGAGCTGATGTGCTTCAGGTTGGTATGGCCCGTGACGTCCAGGTATTGCAGTATGCTGCCTGCGGCTATCACGGCATCGGGAATGGCGTCGACACCGAATCCCTTCAGCGACATGGTGTCGAAATGGCGCTGCAGACGTTCCGAGGCCGCGTCGATGGTATATATCCAGTCGTCCAGCTCATAGACGCTGCAACGGTAAGTCAGCGAGTTCTCGTATTCCTGGCGTGTGCCGCGCATCCGCAGCAGTTCCTTGGGCTGCAGCTTGGTCAGCAGCTTGTCGGCGGCGTTGCGTTCGCATTGCTCGCACACGAACTCGCCCGTGGAGATGTCCAGGAAGGCGATGCCCACGGAAGTCTTGTTGAAATGCACGGCGGCGAGGAAGTTGTTCTCGCGGTTGTTCAGCGCGCCCTCCGACATATTGACGCCGGGAGTTATAAGCTCCGTGATGCCGCGCTTCACCAGCTTCTTGGTCAGCTTCGGATCCTCCAGCTGTTCGCAGATGGCCACGCGCTTGCCGGCGCGCACCAGTTTCGGCAGGTAGGTGTCGAGTGCGTGGTGCGGGAATCCCGCTAACTCCACGTATGATGCCGAGCCGTTGGCACGCCGTGTCAGGGTGATGCCCAATATCTCGCTCGCCGTTATGGCGTCGTCGGAAAAGGTCTCGTAGAAATCGCCCACGCGAAAGAGAAGCACCGCGTCAGGATGCTTCTTCTTCATTTCGTAATATTGCTTCATCAACGGTGTCTCCACCGGTTTCTTTGCTTTTTCTGCCATCTGCTATATAAGGTTGTGGGAGAGGTTCGTGGTCAGGATGGGAAAATACTGAGCATCCATGCGGCCATGCCTACGTAAATCAGGAGGCCCACCACGTCGTTGGTGATCTGTATGAAAGGTCCTGTCGCCAACGCCGGGTTTACCTTCAGTTTCTCGAGAGTAAGGGGCACCAGCGCACCGAACACCGTGGAGAACACCACGATGCAGAACAGCGAGGTGGCTACCGCAAGTGTCAGGCCGTAACTGTCAGGCTCTGTGAACAGTGTGTATACGAACACCGCCAGCGATATGACTACGCCGGTGAGCAACGATATCCTGAGTTCCTTCCACAACTGCTGCCAGAATTCCTTGAGGTCCAGGCGACCGTTTGCCAGGCCCTGCACCACGATGGCCGACGCCTGCACTCCGACGTTACCGCCGGTGCCTCCGATCAGCGGGATAAAGTACGCCAGTGCGGTCACTGCCGCCAGCTGTGCCTCGAATCCGCTAAGTATCAACGAGCTCAGTAATCCACCGGCTATGCCTATCAGCAGCCAGGGGAGGCGAGCCTTGGTCTGAGCCAGCACCGAGTCGTCGGCATCCACGTCCGACGCGATACCCGAAGCCAGCTGGTAGTCGCGTTCCTGTTGCTCGCGCACCTGGTCCATCACGTCGTCGACGGTGATCTGACCCATCAGGCGCCCGATGCTGTCCACCACAGGCATGGCCACGAGGTCGTATTTCTCGAAGTCGATGGCCACCTCGTCGATGGGCATATCCACCTTCACGGCCACCGGATTGTCCTCCATCACGTGCTTTATCTTCGACACCGACGGATGGGTGATCATCTTCTTCAGCGGCAGCACACCCTTCAGACGGTTGTCGTCGTCCACCACATAGACGTAATAGATGTCGTCCAGGTCCTCGGCCTGTCGCCGCATCTCCTTGAGGCAGTCGGGCATCGACAGATTCTCGTTGACCGAGATCAGTTCCGTGCCCATCAATCCGCCGGCGGTGTCCTCGTCATACTGCAGCAGGTCCACGATGTCGCCGGCCTGTTCCACGTCGCCGATGTTCTGAATCACCTCCTCGCGGTCCTCCTCGTCCAGCTCCTGGATCAGGTCCACGGCGTCGTCGGTGTCCAGCAGGTCGATGTAATGACCTATCTGTTCGGGGTCCATCCCCTCCATCAGCTTCTTGCGCTCCTCCTCGTCGAGTTCCATCAGGATGTCGGCTTTCTCCTCGCGGTTGGGGATAAGCTCGAACACCCACTCGGCCTGTTTCAGATTGAGATGCTGGAACAGTTCGGCTATGTCGGCCGGGTGCATTCCCTCCAGTTCACGCAGCACTTCCTGACGCTGCTCGGTGTCGATGAGCTGTTCGATTCTCTCTATATCTTCGGGTGTGAATTCCTTCATTGTTCGTTGGGAGAGGGGTACGGGTTAAACTGTTAATAATGGAACGAGGAGCCGCCGAGGAATTCGCGGAGCACGGAATTGGCGGGCACCTGTTCGGCCGGAATGGAGAGGAAGCATTCCAGGAAGTCGGCCAGGCGTCTGGCCTCGGCATAATGCGGGTCGTCGGGCCCGACGCTGAGCAGCAGCGGCTCCAGATAGTCCTTCATCACGCCCAGTTCGAAAATGAGCGATGAATTGAACACCGCGTCGGCGTTCTCCTGGAAGGGGAATATCCATTTCTCCTCGCCGCGTCTGACGGAAGGCCAGCGGTCCAGGGTCTGCGAGGGGGTGGTGCCGCGGTATTTGGAGTCGCGCACCATGCGGCGCAGCAGGCGGTTGTCGGAGGTGGAGATCCAGTTATGGTTGTCGAGGCGCAGCGAAGTCAGCGCCGAGACATATACCTTGTAAACCTGTTCCTTGGGCACGGATGCGGTCAGTTCCGGGTTCAGTCCGTGTATGCCCTCTATCAGCAGCACGTCGTCCTTCTCCAGCTTCAGCGGGCGGTTCTCGTATATGCGCTCGCCCTTCTCGAAGCTGTAGGTGGGCAGGTTTATCTCGCGTCCCGCGAGCAGGTCGTTCAGGTCCTGGTTGAACTGCTTCAGGTCCAGGGCGTATAGGCTTTCGTAGTCATAGTTGCCGTCGGCGTCAAGGGGGGTATGCACACGGTTCACGAAGTAATCGTCCAGACTTATCATCTTGGGTGACATCATGTTGGTCATCAGCTGCACGGCCAGTCGCTTGCAGGTGGTGGTCTTGCCCGACGACGACGGACCGGCCAGCATTATCAGCGACGCCTCGCCGCGGCGGTGGCGTGTCGCTATTTCGTCCGAGATGCGGCCCAGCAGCTTGTTGTGCATGGCCTCGGCCACGTTGATCAGCATCTTGGTGCCGTTGTCCAGCACCACACGGTTCAGTTCGCCGGCGCAGCTGACGCGTATCACCTTGTTGAACTCCAGGCTCTGGCGGAACGCCCGGTACATCTTGGCCTGCCGTACGGGGAGCGCCGGCACGGCTGGATTGGCCGGGTCGGGACCCAGCAGCAGCAGTCCCTCCTTGTACATCCGCAGGTCGAACACGCGCAGCTGCGCGCTGCGCTCCACCAGGTCGCCGATGTACGAGTCAAGGACTCCGTCGAATTCGTAGCACTTCACCTCCTCGCAGGGAATGGTGTCGAGCAATTCTATTTTCTCGGTCAGTCCCTCCTGGCGGAATATGCCGAGGGCTTCGGCTTTCGGCCTGACGGACAGTCGGAAAGGAATGTCTGCGTCCACCAGCAGACGCATGCGTCTCAGCAGGCGTACCGCAAGGTTACGATCCACCTGCACGACGCTGCCATCGGCCCGCAGCAGACGGCAATACTGTCCGTGCGAGATGGAATGCTCCACGCGCAACGTCATGCCCGGAGCCTCCAGGGTCACCGCACGGTACAGCACCATGCACAGCGACCGGGTATAGGTGTATTTTTCTATCTTGTTCTCCATGACTTATGGCCCCTTTTCCCTCGGGTGCATTGTATTATGTGCAAATTTACGAATTTTTTTGGCCTTTTTCTATTAAATCGCTATTTTTGCTAATCAAAAAAAGTAAAAACCTCTATAAAACCTCTTATCACATGAAAAATGCGAACGAAGTGTTCGACCGCTGTGTGGCCGACTATCATAAGACAGACAACGTGGACGCCGGGAAACATAATCCGTATGAGGAGGGAAGTTTTGAATCGATACTGTATTCCAAGTGCTGGGTCGACGCCGTGCAGTGGCACCTGGAGGACATAATCCGCGATCCGGAGATCGACCCCGTGGCCGCGCTGGAATTGAAACGCCGTATAGACCGCAGCAACCAGGTGCGCACCGACATGGTGGAGGAGATAGACACATGGTATCGCGAGAAATACAAGGATGTGAAGCCACAGGCCGATGCGACGATCAACACCGAGTCGCCGGCATGGGCGCTGGACCGTCTGTCGATACTGGCGCTGAAGATATGGCACATGCGCGAGCAGGTCGAGCGCAAGGACGCCGCCCCGGAGCATGTGGCCAAGTGTCAGGGTAAACTCGACGTGCTGCTGGAACAGCGCGTGGATCTCACCACGGCCATCGCCCAGCTGCTCGACGACATCGAGGCGGGCCGAAAGTATATGAAGGTTTACCGCCAGATGAAGATGTATAACGATCCGGCCACCAACCCGGTGCTGTATGGCAAGAAAGCGTGACAACATACTGATAGCGCGGTTTTCCGCCTTGGGTGACATCGCTATGACGCTGCCCGAGGTGTACGACGCATGCCTGGCAAGCCCGGAGAGGAATTTCTATTTCCTCACGCGTCAGCATCCCGCCAGGATGTTTGCCAATGCGCCGTCCAATCTCACCGTGGCGGGAGTGGACCTGGAGCGTTACAAGGGATTCAGGGGAATGTGGAGACTGGCGCGGGAATTGCGCGATGAATATGGCATCGACACGTTCCTGGACCTGCACGACGTGTTGCGCACACGGATGTTAGGCATTGCTCTGCGAATGAAGGGGGTTCGGATATTCCGTATCGACAAGGGGCGCAGGGCCAAGAAGGCGCTGACGCGCCGCAAGTCGAAGGAACAGGTGCAGCTGCGGCGCATGACCGACCGCTACCGCGATGTGTTCGCCAAGGCCGGACTGCCGTTGGCCGACCGGTTCCGATCGCTGTTCGGCGACGGTAAGGGCGCGCCCGAGGATTTCGCCAAGGTGTCCGGACCGAAGCAAGATGGCGAAAAGTGGCTCGCGGTGGCGCCGTTTGCCAAACATTCCGGCAAGATTTACCCCATGCACCTGATGAAGAAGGTGATAGACCACTTTGCGGTGAAGCCGGGGTGGAAGATATTCGTGTTCGGATTCGGCGACAATGAGATACGCGACATCGACGCATTGACCGGCACACGGAAAAATGTGGTGAACATGGCCCGCGCCGGCATCGGCATCCGCGCCGAACTGTCGTTGCTGAGCCACTGCAACGTGATGCTTTCCATGGACTCGGCCAACATGCACCTGGCTTCGCTGGTGGGGCTCCGTACCGTGTCGGTGTGGGGCGCCACGCATCCGTACGCCGGATTCTTGGGTTGGAACCAGCAGATGCACGACGCCGTGCAGCTTGACATGGTGTGCCGCCCGTGCTCAGTGTTCGGCAACAAACCGTGCGCGCGCGGCGACTATCACTGTCTCAACGGCATCCCGCCGTCGCTGATAATCGAGAGGATAGAGGCCGGCGGCGTTATAGAATAATTGAAAGATGAAAGATCAGAAGATACTGTTTCACAGCACGATATTCGGGCCTATACACAGCCGGAGGCTCGGCACGTCGTTGGGCGTGAACCTCACGCCGAGCGACGGGAAGGTGTGCACGTTCGATTGCCTGTACTGCGAGGCCGGATTCAATTCGCAAGGCCCCGGCAAGACGGGTATGCCCACGCGCGGACAGGTGGCCGAGCGGCTCGAAGCGAAGCTGAAGGAGATGCGCGCCGCCGGCGACCCGCTGGATGTGATCACGTTCTCCGGCAACGGCGAACCGACCATCCATCCTGAATTCGCAGGGGTGATCGAGGATACCATACGTCTGCGCGACAAGTATTATCCCCAGGCTAAGGTGTCGGTGCTGACCAATTCCACGCGCATCGACGATCCGGCAGTGGCGGAGGCGCTGAAATCGGTAGACAACAATATACTGAAACTCGATTCGGGCATCGAAAGTACGATGCAGGCAGTGGACCGCCCTGTGTCCAAGTATTTTACGGTCGAGAAACTGACACGCGAGCTGAAACAGTTCTCAGGCACGGGCATAATCCAGACCATGCTGTTGCGCGGCGAATACGAGGGAACGCATATCGACAATACGACTCCTGAGGAACTGGAGGCGCTGGCGCGTATCTACAAGGAAGTCAGGCCGCGCGAGGTGATGTTGTACAGCATTGACCGCGACACGCCGGCCGAACACTTAGTGAAGGTACCGCACGAAGAACTGCAGCGTATCGCCGATTACTTCCGGTCGGAAGGGATACCTGTCAAGAGTTTCTGAGATGGAACAGGAGATGATATTTCCGCGGCCACTACATGCCGGGTCGCGCATAGCCGTGGTGACGCCCGCATCGCCCGTAGAACGGCAATATGTCGATGGCGCGAAGGCGTTTTTGGAAAGCCAGGGCTTCGAGGTGCGGCTGATGCCTCATGTTTTCGGACCCGAGGACGGATGCTTCGCATCGTCGCTGCAGTCGCGCCTGTCGGACCTGACCGAAGCGTGGCTTGACCCGGAGACGGACGCAATATTGTGTTCGCGCGGAGGATACGGCACCGCCGAGCTGTTGCCGCATCTGTCGCGGATTGACATACGTGGCAATGCCAAGTGGCTGATCGGTTTCTCCGACATTTCAGCCCTGCACGCATGCCTGCAGAGTCATGGCGTGGCGTCGCTGCATTCATCCATGGCCAAACAGTTCGCTCTCAGACCCGACAGCCGGGTGACGCGCACGATGCTCCAGCTGTTGCGCGGAGGCAAGATGGACTATGAGGTAGAGAAACATCCGTTCAGCCGCAAGGGACATGGCGTGGGTAGTCTGTTAGGCGGAAACCTTGCTGTGCTGAACGGACTCGCCTCTACTCCGTACGACCTGATGGGGTCGGCGTTGAAGCGGGATTCGGTGCTGTTCATTGAGGATGTGTCAGAGCAGATTTACGAGGTGGAACGGATTTTGTTACGTCTCTATATGTCGGGCGTGTTGGGTAGTCTGAAGGGCCTGATTGTGGGCCGTTTCACTGACTACAGACCGTCGAAGAAGTACGAACGGATGGAGCAGATGATCCACTCGTTGCTTCAGAGGCTTGACATCCGCGACATCCCTGTGGCGATAGACTTCCCCGTGGGGCATATCGAGGAAAATCTGCCCATGATAGAGGGAGCGACGGTGGAACTCAGCATAACGGACAAAGTACGCCTGAAACAGATATAGTGTACCTGAAACAAATACAGACAGCTGAGGCATCGTTCCTTAAAAAATGTAAACGCCAGGGCGGTGGATTTTCGAGGTAATTTATACGGTCTGTGAGGGAGCAGCCTCGCGGCTGTGACCGAGGAGAGCGGATAAATTAACCGAAAAGACACCGGGCAAGGTACAAAATAAATATGAATTGTTAAAATACGGCTCGTTCAAGATGAATACGTTGGGAAGCGATATTGCCTTAGACTCGCAGCTGCACCTCAGCTTTAGTCTTGCAGACTCAGTCACATAGCCCGCTATGCTCCTGAGTCTGCAAGGCTAAATCTAAGGCACATCTGCGACCCTGGCGTATACATTTTTTAAGGAACGATGCCTAACAAACAGTATAGATAGCTTAACAAACAGGTTTCGCGAAACAAATAAGGTTCGCGTGACGTTTTGAAGATATGAGTACTCTTAGTTTGGAATATATAAATGACGACGACAAGGCCTACGGTCTTGCCGGGATGACCATATCGATAGCGGCTCTTGACGCCCTGGACCGTCTGGTGTCGGTGTCGCTTGACTCCGAGGGTCCGATGATGACCTTCAGCCACGAATATTATTTTTGCGGGTCACCGTCGCTGTCACCCAAGGCCGTGTGGACCAATCTGGTGAATAATTACAACCTTACGGCCGCCATGGCACTGAGCAACGTCATGGCGCGTTCCATGATACGACTTGGCAGCGAGGTTCCCGCCGACATCATGAAAGCGTTGCACGAGCGCATCGTGGAGGAAGGTCGCGACACCTGCGGCCTGGAAGACGACGAGATCGAGAGCCTGTACAACCGCGCCAACAGTTATATGCGCCGCATCTTCAACAACCGCCGCCTGCATCCCGCCGTCGACGAGCTGGTGCGCACCCTCTCCGTGCGCCGCACCATGTCCGCCCCCGAGCTGGCCGACACCCTCCACCTCCTCCAGATCATCTGACTCCGAAAAATCCCCGGCATGTTGTACAACATATAGGGAAATTTGGCAGGCATTTCAATTCAGTCTATATTTGTAAAAAATAAATCATAGACCGAGCCATAAAAGCTTGCCATAAATACCCCTCTACAACATGGAATTAATGAAAAAGTTAATTACAGTGCTGGCGCTTGCAGTCATTTCTGCCTGCTTCACTGCAAATGCCGACCGGTTCACTCCCATTACCGTGACTGACATCAATGGGAAAAGCGTCAACCTTCCTGTGGGGCACCGCTGTCTCGTCGCATTCTATTGGGACGAATGCGTTCCATGCCACAGAGCGATGAAAACGCTGCACGACACGGAAAACGAAGTGCGCGAGGCCCTGACCGAAGAATGGCAGTTGTTCGAGATCTGGAACCCAAGGATATATATAATAACCGGCTATGACACGCAGGAGGAAAAGCAGCGTATCATCGAGCGGTTTAAAACCAGAAACTGGGACACTTCGAGACTTTATTTTGTCAAGGATGCAAAGAAGTGCTGGAATTATCTCGCTGGTTACGAGATAAAGGCCGTTCCGGCCATAATGGAACTTAATGATAAAAATGAAATTATCAACACCTTCATCGGTACTTCTCCCACTCTCGGCGAAAAACTGTTCACCATAATGCACAACAATCTTAGCTTATAGGATCTGTCTTAATCATTCCCATGCAAATCTGAATTTAGAACAGGACGGGTCTAGGCTCCGTTAAGGCATTTGATGAGCCGGTAGTCTTCTATTTACATCCATGTAAGTCGGAGAGAAAGTGCCGTAATCCGAAAAAAAGTGTTATATTTGCAACATAGACACAAAATCAAGTAAGGGCACGATGGCAGCGGAGGTGAAATACCCGATAGGAGACCAGAGTTTCGGTGAGATAATCCGGAATGAATGTGTGTATGTCGACAAAACGGCATACATCCACAAAATGGTGGCCGAGGGAAAATATTATTTCCTGAGTCGCCCCCGCCGCTTCGGTAAAAGCCTTCTTGTGTCTACGTTGGAGGAGTATTTCAGAGGCAATCGCGAACTGTTCAGAGGCCTCGCCATCGACCGTCTTGAACCCGAGGAATGGAGAAGTCGCCCGGTACTGCATCTTGACCTTAACGGCAAGGACTATACGAATCCATCCGCACTGTACGAGCAACTTGAAATGCACCTTGACAACTGGGAAGCAGCGTATGGGCGCAACGGCAATGTCCCAAGCGTGGACAACCGTTTCCGGGAAGTCATCAAATCGGCATACGTCAAAACGGGGAGTCGTGTCGCCGTCCTGATCGATGAATATGACAAGCCGGTAGTTGACGCGCAGGACAATGAGCAGCTCGTGGAGAAATACCGCAATATCCTTCGTGGATTCTACGGCGTGATGAAAAGTTGTTCCGACTATCTGAAATTCGTGTTTCTGACCGGTGTCGGCAAGTTAGGACAGGTCAACATCTTCAGTGGACTGAACAATCTGCGTGACCTGTCGATGAATCCGGAGTATTCGGCAATATGCGGAATCACTACCGATGAACTTATAAATAATTTCCAGACAGGCATCAGGGAGCTTGGCCGAAGCAAGGGATGGAGCGCCGAGCAGACGCTGCAGGCATTGAAACACAATTATGACGGCTATCATTTCGCCGAAGATATGACTGACGTGTACAATCCGTTCAGCCTGCTTAATGCCCTTGCCGACAAGAAACTGAGCAACTATTGGTATCAGTCCGGAGCGTCCAAGAGACTGTATGACCGATTGAAGGATTGGGATTCTCCACTCAGGGATCTTGAAGGAACTATGGTGTCTCCTCGTGTCCTTGAAACGGGCGACGTGCTGGGCAACGATCTGGAAGTGCTGTTCTATTACACAGGATATCTTACTATCAAGCAGGTGATAGACTCGTTTGATGGCCAGCTGCTTGTGCTGGGTTATCCCAACCTGGAAGTGCGCGACTCGTTTTTCGAGGGACTTGCACGCGAATGGACGCGAATGTCGGAAAACAAACGGCATATATGGGTCAGCGGCTTGCGCCGGTCTATCCAGGAAGGAGAGATTAACCGGTTTCTGACCATGATTCAGGAGTTCATGGCCGGCAATTCCTATCGCACAAATCCCGACACCGAGATTCATTATCAAGATCTGATATACATCATATCTCGCCTCGTCGGTCTGAATGTCGATGTGGAAAGAGCCACGTCCGACGGTCGCATCGATATGATGCTTGATGGTCCGAAAGCAATATATATTATTGAGTTCAAACTTGATAAGTCGCCCGAAGAAGCGCTGAGGCAGATAGATGAGAAGCATTACGACCGGCCATATCTCTCGCTTGGCAAGCCCATAGTAAAGGTCGGCGTCAACATCTCCACGGCAACCCGCACCCTTGATTCCTGGCTGATCAAGGATAATGCCTAAATGTCAGCGCGGACGCCACCTCCAGTGTGTGGCGGAGGACAGTCTGCGCCTCGGTGTGGCAAAAATATAATAATAAGAGGGATATTGTAGATAAAAATTAGTAACTTTGCGGTCATGAAGAAGCTGAGGATGTCGGCTGTGGTCATGACCGCGGCCATTATGATAAGTCCCGCGGCGCGGGGCTTCGATTTTTCGGAGGGTAACGACGACCGGGAATGGCGCACACTGCAGGATGCGTGGACGCTTGATGCGCCGGGGACCGTGCCGATGCTGCGGTCGTATGCCGAGCAAAATCCGACGGGTATCCACGCACTGGAGGCTCGCCTGATGATTGCCGATGCGGCCTTCTTCGCTCACGACTGGAGCGAGGCGCTGCGCAGGTACAAGGCCGAGGACATTAAGGGCCTTTCCCAGCCCGAACGCTCGCTTTATTCATACCGTAAGGCACTGTGTCTGCTAAAGACGGGATATTACAAGGAGGCCCGCACCGCGTTGCGCAGTGTCAAGGGGCGCAAATACGATGCCGTGCGCACTTTCTATAACGCGTATATAGACTACATAGATGGCGACTACGACAAGGCTTATCAGGGCTTCGCGCAGGTGCCCGAAGGCGAGAAGGGCCTGGAGGCGGCATACTATATGCTGCAGATAGACTATATGCGCGGCCAATACCGTAAGGTGGCCGAAAAGGCTCAGAAACTCGTAACTCGCGATGTGGACCCCGGACTTAAGGCAGAGATATACCGCATAGCCGGTCTGAGCCGCTTCAAGCTGGAGGAGGACGAGACGGGACGCCGCGAGCTGGAGAAATACCTTGAACTGAATCATGGCCCGGTCAACAACGAGGCTCTCTATGCCTTGGGCGTGATTGACTATGAGGAGGGAAACTACGCCAAAGCCGCCGAGCGGCTTACGGCCGTGACGGAAAGCGCCGAGCGCGGGCCGCTGTTGCAGAGCGCATGGCTTTACTTGGGTCAGACACGTCTGAGTCAGGACGATGTGCGCGGCGCCACACTGGCCTTCGAGAAGGCATCGGCATACGAAGCCGATCCGGAGGTGGCCCAGACCGCGATGTACAATTACATCACGGCTCAGACACGCGGCACGGGCGTGCCTTTCGGTAAGTCGGCCGAACTGATCGAGACATACATGCGCCGCTGGCCGTCGTCGCCTCATGCCGAAGAGATGCGCGAATACCTCGCCACGGCATACTACAACGACCATAATTATCTGAAAGCCATCAGCACCGTTGACGGCACCCGCACGCCCACGCCGGTGATGCAGGCCGTGAAGCAGAAGGCGCTGTATGCGCAGGGCGTGAGCATGGCCACCAACGGCGATGTGGCCGGAAGCGCGCCATATTTCGAGAAGGCGTCGGAGATGAATACCTCGGACCCCGATCTGGCCCTGCAGTCGCTGTTATGGTTGGGCGACGCCCGTTATGAGGCGGGACATTTTGCCGCCGCCGAACGCAGCTATTCACGCTATGTGCAGGGTGCGCCCGCTTCGGCCAACCGCACGTTGGGACTTTACGACTTAGCATACGCGCAGTATCGCCTCGAACGGTACGGCCAGGCGGCCGCCACGTTCTCCAAAGCGTTGGAGAGCCGTCCCGCGCTGAACAAGGCCATGCGCGACGACGCGCTGATACGCCGTGCCGACTGCCTCTATTACACAGGCGATTATACCGGAGCGCGTCAGCTCTACACCGACGCCATATCCGACAAGGCCAACGACTCGGACTATGCGGCCTACCGCTACGCGATGCTGTCGGGCAAAAGCGAGGGTCAGCGCAAGAAGATAACGATGATCGACCAGTTCGTGCGCGACTATCCGCGCAGCAAATGGGTGTCGGCGGCATTGCTGGAGAAGGCGCTGACCTGCGAGGAACTTGGCGAGACTGCCATGGCCGCCGAGGCATACCGCAAGCGTCTGGCCATTACGCCCGACGCCGACGTGGACGAGCTGCTGCGCGCCGCCGCGGCCAACGACCGCACAGGCGACGCTCCGACCGAGCAGCTTGAACTCCTGAAGCGTATACGCAAGGCCGGTTCGCTCGGTGCCGACGACACAGCCGACCTCGATTATTACGAGGCAAACGCACTGAGCAAACTTGGACGCGACGACGAGGCCGACGCGTTGTATGAGTCCCTGTCGCGCAATCCCGAGAGTCCCGTGGGTGCCGCCTCGGCCGTGACGCTGGCACAGCGCCGACTTGACGCCGGCAACGCGCAGGAGGCATTCGACATGATGAACGCATTCACCGACACCGGGACGCCCCACACTTACTGGCTGGCCAAGGGATTCATCGTCTTGGCCGATGCCTGCCGCGAGTTGGGACGCCCCGAGCTGGCACGCGAATACCTCACATCCCTCCGCGACAATTATCCCGGTAACGAAGCCGACATCCTCTCGGCCATCAATTCACGCCTCAAGTCCTTGAAAAAATGAAAGCTACCAAGATACTGACGATTCCCGCCCTGCTGTCCGCGCTGACGGCATCGGCTCAATATAACCCCACCGTTGAGGTGGAGGGCACCTACAAGCCCGAGGTCATACTTCAGGACCGCGTCAACACGTTCCCCGAACGTCTGCGCCTCGGCAACACGGACAGCCGGCTGGACTACGACATGGACGGCGTGGTGACCGATTTCGCGCCTCTCGGCGTGCCTATGCCAGCCACCGGATGGAACGATACCCGCGCGCGATGGCCATATCGCGGATATGCCGAACTGCAGCTCAGCACGCGCCTCGACGCCATAGTCAATGCCGGATACCGGTTCGTTGACAACGACAAGACCCTGAGCGGCGTCTACCTGCGTCATAATTCCACATCGCTGTGGAAGCCGAAGCTGTCGGATGTCGTGAAGGACACGCGCCGCAAGATATATGACGAGATGGTAGGCCTGTATCTCAGGCACGATGTGCCGAAGTATGGTATGCTCGACGTGGACGCGCGTTATAACCTGACGTATTTCAATTACTACGGCTTCAATCCGCTGCCGATGTCCGATATGCCGGACGCCCCGACACAGACGTTGAACCAGGCACGGTTTCACGCTAAGTGGACATCGAATGCCGAGTGCCGTTTCCGCTATTATGCGGGCGTGGACGTGAACTATACGGCGTTCCGCAGCTTCTATACGTCGTTGACCGCCGACGAGTGCCCCGGCAACCGCGAGACGCTGATTTCGCCCGAATTGGGCGCCGGCTACCGCTTCGGCGGCAGTTCGGTGGCGGGCCTGGATTTTTCCGCCGATTTCCTTCTCTATACCGACAAGACACGACTCGCGCCGGCTATGCCGAAAAACTACAGCCGTTTCTCGTTCACTCCCTACTACAAGTGGGAGGGTGACAACATCACATTCTACGGAGGCCCTCGCATCGACGTGTTTGCCGACAACGGTACGGCGTTGCGCCTGGCTCCGGACGTGAGGTTCGGCTGGCACACGCGCGGCGTGGGACTGGAACTTTCGGCCACGGGAGGAACGGAACTGAACTCGCTGCACGGCAATGTAATGGAATCCAAGTTCTGCGCGCCTGCCATCGTGGACATGACGCCGGCATATACTCCGGTCGAGGCGCGTCTGAAATTCGGATTCGGGCCGTTCGCAGGCTTCCGCGCCGAGATGGAAGGCGCCTATAAGCGCACCATTCACCGGAGCTTCGGATGCTGGTATACGCCATATCTGAGCCTGTACGGCCGTTCGGCGGCATCCTCGCAGCCGGTGGCTGAGGATTATCTCGGCACGTACATGAATCTGAGCGGATTCCAGATCGGCATCACGTTGGCTTATAATTACGGCGAATACTTCGGTATCGAAGCTAAGATGAACTATATGCCGCAGGAGGATGACAAGGCATGGTTCAGCGGATGGGATATGCCGGAGGTGACGGCGCACATCGGCGTGCGTGGCAATCCCTGGAGCACGCTGAAATTAGGCGTCGACTGGGATCTGCGAGCCTGCCGCAAGGTGCCGTTGCTGATAGCCGGGGCCGATGGAAGCGAGTTGACAAGACAGCGCATCGGCAACCTGTCGATGTTGGGATTCAGCGCAACGTACGACATTCTGAAGAACCTGCGCGCCGAAGTATATGTGGACAATCTGCTGAACCGTCTGCATCAGGAGTGGCTGCCCGGCATGCCGGTACCCGGCATCGCCGCCCGCCTCGGCCTCACCTTCCAGTTCTGAGACAGTATTTTAGACAGGAGAACAGGAGAAACAGGAGGCCTATTTCAAATAGACACTCCTGTTTCTCCTGTCTAAAAATATATTCTCCTGTCTAAAAATATATATTCTCCTGTCCGGTGAAATCAGATCAGGATTTTGTTGCGCTTGTAGATTTCACGGAATTCCCTGGGCGTGAAGCCCTTGTTCTTCTTGAAGATGCGGTTGAAGTTCGACACGTTGTTGAAGCCGGAGTTGTAGCATATTTCGGATATCGACTTCGTTGACGACATCAGCTCGCGGCTGGCTATGCCGAGCCGGATGGATATGACATAGTCAGAGATGCTTCGGCCGGTGCGCAGCTTGAAGAAGCGGCTGAAGCTGCTGGGCGACATGCCCGCCAGGTCTGCCAGGTCGTTGAGCCGTATGTCGCTCTTATAGTTCTTGATGATATAGTCCTGGGCCTTCTTGAGCCGGCGCGAATCGGACGACACGCTTGCGGTGCTGAACGACGAGCTGCTGAGCGTGCGCGAATCGGGGTCGATGGAAAGGACGTGCAGTATCTCCAGCAGCTTTATAATCTTGTCGAAGCTTGATTCGGTGTCGTTCATGGCCTTTATGAGACCGGACACCTTCTCGATGCTGGATTCGGGGAACGCGATGCCTTTGGACGAGGAGTCGAGCATGGCCTTGATGCTGGCCATCTGTGTGCGCCGCAGCATTTCCTCGCCGAATATGTCGGCGGGAAACTGGATGGTTATCTCGCGTATATTGTTGCTGGCGCAGTCGGCCTGTTCCCATCCGTGCTCTATGCCGTGTCCTATAAGGCAGAGGTCGCGGTAGCCCACTATCTCGACGTTGTCGCCCACCACGCGGCGTGCGCCTGCGCAGTTCTCAATGTAATTTATCTCGAATTCGTCGTGCTTGTGTATCGGGAAATTGAACGCATCTTTGGTGCGGTCCACCATGTAGAGGAAATCACAATCGGACAGAGGGGTTATTTCCGTCAATATGTCCTGATTGAGTGGTGTTGAGTTATTCTGGTATGCCATAGTTCTTAGGTTGATGCCGTGTAAGTCAATATTCACAGCTGGAGGAGAGCGGGGCAGCGTTCGTGTAATCGTATCACAAAAATATAACAAAATTCGGAATAATCAAATTATATTTGCAAAAATTAGGTCAAAATATGCAAAGAAAACGGAGGTCCGTTTGTGAAAATTAAATGGGTACACGGAAATTCGCATTTCCATGTACCCCGACGTGTGTTGTGTGTAGTATTAGTTATTGAGTCATTAAGGTGTTATGATGGTCTTGTTGTGTGTGTTGTCGTGGAGAGTGTTTGAATTTAAATACAAACACTCTCCAAATCAGTTCAGACGGAGCACGCGCGATGAGTAATCCATCTTCTTGTGCCAGTCCACGTCGTGGCTGACTGGTATCTCCAGCCCCGACTCCATCAGGAACTTTCCGGTGAACTGCTTGCCCTCGAAGGGGAGGGGATTGTTGTCGATGCGGTTCAGCTCGGTCACGGTGTAGAGCTTGTCGGGATTCAGGCCGGCCATGCGCACGCGCGGCATCTTCTGGCCGTAGCTCGGGTCGGTTTTCCACCAGAAGAACACTGCGTCGTCCTTCTCGGGATTGACGTACATCAGCGAGGCGGCTCCCTTGTTATCGTACGGGCTCAGCAGACGGTAGAGGTCGCCGAACTGCACGACGGGGCGTATCTTCTTATAGTCCTCGATGGCCTGACGGCACAGGGCCTTGTCCTCCTCGCTCATGTTGGCGGGCTGGATCTCCATGCCCAGGCGTCCGCTCATGGCCACGTCGGAACGGAACTTGATGGGCACCGTGCGGAACGTGGTGTGGTTGGGCGTGGCGCTGATGTGCGAACCCATGGCAATGGCGGGGAAGAAGGCGCTGGTGCCCCACTGCATGTAGATGCGCTGCAAGGCGTCGGTGTTGTCCGAGGTCCAGAACTCGTCGAACCAGGGGAGCAGACCCCAGTTGACACGGCCGCCGCCGCTGGCGCACAGCTGGATGGTCACATCTGGATATTTGGCGCGGATGCGCTCGAGTGCTTTCTTCAGCCCCTCGTGGTAGCCGATGTATAGATGGCTCTGGTTGTCGGCAGTCTGATACTGCGATCCGTGGCTCATGACAGGCGCGTTGGCGTCCCACTTGATATAGTCGATATCAGGATATTTGGTCATCAGCGTGTCCACGATGTGGAACACCACGTCCTGCACCTTCGGGTTGGCCATGTCCAGCACCAGCTGCGTGCCGCCGCGGCCTTTCACCACGTCGCGGTTCGGGGCCTTGATCACATAGTCGGGATGCTTCTCGTAGAACTCCGATATGGTGTTGGTCATTTCAGGCTCGATCCAGATGCCGAACTTCACGCCGTGCTTTCTGGCCGATTCCAGCAGGCCGTTGATGCCGTTGGGCAGTTTTTGGGTATCCACGGTCCAGTCGCCCAGTGACGAAGAATCGTTCTTACGGGGATATTTCACGCCGAACCATCCGTCGTCCATCACGAACAGCTCGCCGCCCATCGATGCGATGTCCTGCATCATGCGGTCCATTCCCTGTTCATTGATGTCGAAGTAAACGCCTTCCCACGAGTTGAGCAGTATCTTGCGCTCCTTGTCGCCGTGAGCCAGGCGGTTCTCGCGGCCCCAGCGGTGGAAGCGGCGCGACACGGTGCCCATGCCGTCGGCGGAATATGTCATGGCCACGGGAGGCGTCACGAACGTCTCCTTGGGCTTCAGGTTGTAGGCCGAATTCTCCTCGTCCATTCCGGCGAACAGACGGTGCTGCAGGCTCTCGTCGGTGTCGATGCGCAGCTTGTAGTTGCCGCCGTATTCCACAGCGGCTCCGATGACGCGGCCTGTCTGCTCCTGTGCCTTGCCGTCAAGGCTGAGCATGATCTCGCCGTGGCTGGTGTGCGAGTTGCGGCCGCCGTCGCGGTTCTTGATCACCTTCATGCCGGGACGCAGGGGCTCGTCGTTGACGCGCGCCTCGTTGGCCCACGCGCCGTGGTAGTTCTGCAGCCATACGTCGCCGTAACGTACGGGCAGCGACATGGAGGCGAACTGACGCAGGGTGATGTTCTTCTTCTCGTTGTTGGTGGTCTCGGTCCACATCTCGATGATGTCGTCCTTGGGGAACGTGCGGTATTTCAGCGCCACGGTCACGGGATAGAAGCGGTCCTTGAAGGTGACGGTGGTGACGGTGCCTTTGCCGTCGGGTACGGTTGTGACGCCCTGCACGGCCATGTCCATTGTCATGTTGCCGTCGGCATGGGTCATGGCCATGGCCGACTCATGCTCGGGGAATGTGCCGTAGAAGGGGAATGCGTCCAGGGCCGGGATTCCTGCGTCGCGCAGAGCCGCTGCCTCGGCGTCGGTGAGACGCGTGCCGTAGTACAGAAAATCAAGGCCTCCGTCTTTCTTGGCGTCCAGCACCAGGGAATTATGGTCGGTGGTGATGTTTACTATTTCCGCCCGGATGGCCGGTGCCGCTATCGATGCGGCCGCCAACAGGAAGGAGATTTTTTTAAGGTTCATGAGCAAGTTGTAGTGTTTTTATTGTAATTATTTGTCAAAGATAGCCAAAAAGTGCGAGACGGCCAAGAAAGAGGGAGAAATAAGGGGGACTCTCACAAATAAATGGCTAAATTAGTATTGATATTCAGGGGGAAGGGGAAAGGGAAAGGGAGGGGCCGTACCTGCGGTACGGAACAGAACGGCTCTGCGACAAAAAAGCGCGCCGAAAAAAGGCGACAAAAAAAGGCGCGCCGAAAGGGAGGGCACGCCTTTTTATAGGGGTTATGACTTATCAGAGCTGGGGACCTGCGGCTACCAGAGCCTTGCCGGCCTCGTTGTTCTCGAACTTCTTGAAGTTCTTGATGAACATGGCTGCCAGTTCCTTGGCCTTCTTGTCCCACTCTGCGGGATCAGCGTATGTGTCGCGCGGATCGAGGATCTTGGTGTCTACACCGGGAAGCTCCGTGGGGATGGTGAAGTTGAAGTAGGGGAGCTTCTTTGTGGGAGCCTTGTCGATGTCACCGTTCAGGATGTCGTCGATGATGCCGCGTGTGTCGCGGATGGAGATACGCTTGCCGGTACCGTTCCAGCCTGTGTTCACGAGGTAAGCGTTGGCACCGCTCAGCTTCATCTTCTTAACCAGCTCCTCGGCATACTTGGTGGGGTGCAGCTCCAGGAAAGCCTGGCCGAAGCAAGCCGAGAATGTGGGGGTGGGCTCTGTGATACCACGCTCCGTACCTGCCAGCTTGGCGGTGAAACCGCTCAGGAAGTAGTACTTGGCCTGCTCGTGGTCGAGGATGGCTACGGGAGGCAGAACACCGAATGCGTCGGCGCTCAGGAAGATAACCTGCTTGGCGGCCGGACCCTTGCTGACGGGCTTCACGATGTTCTTGATGTGGTAGATAGGATAGGAAACGCGGGTGTTCTCCGTCACGCTCTTGTCGGCGAAGTCGCAAGTTCCGTCGGGACGTACGGTCACGTTCTCGAGCAGAGCGTCGCGTGTGATGGCGTTGTAGATGTCGGGCTCGCTTTCGGGGTCGAGGTTGATCACCTTGGCGTAGCAGCCGCCCTCGTAGTTGAAGACGCCCTCGTCGTCCCATCCGTGCTCGTCGTCGCCGATCAGCTTACGCTTCGGGTCGGTGGACAGAGTGGTCTTGCCTGTACCGGAGAGGCCGAAGAAGATAGCGGTCTCGGTCTCGTCCATGTTGGTGTTGGCCGAGCAGTGCATCGAAGCGATGCCGCGCAGGGGGTTGAAGTAGTTCATCATCGAGAACATGCCCTTCTTCATCTCGCCGCCGTACCAGGTGTTCAGGATCACCTGCTCGCGCTGCTTGATGTTGAATGCCACTACAGTCTCGCTGTGGAGGCCGAGTTCCTTGTAGTCCTCGCATTTAGCCTTCGAAGCGTTCAGGACAACGAAGTTGGGCTCGAAGTCCTTCAGCTCCTCCTCGGTGGGACGGATGAACATGTTGGTCACGAAGTGAGCCTGCCATGCCACCTCCATGATGAAGCGGACTGCGATGCGGGTGTTGGCGTTGGCGCCGCAGAAGCAGTCAACCACGTACAGGGTCTTGTCGCTCAGCTCCTTGACAGCCTTCTCGCGAATCTTGTCCCATACCTCGGTGGTCATGGGGTGGTTGTCGTTCTTATACTCTTCGGTTGTCCACCATACGGTGTCCTCGGAAACCTCGTCCTTAACGATGTACTTGTCCTTAGGCGAACGGCCGGTGTATACGCCGGTGAATACGTCTACGGCGCCAAGGTCGGTGACGTAGCCCTTCTCGTAGCCTTCCAGGCTGGGGTTCGTCTCGTCCTTGAACAGCTCATCATAACTCGGATTGTGGATGATCTTCTTTACATCCTTAATGCCGTACTGCGACAGGTTAAGTGTATCCATAACAGATAATTATTATTTTGGGTTTTTGTTATATTTTGTTCCTTAGCATTCGTCATGCGTTGTCTTTTCAGAGGAGGGTGCCTCTGCGGTGACGGCGGCCGGAAAACGACGGGTTTTTGAAAGCCGCATCCATTGTTATATTTATAACCTTTTTCAAGGTGCAAAGTTAACGAAAAAAAGTTAATTGCGCATCATTATAAAGAAAAAATTCCTTAATATTGGTGTCCCGAAATCAAAAAAAGAGTGAAAAGTATAGGCATCGTTCCTTAAAAATATATACGCCAGGGTCGCAGATGTGCCTCATATTTAGCCTTGCAGGCTCAGGAGCATAGCGGGCTATGTGACTGAGTCAAAAGGCTAAATATGAGGTGCAGCTGCGAGTCTGAGGTAATATCTCTTTCGGTCATGCCTGTCTTTATTAAGTTTATTATAACAATTCTCAATTATTTTGTGCTTTGTCCGGTGTCTTTTCGGTTAATTTATCCAATCTCCTCGGTCGCAGCCGCGAGGCTGTTCCCTCTGAGATTGAATAAATTACCTCGAAAATCCACCGCCCTGGCATATATATATTTTAAGGAACGATGCCTAATTCCTGATGCGAAATTTTGCAGGAAATAAAAAAAGTGTTAACTTTGCAGTGCAAAACATAAGCCCGGGTGGATACCAGAGTGGCCAAATGGGGCAGACTGTAAATCTGCTGGCTTACGCCTACGGTGGTTCGAATCCATCTCCACCCACTCAAATTAAAACAGCGATATACAACTACAGGGCGTTCGCGAGGACGCCCTTAGTTTTTTCAACCCTTCGGGTTGGCAAAAAAATTAATGAAGTTGATAAAGTTAAAAGAGTTAAGAGAATACCATGATATTGGTAGTTGAAAAAAGTTGAAAAAGTTTATAAAGTTAAGAGAATACCTCAGCTTGCGAATGTCTGCACTATCATCTTAACTTTTTAACTTTGTGAACTTTATAAACTGATTTTCTTAACTTTATAAACTCTTTTAACTTTTTAAACTATTGAAATAGAAATAATAACCTAAATAACAGGCTATGAAAAGAATATGCTATCTTTGCGCCCTCGTGCTGGCGCTGTCGTTCGCATCGTGCCGCAAGAACGGCGGTGCGGAAGTCCAGGAATTGCTTCAGAAAGTGCCCAACACCGCGTCGTTCGTAATGCAGGTGGACGTCGAATCGCTTCTTGACAAGGCCGGAGCCAAGGTCAAAGATGGCAGGATAGAGCTTGACGCCGACCTGAAGGCCGCTCTGGACAAAAACTCGTCGAATCAGGAATTCATGCAGGCTTTGAACGGGGACACAGGTGTCGAACCCTCGGCATTCGTAGCGTTCGGCGACGGTTATAAGGTGTATCTTACAGGCTTCCTGGCCGATACCGGCAAATTCAAGGCATGGATGCAGAAGGAGTCCGGCCAGCCCGTGGAGGAAAGCAACGGCGTGAGCCATGCCGGCAAATACGCGATGACGGGCAATCAGTTCTGGGTGATCGGTTCGGGCGGCAGCACTATCGATCCCGACAAGATCCGCGAATACATGGCTCTGAGCGACAAGCAGTCGTTCGCATCCGGCAATTTCAGCGGCATTCTGACCAACGGCGATGCCGATGTGTCGGGATGGTGCGACCTGGCGGGCATGATGAACACGGCCAACACGCCGTTCCAGCAGCGCGCCGTGGTCAAGATGATGACAAGCACCGTGTTCGAGGATGCCGGCTTCGCATCGTTCACCATGAATTTCGAGAAAGGCCTGATGAAGCTGACAGCACATATACTCAACGACAAGGGTAACGATGCCAAATTCCTGTATGCTTCTGAGAAACTTGACACCTCGCTGTTCAACGACCTCAAGGCCAATGCCGGCGGCGTTATCGGCGTGGCCGTTCCCGCCAAGCTGATAAAGCAGCTGCAGGAGCAGACCAAAGGCCAGCTGTCGATGCTGTCGGTGATGTTCGGGGCCCTCAGCTCGATCGACGGCACCGTGGCCCTATCCGTTGGCGGCGATGACAAAGGCGCCTACCAGGGAGCCATACAGACCGGCGACGGCAGCACGTCCGACCTGATGGGGCTGCTGAACGAGCTGGACTGTCGCCCCGCCAAGCAGGGCAAGCTCGTGACATTCGAGCGCGGCGCCATGACCGGTGCCAACAGTCCTGCAGTGATGGGCAAGAAACTGAAAGGCTCCATCATGGGCGTGGTGCTTTCGTCCGACTTCATCAAGAATCCCGGCGAGAACAACGCCCTGAAGTTCGTGACCGTGAAACTGGTGCCTAAATCGGGCAGCGTGGTGCTGGAATGCGAGACGGAGACGAAAGATCAGAATGTCAATGCGGTTAAGGCGCTGATTTTAAGCATGAATTGACCCCGTGGCCGGACAGTCCGCAATACTATAATAAGGAAGAGGAGATAAGGATAATGAAAGGGATGGAGTTCAGTCCGCTTGAAAGCATCACGCTGCGCGGTATGCTGCCGCGTGTGTTCAAGGGGGAGGGCATTCCGGCGTCGGAGGTGTGGAACTCCGACCTGACGTTCCGCCGCGGCGAGAGTGTATTGGTGGAGGCTGCGTCGGGCGGCGGCAAGTCGTCGATGTGCTCCTATATATACGGAGCGCGCACCGACTACGAAGGCACGCTGCTGTTCAACGGCCGGGACGTGGCCGGACTCGATGCCGACGACTGGCAGCGCGTGCGCCGCGTCAACATAGCCTATCTGCCTCAGGAACTGTCGCTGTTTCCCGAGCTTTCGGCCTGGGACAACATACAATTGAAGAATTCATTGACCAATCATGCCGGGCCGGCGCAGATAGAGGAGTGGATGCGTCGGCTGGGCATATTGTTCCGCCGCGACTATCCCGCCGGGCGCATGTCGATAGGGCAGCAGCAGCGTCTGGCCATAATCCGCGCCCTGTGCCAGCCTTTCGACTTCATCCTGCTCGACGAGCCGGTGTCGCATCTGGACGAGGAAAACAACCGTATCGCCGCCGAAATCATAGCCGAGGAGGCCCGGAGACAGGGCGCCGGCATCATATCCACAAGCGTGGGCAACCACCTGCTGCTCGACTATAACAAACGAATGCATCTATGAAACTCGTAAGCAGACTGTTGCGGAAAAACACCTCGGTGCCGCGCATCGTGGGTTTCGTGATATCCAATTTCATCGGCCTGGCCATCGTGCTGGGGGGCCTGCAGTTCTATCAGGACGCCCGGGGCATCTGGGAGGCCGACGACTCGTTCATATCCACCGACTATCTTGTGCTGAACAAGAAGGTGACCTCGCGCCAGACCCTGGAGGGTGCGGACCAGGGATTCACGCAGGCAGAAATCGACGACCTGCGCCGTCAGCCGTGGGTCAGGGACGTTGGTCTGTTCACCTCCAACAATTTCAAGGCATACATGTCCGTGCAGGGCGCCAGCCACAGCATGAGCACCTATATGTTCTTCGAATCCATCCCCGACAAGTTCGTGGACGTGCCCGCGTCGCAGTGGTCGTGGCGCCCGGGCAGCGACGACGTGCCCGTCATCATAAGCAAGGACTATCTGACGCTGTATAACTTCGGATTCGCCGGCTCGGCCGGGCTGCCCCGCATGTCGGAGGGAATAATGAGCGGCATCCCCTTGACGCTGGTGCTGAGCGACGAGACCGGAATGCGCCGCAAGGAGTTGCACGGCCACATTGCGGGATACTCCAACCGCCTGAACACCATTCTGGTGCCCGAGGGTTTCCTGCAGGAAGCCAACCGCGTGCTGGGCGACGGCACGGAGAAGCTGCCGCAGCGCGTCATAGTGGACGTGAGCAGTCCCGGCGACGTGGCCATCGAGCCATACCTGGAGGAACACGGCTGGGAGATGGCCGGCGACAAGAGCGCCAGTCAGGCCAGCTTCCTGCTGAAAGTGGTGACGGGCATCATCCTGGTGATCGGAGGCGTCATCACGTTGCTCAGCTTTTTCATCCTGTTGCTGTCGGTGTCGCTGATCATGGAGAAGAACCGCGACAAGCTGCATGCGCTGCTGATGTTGGGCTATGACCTGCGCATGGTCGGCGCGCCGTATATGAAGCTGGTCGCCGTGTCGTCGGTGGCGGCGTATGTATTGGCACTCGGCGGTATGTTCGCCATGCGTTGGTCGTACCTCGGAGCCATCACCGGTCTCGGCGCGGAGCCGAGGGGTGTGCTCGTGCCGGTGCTGACCGGAGCTGCGCTTACGGCCCTGATCGTGGCGTTCAACATCGTGGCCGTGCGGCGGAAAGTGAAATCCGCATGGCGTCTTTGAGGGGGGGGCGGGTGTCGGGAAGAGCCGGCAAATCAGGAAAATAAAGTGGTAAAAACGGGGTGAGAAGCGGGGTGGTGAAATATTAACAATTGTTAATTAACAATGTTAACCTTTGCGCATTTTTACAATTATTAATTATTGCTGTCCGATAAAATTTTTTAGTACAAGAAAAAAATTAGGGTCGATTC
>ERZ791865.74-NODE-74-length-167092-cov-20.767980_pt1 | contig 167092 bp, 136 predicted proteins | sample MGYA00509942_ERZ791865 | MGnify/ENA primary metagenome ERZ791865 (study PRJEB30046, sample SAMN00792098) | human gut metagenome | study: EMG produced TPA metagenomics assembly of the A metagenome-wide association study of gut microbiota in type 2...
TTGGAACTGCAGATTATCCTAATATGGATATTAGTGAACCACAAGTGTATTCTAAGCACAACAGTGTTGATTTTAGTAGAGACCAAGCCCGAGGGCAATTTGTCATGCGTACACCTTCTGGCAATCCTGCTTGGGTAAAAGCCTGTAAGCATGACGATGGTATGTTTTCTGCAATCGTTATCCCTGGTTCATACAAAACTGGCGAGATTTTCGTGAAATTCAAGATAGGCGACCAAAACTTCCATGCAAAAATGAGGTCAGATACGGAGTTTCAAGAGGGCCATCGCTACACCTACAAACTCGATGTAGGAAAAGACAAAGTTGAACTGACCAAAATCAGCATAGATAATATGACTGGTTGGACAAACGAAGATGAACTCAAATAATTGGAGGAAAGAATATGAAAAAGATATTTCAATACATCATGCTGGCAGTCGTTACTATAGTAATGGCGTCATGCACAAGTGATATAGAAGAAACAACCGCAACAACAGGCAAAAGCAACGTACAGTTGGTTGTTGGTGAATTTCCGGCATTCGGAGATTCACAGACTCGTACTATTGGTACACCTGATGAAGGCAAGACTTCATGGGCTGAAGGAGATGAGTTGCTTCTGGAGATGACCAGTACGACTATAGGGACTTGTTATGCTGCTTTTACATATAATGGCAGTAACTGGGAATTGACAAGTGGCGAGCTGTCTTATAAAGAAGACGAAGTGCCAACCTTTCCTCATGTATATTATGCCCCTAATTACAAATGGGAAGCCGGCAAATTAGTTTTGAAAGAAGGCAAGGTTGCAGGAACGGATGAATATATCGAGGGAAAAGCCAATATCACCCCTAATGGTCAGGCTATAACCGTAGAATTTTCCAAGGCAACACGCAACTATTCACGCCTCCGCATCGCAACTATGCCAAATAAGCCAATAACAGTAACCATCGATAGATACACTCCTGCGGGCAGCAGCGATATGAAATGGGATCAAAATTATGCCCTTACATCTGATGAAAAGGGCAATGCCTATTTATATGGTACTTTTGAAAATAATTCTGAAGTTACAGTGAAATATAGAGAAGCAGCTTTGACAACTCATACATTCTCGCAAGCAACAGTAAATGCTAAGAGTTATGCACTGGATGCTACTGTTGTTTCGCTGACTGACGAAGGTATCACTTACGATCAAATTGTGGAAGACGTCAAGAAGGAATTGGATGCGGGCAAGACTTACATCAATCTCATTCTTGCTCCCGATGTGGATGAAGAAACATTGGAAGCAATACATATCGGACTTCTAGAAGGAGATGCAAGGTATGGGAGTATAAACCTTACTTTGATAGGATGTAAGAAGATTCCTTATGGAGGATTTATGCATTTTGACATGCTGAAATCCATAGCCCTCCCAGATGTTACAGAAATCGTGGAAAATGCTTTTTCAGGTTGTTCAGGGCTTCAAAAAGTAGTTTTAGGCAATCTTACAAAAGTATATGGCAATGTCGGAAAGAATGGTATCTTTGATGGTTGCAGAACCGAAGACATCGACTTGGTTTTGTCAAAAGACCAGAAAGCTATGAATGATGGCGAAGCCGAAGGTAGGTATTGTTGGACTGCTGATATTATTACAGATTATGATCTTAGTAATGAACATGTCAGCAAAAAATTCCTTGGGTATGAATTTAAGTCCATAACGTGTAGATATAAGGTTGAATAATAAAGTAGATTGTTTAACTCTTAAGCTGGGCAGGAGTATAAGGTGCTCAGCAACATATATTCACCCGCACTTCACGGGAAACGACAAGGGTCTATATGCCACGATGATAGGTGGGCGTATAGACCCTTCATCGTGTCTTGATACCTGTTGGGTGGATAATATGGCTGTGTGGTGGTTTCGTGCTACCTGTTTTCATGGTTTGAAGTACCTTTGCGTCAATCGTCCAAGAGAAGTGCTTGCAAAGTGGAGTCTGGATTTGTTAACTACAAGAGGTCCTTTAATGAAAGAAAGATTACTAACGCGAGTTCGGGATAAAAAACGCAAAAAAAATTGAATCGGCAGCTTGAAAAAGTTGCCGATTCTTTTGGTAATAACGCGAGTTCGGGTTATTATATTAAATGCGGACTTATATAAAAGCCTTCTTTTTTAAAAAGTGAACCGGGCCGGCATCGGATGATGTCGGCCCGGTTTTATGGGGTTGCGGGGAGGGGGTTAATCCTCGTTGTTGTTCTTGTCGCGGGGTGTGAAGGTGCGCTGGGGACGGGGTCCGCGGTCGTTGCGGGGTCCACGGTCGCCACGGTCACCTCGGTCGCCGCGGGGTGCGCGGTCGCCGTTGCGCTGCGGGCGCGGGCCGCGGTCGCCGCCTTCGCGTCGGGGACGTGCCTCGCGCTCAACATAACCTTCGGGCTTCGGAGTCAGTACGCGGGTCGACAGACGGTATTTGCCGGTCTTCTTGTCGATCTCTATCAGCTTCACCTGAATCTTGTCGCCTTCCTTCAGGCCGCTGTTCTCCATCGAGTCGAGGCGATCCCACGAAATCTCGGAGATATGCAGCAGTCCGTCGCGGCCGGGCATGAACTCGACGAACGCTCCGAAGTCGAGGATGGAACGTACGGTTCCGTCGTAAATCTCGCCCTCCTCGGGCTGTGCCACGATAGCCTTGATCTTGGCAAGGGCGGCGTCGATGCTGGCCTTGTCCTTGGAGGCGATCTCCACATGGCCCAGGCCGGTGTTCTCGTCCTCGTCGATGCTGATGGTGGTGCCGGTCTCCTCCTGGATGCCCTGTATCACCTTACCCTGCGGGCCGATAACGGCACCGATCATCTCCTTGGGTATATCCAGAGTGACCAGACGCGGTACGTGAGGCTTGTAGTCCTCGCGGGCCTCGGGGATGGTGTCGTGGATTATGTTGAGGATGTGCATACGGCCGTCGCGGGCCTGGTTCAGTGCCTTCTCCAGCACCTCGTAGCTCAGTCCGTCGCACTTGATATCCATCTGGGTGGCGGTGATACCCTTCTCGGTGCCGGTCACCTTGAAGTCCATGTCGCCGAGGTGGTCCTCGTCACCGAGGATGTCGCTCAGGATGGCATACTTCACGTTGCCGGGATCGGAAATCAGACCCATCGCCACACCGGCTACGGGTCGCTTCATCTTGACGCCGGCGTCAAGCAGCGACAGCGTGCCGCCGCACACGGTGGCCATTGACGAGCTGCCGTTAGACTCCAGAATATCGCTGACGATGCGGCAGGTGTAGGGGAAGTTGTCGGGGAACATGCGCTTCAGGGCGCGGTGTGCCAGGTTGCCGTGACCTATCTCACGACGTCCCACGCCACGCTGTGCCTTGGCCTCGCCTGTGGAGAAGGGAGGGAAGTTATAGTGCAGCAGGAAGCGCTCCTTGCTCTGGTCCAGCACATTGTCCACAATCTTCTCGTCGAGCGTGGTGCCGAGGGTGGTTGTCACCAGGGCCTGGGTCTCGCCACGGGTGAAGATGGCGGCTCCGTGAGGGCCGGGCAGATAGTCCACCTCGCACCAGATGGGACGGATCTCGTCGGTCTTGCGGCCGTCGAGACGGATGCCCTCGTCCAGAACGCAGCGGCGCATTGCCTCTTTCTCCACGTCGTGGTAGTAACGCTTCACCATGGCGATGCGCTGATCCTCGGTGTAGAGGGCCAGCTGCTCCTCGGTCATCTCGGGGAGGTTGGCGATGTACTCGTCGCGGATGGCGTCGAACGAGTCCATGCGCCAGTGCTTGTCGGCGCTGCCGGTCTTGGCGATGGCGTATGCCTTGTCGTAGCACTTCTCGCGAACGTCGGCGCGCAGTGCCTCGTCGTTTATTTCGTGGTTGTATTCGCGCTTGGTCTCCTTGCCGGCTTCTTTCTCCAGCTCCATCACCACCTTGCACTGCTTCTTGATCTCCTCGTGAGCCACCTTCAGGGCTTCGAGCAGCTCGGCCTCGCTGGCCTCGTCAAGCTCTCCCTCCACCATCATGATGTTGTCGTAGGTGGCGCCCACCATCAGTTCGATGTCGGACTTTGCTATCTGGTCGAATGTGGGGTTGATCACCCATTCGCCGTCAACGCGGGCCACACGCACCTCGGAGATAGGGCCGTTGAAAGGGATGTCGCTTACAGCCAGGGCTGCCGATGCGGCCAGACCTGCCAGTGCGTCGGGGGCGTCGTTCTCGTCGGCCGAGAACAGCGTCACGTTCACAAACGTCTCTGCATGATAGTTGTCGGGGAAAAGAGGACGCAGCACGCGGTCTACAAGACGGGAAGTCAGAATCTCGTAGTCGTTGCTACGGCCTTCCCTCTTAAGGAATCCACCGGGATAACGTCCGATGGATGCGTATTTTTCTTTGTACTCTACAGTCAGGGGCATGAAGTCCACGCCCTCGCCGGCCTCGCGGGCCGAACATACGGTTGCAAGCAACATCGTGTTGCCCATGCGCAACTCTACAGCACCGTCGGCCTGCTTGGCCAGCTTCCCGGTCTCCAGCGTGATCTCACGTCCGTCGGGCAGCTTGATGCTCTTCTTGATTGGATTCATAAATCTTTATTGTTTCGCTATTCGTTAATCTCGTCGGAACACTACGCGGCAAGTCCGCGTTAGTTCGTTGAATCTTACACATTTCGTGCCAACCTGCTACATTTTGTGCAAAACTCCGCAAAGTTAACAAAAATTCCTTATTTTCGCAAACTTTGGTTTTTTATCGGATTTATGCTAACTTTGTGGTGACTAACCAAAATTGGCATTTATTCCCGAATAACAATGAAAACAAGATACATCATGGCGGCCGCCGGCATTGCGTTGCTGATGACGGCGTGCGACAACAATCCTAAGTTCAAGGTAGAAGGCGAGGTTTACGGAGGCGAGGGCAAGACCCTGATCCTGGCCAAGCCGGACTTCGCGGGCCGATGGACCGTGCTCGATTCAGTCAAGGTGGGCAAGAACGGCGACTTCTCGCTGAAATACGAGGCTCCGGCCAGCCCGGAGATCTACCGTCTGACCCTGGGCGAAAACTCCATTTACTTTCCCGTCGACTCGGTGGAGACCGTGCGCATCGAGACCAGCGCCGACAAATACGGCAGCGACTTCAAGCTGTCGGGCACTCCGCAGGCCGAACGCCTCGACGCATTCGAGAAGGAGGTGATGAAGTATGCGGCTTCCTCCCAAAAGGACGCCGAGGGCTTCAAGCGCCAGGTATATTCCAAATACATCATGGACAGCCAGGGTTCCATCCTGAGCTATTACGTGCTGACCAAGACAGTGGGCGACAAACCGCTGTTCGATGCCACCGACCATGACGATGCCAAGTATTATGCCGCCGTGGCCACACAGTTCGAGCAGTACCGCCCGAACGACCCCCACGGCAAGATGGTGCGCGACGCCGCACTGAACGCCCTGAAGCAGCGCAACACCGCCCAGGGCAAGCGCAAGGTGATAAGCGCGCCGGAACTCAAGGTGCTTGACATCGAGCTGCCCAACGAGAAGGAGCAGAACGTGAAGCTGTCGGACCTGGTGGGCAAAGGGAAGCCCGTGGTGGTGGTATTCGCCATGATGAACATGGAGGAATCGCCGGCGTTCAACCGCGAGCTGGCACAGATATATCAGCGCAAGGGGGGCGCGGTGCAGTTCTATCACATCAGCTTCGACGCCGACCAGTACGCCTGGCGCGAGGCCGCGCGCAACCTGCCCTGGATCACTGTGGTGGATCCCACCGGCGCCCACTCCAACGCCCTGCGCGACTACAACGTGGGCCAGCTCCCGGCATTCTTCATCTATGACGCCGGAGGCGACCTGCGCGACCGCGCCCAGACCCTCGACGAGCTGAACAAGAAATTAGCATCCTATTGATCATGGACTGGAAAGACGCCTTGGGGTCACTGCTTCAGGAGGGCAACCTGCCCGAAGGAGAACCGGACGCTCCCGAAACCGAAGCTGCGCCTGCCGACTCAAAGACGGTGCAGAAATCTCCCGTGCATGTCCTGATAGAAAAAAAGGGACGTGCCGGAAAGACCGCCACCATCGTGGAGGGATTCGACTGCCCGGACGAGACGCTGCAGGAAGTGGCGCGTCAACTGAAACGCCGGCTCGGCGTGGGCGGCTCCGCCCGTGGCGGCGAGATTCTGATTCAGGGCAATCTGCTTGCCAAGGTCAAGGAGGCCCTCACGGACATGGGATATAAAGTCAAAGGGTAGATATTAGATACTACATATCAGTCGGTTAATAGCTTCTAAAATCTTATAATTAAGGAGCGGAATATGTTGACTCTACAGAAAGCATCGGCCGGGTCGGGCAAGACGTACGCCTTGACCCGGCATTTCATTCACTTCCTGATCGCTGTCAAGCCGGAAGGGGCGTCCGCATACCGTCTGCGCACCGACGACGAGATTCTGGACGGCATTCGCCGCATACTGGCCATCACCTTCACCAACAAGGCCACCAACGAGATGCAGATGCGCATCATCGACAAGCTGGACGACCTGGCCAACTATAACGGAGGCCCGGACCGCCCGGATTATCTCGACGACTTCATGAAGGAATTCAAGGTGCCGGCCGGGAAGATAAGCGAAATCGCCGGCAACGCCCTGAAGATGCTGCTCAACAATTATTCCGACTTCAACGTCTCCACCATCGACTCGTTCTTCCAGCTGGTGCTCCGCACGCTGGCTTACGAGTGCGGCGTGATGGACGCCTACCAGGTGGAACTTGAAAGCAACTACGTGTCGCGCATGGGTCTTAACGGTGCGCTGGATGCCGTAGACAATCCCCGCGACCCGGATTCCCGCGAAATCAGGACATGGCTGCAACGAATCATGGACAACGAGGAGGGCACGGCATGGAACATATTCCAGAAACGGGAGTCCGGCCATCCCAACAGCTCGACGCCCTATCAGTCCCTGCTCGCCGACTTCCAGCGCATCGACAACGAGGAGTTCCGCAAGATACGCGGCACACTTGAGGAATACCTGAACGACAACACCGACATCCTGAACCTCTACAATGAGCTGGAGGACAAACATAATAAGGAGAAAAGACTGCATTACCGCGCCATGACCGCCGAGGCGCAGGCTGTCATAGACACGGCCACCGACCCGGACCAGCTGACGGCCACGCGCACGGATGCCGGCAAGCCCTTCGGCGCGGCCCGGAAGATACTGCAGCTCAAGCCACTCAGGTTCAAAAGCGTGACATTCCTCGACCCTGACAAATTCTGGGGCAAGAAGTCGATAGAGGCCAATGTGTCCAAGGACAGCAATTGGGCCGCGCGCAAGGAACATTACCTGAAGATGCAGGAAGCATACGGACTGTGGCAGGCTTCGTTCGAGACATTGTGGGAGTCCCTGCGTGTCAGCTTCCCCTTCCTGGGGCTGCTCAAGGCCGTGTCGAAGCGGCGCCTGGACTACCTGCGCGAGAACGGGGCCATGGAACTCGGCGAGACTTCCATGATCCTGCACAAGTTCATCAAGGACACCGACACTCCCTTTGTGTACGAACGTCTCGGCACCATGCTGAACCATCTGCTGATAGACGAGTTCCAGGACACGTCCGAGATGCAGTGGGTCAATCTCAGCCCTTTGGTCAGGGAGAGCCTGTCGCGCGGCAACGACAACCTGATAATCGGCGACGCGAAGCAGAGCATATACCGTTTCCGCAACGCCGAGCCGGAACTAATCAACACCCGCGTGGAGCGGGAGCTGAACGGCGAGTTCGGCGACGGGGCCGTGGAGATAGCCGGCCACAGACCGTCGGAAAACGCCAACTGGCGCTCCGACCCGCGGATTGTGGAATGGAACAATTCGCTGTTCAGTTTCATCATACGCCATCTCGGCGAGATTGTCTCGCCCGATGACCCGGAACGCCGCGCGGCAGTGGCCCGTAAGTTCGGCGACCTGTACAGCAATGTCTGCCAGACACCGCAGCGCAAGGGCCAGGGATATGTCGAAGTCCGCGTAATGGGCCGCGGCGAAAATCCCGAGGACGAGGCATTGACCAAGATTCTCGACACGCTGAAACGCGGTTACAGCCAGAAGGACATCTGCATATTGACACGCACCAACACCGACGGCACGGCCATGGTGGAACGACTGCAGCAATACAACAGGGAACGCGACCCGGAGGATCCCGACCAGCCGGAACTGGAGTTCATCAGCGAGCAGTCGCTGTTGGTGGCCAGTTCCGTGGCCGTCCGCGACGTGGTGACCATACTCGAAGCCATCAACCGCAGCACGATGCCCAGACGCAATGACGGCAAGGAAGCGGAACACAAGGGTCCCGGCGACATCCGCGACCTGGAATGCCACATACTGCTGTACCGTCAGATGCACCCCGACAAATCGATCGACGAGTGTCTGAAATGCATTCAGGACGAGGTGCTCGACGTCTCGCCCATCATCGATATGCTGCGCGAAATGCAGACCACCGCCCTGCCGGCGCTTGTGGAGGCCATAATCGCCAATTTCATGGCCGGCGAATTCCGGCAGCTCGCCATAGACCAGGCCGCGTTCCTGGCGGCGTTCCAGGATGCCGTCATCGAATACTGCGACGGTCATCCGGCCGACCTCCCCTCTTTCCTGGCCTGGTGGGAACGCAAGAAACGCACCCTGGCCATATCCTCGCCCGAGGACCTGGACGCCATCGCCATAATGACCACACACAAATCCAAAGGTCTGGAGTTCCCCGTGGTGATCATCACCCATCCGCTGTCGGACAAGACCAGGCTTGGCGACTTCGTCAGCGGCAAGGAATGGCGCTGGGTACCGAAGTCGCAGCTGAAACTCGCCGACAAAGACATTGATGACCGCTTCCCTCCATACGTACCCGTGCAGGTCACGGAAAAGCTGAAGGAGACTTCGCTGCGCGACCTGCTGTACGAAAACTACGACCTGGAGACCATGGACACGCTCAACCTGCTGTATGTGGCGTTGACGCGCGCCAAGAACGAACTGTACGTATACGACCGTATGCCGGAGAAGGATTACGCCGACAAACCGGTGCGCAGCCTGGCCGGTTTCGTGCTTGACTTTCTTGAATGTGACACATGCGACGGCGGCCGGTGGCGCCGCGACGAATGGACCCCCGCGGAGCTCTTGTCCCGGCCGGACTCCTACGACAGCGAGGACGGCGTGACCGTCACTTATGGCGAACAGCCCTCGGCTGAAACCGTCCTGGCCCGAAAACGGCACGAGGAGGAAAAGAGGCTGGCCGAAAATTCCGGACACCCCGAACCGGAGGCGCGCAACGTCCGGGGATATATGTCGGCCATGCCTCCCGAAAGCATCAAGTGCCGCGTGGACAACCTGACCCAGTATGTGGACAGCGAGGATTACGACGACGATGACAGCCGCGACCCGCGCTCCATGGGCAACGTATGCCACGGCATAATGGAGCGCGTCGTGACTTTGGCCGACCTGCCGCGCGAGATACGCCGCGCCGTCATCCTGGGCCTGGTGCCTCAAGGTGCCTCGTATGTGGACAAACTCTCCGAACGCCTGCACGACGCCCCGGCCGAGGTGCGCAGATGGTTCGGAGGCGGCTGCCGCGTCGTGACCGAACGCCCGCTGCTCAATCACCGCAACGACATGCGCCGTCCCGACCGCATCATGATATGGCCCGACGGCTCGGCCGACATCGTGGACTATAAATTCGGCAAACGGATGGACCGTCGCCACGACGCCCAGGTGAAGCGATACGTAGACTATCTGAAGGACACCACCCACTACACCGCCGTCCGCGGCTGGCTCTACTACGTATTCGAGGACGACCCCGCCTCGCAAGTAATCCGCGTCGCCGATTGACACCCTGTCATACCGTTAAAGCATATTGGCAATTGACTTAAATTTCTCAATTTTAAATGATGGAGTTTAAAGAAAGGCAACGCACAGAACTTTAACTATTTGCGCCGCTTCTGAACAGACCAGGTCATTAACACAGAGCCGTTTTTGACGGCGACAGAACCTGCACAGAAATATTCTGTGTTTACTCTGTTTCCTGCGTCAGCAGGTCTGTGGCAACGACAATAGTACTACACAAGGCTTTGCAAACCTCCTTCCATGCGATACAGCCCAGCAAAATCTAATGTAGAAATTCTGTGAAATTCTGTAAGTTCTGTGTAGGCTAAAAGCCTCGCTTTTGCCATATAGGTCTGTGACTTGACAATCTAAAAATTCAATTTATGGAGGCCCCAATAGAATGAATGCCGCACAACTACCGTCCAACTACCGACCAACCACCGTCCAACTACCGTCCAACTACCGTCCAAGTTCAAAAACTCATTCTCTCTATGAACGATGGATATATGTCAAAGGCATAGCATTCTCTTACGGCCATAGCGTGGAAGAAAGAAAACGATTGAGATTCTATCTGATATAACATGACTTTTTATACACACGTAATCGGCGAGTGCGAATAATTTGTATATCTCGCTTGAAAGTTATAATTTTGTAGTCTTAACCAACAAACTTTAGATTTGGACCCAGATCCTTTGCCGGCCGATATGGCCGGAGTGTTATGCGGCATCATCGGCAGACTGCCGGGAATGCTGTGCGATTCAGCTATTACATTTCATGCTCCCGAACACAGTACTTGGGTAGCCTGGAGTTTCCTCATATTAATAGTGGTGATATGCCTCTTGCTTTCGGCATTCGTGTCAGGAAGCGAGATTGCTTTTTTCGGCCTTAATCCGCAGGAGGTGGACGAGGTGGAGGAGTCGGACGACCCCGCGTTGGTCCGTGCATCAAAACTCATCAACAATTCCGAACAGCTGCTGGCCACAATTCTGATATCCAACAACCTGGTGAACATCACCATGGTCGTCATCCTGTCGTTCGCCATCTCGCAGGTGGTCACGTTCAACAGCGTGGTGGCCGAATTCCTGATACAGACGGTGTTCATGACCTTCCTGCTGCTGCTGTTCGGCGAGATATTCCCGAAGCTCGTGGCACGCGGACGCACTATGTGGTGGGTCAGGATGACGTCGGGCGGCGTCATGATTCTGTATAAGCTGTTCGCTCCGCTCTCCAAGCTGATGGTACGTTCCACCGTTATAGTCAACAAGGTAGTGACCAAAAAGCAACAGAACGTCACCACCGACGAGCTTGAAAAGGCGCTGGAGATATCGGACGTCAAGGAGGGGGACGAGAAGGAGATGCTGGAAGGCATCCTGTCGTTCGGCGAGAAGGACGCGCGCGAAATCATGATAAGCCGCGTGGACGTCACGGCCATCGAAGTGCACGACGACTGGGACGAGGTGATCAGGGTGATACTCGATTCGGGCTATTCGCGCATCCCGGTGTACGACACCACGCAGGACACAATAATAGGTATCCTGTACAGCAAGGACCTGCTCCCCTACCTGGACGCAACGGACCGACCGCGCTGGCAGTCGCTGGTGCGCGACGCGTATTTCGTGCCCGAGTCGCGAATGATAGACGACCTGCTTGAGGATTTCCGCAAGCGCAAGATACACATAGCCATCGTCATCGACGAATATGGCTGCACGCAGGGCATCGTCACCTTGGAGGATGTGATCGAGCAGATTGTGGGCGACATCGACGACGAATACGACGACAAGCAGGAGAAGATGTACCGCCAGATAGGACCTGACGCCTATATATTCGACGCAAAGATTCCATTGAAGGATTTCTGCGAGGCGCTGGACATCAGGGAGGAGTCGCTCGGCGACATCGGCGATGCCGAGACACTGGCGGGACTCCTGCTGGAAATAAAGGGCGACTTCCCCGCCACCAACGAGATAATACGCCGCGACAACCTGCGTTTCAACGTCCTGAAGATGGAGCGTCACCGCATCGTGGAGGTAAAGGTGGTGAAGGAACGCCGCGAAAAGGCCGCTGACGAGGCCCGGATGAAAGAAGATAAAGATTCTGATAAAGACTAATGGAAGACTTCGTGTATTGGCGGCACCCGACATTGCCGTGCATCAAGGTGGAGGAAATCACCGAAGGTGATGATTACAAAGGGCCGGCATGGATGGACATGGCGCGCCAGATATATGGCGAGAACGGCAAGGAAAACTATCGCGAGATACGCCACTTTGACAACGGGGCGCCGTACGTAGCCGGCAGCATGGCGCGCATATCGCTGACTCATTGCCCCGGACTGCTGGCCATAGCCACATTGCCCGACACTCCCGAAGTGACACTGGCTGAATATTCCGACCGCGCGGCTCTCGGCATCGACGCCGAACGCCATGACCGCGAACAGGTGCTGAAGGTGCGCGAACGGTTCCTGTCGCCGGCTGAACTTGAGACCATACCCGCCGATTCGGTGCCGGACAACATTCTGGCCTGGACCGTCAAGGAAGCCGCCTACAAGGCTGCCCTCACCGCCGGCGTCGACCTGCGCGACAACATCGCCATCGTGAAGATGCCCGCTGTCGGACCCGCCACACCGGTGTACGATAAGGCTGATTTCCCGGGCTTTGACAAGAACGGTTACGGCCGTGTCACGGTTACTGATGCCTACGGCAATGAACGTGAGTTCATAGTCTATTCCTATCGCAGCGACGACTTTATAATCTCGCTGGCCTACTCTCCACGCTCGGCCCGTTTCAACAAGACTGCCCGTTAAGGCACCCCATCCGGCTTACATATTAAAAGCCGATGCATTAGCTGAAGTATCGGCCTCAGGTGCACAGCTATATTACAGGATGCTGCGCAGTTGAAGCAACACTACGGCGAATCCAATGCAATAGATGGCGATCAATCCACGGTTACGGTCGGCCCAGTCTGCCAGTGTCTCTTTGTTTATAGGTTTCATAGTGGTTGAGTTTTGTGTTTTGTGTTTTGAGTTTACGTATCGTTTTCGGGTTACGAGGCAAAATTAGACCAACACGCTGCCCAAAGCAGGCATTCAATTGTTAATATATCTTAAAATAAGAAATTTATCAAGTTTTTGGGTGTTTTTTTTGGAAATCTTAGTTGTTTTGATTAAATTCGCGATATTAAACAAGAGCTAACTTAACGACCTTGCGACAGATATATCTGAATCGCCGCGAGGCAACATTGTGAGAATGAGACGGAGAGCCGTCTTGATGATATTAAGAAGACTACCAGTAATACCAAGCACTATGGACATTGGACAAGAAATCAGAAAGCGTCGGCAGGAATTGCGGCTAACGCAGCAGTCGCTTGCCGATATCTCCGGGGTCAGTGTTAGGATGATCAAGTCGATTGAAGGCAATTATGCCAACCCGTCGATTCACACAGTTGAGAAACTGTTGAAATCATTGAACCTCAGCTTGGAGATTATGGAAACAAGGCAGGTACTGGATGCCTGATTGTGAAAGCGAGGGTCTGTCGGCGACAGGCCCCGTTTTTTTGCATCTTTATGACTTCGGAGCGCAACGCGCAACACGCAACACCTTTGTGTATTCGAATATTTTTCGTAACTTTGCTTTTTGAACAGGTCGCGGCATTACCATAGCCGCGACAGCGCCCGATGCCGGACGCATTTTTAACAGACAAGCTAACAAATTAACATAGCATAATGGCAAAGCAAGAGGACGTATTCAAGTCCATAATAGCACACGCTAAGGAATATGGTTTCGTATTCCAGTCATCGGAGATATACGACGGTCTGTCGGCTGTGTACGACTACGGCCAGAACGGTGTGGAACTCAAGAACAACATCAAGCGTTACTGGTGGGAGGCAATGACCATGCTACACGACAACATCGTGGGCATCGACTCGGCCATCTTCATGCACCCCACCATCTGGAAGGCATCGGGCCACGTGGACGCGTTCAACGATCCTCTTATAGACAACCGCGACAGCAAGAAGCGCTACCGCGCCGACGTGCTGATAGAGGACGAGATTGCCAAATTCGACGAGAAGATTAACAAAGAGGTGGCCAAGGCCGCCAAGCGTTTCGGCGAATCGTTCGACGAGGCCATGTTCCGCCAGACCAACCCGCGTGTGCTGGAGCATCAGGCCAAGCGCGACGAGCTGCACCAGCGTTACTCGGACGCCATGAACGCCAACGACCTCAACGAGCTGAAGCAGATAATCCTGGACTACGAGATAGCAGACCCCATCAGCGGCACGCGCAACTGGACCGACGTGCGTCAGTTCAACCTGATGTTCAAGACCGAGATGGGCTCCACGGCCGACGGCGCGATGGACGTGTACCTGCGTCCCGAGACCGCTCAGGGCATTTTCGTGAATTACCTGAACGTGCAGAAGACGGGCCGTATGCGCATCCCGTTCGGTATCGCGCAGATAGGCAAGGCGTTCCGCAACGAGATCGTGGCGCGTCAGTTCATATTCCGCATGCGCGAGTTCGAGCAGATGGAGATGCAGTTCTTCGTACGCCCCGGCTCGGAGATGCAGTGGTTCGACTATTGGCGCAAGGTACGTCTGCAGTGGCACAAGAACCTGGGCCTGGGCGACGAGAAATACCGCTACCACGACCACGAGAAGCTGGCTCACTATGCCAACGCCGCCACCGACATCGAGTTCATGATGCCTTTCGGATTCAAGGAGGTGGAGGGCATACACTCGCGCACCGACTTCGACCTGTCGCAGCATGAGAAATTCAGCGGCAAGAAGATACAGTACTTCGATCCGGAACTGAACGAGAGCTATGTTCCCTACGTCATCGAGACATCGATCGGCGTGGACCGTATGTTCCTGAGCGTGATGTGCTCCTGCTACGAGAACCAGTCCCTGGAGGGTGGCGACTCGCGCGTGGTGATGCATTTCCCGGCTCCCATCGCGCCGGTGAAGTGCGCCGTGATGCCGCTGGTAAAGAAGGACGGACTGCCCGAGAAGGCACGCGAGATACAGCACAAGCTCCGCTTCGACTTCACCTGCCAGTACGACGAGAAGGATTCCATCGGCAAGCGCTACCGCCGTCAGGACGCCATAGGCACACCCTTCTGCGTCACCGTCGACCATCAGACCCTGGAGGACAACACCGTCACCCTGCGTTACCGCGACTCGATGGAGCAGAAACGTGTCAACGTAGACGACCTGGAGAAGATACTGGCCGACGAGGTGAGCCTCAACAGCCTGCTGCGCCGTCTGGCCGACAAATAATGCCGCCGATACGACATTTTACCTAAATTGACTGATATGAAGAAAATCATAATGATCTGCGTGGCTCTGTTCGCCCTGTGCGGACTGTCGAGCTGCAACTACAACTCGCTGGTGGAGAAACAGCAGGGTGTGGACCAGGCCTGGGCCGAGGTCGAGAACCAGTACCAGCGCCGTTCGGACCTTATCCCCAACCTGGTCAACACCGTGAAGGGATATTCCACCCATGAGGAAGCCACACTGACCAAGGTGACCGAGGCGCGCGCCAAAGCCACTTCCATCACCATCGACCCCGAGAACCTGAACGAGGAGACACTGGCCAAGTACCAGGCGGCTCAGAACGAGCTGTCGGGCGCGCTGAAGTCGCTGCTGGCCGTAACCGAGGCATACCCCGACCTGAAGGCCAACCAGAACTTCCTGAACCTGCAGGCACAGCTCGAAGGCACCGAGAACCGCGTGACCGTGGCGCGCAAGCGTTACACCGAGTCGGTGCAGGAGTACAACACCAGCATCAAGAAATTCCCCACCGTGATCTATGCCGGATGGTTCGGTTTCAAGGAGAAGCCCCAGTTCAAGGCCGAGGCCGGCGCGGAGAAGGCTCCCGAAGTAAAGTTCTAAGATGAAGAAGTTATTTTTCGCAATACTTGGCCTCGTGGCCGCCGGCTGCATTCTCTCATCCTGCCTGGGCAGCGATGTGGAGGACTATCAGGACTGGCGCGAACAGAACGACCTATGGCTCGACACTGTCGATATGTCGGGATACGACAAGGTAACGGCCACATGGGCGCCATATCATGAGGTGTACATGAAGTGGTACAACGACCGTAGTCTCACCGCCGACAGCCTCAGTCCCCTTTCCACCTCTACCATCAGCGTGAAGTATGAGCTGGAGGACATCGAGGGCACACTGATCAGCACGTCGTACAAGACGAACGGCGACTCGCTGTACACCGCCGTGGTGAACAATAACATAATCGGTTTCCAGATGGCCGTGATGAACATGAATGTCGGCGACTCGGTATCCGTAATCATGCCGTATACCGCCGGTTACGGAAGGAATGCGCAGGGCAGCATACGCCCGTACACCAACCTGGTGTACCGCATCAAGCTCGTAAGCATCCCGGCTCTGGAGAAACCCAACAATTAAACTGAATCCCTTAGGACATCCGAATTCGAGGGTGTGTCAAAATTGGTTCATGCCAATTATGATACACCCTCTATAAATAAGATTCAGGTTCAGAAAACAACGATATAACTATGAGAGCAAAGAGTGTTCTGGCCGTGGCATTGGCGGGGTTTATGACCGCAGGCGCATCGGCATACGTGATTGGCGGATTCAAGGGTTCGGCGCCTGTGACGCTTCACCAGCCGCAGAAGCCCGACTCGGTGCAGAAGGAGAATCCTTTCAGCGCCGACAAACTGCTGAAGTCGCGCCATTTCGCCACCCAATGGCCGGAGACGGCCGGATGGACCACGATGGTCCCCGACACGGCCGGCAACTTAGTACTTGTCGACAGCAAGAACGCTCCGCAGCTCCGCACCTTCGCGTCACATCTGCGCGCCGAACGGTTTGCCAAGGGGAAGCTGAAGCTCGTTTCCTCGCCCCGCGCCGATGTGATACTGAACGGCGACGTCAAGATTTCCAAGACCACGGCCGACAGTGTGCCGGGCGAGCAGTCGGCTGACATTGAACTGCTGCCGCAGCAGGACTATTCACTGATTGTCAACGTGCTGACCATGCCCGACGACCCGGGCAAGCCGGAGTTCCGGCTTGAATTCGTGCCTGACAAGGATTTCGAGTCCGTCAGGGTATCTTCGGGCGCCGACATCGACCGCCGCGTCTCTCCCCTCTCCACCATGCAGGGCGAGCGCGTGTCGTCGATGGCCCTCAGCCCCGACGGCAAGTATCTGCTGACCCGTTACCACGAGGTAATCTCGGCCGAAGAATCGCGCAAGCGGGTCGTAATGACCGAGACCGCCACAGGCCGCACCGTGTCGGAGAACATCGACTTCTCGGCCGACTGGATGCCTAAGTCCAACAGCCTGTTTTTCACCAAAGAGGGTGTAAAGGACTATGACCTGTACGTGATGGAGGTACCCTCCATGCGCACCACCCGCATCGCCACGGCAATTCCCGATCAGGGCGTGACGTTCAGCCCGGACGAGAAATATCTGTTCTATTACGACAAGGTAGACGGGGCCAAGAACGAGGGCGTGATGCGCCGCTATACAAGTCCCGACGACCGTATTCCGGGCGACCGCGACCGGTTCTACATCTGCCGCTACGACATAGAGAACGGCGTGGCCGTGCCACTGACCTACGGCGGTAGCACCACTTCCATCTGCGACATCAGCCGCGACGGCTCGAAACTGCTGTATATGTCCCAGCGCCAGACTCCCGACAAGTACCCGTTCTACCGAGTGTCGCTCGTACAGATGGACATGAACACATTCGCCACCGACACCATCATCAACGATGCCGACGGATTCGTATCCAACGCCATTTATTCGCCCGACGCAACGCGTCTGTTCGTAGTGGGCGGTCCGGACGCGTTCGACCGCATCGGCGCAAACCATGACCCTGAACCCATCGCCAACAACTTCGACAACCAGGGATTCATAATGACCCTGAGCGACAGGTCGGTTAAGCCCGTGACAAAGGATTTCGACCCGTCGCTGGAAGGAACGCCTGTATGGAACGCCGCGGACAACAAGATATACTTCATCGGCGAGCGCGGCTTCTTCCGCGACCTGTATCAGCTTAACCCCAATGACGGCAAGATCGTGATGCTTGGCAAGGAGAACCTGCAGACCGTACGCGGCTTCAGCATCGGCGACCGCGAGGACCGATACGCGGCATACTGGGGCGGCAGCTTCACCGACGACGGAGTGGCGTGCCTGCTCAACCTGAAGAACGGCAAGTCCACCCTGGTGGACGACCCGTTGAAGGAATGGCTCGGCGACACGCAGTTCGGCAAGATGGAGCCGTGGAAGTTCACGGCATCTGACGGCACCGTGGTGGACGGCTATATGTGTCTGCCACCTGATTTCGACGCAAATAAGAAATACCCGCTGATAGTATATTACTACGGCGGCACATCGCCCAGCAACGCATCGTTCTATCACCTCTACTCGCCGCAGGTGTTCGCCAGCCGCGACTACGTGGTGTATGTGCTGAATCCCAGCGGCACCACCGGCTACGGCCAGGAGTATTCCGCGCGCCACGTCAACGCATGGGGCAAGCGCACGGCCGACGAGATAATCCAGGGCGTGAAGGAATTCTGCAAGGCGCATCCGTTCGTGAACAAAGACCGCATCGGATGTCTCGGCGCAAGCTACGGAGGCTTCATGACTCAGTATCTGCTCACCAAGACCGACATATTCCACGCGGCCATCAGCCACGCCGGTATCTCGAACGTCACGAGCTACTGGGGCGAGGGCTTCTGGGGCTACAGCTACAACTCGGTGGCAGCGGCCAAGAGCTACCCCTGGACTGATCCGGAACTGTTCACAAAGCAGGGCTCGCTGTTCAACGCCGACAAGATACACACTCCGCTCCTGCTCCTGCACGGCACTGTCGACACCAACGTGCCTATCGGCGAGAGCATCCAGCTGTTCAACGCCCTTAAGATCCTGGGCCGCGACGTGGAGTTCATCACCGTGAAGGACGAGAACCATGTGATTTCAAATTTCAACAACAAACTGTCGTGGCACAACACCATCATGGCCTGGTTCGCCAAGTGGCTCCAGGACGATCCGTCGTGGTGGGACGCGCTGTATAAATAACTGAGACAATGAAGATAAGACACATAATAGCATCGTTGGGCGTGGCGTCGTTGCTGATCATGCCCGCCGCGTGCGGAGGCAATAAGGCGAACAAGGGGGGCGAGGATGCGGCCGACATCGAGGCGGCAGCAATGGAGGGACGCGAGGCGGCCCGTATATTCCTGAACCGTCAGTGGCGCGACACCATCGAGCTGCAGCGTCAGCTGCTTGAGGCGCGCGCCAAGCAGAGCAAGTTTTCGGGTGCCGGCAAGCAACAGAGCGCGGCGGCGTTTGATTCGGCTTTCGTATCTACCCTCAGGACCGTCAACCCCTCCGTGGCCCGCGAGCTTGAGGAGGCCGCAGAGACTATGAAACAGGAGGCCGGGAGCAAATGACAATGACCGACTCCGATCTGAAGGAACTGCTCGACCGCGAGGCGGCCCGTATCAACGCTCCCGAATTCATACCGCAGGATCCGGTGCAGTTTCCGCGCCGGTTCTCCAAGGCACAGGACATAGAGATAGCCGGTCTGCTCGCGGCCAACATCGCGTGGGGCAACCGCAAGATGATATGTCGCGACGCCGACAGAATCCTCGCCCTGATGGACAATGATCCTTATAACTATGTCATGGATCAGGGTTATCTGGATCTTGACCCGGACATGAACCTGCACCGCACGTTCTTCGCACGCCACCTGCAGCAGTACCTTGCGGGCCTGCGGTCAATCTACAAGGATTATCCGTCGCTCGACGCATTCGCACAGGCGCCGGAGATCCGGGATTCCGAAGCACCGGCATGGGCGTTGGCCGAACGTATGCAGCAGCGCATCACCGAAGCCAATGGCGGCGTGCCGGTGCAGCGTTGCCTGCCTCACGACCTGCAGCACACGGCCCTGAAGCGACTGAACATGGCGCTGCGGTGGTTCGTGCGCGACGACGGAATCGTGGACATGGGTGTATGGAAATCCATACCTAAAAGCAAACTGTTCATACCCCTGGACGTGCATGTGGGCAACGTGGCCCGCGACTTGGGATTGCTCGTCCGCAAGGCCAACGACCGCAAGTCGGTGGAAGCCCTGACCGCAAAATTAAGGGAATGGCGCCCCGACGATCCCGCACTCTACGACTTCGCGCTTTTCGGCATCGGAGTCACATCTAAACAGAAAAACTGAAATGAAGCATTTACTTATCACCGTACTCACTGTCCTCTCCTTCTTCGGTTGCTCCCTGGCCCTGGACAACCCCAAGCGCGAGTTTCGCGGCGCGTGGCTGCATGTCATAGGCCAGACGCAGTGGCAGAACAAGACCACCGCGCAGGCCAAGGAATATATCGTGGATCAGATCGACAAGCTGCAGCGCGCCGGCTGCAATGCCGTGATTTTCCAGGTGCGGCCCACTGCCGATGCGGTGTATAAGTCTGACCTGGAGCCCTGGAGCGCGTGGCTGACAGGCAAGCGTGGCAAAGCGCCGAATCCGATGTGGGACCCGATGGAGTTCGCCATCCAGGAGGCGCACAAGCGCGGCATGGAGTTTCACGCCTGGCTCAACCCGTACCGCGTGACCTCGACGGCCAAGGAGATTCTGCCCAAAAGCCATATCAGCAACATGGAGCCGCAACGTTTCTTCCGTTACAACGGCCAGATTCTGTTCGACCCCGCCTATCAGGAGAACCGCGACTTTATCTGCGAAGTTGTGAAGGACATAACGCATCGTTATGATGTGGACGCCATACATATCGACGACTATTTCTATCCCTACCCCGCTCCGGGAAAAGCCATACCGGACGATGCGAGCTATCTGCGCAAGGGCAACGGCATGAACCGCAACGACTGGCGCCGCCACAATGTGGACTTGCTGATAGAACAGCTGTACACCACCATCAAGAAGGAAAAGCCCTGGGTGCGTTTCGGCATCAGCCCGTTCGGCATCTGGCGCAACAAACGCACGGATCCGCGTGGTTCGGAGAGTACCGGGCTGCAGAACTACGACGACCTTTACGCCGACGTTCTGCTTTGGGACCAGAAGGGATGGGTGGACTATGTCGTGCCGCAGCTATACTGGAGTCTTGACCAGGCAGCCGCTCCGAGCCGCAAACTCGTGAAATGGTGGAACGACAACATCCACAACACCGACCTGTACATCGGTCAGGACGTGAAACGCACCATGGATTCGGCCGACCCCAAGAACCACGACCGCAACGAGCTTGACACGAAGGTGACGCTGTCGCGCAACCTTAAGAACGTAGGCGGCAACGTGTGGTGGCACGGCTACTGGGTGACAGGCAACTACAAGGGCGCGGCCGATTCGCTGGCCAAGAAGTATCAGTCAACTATCGCCTTACCTCCCGTGTACAAAGGTCCCGGCAAAGGACCGAAATCAGTGAAGAAGATTGAGCTTGAGAAGTCAGACGAAGGCTCGTTCCTGTCGTGGGACGCGCCGGCCAATGGTCGCGAGGAGAAAGCCGACGACGCCATCCGTTTTGTGGTGTACGAGTTCCTGCCCGGCGAGAAGCTGGACATCAACAACAGCCAGGCCATCGTGGCGCTGACCCCCTTCCACCGTGTGCGCATCGCCAACCCCGAGCCCGGCCTCAGCTACGCCGTCACCTCCCTCGACCGCCTCAACCGCGAGTCCGACCCCATCTTCCTCTACGTCAAGTAAGCAAGCCTCCGATATATCGGAATTTGTTAACACATTTTAAGCATATTATCGGAGTTTAAAGCCTCAAAAATTCCGATTTATCGGAGTTTAGCCTGAGCTCAGCCAGAAAAAAAATTTGTAATTTAGCGGAGTTTGTGTTATTTTTGCACAGCAACTCAGCACATTATGGACAAACAGAGTTTATTACAGATATTGCTTGATCAACGTGAGGAGATTACCACTTTGATTGGTGACGATTATGTGGAGCGTTTCGAGGCAAAGCAATTTGAATTCGGCAGCAGATTGGCTCAGGTAGTAATCGGAGTCAGGCGTAGTGGTAAATCCACCATGTGCCACATGGCGTTGAAAAAACTGCAGTTGAATTACGGCTATGTCAATTTTGACGACGACCGTTTGGCTGAACTTTCCGTTAAGGACCTGAACGATGTTTTGGAAACACTTTACGTCATATATGGTACGGACGTGCGATATCTTTTCTTCGATGAAATTCAGAATGTAGACGGCTGGCATCTGTTTGTCAACAGGCTCCTGCGCATGGGGTTACATGTATTTGTAACGGGCTCAAATGCCAGGTTGTTGAGTTCTGAACTCTCCACTCATCTCACCGGACGCTATAATGAAATCCGGCTTTATCCTTTTTCTTTCAAGGAATTTTGTAAAGCTCGCAAAGTGCCGCTTGATCTGCCCACTACCAAGAATGTTGCTACTCGGCAGAGTGCCTTGTATGAATATCTGATAGAAGGAGGATTCCCTGAACTTGATGGCATCACAAATCGTCAGGCATACGTGGAAGGAATAATAAATGCCATCATTACGAAAGATATCAAGAAACGTTTCAGGATCCCCAATGTCGATGCCTTGAAGATGCTTGCCAACCATTTGATCAATAATGCCGGTCAAATAATCAATATCAAGGACTTGTCCGAAAATCTCGGAATAGCTTCTGATAAGACGATACGTAAGTATGTGGATTATCTATGCCAGGCCTTTCTCATTCAGCCGGTACGTAAGTTCTCATACAAAAGCAGACAACGACTCACGAATGAAAAGGCATATATTATAGATACAGGTGTCATGACCTATCGTCATAATGCTTTGGCAACGGAGAATTTGGGCTGGCGTCTTGAGAATGTCGTGATGATGGAATTGCTACGACGCACGAATCCCGACTATCAAGACATCTACTACTATCGACCGGAATCCACATCGCGCGAGGTCGATTTCGTTGTCGCGTCTCATGGCATTGTCACGGAATTGATACAAGTTTCGCTTGACATAGGCAATCCCAAGACTTTGAAGCGGGAACTGACCGCATTAGCCGAAGCCTCCGACAAGCTTCGCTGCGACAACCTCACACTGATAGCGATGTCCCAGACCCGCGACGAGCAACTAACCGACAAGACTATCCACATCGTTTCCGCTCAGGAATGGCTCATTGAGTGAGGGCTGCCTTCTACGGAAATGGGCCGTGTGACGGCGACTGGAATGACGACGTCCACGTCGTCAACCTATGGACTATGTCAATATATGGGCGGTGAACCTGTGGGTGTGAATATGTGGGCGGTGGGGACACCGCCCCTCCAGTCATAGTACACACCTTAAGGCTCTTGGATGCCAACCGTCGGGGTGTGTCGATTGTTATTCTAAGAAAAAAGGAGGATAACTATGAAACACACGATACTAAAGGGGCTGACACCCAAAGGGCAGATACTCAAGGGACGGATACTCAGGGGGCTGGTGATGGCCTTGGCATTATTGTTCGGAGTTGCGGGGCTGATGGCCCAGAACTCGTTGCCGGCGCCGGGCAGCGGCGGCGGTTTCCAGCCGGCCGGTGGCGGCTGGGGTGGCGGTGCCGGTTGGGGTGGCAGCTGGGGCGGCCCGGCTTTCGCTCCGGGTCCACCACCTTCGGCATGGGGCAGTCCGTGGTATGACGGGCCGTATTACTCGCCTACCGTCGTGGTGGCGCCGCAGGTCACTAACAATTTCCAGAATCAGGGCACCGAGAAGGTCATAGCCTGCGGTTATGACGCTCAAGGGGTGTGGCGCGTGGTGCCGCTATTGGTCAGCTACCAGTACAACGGGGCGCAATATACCGTCAACGTGCTCAACTCCTGGAATCCCTGGACCGATTCGTGGGACAAGGGCGTGGACGAACCGGCTTACAGCACCGATTACCGGCTGCGCAACGTGGAATACAGTTTCTACACCGTATTGCCCACCGGCACTTTCTATTTCAACCTGTGATGTAATAAACGTTTAGCCACTTTGGGTGATAGCTGAGACGTTCCGTGAGCGTTCCATTGCCGTTCCGTTGCCGATTCGTTGGCACAAAAGTTTGTAATTAGCGGTTTTTTTATTAACTTTGCGCGTTGAATGCGCCAATCAGGCGCGCATAAGTTTGAAAATTAAACCGCAATGGCACAAAATAACGACAAACAGGAAGAGAAAACAGCGATTGAGAACGTAAACGAGACGCTGACCAACGCAGGCCAGAAACTGGCTGACAACAAAACGGTGATAGGATGGATTGTCGGAGGCGTTTTCGTAATCGCAGCTCTGATAATCGGCTATATGTATTTCTTCCGCACCCCGCAGGTAAACAAGGCTTACGAGGCTTACAACCAGGTTGAGATCAGCGCGGCCGGCAACGACTCGATAGCTGCGGCGCAATATAAGAAGGTAGCCGACGAGAACAAGGGCAACACTGCCGGCAAGCTGGCTGCCCTGTCCGCAGGCGAAGCTCTCTACAATCAGGGCAAGTATAAGGAGGCTGCCGAGTATCTGGAGCGCTTCAGCAGCAGCGAACCCGTGCTGGAGGCCAACGCAATCGTGCTGACAGGCGACTGCTACGTCAACCTGAAGCAGTATGACAAGGCCATTTCCTGCTATGAAAAGGCCATCGGCAAGGCTGACAACAACTCGCAGATCGTTCCCCGCGTCCTGCTGAAGGAAGCCAACGTATACGACGCTCAGAAGAACTACCAGAAGGCTCTGGAATGCTATCAGAAGATAGCCAAGGACTTCCCGAAGTTCCAGCTCGGCAACGGCATGACAATCGACGCCTACATCGAGCGCGAGAACGCGCGCCTCGGAAAGTAAACATTCTTTTCATAAGCAATATCGATGAAGTCATCTTACATAAGGTGACTTCATTATTGTAAATAGACATAAGGCAAAGGATTGTAAATAGACATAAGGCAAAGGCTGTATTGAAATGACGGTCACTACATTATCCAACGGACTTCGCTGCGTGGCGCAGCACAGCACAGGAGCCGTGAGCTACATAGGCCTGGCGGTTAACGCCGGCAGCCGCGACGATTATCCGGACGCGCCGGGACTGGCGCACTTCCTGGAGCATACCATATTCAAGGGTACGCGCCACCGCCGCGCCTGGCATATCTCCAACCGCATGGAAAGCATCGGCGGCGAACTCAACGCGTACACCACCAAGGAGCTGACCATGCTCTATACCATCGCGCCGGCCGGTTATGCCGACCGCGCCCTTGAACTGTTGGCCGACCTGGTTAAGAACGCCTCGTTTCCCACCGCCGACGTGGAGCGCGAGCGCGATATAATAATAGAGGAAATACACTCCTACTACGACTCACCGTCGGAGGCGGTGTTCGACGAATTCGACGAGGGAATCTATGCCGGTTCAGGCATGGCACATAACATACTGGGTTCCGAGGAATCCGTGCGCCGGCTTGACGGCACGGTAGCCCGCGATTTCCTCGACCGATTCTATGTGCCGGCAAACATGGTGCTGTACTGCGTGGACCCGAATCCCGAAAAGGCCCTGAAACTCGCCGAACGCTATTTCGGAGACATGAATCATCCGGCACCCGCTCACAACCGCATCGCACCGCCCGTACAGCCCGTTTTCGAGAAAGTCAGCGAACGCGACAACTCACAGGCCAATACCATTTGCGGGTGCCGCATACCCGGGCGCCACGACCCGATGCGTTACGCCATGATGCTGTTCAACAACGTATTGGGAGGTCCCGCGCTCAATTCCAGACTCTGTCAGGAAATTCGCGAGAAGCGTGGCCTGGTGTATTCCATCGAATCGAATGTGGTAATGCTGTCCGACTGCGGCACGTTTACCGTATATTTCGGTTCTGACAAATCCACTGTGAAACGATGCGGGCGCATAATCCGCGACCAGATACGCCGTATGGCCGACAAACCGTTGTCGCCACGCGCCTTCGCACAGGTGCGCGACCAGTATTGCGGCCAGCTCGACGTGCTGAGCGACAACCGCGAGAACTGCGCCATGGAGCTGGGCCGCTCGCTGTTGCTGTACGACGAGGTGCGCGACCTGCGTTACATCAGCGACCACATCCGCGAAGTCTCCGCCGAGCAGGTGCGCCGGTGCGCCGAAATGATTACCGAAGCTGATTTGTCCAGACTCACACTGTTATAAATACCGACTCACACCGATATGAAGATAGCCGATATTGATTTAGGAGAACGCCCGGTGCTGTTGGCGCCGATGGAGGATGTGACCGACCCGTCGTTCCGTCTGATATGCCGCGAGCAGGGCGCCGGGCTGGTATATACCGAGTTCGTCTCGGCCGAGGCGCTGGTGCGCGACATCAAGTCCACCACGCGCAAGCTTGCCGTAAACGACCGCGAGCGCCCCGTGGCCATCCAGATATATGGCCGCGATGCCGACGCCATGGTGCAGGCGGCGCAGATTGTCGAGCAGGCCGGACCCGACATCATCGACATCAATTTCGGCTGCCCGGTCAAGAAAGTGGCCGCCAAGGGAGCCGGCGCCGGTATGCTGCGCGACATTCCCAAGATGCTTGACATCACGCGCCGCGTTGTAAAGGCCGTTTCGCTTCCCGTCACGGCCAAGACGCGCCTGGGCTGGGACTGCGAGAACAAGATAATATGCGACCTCGGCCCGCGTCTGCAGGAATGCGGCATCAAGGCGCTGGCGGTGCATGGCCGCACACGCAGCCAGATGTACACCGGACAGGCCGACTGGACGCTGATAGGCGAGCTTAAGGCCAATCCCGAGATGGAGATACCCATAATCGGCAACGGCGACATCTGCACCCCGGAACAGGCCCGGGACGCCTTCGACACCTACGGCGTGGACGCCATCATGATAGGGCGCGCGTCGTTCGGAGCGCCCTGGATATTCCACGACGTGCGCCGGATGCTCGACACCGGCGCGTACACGCCTCTCAGCGTGCCCGAAAAACTGGACCTGCTGAAGCGCCAGATACGCGAGAGCATCGACCGCATCGACGAATACCGGGGCATACTCCACATCCGCCGCCATCTCGCCGCGTCGCCGCTGTTCAAGGGACTCCCCGACTTCCGCCAGACCCGCATCCGCATGCTCCGCATCGAGCACGAGCAGGAACTCCTCGACCTCCTCGACGAAATCAGATCCAAATGGCTCGACGCCTGAACCAACGCCTGGATTAGGCTGGATTAAGAACCCGGAGCGAAAAAATAATTCCGATTAGTTTTTGGGGAATCGGATAAATAGACTATCTTTGCATCGCAAAGGGAATAAGCCCTTGCAATTATATAATATTATAAAGCGTTACGTGACGCTTGATTCTTGACTTAACGGAATTCTCGCAAAATTCTAAACTGATGTCAAGGAGCAGGCAGTGCGGACGCCCTCCTTGGTATGCGAAAGCCATCCGGACCGCACCTTATCACAGGGTGCAGTCCGGGGGTATGTATGCATATAGCAAGCGTGGGTATTCTTGCATTGCCGTCCTGTATCAGTGGGCAATGCGAGAAGCCTCGTTAAGCGGGACGGCAGAATGTAGAGATTCCCGCGCTTTTCGCATAACAACCCATTAACGCTTTCCACGGGAATCGGAGGGCAACAGGACGTTTATGAAGAAGATATTCACTATTACGCTTTTCGGGCTTGTCATGGCTCTGGCAGGTTGCGGGAAGGCCGACCCCGACAATGGCGAACACGTAGGGCCTAACGAGAAAGTGGATGATCCAGAAGGCACCGTACAGATTACCATGCGCAACGGCAACAACGGCAGCACGTCTCTGGACAACATCTATATCGACAAGGCCGACAATTTCCACATCGGCTATGGAGGCATCGCTTCCGTTGGTTCTGTGCGCGGACTGGGCAACGTCTCCACCATCCCGACGGCAGGTTGGAGTGAACAGGTAGCCGTGACTCCGGGGAAAGGATACGTGGCTTATGACGGATATTCCGACACCTACTATCGTCTTTACGTCATGGAATATGTCGAGAGCGTGGCCGGAGGCATCATAGGCGCCGAGGTGAAGTATCAGAAACCGTTCAAGGGACTGGACCAGGCCCTGGAACCGGAAATGACCAAGGTGGTGCTTGACCCGAACCTGACGTCGTCGCAGCAGGTGGTGTTCAAAAACAATTCCATCATTCCCTTCAAGGTAGAAAGCTCCGAGGGCTGGTGTCAGGTGAAGAAGGCGTCTACCCGCGACCAATGGTTCCTGTATGACGCTGTGGTCATCTCCACCGAGGATCTGTTCAACGCCGAGGAGAAGACAGCCACCGTCACCATCACCAACCTTTATGGCAAAAGCAGCACCATCGAGGTGACGAAACCGGGCCGCGGCTCATTCATCGAGTCGTCGGTTCAGGACGTTCAGTTCGGATACAGCGACAGGACGCAATGGCAGGACGTGGGCATCTTCACCAACGTGGATCCGGCCGACATCCAGGTAAGCGCGGACGCAGACTGGCTCAGCGGCACCATACAGAACGCAAGCTACAAGCCCACACGCACCGTACAGTTCATCGATGGGAAACAGACCCGCGCCAATCTTGAGAATCCCGTGAACCGGAACCTGCGCATTCAGTGCGAAGGCTATCTCGGCACGGGCGAACGTAAAGGAACAATCACACTGACCTATCAGCAGGCCAATGTCAGCATAAACGTAACCCAGTCCGGCTCCAATTTCTCCATTTCAGACACTTATGTCGAATTTGGCGGCAACGATAATCTGACCAAGCAGATTCAATATTACTCCGGAGGCCTTAACTACAGCAACTATGTTTTAGACTATTCGGGCGATTCCGCCGAATGGCTTAACGTTTCGTTCGACTGGAACTATATCACGGTACAGGCACAAGGCAATCCGTCAGAACAGCCAAGAGAAGCCACCGTAACGATAAGTTACAACTCCGGCAACACAAAATATGAACTGGGCAAACTCAACATACGTCAGAAAGGCGCTGAATACAAGGACCAGAAAGTGTATTTCCAGAGTTCGGCATCGAATTACACCCTTGTATTCCCGGTTGCCAAAGACAGTAAGATAACGTCAACGGCCGACTGGTGTACCGCTACCCCCTCGGGTGGCAACCTGGTGATCCGCGCTTCGGCCACGACCGAGAACCGTTCCGCGACAATCAGCATAGAAGGTATTTCGGCCAAGATCTATGTGTCGCAGAGCAAATACAAGATCGGTGACGATTATTCGGAGAACGGCGTGGAAGGCAAAGTCTACAACATGGAGAACGGCCTGGGCCAGATCTATCATGGATTCGAGCAAACAGCCGCATGGTCAACTGAGAATGTAGACTTAGCCGATGCGGCCAGTTTCACGGACGGCAAAGCCAATACCGAAGCCATCAAGGCCATCCCGGGATGGAAAGACCTTTATCCGGCATTCGCCCTGGTTGACGGTCTGAACACCAACGGCGTAACCGGTTGGTATATGCCTGCAAATGATCCTCTTAGATTTATGAAAAACATTTCACTCAAATCCGGAAGATATTATTGGTCGTCTACCGGCTGCGGCGCCAATAAGGCATATCTTGTGTATTGCAATGGCTATCAGATGCAGGAAAGTCCTACATACGACAGTCCAAAATCGGATAAAGGCTATGTGGTTGCCGTCCACGATTTCTCGTACGACTTCACCAAATAACCGCGATAACCTACCAAACCTTATCTTACATAACATATCATGAAGCAGAAGGGAGCCGGGCTGTGCGTGCCCGGCTCCCCGATTTATTTTAGGCATGAAAACTTTAGCTATTATGGTCTTGTTCTTTGTCCGATGCGCTGTCGCGGTGATAGGACATGTGGATTACAGCGAAAACGCGGAGGATGCCCTCACTCACAATGTCGAGCATATAGTCCGGAGTAAAACCGCTGAAATATTCGGAGTGAATCTGCTGAAATGTTCGGAGTGAAACTGCTAAAATGTTCGGAGTGAAACTGCTAAAATGTTCGGAGTGAAACCGCTAAAAAGTTCAGAATGATTTGGTCATTTACCTGAGATTCTACGTCATCGGCCGGCTCCGGGAAGATTCCGTCAATCGGAGAGGTAAGGACGCTTCGTTTCCTTTTGCTCAGACATGACACACACGTGTTGAGCGTCACCCTATATATCCATGTGTCGATGCTTGAATCCGCCCTGAATCCGTCAAGACTTTTCCAGACATTTATCCAGACATCCTGACGCAGGTCGTCGAAATCAGCGCTGCTGTCCGCACAAGAGAGGCATATCCGGTTGACGAGTTGGCCGTAACGTTCGGTCAGTTCAATGAAATATGCCTCGCCGGCGGCTTTTAATCCCCTATTGGAATAATCTGACCCGCATCCCGCAACAATCTTTGCCTGGTAGTATGCCGGATTCCGGGAATCGAAAATCAGTGCCGACAGCCGCTACAACATCCTGATCAGTTTTCCATGACATTGCAAAATCAGGGAATCGGTATATGACGTATGACTTAGCTCCATTTTTTGAATCTTTTACATCATTAGTCGCAAAGTAAAGGATTTTATTACACCGATCGAAAGAATTTTTAGTAAATTCGCGAATAAATTGGATTTCGATAATGAACAAGGATAATTCGGAGGAGATATTTCCGGTGGTGGATGAATCGGGGGCAGTGATAGGCCAAGCCACGCGTGGCGAATGTCACGGAGGCTCGAAGTTGTTGCACCCGGTGGTACATCTGCATGTGTTCGACCGGAAGGGGAATCTATATCTGCAGCGCCGGCCCGACTGGAAGGATATTCAGCCCGGCAAATGGGACACGGCCGTAGGCGGCCATGTGGATTACGGCGAAAACGTAGACGATGCGCTGAGACGCGAGGCTCGCGAAGAACTCGGCCTGCAGGGATTCGAGGCGGAGCACCTGGTGTCGTACGTATTTGAATCCACCCGCGAGAGGGAATATGTCAACGTGTTCCGCACGGTCACCGACCTCACGCCCCGGCCCTCCGACGAACTCGACGGCGGCAGATTCTGGACACGTGAAGAAATACTCGGCGCAATCGGCAATGGAATCCTCACTCCCAATTTCGAGCAGGAATACCTTCGCGTATTCGGGAATCATCCAGCCGGCACCCTTGATTGAGCCAGACACATCTGAGACAATGCCTTCAGTTTTGATATTCGGGGAGTTTTTAGTAACTTAGCGGAGAAATCAATTGTTATGGCAATGGCTAAGATATACCCCATCGGCGTCCAGAGCTTTGCGAAACTTCGCGAGGAAGGATACACATACGTTGACAAGACGAGCTTTATTGAAAGACTCATAACCCGAGGGAATTGCTACTTTCTGAGCCGGCCACGCCGGTTCGGCAAATCGTTGTTGCTTTCTACTATCGAAGCGTTTTATCAGGGTCGCAAGGATCTGTTCGAAGGACTGGCCATCAGCCGCGGCGACTACGACTGGCAGCCGCACCCGGTGCTGCATATCGCGTTGAACGCCTGGGAATATGACTCGCCCGAAAGCCTGCTGCAAAAATTCAGCTACGACTTCGGACGATGGGAGAAACTTTACGGCACCGAACGGCAGACCGCTCCCCATTCGGAAAGGTTCAGATATATAATCGAACAGGCATACGCTGTGACCGGCCAAAAGGTGGTGATTCTTATCGACGAATACGACAAGCCCCTTCTTGATACGGCAGGCAACAAAACATTGCAGGATACATACAGATCGCAGCTGAAATCCGTATACTGCAACCTCAAGAACTGCGACCGGTACATCGAGTTCGCCATGCTTACCGGAGTGTCCCGTTTCGGCAAGCTGAGCATATTCAGCGACCTGAACAATCTTCAGGATATATCACTTTCCGAGGAATACAGCGCGATATGCGGCATGACCATCGAGGAAATCCGCGACAATTTCGATGCAGGGGTCCACGAATTGGCCGACAGGAACGAAATGTCGGTCGACGAGGCGTACGAGCAGCTGAAGAAGAACTACGACGGCTATCATTTCTCGCCGACATCGCCCGACATGTACAACCCCTTCAGCCTGCTGAGCGCGCTGTCAAGCGGTTATATCCGGGCATACTGGTTCTCAACCGGCACGCCCTCCTTCCTCGTTGAAATGATACGCCGAATGCAGATTGATTTGCGAGATCTTGAACACACGAAAATCAAGCTCGATAATCTGATGGACGCCTCGTTCGACCTGAGCAACGCCATTCCGTTGATGTATCAGAGCGGGTATCTGACCATCCGCAGCCATAACCGTCGTTTCGGCACCGTACAACTCGATTATCCCAACGAGGAAGTGGAGCAGGGATTTCTTGACATGCTGATGAAGATATACACTCAAAGCCGGTCGAATCACAGTGAATTCGACGTCAGCGAGTTTGTTCTTGACGTGGAGGAAGGCCGAGTCGACGACTTCGTGACACGGCTGCAGGCTCTGTTCAGCGGCTATCAATACGACCAGATAGACCTTGGCAACCTTGAACTGCATTACCGCAACGTGATATATCTGGCAATGAAACTGATGGGCTTCTACACCCACGCCGAGATGCGGACCGCCGCCGGCCGGATCGATTTGTTGGTCAGCACACCCGACTATCTCTATCTATTCGAATTCAAGATAAACAAAAGCGCGCAGGCCGCCATGGACCAGATCAACGACCGCGACTACCTGCTGCCGTTCCAAGCCGACGGGCGCAAAATCGTAAAGGTCGGAGTGAACTTCGACGACACCATCCGCTCCATTTCCGAATGGATTGTGGAATTTGAGTAATTACCCGTTAAGTTACAATGAATATTCTTATCAAAGTCAATTTACATCAAGCCGTTATTTGCAATATTAAAGAAAATATCATACCTTTGCAACGGATTTGCATATAAATCTGTTATACCTACAGAGGAAAAGCCACATATTTGAGCTCAAATAATAAATAAACCTTATCCACCAAAACCAAAAAACAACCGGGGACGATCTGGCAGCGATGTCTGAAGATCCCTGCGAAAAACTGATTATGGAAGAAACGAAAAAACCTAAACGGCCTCGTATCGGAGAGACCGGAGCAAGCATTGCTAATGATTACGCCCAGAACAATGACGGTCCGCACTATGAAAAAGTAAATTACCCGTCACACAACACTCACAGTGCTACAGGCGCAACCGAAGGCCAGACAGGCGAACGTCCTGCCCGCCCCTATCAGCAACGTCCTTACGGCTATCAGCAGCGTCCGCAGCAGAGCAGCTACCAGCAGGGCGGTTATCAGAACCGTCAGCAGAACGGCTATCAGCAGCGCAACAACCAGGGCGGTTACCAGCAGCGTAACAACCAGGGCAACTACCAGCAGCACAACGGTCAGAACGGCTATCAGCAGCGCAACAACCAGGGTGGTTACCAGCAGCGTAACAACCCGGGCAACTATCAGCAGCGCAACGGCCAGAACGGCTATCAGCAGCGCAACAACCAGGGTGGCTTCCAGCAGCGCAACGGCCAGAACGGCTATCAGCAGCGCAACAACCAGGGCGGTTACCAGCAGCGTAACAACCAGGGCGGCTTCCAGCAGCGCAACAACCAGGGCGGCTACCAGAACCGTCAGGGCGGTTACCAGCGCAACCAGGGCGGATTCCAGAACCGTCAGGGCGGATTCCAGAGAAACAACCAGGGCGGATTCCAGAAACGCCAGTTCACACCGCGTCCCAAGCAGATAGACTACGTGCTGGAGGACATCGATCCGAACTCGGAGATCCGTCTGAACAAATATATGGCCAACGCAGGCCTGTGCTCGCGCCGTGAGGCCGACGAATACATCACCGCAGGCAAGGTCAAGGTGAACGGTCAGATCGTGACCGAACTCGGCACCAAGATCAAGCGCAACGACGTGGTGGAATATGACGACAAGGTAGTTACGCCCGAGCGCAAATGCTACATACTTCTGAACAAACCCAAGGACTGCGTCACCACGAGCGACGATCCCAACGGCCGTACCACCGTGCTTGACCTGGTGCGCAACGCCTGCGCCGAGCGCATCTATCCCGTGGGACGCCTGGACCGCAACACCACCGGCGTGCTGCTGCTCACCAACGACGGCGACCTGGCCTCCAAGCTGACGCACCCCAAGTTCGTCAAGAAGAAGATATATCACGTTTGGACCGACCGCGACATCTCGGAGGAAGACATGCAGCGCATCGCCGACGGCATAGAGCTTGAGGACGGCGAGATCCACGCCGATGCCATCAGCTACGTAAGCGACGACCGCAACCAGGCCGGCATCGAGATCCACTCGGGCCGCAACCGCATCGTGCGCCGCATTTTCGAGCACCTCGGTTACCGCGTCACCAAACTCGACCGCGTGTACTTCGCCGGTCTCACCAAGAAGAACCTGCCTCGCGGACGCTGGCGCTTCCTGACACAGGAAGAAGTCAACATCCTGCGTCAGGGTGCTTTTGAATAAGAGTACTTCTAATAACTTGCAATGGAAAAGATTCGCAGAACAACAATAAAGCAACTGCTTGCCAACGCCTCTGGACACGAAGGCAAGAAAGTAGACGTAAAGGGCTGGGTGCGTACCCGCCGCGGCAACAAGAACGTGCAGTTCGTGGCACTGAACGACGGCAGCACCATCAACAACCTGCAGATAGTGTTCGACCTGTCGAAGACGCCGGAGGACGACCTTAAGGCCATCACCACCGGCAGCTCCATCCATGTGCAGGGCGTGCTGACACCCAGTGCCGGCAAGGGCCAGAGCGTCGAAGTACAGGCCGACGAGTTCGAACTGTACGGCACCGCCGACCCGGCCACATATCCCCTGCAGAAGAAGGGACACACGCTGGAGTTCCTGCGCGAGAAGGCTCACCTGCGTCCCCGCACCAACACGTTCGGTGCCGTGCTCCGCATCCGCCACGCGCTGGCTTTCGCCGTGCACAGGTTCTTCAACGACAAGGGATTCTATTACTTCCACACGCCGCTTATCACGGCCTCCGACTGCGAGGGCGCCGGCGCCCAGTTCCAGGTTACGACCCTGCCGCTGAACGACCTGCCCAAGACAGAGGATGGACAAGTGGACTATTCGCAGGACTTCTTCGGCAAGATGGCGTCGCTGACGGTATCCGGACAGCTGGAGGGTGAGCTCGGTGCCACGGCATTGGGTTGCATATACACCTTCGGCCCGACGTTCCGCGCCGAAAACTCCAATACGCCCCGCCACCTCTCCGAGTTCTGGATGATCGAGCCTGAGATGGCTTTCTACGAGATCGAGGACAACATGGACCTCGCCGAGGAATTCATCAAATACTGCATCAACTACGCCCTGGAGCATTGCGCCGACGACATCGCCTTCCTGAACGAGCACTTCGACAAGGAGCTGATCGACCGTCTGCACTTCGTGGTGAAGAACGACTTCGTGCGTCTCCCCTACACCGAAGGAATCAAGATTCTGGAGGAAAGCGGCAAGAAGTTCGAATTCCCCGTTTACTGGGGCGTGGACCTTGCATCGGAGCACGAGCGTTACTTAGTGGAGGAACACTTCAAGCGTCCCGTCATCCTGACCGACTACCCGAAGGAGATCAAGGCCTTCTACATGAAGCTGAACGACGACGGCAAGACCGTACGCGCCATGGACGTGCTGTTCCCGAAAATCGGCGAGATCATCGGCGGCTCGCAGCGCGAGGAGAGCTTCGATAAGCTCAACGCCCGCATCGAGGAGTTGGGTCTCACCGGCATGGACTGGTATCTTGACACCCGCCGTTACGGCTCGGTGCCCCACTCCGGCTTCGGTCTCGGCTTCGAACGCCTCGTGCTGTTCGTGACCGGTATGCAGAACATCCGCGACGTGATTCCGTTCCCGCGATTCCCGAACAATTGCGAATATTGATCAGATAATTGCAAATTTTGATCAAACAATTGCGAATATCGATCAGACACATATTGACGACACTGGTAATCCTGTTTCTTGCGTTTCCCTCGGTGGCGACGCAGAAACGGGATTCCATCGTTGTTAGTCTGCTCACGGCATGGCCCGGCCCGGAGGTGTACCAGCTGTGCGGCCACAGCGCCATCCGCATACGCGGCGCCGAGGTGGATTCGGTATGGAATTACGGCGTGTTCGACTTCGACGAGCCTAATTTCGTGTACCGTTTCGTGAAGGGCGAGACCGACTATATGCTTGTCGGCTATCCCACCATGTGGTTCATGCCCGAATATCTGTCGGAGGGGCGCAAGGTGCTGGAACAGGACCTGAACCTGACGCAGGACGAGGCGTGGAAACTGCGCTCGCTGCTTCAGACCGAGGCATTGCCTCAGAACCGCACGTACCGCTATAATTACGTGAAGGACAACTGCGCCACTCGCATCACCGACCGTCTGGCACAGGCCACCGACGCACGGCTGATATTCCCCGACACGATAGCCTACGGCACCTTCCGCCGCGAGATGCGGGCGTTCCACCGCGACTATCCCTGGTATCAGTTCGGCATCGACCTGGCGCTCGGCTCCGGTCTGGACCGGGAGTTGAGGGCCAACGAGGAGATGTTCGTGCCTACGGTGATGTCCGACCGCTACGCCGGGGCCACGCTCAGCGACGGCCGCCGGCTGGTGAGCGACACACGTCAGCTCACGCCCGACAGCGGACACGCAACACTGCCGCCGACGCCACGGTACCTGACGCCGAACTTTTGGAGCGTTATTTGTTTCATATTAATGGCGGCGTTCTCCGTGTTCATGGCATGGAAACGAAGGATTCTGCGCTGGCTGTACTGTCTGTGGTTCGCGTTGATCGGACTGGGAGGATGCGTCATCTCCTTCCTGGTGTTCGCCTCGGACCACGAAGCCACGAGTCCCAACATGCTGTTGCTCTGGCTCAATCCGCTGCAGCTGATAGTGGCCGTATGCGTATGGTGGCCCCGTGCCCACTGGCCCGTCAACATCATGGCATGGTACAACATCGTGGTGCTCGGAATCCTGCTTATAATCTGGCCCTTCCAGCTGCAGTCGGCCAACCCGGCCTTCTTCCCGCTGATGGGCGCCACTCTCGCTCTCTCCATAGCCTACGCAATATTAGACTATAAACAGAGTTATAATATTAATAGTAAGATACATAATAAGACAACCAAGCCGAAGCGGCAACCGGCGAAACGGAAACGCTGATTCACACTTCGGCAATCGATATAAAAAGATGTACAGGTTAGCGACAACCGGACTGTTGGGTCTGGCAGCATTGGCGGGAACTGTTTCCCTCGAGGTCAGCGGCGCGACGCCGCGGCTCGTGGTGGGAATAGTCGTGGACCAGCTGCGCACCGACCAGATAGACCAGCTGCAGAGCCTTTTCGGCGAGAAGGGATTCAAGGTGCTGATGCGCGACGGGGCATATCTGCGCGACGTCGATTTCAAGACACCGGGCCTTGACGCGTCAAGCGGCACCGCTGCCGTCATGACAGGTTCATGGCCTGCCTACACCGGCGTGCCGTCGGCCCTGATATTCGACTCGGAGTCGCAGACCATGCGGCCCCCGTTGGCCCGCCTGATGTCGAACGGGTCCATATCCAACGATTCGTTCACGCCCGAAGGTCTGCGCCTATCCACCATCGCCGACGAACTGGCAATCGCCTCCGACGGCAAGGCCGTGATATACTCCGTGGCGGCCGATCCGCAGCAGGCCGTGATACTGGCCGGTCATGCGGCCAACAATGCCGTGTGGCTCAACAACACGTCCGGACTCTGGGCCACTTCGTCGTACTACGGCCTTCTGAACAACGCCACGAAACGGGTCAACTCCCGCACGGCTCCGGCTCACCAGATAGACACTGTGAAATGGCGTCCCCTGCCTGCCACGGCGCGACTCTGCACCAATCTGGCCAAGGGACCCGCTTTCGATTATAAATTCACCTCGCGCGACCGCGACGCCTACCGCAAGTTCGGGCTTTCGCCCGCCGGCAACCGCGCCGTGACCGACATAGCGGTGGAACTGATCAGCCAGATGCCGGCCGACCCCGCCGCTCAGGGCATGATTAACGTGGCGTACACCGTCGCCCCCTACAAGTATTCGCTCGGCACCGGCACGGTGGAAAGCACCGACGCCTGCATCCGGCTCGACGCCCAGATAGGACGCATTATCGAAGCCGTGGACAAATACTGCGGCAAGGAGAACGCCCTGATATGGCTCACATCCACCGGATACTACGACGCCACGGCCACCGAGGACAAACGGTTCCGCATTCCCGGCGGCGAATTCTCCGTGCGCCGCGCACGCTCGCTGCTTAACTCATACCTCGTTGCCCGCCACGGTATCGGCGACTATATCGCTTCGATACGCAACGGCAACGTCTACCTTGACTCCAAGAGCATCGAGGCACGCAACCTCGACCCCGTCACCATCGCCGACGAGGCACGTCAGTTCCTGGCCTTGATGAGCGGTGTGGAGCAGACCTTCACACGACACGAGATTCTGTCGCCGTCGTCGCCCGAGACCGACGCGCTTAACCTCGGTTACGACCCGAAATACGGTGGCGACGTCATAATCCGCCTGGCTCCCGGATGGAGCGTGGTGGACGAGGACGCCCCCGTAGCCTCGCACCAGAAACCGGTGCGTCAGATGCCCGTGATGACTCCGGCGTTCATCATGACGCCCGGCATCCCCGCACAGAAAATCGACTCTCCCGTGGAAGCGGCCGCCCTGGCCCCCACCCTGACCGACATATTGAGAATACGCTCGCCCAACGGCACCCGCGCACGGTCAATACCGCTGCAAAAATAGCCATAAAATCCCTCTGGGATACCCCAAAAAAACGTATTTTCAATTTAACATCAGAATAAAGACACAACCATGAGTATATTAAAGAAACTTTTCGGAAACCAGTCGGAGCGCGCGGTGCGTCCGTTGTGGAACCGCCTCAATAAGGAAATCAAACCTATCTACAACGAGCTCCAGTCGCTGAGCCACGACGAGCTTCGCGGCCGCATCGAGACCGTAAAGGGCCGCATCCGCGGCAACGCGCAGTCATACAAGGACCACATCGACGAACTGCGCGCCCAGATCGAGACTCTGGATTACGAGAAGCGCGAGCCGCTGTGGAAGGAGATAGACCAGACCCGCGAGGACATGTTCGCCAACTACGCCAAGGACCTGGACGAGGCGCTGCCCGAAGTATTCGCCGTGGTCAAGGAGACTGCACGCCGTTTCGCCGAGAACGAGACCATCGAGGTGACAGCCACCGATGCCGACCGCAAACTGGCGGCCCAGGGCAAGGACTTCGTCACCATCGAGGGCGACAAGGCCATATACCGCAACCAGTGGGTGGCCGGCGGCAACCTAATGAAATGGGACATGGTGCACTACGACGTGCAGCTGATCGGCGGCATGGTGCTCCACGGCATGATGAACGGCAACAAGGTGTCGAACAACATCGCGGAGATGGCCACCGGCGAGGGTAAGACCCTGGTGGCGACGCTGCCCGTGTTCCTGAACGCCCTCACAGGCGAGGGAGTGCACGTGGTGACGGTCAACGACTATCTGGCCAAGCGTGACTCCGAATGGATGGGCCCGCTCTATCAGTTCCACGGACTGACCGTGGGATGTATCGACAAGACCGAGCCCAACAGCCAGGAGCGCCGCGACGTTTATAACTCAGACATCACGTTCGGAACCAACAACGAGTTCGGTTTCGACTATCTGCGCGACAACATGGCCACCCGTGTGGAGGACCTGGTGCAGCGCGAACAGCATTATTATGCGATCGTCGACGAGGTTGACTCCGTGCTGATCGACGATGCCCGTACGCCTCTGATCATATCCGGCCCCATCCCCAAGGGCGACGACCAGATGTTCAACGAGTTCAAACCCAATGTGGAGAAAATCGTGAACGCACAGCGCAAATTAGCTCAGCAGCTTCTTCTCGAGGCCAAGGACAAGATCTCCAAGGGTGACACCGAGGAGGGCGGTCTGGCGCTGTTCCGCGTCTACAAGGCGCTGCCCAAGCATGGCCCGCTGATCCGCTATCTGAGCGAAGACGGTATCAAGAACCTGATGCTGAAGGTGGAGGCCAAGTACATGGCCGACAACAACCGCGAGATGCCCAAGGCCGTCGAGCCCCTGTACTTCGTGATCGACGAGAAGAACCACAGCATCGAGCTGACCGACAAGGGTATCGACATCCTGACCGGCACTACCACCGACCCCGACTTCTTCATCCTGCCCGACATCGCCGCCCAGCTCAGCGAGGTGGAGAACGAGGACCTGACTCCCGAACAGAAGCAGGAGAAGAAAGACTCGCTGCTGCAGAACTACTCCATCAAGTCGGAGCGCGTACATACCGTCAACCAGCTGCTGAAAGCCTACACCCTGTTCGACAAGGATGTGGAGTATGTGATAGACGACAACAAGATCAAGATTGTGGACGAGCAGACGGGCCGTATCATGGAGGGTCGCCGCTACTCCGACGGACTGCACCAGGCCATCGAGGCCAAGGAGGGCGTCAAGGTGGAGGCCGCCACGCAGACATACGCCACCATCACGCTGCAGAACTATTTCCGTATGTACCGCAAATTAGCGGGCATGACCGGTACGGCCATGACCGAGGCAGGCGAGTTCTACGACATCTATAAACTCGAGGTAATCGAGATTCCGACCAACCGTCCCGTGATCCGCAACGACATGAACGACCGCGTGTACCGCACCAAGAAGGAGAAATACGCGGCCATCATCCAGGAGGTAGAGGACATGGTGAACCAGGGGCGTCCGGTACTGGTGGGTACCACCTCGGTCGAGATTTCCGAGCTGCTCTCCAAGATGCTGAAGCTGCGTCACATCCCTCACCAGGTGCTGAACGCCAAACTGCACCAGCAGGAGGCCAACGTCGTGGCCCAGGCCGGTCAGAAAGGCACCGTCACCATCGCCACCAACATGGCCGGCCGTGGTACGGATATCAAGCTTAGCCCCGAGGTGCGCGAGGCCGGAGGTCTGGCCATCATCGGTACGGAGCGCCACGAGTCGCGTCGCGTGGACCGTCAGCTGCGCGGTCGTGCCGGACGTCAGGGCGACCCGGGCAGCTCGGTGTTCTTCGTGTCGTTCGAGGACACCGTGATGCGTCTGTTCGCCTCCGAGCGCGTGGTGAAGATGCTGGACCGCCTCGGCTTCAAGGAGGGCGAGATGATTGAGGACCGCATGGTCACCAAGAGCATCGAGACCGCACAGAAGAAAGTGGAGAACAACAACTTCGGCATCCGTAAGCGTCTGGTGGAATACGACGACGTGATGAACGCCCAGCGTAACGGCGTGTACGGCAAGCGCCAGAACGCCCTTCGCGGCGAGCGCATCGGCATGGATATCGCCAACATCGTCTACGAGCTGGCAGGTGACATCGCCGGCGGATCTTACTCCAGCTACGAGGACTTCAGCCAGGAGGTATACAAGACGCTTTCGATGGAGGTGCCCTTCTCGGAGTACGACTTCAGCCGCATGAGCACCGAGGAGATGACCGACCGTCTGTCAGACTCGGCAATGGAACTGCTGGCACGCCGCAAGGAGCAGATTGCCCACGCCGCGATGCCTTACATCAAGGACTTCGTGGAGGTGAACGGTGCTTCCGGTCCTGTAGGCGTACCCGTTACCGACGGCCGCAGGATGTTCAACGTGTACGAAGACCTGCAGAACTGCTACGACAACGAGTGCAAGCCTCTGACCAAGGCATGGGAGAAGGCCGTGCTGCTGAGCAGCATCGACCACGCATGGCAGGAGCAGCTGCGCGAGATGGACGAACTCCGTCACTCCGTGCAGAACGCCGCCTACGAGCAGAAAGACCCGCTGGTGATCTACAAGATCGAGGCATTCGAGCTGTGGAAGAAGATGCTCTGGGACATGAACGCCAAGGTTGTCGGCACACTGATGCGCGGACGTCTTGCCGCTCCCGACTACGAGGAGGCGAAGAAGGCCCGCGAGGCCCAGGAGGCCGCACGTGCCGCCGAGGTAGCGACCCAGCGCGCCCGCAGCTACAACCCATACGCCGGTTACAGCACCACTCGCGAGACATACGAGGGCGAGAACGCCCAGCGTGAGGCCGCCAAGAACGCCACATACTCGTCCGGCCCCAAGAAGCCCCAGCCCGCAAAGGCGCAGACCAAGGTGGGACGCAACGATCCCTGTCCCTGCGGTTCGGGCAAGAAGTACAAGAACTGCTGCGGCAAAAACCAATGACACCATAACTTCTCAAGCTATGAATGAACAATATTTCATCATCGTCGATGGACAGCAGAAGGGTCCCTACCCGCGCGAAGTGCTGCGGATGCAGGGCATGACCCCCGACACATACGTATGGCGCGAAGGCATGGACGGCTGGGCTCAGGCCTCGTCCATGCCCGAGCTGACCGCTCTGTTCGCCGAGGAGCAGGAAACAATCTTCCCTAACTCCGAGCAGCAACCTCAGCAACAGCCTCAGCCCGGACAGCAGTATGGCCCGCAGCAACCGCAATACGGCCCGCAGCCCAACTACGGGGCGCAGCAGGGTTACGGCCAGCAGCAGCCGCAATATGGCCAGCAGCCTTATTACGGCCAGCAGCAGTACTACGGCCAGCAGTACGGCAACCCGTATCAGCAGAACATGGGCGGCAACGTGCGTCCGCACACCAACTGGCTCCCCTGGGCCATCGTGTCCACGGTGCTGAACTGCCTATTCAGTTGTTTCGGTGTAATATTCAGCATTATAGGCATCGTTCAAGCCAATAAGGCCAACTCCCTGTATCAGATGGGCAACAACATGGAGGCTGACGCAGCCAATTCCAGTGCCAAAGTAATGACCATTATTTCGCTAATATTTGCCGGACTGGGAATACTATTAGTTACCATGTTTATTATTAGTGCTGTTAGCGGCATTGGAGCTTTGGCCGGTCTGTCCGAAGCAATGCAGCATTCTTATTATTGATGGCTACGGCTTATTATGCTATGTTGGGCGACCGTCAGGTAGGCCCGATGACTCTTGAGGAACTGGCGGACTTGGGCATCCGTCCCGACACCTATATATGGTGCAAGGGGATGCCCGACTGGGAGCGCGCCGACGAGAACGGTGACGTGTGCCGCTTCTTCCGCCAGCGTCTGGCGGAGCTGCGCCATCCCTCGCCCAAAGCCTCGTTGCCGGCTGCATCAGCAGCCTCGGACAACGGGATCACGGACACCACCCCGGAGCGCGACGACAGCTACGACGCCGTGCCCCCGGCTTTCCGCTATTACTTCCGGAAAGGGGACGTACCGGCTCCTGAGAAAGCCGACCACGACCCGGCAGACCATGACCCTTCCGTCCCGCCGCCGTCCGGCCTGCTGTTCTTCGCTACCGTAGTCACCGTTTTATGCTTCTTCCCTACGGGCATCATGGCCATATATTGCGCTTTCAACGCCCGTAAGGCATGGGAAGAATCAAACAGAAGCGTATCGAAGTCGTCCAACCACCTGTATTCAGACCAGGAACGCGAGCACCTGCGCGCCACCATGGCCGACTACGTGCGCAAAAGCAAGATGTGGATCGGCATCACCCTGTGTGCCGGCCTGATATTATATGCAGTAACTTTCTTTAGACCATGAATATACCTGCATTCGTAAAGGAACATGTCATAGAACGCGACCAGTCGCTGTTCGCCCCCGATATACTCGCCCGGCACGATGAACTGGAGCGTGAGATAAAAGGTAAATCCGTATTGGTGGTCGGCGGCGCCGGCTCAATCGGTTCCTCGTTCATCAAGGAAGTGCTGAAGTTCCGGCCATCCGAGCTTGTGGTGGTGGACCTCAACGAAAACGGTCTGGCCGAGCTTACCCGCGACCTTCGCTCCGATTCAGGCATTGCGGTGCCTCCCGTATTCCTGACATATACGCTGGACTTCGCCAGTCCCGTAATGGCGGAGATATTCCGCGAGCACGGCGGCTTCGACATCGTGGCCAATTTCTCGGCCCACAAACACGTGCGCAGCGAAAAGGACCGCATTTCCGTGCGCGCCCTGCTGGAAAACAACGTAATCAAGGCCCGCGGATTCCTGGATCTGCTTGAACAGTATCCGCCCCGGCATTTCTTCTGCGTCTCTACCGACAAGGCCGCCAACCCTGTGAACATCATGGGAGCGTCCAAGCGCGTGATGGAGGACCTGATTATGGCATACCGCCCGAAGTTCAAGGTAACGACGGCACGATTCGCCAACGTGGCATTCTCCAACGGTTCGCTGCCGGCCAGCTTCATCGACCGCATGGCCAAGAACCAGCCTCTGGTGGCGCCTAAGGACGTGAAGCGATATTTCGTATCGATGGAGGAAAGCGGCCAGATATGTATGCTGGCGTGCATCCTTGGCAATAACGGCGAGGTGTTCTTCCCGAAACTCGGCAAGGAGAAGCTGAAGACATTCTCCGAAATATGCGATGCTTTCCTTAAGGAATCGGGCTTCGGCAAACATGAATGCGCCAACGACGACGAGGCCAAGGCATTCGCGGCGGCCAATCTGCCGGGTCCTGTGTATCCTGTCGTGTATTTCGACAGCGACACCACCGGCGAGAAGGATTGTGAGCAATTCACCGTCAGCGGCGAGACAACAGACATGGAGCGCTTCAAGTCATTGGGAGTGATTACCGAGACCGACAACCGGTCGCGTCAGGCGGTAGAATGCCTGATCGACGACCTGGAGAGTCTTTTCTCCACCGGCTCGTATTCCAAAGCCGACATAGTCAAGATATTGGCCGCATATCTTCCCAATTTCCATCACGAGGAATTAGGCAAGAACCTGGACGATAAAATGTAGAGCGCGATGTACGTACTGGTTGGAGGAGGCGGCCACGCCCGCTCGGTCATAGAGGCGGCCGGCGACACGATGTTCGGAGGCTATGTGGCCCCCGAGGAATCGGCCGAGCCTCCAGGCGTGCCATATCTCGGCACCGACGGGCAACTTCTGTCAGGCGACATAGATTCTAATGCAGCCGTACATATAACCGTGGGCATAGACCATGGATGCCATCTCGACATCAGGCGCAAGGTAATAGACCGGTTCGCCGCGTTTCCTGCGGTGACTGTCATTGCCGGTCATGCCGTGGTGTCGCGTCATTCGCACGTGGGCGAAGGCTCGGCCGTAATGAACGGAGCTATCGTGAACCGCGCCACCGTGGGGCGTCATTGCGTCATCAACACCGGAGCCATCGTGGAGCATGACTGCAGGCTTGGCGACAATGTGTTCGTAGCTCCCGGAGCCATTCTGTGCGGCGAGGTCACGGTAGGCGACAATGCGTTTATCGGCGCCGGCGCCGTGATTCGCAACGGCGTATCCATCTGCGCGGGAGCATCCGTGGCCATGGGATCGGTCGTAATAAGGAACATAACCAAACCCGGCCTTTATGCCGGAAATCCAGCAAGATACGTGCCATGCTGAAACCAAATCACACCATCATAATAGCCGAAATAGGCGTCAATCACGGGGGCGACCTGCAACGGGCCGTCTCAATGGTGCACCTTGCCAAAGAGGCCGGCGCCGACTATGCCAAGTTCCAGACATTCAAGGCCGAGAACTTGGTCTGTGCCGATGCGAGCCGCGCCGAATACCAGGAGCGCAACTGCGGCGGCGACGAGAGCCAGCTTCAGATGCTGCGCCGCCTCGAACTCAAGCCCGAGGATTTCAAGGTCCTGGCGCGTGAATGCCGCAATGCAGGTATCGGATTCCTCTCGTCGCCATTTGATATCGAAAGCGTCGATTTCTTAGCCGGTCTCGATATGGATTACTGGAAAATACCGTCGGGCGAGGTCACGAACCTGCCGATGCTGGAGCGTATCGCGCTTTACGGCGGTCCGGTGATAATGTCCACAGGCATGTGCGACATCGACGAGGTGCGCCAGGCCGTCAAGGTACTGACCGACAACGGAGTGGAGCGTGAGTCCATATATCTGCTGCACTGCAACACCCAATACCCTACCCCGGCCGAGGACGTGAATCTATGCGCCATGGAGCAGCTTGCGACTCTGGGGTGCGGTGGCGTGGGATTCAGCGACCACACCGAGGGCATTGCCGTGCCGATATCAGCCGTGGCCCGTGGCGCGAAGATAATAGAGAAGCATTTCACTTACGATAAGACAGCCTCCGGTCCCGACCATCGCGCATCGGCCGACCCCGGGGAATTCAAGGCCATGACCGAGGCTATCCGTATAGTGGAGAAGGCAGTGGGTGCGGCCGAGAAACATGTGACGCCCAGCGAGAGGTCGAACCTGAACGTGGCGCGCAAAAGCATCGTGGCGCGCAAACCTATCCGTGCCGGTGAAACGTTCACGATACGTAACGTGACCGTAAAACGGCCCGGCACCGGCATATCGCCCATGCGCTGGTACCAGGTGATCGGGCAGAAGGCTTCGCGCGATTTCAACACCGACGAACTCATCACCCTCTGACCATGGCCCGCAAACTGAAAGTATGTATATTCACCGGTGCGCGCTCGGAATACGGTCTGCTGCACTGGACCATCACCGACATGGAGCGAGACCCGGACATCGAGCTGCAGCTGATAGCCGGAGGGGGTCACCTGTCGCCCGACCAGGGCATGACGGTGCGCCAGATCGAGGCCGACGGCCATCACATTGACAGGAGGGTGGAATTCCTTCTGTCTACCTCCACCGACACAGGCATTGCCAAGTCGACGGGGATGTGCGCCATATCCATGGCCGACGCGCTGTCCGAACTGCGCCCGGACGTATTGCTGGTGTTGGGCGACCGTTATGAGCTGTTGGCCGTATGCAGCGTGGCCCTGATACTCAACATACCGATAGCGCATATCTCGGGCGGCGACATCACGGAGGGCGCCATCGACAACCAGATACGCGACGCCATCACCATGATGGCCGACCTGCACCTGCCCTGCACCGAACCGTCGGCACAACGTGTCACAACCATTACCGAGGGCCGCAAGCCCGTGGTGAATGTAGGCGAACCGGGGCTGGAGACTTTCGTACGCACCGCCCCTATGTCGCGGGCAGAACTGGCCGAAAACCTGGGGCTTGACCCTGACCGCCGCTGGATTCTATGCACCATCCATACCGAGACCAAGGCCACGATGGAAACAAGTATGGCCATTGCCCGCAACGCAATCGAAGCTATGGCCGAACTGACTGACACCGAGGTGATGATCACAGCCGCCAACGCAGACGCCGGCGGCGCGGAACTGAACGATTACTACCGCAAGGTGTGTGACGGCAATCCGCATTTCCATTTCATTCACTCGCTGGGACACCGACGGTACCTGTCGATGATGCGCCAGGCTTACGCCTTGGTGGGCAACACCTCCAGCGGAATCCTTGAGACTCCGTTTGTCGGCGTGCCCACCGTAAACATAGGCGACCGCCAGAAGGGGCGTCATCTGTGCGCTAACGTCATCACTCCCCGTGGCATATCAAAGGAGGATATAGCCGAGGTGCTGACACTGATTCCCGACACTCATTATCCCTCGGATCCTTATTTCGGCGACGGACACAGCGCGCAGAGAGTCATAGCCGAAATCAAAGCCCGTTATCTATGAAGACACTCGTAATCATACCGGCACGCGGCGGCAGCAAGGGCATTCCGCACAAGAACATCCGTCCCTTGGGCGGCAAGCCGCTGATATGCCACGCCATAGACCAGGCGCGCTCGGTGGCTGCTGACGCCGATATATGCGTCACAACCGATGACCCGGAAATAATCCGCACCGTAGAGGATTACGGGCTTCACGTGCCTTTCGTACGGCCGGCCCGGCTGGCCACCGACACATGCGGCACCTACGAGGTGTTGCTTCATGCCCTGGACCATTACGAGCAGCAGGGACTGCACTACGATGCCATAGTGTTGCTGCAGCCTACATCGCCGTTCCGCCGCCCGGAGGACATCAGGGGCGCCATGGCGCTGTTCGGGACTGGCACCGACATGGTGGTGAGCGTCACAGCCGCCAAAGCCAATCCTTACTACAATTGCTTTGAGGAGGATGCCGACGGTTTTCTGAAGCTGTCGAAAGGAAACGGGCAGTATGTACGCCGCCAGGACGCCCCCGAAGCCTGGGAATACAACGGCGCGGTGTATGTGATAGACCCCCGAGCGCTCCGCAAGTCTCCCCTGTCCAAGTTCAGGCACATCCGCAAATATGTGATGGACGAAATTCATTCGCTGGACCTCGACACCATGCTGGACTGGAAGATAGCGGAACTGATGCTGAAAGAGGGTATGTTGGACCATAACGAGAAATGAAAATGAAGATCGAGGATTACACCATAAATGTGTCGGAACCGATACGCGAGGCTCTGAAGCGTCTGAACCTGGTTAAGTCGCGCTCCATGACGCTGTTCGTGGTTGACGACAATGGCGTTATGGTCGGCACACTGACCGACGGCGACGTGCGTCGCGCGCTGATAGCCGGACATGAGGTCAACAGTCCTGTGGAGAACGCCATGCACCGCAATTTCTCGTATCTCCGTTCGCTGTCTCAGGCATACGAGCTGAAGCGGATGCGTCAGCGGGGCATTCTGTTGGTGCCGGTACTTGATGCCGGGCACCGCATCCTTGATGTCATCGACCTGACACGCGCCAAGGCAGCACTGCCGGTCGATGCCGTGCTGATGGCCGGCGGCAAGGGTGAACGCCTGCGCCCCCTGACATTGACCACCCCGAAGCCATTGCTGAAAATCGGCAGCAAGCCCATCATAGACCTCAACATCGATGCGCTGGCCAAATATGGCGTGAAGGATTTCTCCGTAACGGTCAACTACCTGAAAGAACAGCTGATGGAGCATTTCTCTGTGCCGACCGAAGCCGGAGCCGAAGTGAAATGCGTGGCCGAGACGCAGTTTTTCGGCACCATCGGGTCGCTGAGACTGGTGCCGGATTTCCACAATGACACCATATTGGTGATGAATTCCGACCTGCTGACCGACATTGACTACGAGGACTTCTACCTGCATTTCAAGCAGAACGGCGCCATGATGTCGGCTGCGGCCGTACCTTATACTATCTCGGTGCCTTACGGAATCTTTGACATTGACGGCAGGAACATCCTTGGCGTGGAAGAAAAACCAGTCTATAACATGTACGCCAACGCCGGCATCTATCTGATTCGCCGCGAGGCGTTGCGCTACATACCCGAAGGCCGGGTATTCAACGCCACCGATCTGATCCAGGCTCTCGTAGCCGACCACCAGCCCGTGATCCGCTACCCCCTCACCGGCCTCTGGATCGACATAGGCACCCCCGACGAGTACCGCAAGGCCCAGGACCTGGCCAAACACTTGTAGATTATCAAAAGAATCAGTATATTTGCATCACATAACGCCATTTGTCGCCATGAAGCTGATTGAATTGAATTTGAACCGTATCTTTGAATTATGCCGAAAGCATATGGTCAAGTCTCTGGCCGTATTTGGATCTATTCTAACGGATAGATTCAATGACCAAAGCGACGTGGATCTGCTTGTTGATTTCGATACTACGGATCATGAGAAATGGGATTATGTCACGAATTATTTCGATTTACGTGATGCATTGGAACGTCTTTTCAACAGAAAAGTAGATTTAATTGAACAAGGAGGACTTCGAAATAAATATTTCATTGCCAACATCAACCGCACAAAACAGATGATTTATGGCTAATGAAGAAATCCTGACATATTTACAAGATGTTCTGGATGCCATAAACGACATGCAGAGCTGTTTTATCGACTTCCCAAACAGATATGATTTGTTTGAGAAGGATATTATGCGCAAATGCGTCGTAGAGCGTAAAACGGAGATAATGGGCGAAGCGATTAATCGGATTCGGAAGATTGATCCCACCATAGAAATCCCTAATGCACGAGCCATTATTGCCACACGCAACAGAATTATTCATGCCTACGACAATGTGCAACCAACTTTCCTATGGGGATTGGTAATCAAGCATATTCCCGAATAAAAAAAAGGATATCGAACGAATCATAGTTGACTATGAAAAACGATATAAGGAGGAATGTGATTCCAATTCTTGACCTTTGTTAATGAATTATTAAACCAATCTCTTTTTGTCAACTCACAAATAATTTGTAAATTTGCAACAGAAACCAACGGCACATAGTTTATGTGCAACAACTATGCGGTAGTAGCTCAGTTGGTAGAGCATCAGCTTCCCAAGCTGAGGGTCGCGGGTTCGAGCCCCGTTTACCGCTCAAAGCATTTTATCCAATTTGACTCCGCATTCCTTCGATGCGGAGTCGTTTTTTAAGGTCTGTCCATAACATTATAGTTGAAATTCAGATTATTTTATTATCTTTGTGCGTTGAATACTAATACTTTCTTAAACAGACTTAAACGCACATCTTTTCAGACCGACACCATCATGAAAACTAAAATATCCCGACTGCTTAACTTCGAGGTTATTCTTTTCTCAGTAATACTGCTCGTGCTGCTGGTAGACGTTCTGATGCCTACGCATAAGCTCCGGCTCAGCGAACAGACTTTTACCGTGCCGACAGCCACCAAAATGACTGCGGAGTTCGACAAGGAGGATGCCGTCAGGGTTCCGATTGCAGCCGGGACAGAGGTGCAGATTGCCGGTTATTCGGGCGATGGTCTGTTCCTGAAATATCTTGCCGTCACGCCCGACGGCACTCGCGCATTTCTGCGCCCCGACCAGATAGACATACCCGTCATTCCCAAATACGGACCCGCAAAAGGCCAGAAAGTGAAAGTGACCAAAGCCTTGTTCCACAACTCCGGCGAAGTCAAGGATTTTGAGGGCGTAACCGAGGACGGCACCAAGGTGGAACATCTCGGATCCACCAATTTCCTCCCCGTATTTGATGGCGTGAACAAGCTGGCGTTCGAGGCCGAGCCGCGTCAGGCCATCATGACCAAGGAGAAATTTGAATCGAAACTGCCTGAACTGACGCTTGAAAACTGCGAGAAACTCATCGGCGCCGCGCAACTTAATGTGCCCGACGGCAAGGGAGGACGCCGCGTCTCGTTTTTCGTCAACACGCTTGATAAAGCCGACGGCCATCTGTATCTGCCGTCCGTCACGTTCGACGCCGAAGGTAAAGCCGTCAGCCACACCTATAAGCACGACCGCTACCGCAACGGATATGCCCTGAAATATCTGCCCTGGACCGACAGGATAGCCGATATGCCGCTCACGTCGTGGCTGATACGGTCCAACCTCTATCGGGCCACCAGATTCGGCGACGGCGCCATGCAGACCGTACTGAAATATATAGTCTACATATTCGGGTTCATCGGCGAGCTGATATGGATATTCTGTCTCGGCGCGTTGCCGGTGGCCTTTATATGGACGCTGATGCACTGCCGCTATGCGTTCTATCCGCTGGGCGACCGTATGCTGCTGATCCTGGCTGCAGTGGTCGGAGTCGTATCGGCTTATTACTGGTACGTGTGCCTGATACTATGGGGTGCTTACGCGCTGTTCGCGCTGCTGATGATTCCTGTGGTATATTTCATTTACAAGATTGTGGCCTGGTCGCTCGACAACGACGTGCCGCACCGCCGCTGTCCCAAATGCCGCCGTCTTGACACCATCGGTTATGTCAGCACCGACAGTCTCGGCTCCACCACCGGCATGCGCGACGCTACGGAAGACCGTGTGGTAAGGGACAACAGCACGGCCACCGAGCAATATACCCATGTCAAATACAAAGACGGCTTCAGCATGAAGACCAACCGCACTCTGATTACTGACATTAATCAGGACATGGAAACGACCACCTACCGCCAGCAGGTACGCACCGACCAGTACCGCGAGCACTTCCGGTGCAGTTGCTGCGGCTACAAGGAGGACCGTCTGCGCAGCCAGAGCACCGTGCTGTCGTCCAAGCGCACCGGCATCAGCCGCTGGCTCAACCGCGACACTGTCGTCACCAAGCTCCCTAACCAGTAAAGCGTAAAAAAGCGGGTCGCCTTAATGAGCGATAGCCCAGGAGGTGATGTTGCGTTCCGTGGATGAGAATTCCACTCCTACCTTGACCACGGTGCGGGGATCGGCAAGATAGCGGTCGGCGTAATGTTTTTCGTCAATCCGGGCTAACGCGGTCTCAGGCGACTTGTCTACCTTGAACTCCATGACATAGATGTAGCTGCCGGTCTCCACAGTCATGTCGATGCGGCCGAGTCCGGTGTGCAGTTCGCATTGCACGCTCATGCCCATCAGCTTGCACACGATATACATGACATCGCGGAACCGGCCCTCATACACCTTGTCATTATCTCCGGTCTCGCTGTACGGCACGCCGGCCAACAGGGACTTCAATATGTTCATGAATCCCTCGACATCGCCTTCTTCAAGAAACGAGACGCAATCGTAAATCAGCATGGCGCCTTCGGAGCCATCGTTTCGGTTTACATAGAATGGGAACAGAGCCTCCATCATTCCGTTCTGAACCTCCGAATTGGGAAAGCCGAGGCGGTAAAGAGTGCGTTCGCCCATCTTGCGTGTACCTTTGATTGTAAGGTAGCCGCTCTGGAACAGCAACGGTATCGGATCGCTGAATTCGGGATCGAGTCCCATCAGCTCGTTTTCGGTACGTGTGGCACCGTCGAGGCGCGACAGGTCGATGTTCCGGTCGCGAAGAAGCTCCACAAGCATGGTCGGTGTGGCCGTAAGGAACCAGTAATCCGCAAAGCGGCGCGATTCCATCACGTTGAGAAGACTGAAGGGATTGTATATACCCTCGGCCTCATCCTCCGAGAAACGATATCCGTCATAACTTTTTTCAGGCGTGCGCATGTGTCCTCGAAGCTCATGCGCTGCTTTTCGGCGAGAAGCTCGATACCGCCGCGCATATAGGTAATAAGTTCCGTCTCCGTGATGCCGCATATCGAGTTATATTCCGGTTCCATAGTCAGGTCGCGCAAGTTGTTCAAGTCGGAGAACACGCTGACCTTGCCGAACTTTGTCACGCCTGTAAGGAAAGCGAAGCGGATATAGGGATCGCATGTCTTCAGCACTCCGTAGAATCCCTTCAAGGTCTCGCGGAATCTGTTTTGTCTGTCCCGACGGCTCTTGCCGATATTCTGCTGCAACGGCTTGTCGTATTCATCAATGAGCACCACTACCTGTCTGCCGGCAATGCTGTGGATGGTCTCGATGACTCTTTTAAAACGCAGGGAGAAACTATCGGGAGTATATTGTACTCCATAAATATTCTCCCAGTGCGCCAGATTACTTTCAAGCACCTGGTCAATAGACGAGTCGTCCTTGGTATAGTCTTGCGCGTTGAGATCAAGGTGCAGGACCGGATATTCCTCCCACGTAATGTCGTCGTGACTGTCAATTGCCAGACCTTTGAACAATTCACGTTTACCCTGAAAGAACGCCTCAAGCGTAGAAAGCAACAGACTCTTGCCGAACCGTCGCGGACGGCTCAGAAAATAATACTCTCCCTTAGTGATGAGGCGGTAGATGAATTCCGTCTTATCAATATACAGGAATCCATTACGGATAATTTTCTCAAAGTTCTGTACCCCTATCGGATATTTCTGAATCTCATTCATAATCGGCTGATATGCGTGATGACTACAAATTTAAACAAAAAAACTGAAAACATAACACTCAATTTGATTTCCAATCCTGCTTCAAAAATAAATATCAGATACCACACAGATGTTTTATTGTAAATTTATGTTAATTGCGCAATACCCCAGTATGTATTATTGTTAATTCATGTTAAATGCAAGAAATATTTTATGTTTTATAGCATTGTTTTAGAAAAGAATTTGTAATTTTGCATTGAGTTTTTCATGGTATTAGATTTTTAAGGTTAACGCAAGATTGGTTGTCGTGATGACAATCAATTTTTTTTTGCGCCAATTTTATTGTAATTTTGCATCATGGAACGAAAAGTAAGAGTAAGGTTTGCGCCGTCACCCACGGGACCTCTGCACATCGGAGGCGTAAGGACGGCTCTTTACAACTATATATTCGCCCGCAAGCACGGGGGCGACATGATACTTCGTATTGAGGACACCGACTCGCGCCGGTTCGTGCCGGGTGCCGAGGACTACATCAACGAGTCGCTGCAGTGGCTCGGCATCGGCATTGACGAGGGAGTGCGCGAAGGAGGCCCCTTCGGCCCATACAAGCAGTCGGAACGCCGCGACATCTATCGCCAGCACGTCAAGCAATTGCTGGACGCAGGCCGCGCTTACATCGCCTTCGACACCCCTGAGGAACTGGAGGCTGCCCGCGCGGAAATTCCCAACTTCCAGTACGACGCCTCGACCAGGACACGCATGCGCAACTCGCTGACCCTCCCGGCCGACGAAGTGCAGAAGCTGATTGACAACGGCACGCAGTATGTGGTCCGTTTCCTGATCGAGCCTGACAAGGAAGTTAAGGTAAACGACCTGATCCGAGGAGAAGTGACCGTGAACAGTTCCATTCTGGACGACAAGGTACTGTACAAGAGTGCCGACGACCTCCCCACCTATCACCTGGCCAACATCGTGGACGACCATCTGATGGAGGTGTCGCACGTGATCCGCGGCGAAGAATGGCTTCCGTCAGCTCCGCTTCACGTACTGCTGTACGAAGCATTCGGCTGGCAGGACACCATGCCGCAGTTCGTCCACCTGCCCCTGCTGCTCAAGCCGGTGGGCAACGGCAAGCTCTCCAAACGCGACGGCGACAAACTCGGCTTCCCCGTGTTCCCGCTGGAATGGCACGACCCCAAGAGCGGCGAGATAAGCTCCGGATTCCGCGAGCGCGGTTATCTGCCCGAGGCTCTGGTGAATTTCCTGGCTTTGTTGGGCTGGAATCCCGGCGACGACTCCGAGCTGATGACGATGCAGGAACTGATAGACAAATTCAGTTTCGAGCATTGCAGCAAAGCCGGCGCCAAGTTCGACTTCAAGAAGGGTGAATGGTTCAACCACGAATACCTGATGCGCAAGCCCGACGAGGAACTGGCAGCACTGTTCATGCCGATACTTGAGGAGCATGGCGTAAGCGGCTTCACTCCCGAATACGTGGCCAGGGCCATAGGCATGGTCAAGGGACGCGCCAACCTGATTCCCGACCTGTGGGAGCAGGGCAGCTTCTTCTTTATCGCTCCGGAAGGCTATGCCGAGAAGGACGTGAAGAAGCGCTGGAGCGCCGAGACTCCCGCCATCATGGAGGAACTGATCGGAGTGCTTGAGGGAATAGACGACATGACATCGGCCAATGCCGAAAAGATAGTGCTGGACTGGATCGCATCCAAGGAGTATCACCTCGGCAACGTGATGAACGCCTTCCGCCTCGCGGTTGTAGGCGCATGCCGTGGCCCGCACATGTTCGACATCACCGAGCTGATGCCTAAGGACGAGGTGATACGCCGCATACGCAAAGCAATAGACACCCTGCACTGATCAGTATGAGGATACCGAAATTTGGAGAAATCAAAGGGCTATGCGCCGAGGCGAGCCGCCAGGCGTTTGAGATGCCCGTCTACTCGGCGGGCATATCCCTGTACCGTTTCGGTGTGCGGGTGGCCGGCTTAGGCAACCACAAGGCCAGCTTGCTGGATCGCGGTCAGCGCGACATAAACGAGCACCTGAAAGTGCTGAAACCCAACGACCGGGTAATCTGGGTGCATTGCGCCTCGCTCGGCGAGTTCGAGCAGGGACGCCCGTTGATAGAGCGTCTGCGCAAGGAAGACCCGGAAGTCAAGATACTGGTCACGTTCTTCTCCCCTTCCGGCTACGAGGTGCGCAAGGATTATCCTCTCGCGGACTGCGTATGCTATCTTCCTTTCGACACCCCGCTGCGCGTGCACCGCTTTCTGGACCGCGTGCGTCCCGAGAAAGCCATATTCGTGAAATACGAAATCTGGCGCAACTACCTCCACGAGCTGTATCGCCGCCAGATTCCCACATATCTGATCAGCGCCGCCTTCAGGCCCGACCAGAAATTCTTCAAGCGTTCGTTTGCCTGGTACGGCCTGTGGCTCAAATGGTTCACCAAGATATTCGTCCAGGACGAGGAGAGCCGCAAACTGCTGGCCTCCATCAACGTCAACAATGTTGAGGTGACCGGCGACACACGGTTTGACCGCGTGGCCAGGATACGCGAGACCGCCAAAGCCATTCCGGAATTAGAGACATTCTCCGGCCGTGCGTCCGGCGCAGAGCGTCCGTTGCTGATGATGGCCGGCAGCTCATGGCCCAAGGACGAGGATGTGTACATACCCTGGTTCAACAGTCATCCGGATGTAAAGATAGTGGTTGCGCCGCACGAATTCGACGAGACACGGCTAAAGAAATTAGCGGAAAGGTTCGACCACGGGGCTGTACTTCTGAGCGAAGCACGCAGGAATCCTGAATCCATGCAGGGCAAACAGGCACTGATAATAGACTGTTTCGGTCTGCTGTCGAGTGCATACGCATACTGCGACGTGGCGTATGTGGGCGGCGGGTTCGGCGTAGGGATCCACAACATCAACGAGCCGGCGGTATACGGTGTGCCCGTAATATACGGCCCGTGCCACAACCGGTTTGTCGAGGCCATCGAGATGGCCAAGGTCGGATGCGGTCTCCCCATCACCGGACGCGATGATTTCGACGCCATGGCCGACCGCCTGTTTACCGACAGCGATCACCGCAAGAAACTCGGCCGGTGGGCGGAGGAATACATCCAGTCAAAGCTGGGAGCCACCGACCGCATCTATTCAGCTTTATTCGAAAAGAAATAACCGACATATATGGAAAATCTGATAACCGTAGACGGGTTGACATTCGAGCCGTACATCACACGCGACGAAATCCAGAAGCAGGTGAAGCGCGTGGCAGAAGAGATTAAATCAGACATGAAGGGACGCGCTCCGCTGTTCGTATGCGTGCTGAACGGAGCGTTCATGTTCGCGGCCGACCTGATCAGGGAATGCGGCATCAACGACTCGCACATCGCATTCGTGCGTTACAAGAGTTACGAAGGCACCGCCAGCAGCGGCAAGGTAAAGGAAGTGATGGGCCTGACCGAGGACATCGAGGGCCGCGACGTGGTGATTATCGAGGATATAGTGGACACGGGTCTGACGGCATCCATGATGGTGGCCGACTTCCGCAAGCGCAATCCCCGCAGCATCCGTTTCGCCACGCTGCTGCACAAGCCCGACAGCTCCAAGACCGGTTTCCAGCCCGACTATGTGGCCTTCAGCATCGCGCCGAAGTTCATAATCGGATACGGACTCGACCTGGACGGCAAAGTACGCAATCTCAAAGACATATACGTAATCAAGGAGGATTGACGTTAATATAGATATACAGGTGGTATGTGACGGTGTATCGGCACATATCGGGGAGTTATGGGCCTTTAAAGAAATCAGACTATGGAAAAGAACGACAACATCAATATCGTGATATTCGGAGCGCCGGGCAGCGGCAAAGGCACGCAGTCGGCCAAGCTCATTGACCGGTACGGTCTCTATCACATCTCCACCGGCGAGCTGCTGCGCGACCACATCAAGCGCGACACCGAGCTGGGACGCATCGCCAACGAATACATATCGAAGGGTCAGCTGATACCCGACGACCTGATGATACGCATCCTGGACGACACATTGGAACGCGAGGCCAAGGGAAAGGCCGGCGTGGTGTTCGACGGATTCCCCCGCACCATCCCGCAGGCCGAGGCCCTGAAGGAACTGCTGCGCAAGCGCGGCACCGACCTGCACGCCGTGGTGGGACTGGAAGTGCCCGAGGACGAGCTGGTGCAGCGCATGATTCAGCGCGGCAAGCAGACAGGCCGTGCCGACGACAATCCCGACACCATCAAGAACCGTCTGAAGGTATATCACGACCAGACATCCCCCTTGCGCGAATATTACAACAAGGAGAACAAATACATAGCCATCAACGGCACCGGCATCGTGGACGAGATATTCAACGAAATCGCCCGCGGTCTGGAAGCCAAGGCCGGCATCAAGCCCCGTCCGTAATCCGGACAATAGGTCAAGCCACACATAAGATGACTGTAAGTCATAGACTTAACCCTACTGAATGAAGAAAGCCAAAGGAATCATAGCATAGGCTCTGTTCCAAAAAAAATATTAACGCCAGGGCGGTGGATTTTCGAGGTAATTTTGCCGATTGATGAGGGAGCAGCCTCGCGGCTGTGACCGAAGAAAGCGGCAAAATTAACCGAAAAGACACCGGTCAAGGTATAAAAAAGAATTGAAAAATAGAGTCTATTCATAATGGGAATCTCTAAAAGAAATATTAGTATAGACTCGCAGCTGTACCTCATCTTTGATCTTTTGACTCGGTCACATAGCCCGCTATGCTCCCGAGTCTGCAAGACCAAATCTGAGGCACATCTGCGACCCTGGCGTAAATATTTTTTTTTGAACAGAGCCTTTATGACACTGGCCCTGATGGCCGTGGTGATGCTGACGGGGTGCAAGACGCCCAAGCTCGCCACGGCCGATCAGCAGTTTGCCCGTGGCGAATATTTCGATGCATCGAAGACCTATCGCGGCGTCTACAACAAGCTGAACCCGCGCGAGGACCGCGAGCTTCGTGGCCGCGTGGCGTATCAGTTGGCCACCTGCTACCGCAAGCTCAACATGGCTGCGCGCGCATCGGCCGCTTACCAGAACGCCATACGCTATGAATATCCCGATTCAATGGCTTACTATTACCTGGGACGCTCGCTGCAGATGGAGGGCAAATACGGCCCGGCCATCAACGCATACCGCACGTTCCTGGAATACGCTCCCGACGACCTGCTGGCCAAGGAGGGTCTGCGCGGTGCCACTCTCGCCCTGAAACAGAAGGAGAAGCCCAAGACCCGATACATCGTGAAGCAGGCCAAGATGTTCAACTCGCGCCGCGCCGACTTCGCGCCGATGTATCTGGACAAGGACCTCACCACCCTGTATTTCACCAGCAGCAACGAGAAATCCACCGGCACCACCAAGTCGGAAATCACCGGCACCAAGCGCTCGGACATATTCTTCTCTAAGAAGGACGAAAAGGGGAACTGGCAGCGTCCCGAGCCTGCCGGCGGCGAGCTGAACACCGAACACGACGAGGGAATCATGTCGTTCAGTCCCGACGGACAGACCATGTATCTGACCGTGGCCAAGCGTAACGCCAATTCCGATTCGTCGGTAGAGATATACACGTCGCAGCGCAGCGACGCCACATGGTCGTCACCGCAGGAATTCAAGATAATCAACGATTCCATTTCGGCCAAGGGCCATCCCGCCGTATCGCCCGACGGCACATATCTGTACTTCTCCAGCGACATGCCGGGAGGATTCGGCGGCAAGGATATATGGCGCATCAACCTCAAGGAACGTCAGGGCAGCCTGGAAAACCTCGGCCCGCAGATCAATACGCCTGGCGACGAGATGTTCCCGTATGTCCGCACGGACTCGCTGCTGTATTTCAGCAGCGACGGTCACCCCGGCTTCGGAGGTCTCGACCTGTTCCGCGCGCGCCTTAACTCCACGGGCGACCGCTGGAGCGTCGACAACATGGGCGTGCCCATGAACTCGCCGGGCGACGACTTCGGCATCACCTTCGGCGAGGGCGAAAGCGGCTTCTTCAGCTCAAACCGCGGCGACGCCCGCGGCTATGACCATATATACAGCTTCGAATGTCCCGAAATCAAGGTGACCATATCGGGCTGGGTCGTGGACAAGGACGACGAACCTGTACCCAACGCCATAATCCGCATCGTTGGCGACGATGGATCGAACCAGAAGGAGGTGGCCCGCGACGACGGCTCGTTCAGGTTCAAGCTCCAACGCGGCGTGAAATACGTGATGCTGGCCGGCGCGAAAGGCTACCTCAACGTGAAGCAGGAATTCGAGAGCGACATCGCCGAGGAGGATCAGGATTACGGCATCGACTTCGTGCTGGCCGCGGTATATAAGCCGCAGGTGGTCGAGAACATATTCTACGACTTCGACAAGGCGACGCTGCGTCCCGAGTCGAAGGCGGCTCTTGACGAGATGGCGCAGATGCTGAAGGACAATCCTTCGGTCACCATCGAGATGGGCTCGCACACCGACCGCGTCGGTACCGAAGAATATAACATACGGCTCTCCGACCGTCGCGCCAAGTCGGTGGTGGACTATCTGATAGCCGCCGGCATCCCGGCCGAAAGGCTCACATGGAAAGGCTACGGCAAGAGCGTGCCCAAGACCGTGACAAAACGAATCAACAAAGAATATCCGCAATTCCCCGAGGGCACTGTCCTCAACGAAGAATATATCGAGACACTCGACGACGCCGGCAAAGCGGCCGCCGACCAGGTGAACCGCCGCACCGAATTCCAGGTCACGTCGCTGGACTATGACCTGTGGTGATTGCAAGGGCGACGCCATATCTGTTAAAAAATGTGGCCTCACCGATTTTTTCACGGCTCAGAATGTTAGATATATTGTAACAGGCCGATCAGGGACTAAGAAATAGAGGAAAAATGTTAAAGGTTAAAGACTTAAAGGCAGAGATAAACGGTCGCGAGATATTGCGCGGCATCAATTTGGAGATACATCCGGGCGAGGTACACGCCATCATGGGTCCGAACGGCTCGGGCAAGTCGACGCTGTCGATGGTACTGGCAGGCAACCCTGCCTACACCGTCACCGGCGGCGAGGCCACTCTGTGCGGCAAGAATCTGCTTGACATGACGCCCGAGGTGCGCAGCCACGAGGGTCTGTTTCTCGGATTCCAGTATCCGGTGGAGATTCCCGGAGTGTCGATGGTGAACTTCATGCGCGCGGCCATCAACGCCAAGCGCGAGTATTTCCACCAGCCTCCCATGTCGGCTGCCGATTTCCTCAAGCTGATGCGCGAGAAACGCGCCGTAGTGGAACTTGACAACAAACTGGCTTCGCGCTCGGTGAACGAGGGCTTTTCGGGCGGCGAGAAGAAGCGCAACGAGATATTCCAGATGGCCATGCTGGAACCGAAGCTCAGCATCCTCGACGAGACGGACTCGGGCCTTGACATCGACGCCCTGCGCATCGTGGCCAACGGCGTGAACAAGCTGCGCAGCAAAGACAACTCCACAATCGTCATCACCCATTACCAGCGTCTGCTGGATTACATCGCTCCCGACTTCGTGCATATCCTATATAAAGGCCGAATCGTTATGACGGGCGGTCCGGAACTGGCGCTGGAGCTGGAGGAGCGCGGCTACGACTGGATCAAGGAGCAGGAGGACGCGAAATGAACGCTCTGAACCAATACATAGAACTGTACGACGCCTCGCGCCGCGACATAGACAGTCACAGCGCGGAGGTGCTGAACGCCCTGCGTCCCAAGGCCGCCGACATACTGCGCACGGCCACGCTGCCGCGTCAGGGCGCCGACAATTACGAGAACTGCGACCTGGAGCAGATGCTGGCTCCCGATTTCGGCATAGACCTGAACGACCTGTTCCCCATCCCGGCCAATATGCCACCGATGCCGGAGGGCGTGCTGTTGGGCAGCCTGCGCACCATAGCGCAAAGCCATCCGGAATTAGTGTCGAGATACTACGGCCACGCCGCCGACATACACAATCCGGTGGTGGCGCTGAACACAATGCTGGTGCGCGACGGCCTGATGCTGTACGTGCCTAAGGGCGTAGTGCTTAAATCGCCCATCCAGCTGATAAACGTGCTGAACGACGTTCAGCCCCTGATGTCCATTCGCCGCATCCTGGTGGTGCTGGACGAAGGCGCGGAGGCGGGTCTGATGGTGTGCGACCGCACGCAGCGCGATAAGGTGAACTACTTAGCACTGCAGACAGTCGAACTGTTCGTCGGGCCCAACGCCACGCTTCATTACTACGACCTTGAGGAATCGTCGGCGCATACGGGCAGGATCTCCTCGCTGTATCTGCGTCAGGAACGCGACAGCCGCGTCATCGTCAACGGTCACACGCTGTTCAACGGCACGACGCGCAACGAGTATCACTGCCGGTTCATGGGCGAGAACGCGTCGCTCAAACTGTACGGCATGGCCATCGAGGACTGTCAGCGACACATCTCCACCTATTCGAGCATAGAGCACGGTGTGCCGCATTGCCACAGCGACGAGCTGTTCAAGATCTCGGCCGACGGCGAGAGTCGCTGCGCCTTCACAGGCCGAATCGTGGTCGAGGAGGGTGCCGTGGGCACGGAAGCCTATCAGGCTTGCCGCAATCTGCTGGCGTCGGACCAGGCCCGCGTGGAGGCGCGTCCCGAACTGGAGATATACAACGACGACGTGAAGTGCAGCCACGGCTGCGCCACGGGACAGCTGGACGAGACGCAGCTGTTCTACATGCGCACGCGCGGCATCCCCGAGCCACAGGCCCGGCTGCTGTTGCGCCAGGCGTTCATGAACGACGTGATCGACGCCATCGAGATGCCGGGACTGCGCGACAGGCTGCGGCTGCTGGTCGAGAAACGTTTTGCCGGCGCCCAGGCCCCCTGCTCAAGCTGCGCCCTGGCCGACTCCAATAATCCGTCGAATAAGAAATGTCAGTGATGGATATATCCAAGATACGCGGGCAATTCCCCATTCTGTCCCGACAGGTGTCGGGACGGCCTCTGATATATTTCGACAACGCGGCCACCAGCCAGACCCCGGCGCGTGTAGTGGACGCCATAGTGGATGTGTACACCAGCCACAAGGCGAACGTGCATCGTGGCGTGCATACTCTGAGCCAGGAGGCCACAGACATGCAGGAGCATACGCGGCGTCGCGTGGCGCAGTACATCAACGCCCGGTCGCACCGCGAGGTGATATTCACCCGTGGCACCACCGAGGGAATCAACCTCGTGGCGTCATCGTTCGGTTCGCTGCTCCCTGACGGCGGCGACATCATCCTGACGGTGATGGAACACCATGCCAACATCGTCCCCTGGCAACTGCTGGCCGAGAAAAAGAACATGCACCTGCGCGTGGTGGACATCGACGAACGCGGCGAGCTGAAAATGGACCAGTATCGCGACCTGTTCGGTCCGAACACGGCGATGGTTGCCTTCGCGCATGTCAGCAACGTGTTGGGTACAGTCAATCCCGTCAAGGAGATGGTGGCGACCGCCCATTCGCACGGCGTACCCGTATTGGTTGACGGTGCGCAGGCCTCGCCCCACATGCGCATCGACGTGCAGGACCTTGACGCCGATTTCTATGTATTCTCCAGCCACAAGATGTATGGTCCCGCCGGCATCGGCGTATTGTACGGCAAAGAAGATCTGCTTGAGAAGATGCCCCCTTATCAGGGTGGCGGCGAGATGATTGAGCATGTGTCGTTCCGGCATACCACATACGCCGAGCTGCCGTTCAAGTTCGAAGCCGGGACACCCGACTTCGTGGACATCGCGGCACTGAGTCAGGCCCTGGATTTCATCGAGGAGACGGGCATAGAAAATATCGCAGCGCATGAGCATGAACTCCTTGACATCGCCACGGCCGAGATGCTGAAGATTCCGGAACTGATCATCTACGGCATGGCCGAAAAGAAAGACCCGGTCATCAGCTTCAACGTCGGCAACATACACAACTACGATATTGGCATGTTGCTCGACAAGCAGGGTGTGGCCGTCCGCACCGGACATCACTGCGCGCAGCCGCTGATGGAACGCCTCGGCGTGCCGGGCACCGTCCGCGCGTCGTTTGCCGTCTATAACACGCGGGAAGAAGTGGAGGCCTTCATAAAGGCCCTGAATCGCGCTCTCGACATACTTCGATAACATGAGGACAGGCAGGAAGCGAATCAAGGTGAATCTGCTGGTATGGATATTGCTGGCGATCGGTGCGGGAATAGGCTGCGCATATTTCATGCCGCTGTGGGCCGGCAGGGTGTTCATGACCTTCAACGCCATCTTCGGGCAGTTCCTCGGCTTCATGATTCCCTTGATAATCGTCGGATTTGTGGTTCCCGCCATATCCGATGTGGGCTCAAGGGCCGGCAAGATGCTGTTGCTCACGGCCGCTATCGCCTATATCTTCACTTCGCTGTCCGGATTCTATTCCTATTTCATAGGTTCGTCGATATTCCCCAATCTTGTGGGTGACAGGACGCAGACGGCCGAAAGCATGGGTGCGCACGACATGGCGCCCTACTTCACCATCGAGATGCCGCCGCTGATGACAGTCATGACGGCCTTGGTCCTCTCCTTCCTGTTAGGACTCTGCATGGCTTATCTCAAGACCGACACCATGCGCAAGTTCACGACCGAGTTCCGCGACTGCGTCGAGCTAACCATAAACCGGCTGATCATTCCCCTGCTTCCGCTGTACATATTCGGTATCTTCCTGAACATGACCATGGCGGGCGACGTGACCGTGGTATTGAAATCGTTTGCGGCCGTGATAGGCATCATATTCGCAATGACGCTGGTGCTGTTGGTGTTGCAGTTCTGCATCGCGGGCGTCATAGCGCGACGCAACCCGCTTAAGATGCTTTGGCAGATGCTTCCGGCCTATTTCACGGCATTGGGTACTCAATCGTCAGCCTCCACCATACCCGTCACCCTGCGCCAGACCATCGGCATGGGCGTGAGCGAGGACATAGCCGGATTCACCGTGCCGCTATGCGCCACGATACACATGTCCGGCAGCGCGTTGAAGATAGTGTCCTGCGCCCTTACGATCATGATAATGGAAGGCTTGCCGTATGACACGGCCATGTTCTCGGGATTCATCATGATGCTGGGCATCTCCATCGTCGCCGCGCCCGGCGTGCCCGGCGGCGCCATCATGGCCTCGTTAGGCATCTTAGGCTCTATTTTGGGCTTCGGCCCGACGGAGCAGGCCCTGATGATAGCCCTGTACATCACCATGGACAGCTTCGGCACCGCCTGCAACGTCACCGGCGACGGCGCCATCGCCATCATCATCAACCACTACTTCGCCCCGAAATCGAAACAGGTAACAGTGACGAGTGACAAATGATTAGTGACGAGTGATAAACTCGTAAAAAAGTAGTGCAGGCTGCCCCCGGCCGCGCATCAAGCACGGACCAAAAGCCTGATTCTATCTTGCATTAATTTTCTCCATTACTTGGATATCTCCTTAGGAAACATTAAATTTGCAACAACAAAGATTCCAATATGCGACAGGATTCCATCATACGAAAAATAGCGGATGTAATGCGCAAGATGTTCCCGGAGGCAACCACGTTGCTGTTCGGCTCTCAGGCTCGTGGCACTGCTTCTATGAATTCCGACATAGATCTACTTATCCTGTTGCCCGACACCGTTCAGGGAAAAGCGTTTGTCACTCGCAGATCGGAGATTGTAGGCCAGCTTTATGATATAGAGATAGAACACGGCGTTCGTGTTTCACCGATAGTTCTATTGAAAAGTATTTGGGAAAGCCGTCAGACACCATTCAGCATCAACGTAAATCGCGAAGGCATACTATTATGAAACCGCAACTTGACGATACGGCAAGACGCAATTTGGTGACTTATAGACTGTCTCGCAGTCACAGTGCTTTGGACGAAGTGGAATATCTCGCAAAGGGAGAGTTTTACAGTTCTGCCGTGAGCCGGCTTTATTATGCCTGCTATTATGCCGTGGTTGCACTCTTGGTTGCCAATAAGTTAGAGACACAGACACATGCAGGTGTCAAATCCATGCTTTCACAACATTTTGTAAAAACAAGCAAGCTTGAAAGCAGGCTCGCAAAGACATTTTTCGAATTATTTGATCTTAGACACGCTAACGATTACGACGACTTCCATGTCTGCGACAAAGAAACTATAGAAGTAATGTTACCTTTGGCAAAGGAATTCATAGCGGCTGTCGAAAACATTATTAACAAATAGTCATTACACATTCCAATTAGTATCCGGCTGTCCTCATCCGTGCATCAAGCACGGAACCAAATGCCTATTGATTACTGCGATAAGCACAATCCTATACTTAGAATACCTGAGGCGAAAGACCTATAATTTGCCAATTTTACCAAAGGATATGTTCTTAAAGGTCAATATTATTAGTGGTGCTCGGAAATGTATTCCAGGAGGGCGACGGGACCGTAATGCCATAGCTTGGTTTCCTCGTCCTCCAATTCCTTGTAGGTATTTGACTTGTAAATGGCGCGGATTGCATCAATTATTGTAACATTGAATTTCCTCGCATATAAAATGGCCAGTTGGCTCACTTTATACGGCAGCAGCAGATAAAGATTCTTTGATGTTATTTTGGTTTCAGTCATAATTTCCAAAATTTATCGACTACGATGATTAATATCAACTAATCGGCTTTATATTATAGCAGCATAATTGGAAAGATAACGCAAATATGCCAACGACCTTTCTGTATGAAACAGATATTGATCAACGAGTTTATAAGCCTTTAGTTCCTTGATAAGAGTCTCCTTGTTAATTATTCCTCCTTCAAAAAGTGTAATCTGGGTATATACGTTATCATTGGCAACAGGGCCGAAGACAATGTCATAGTCATGGGTAAATCCTTGAATCAGTCTGTTGGCCATAACAAAATCGACCCATTCATCATTTGCTTCCCTAAATAACTTCACATTTAATTCAGATGGAATTGCCTCCGGATCAAATTCATAGGAGTTGACATAACCAATAGTATATTTGTGTTTAAGATGAGCCTTTACCCATCTTTCCGCCTGATTCTGAGACGAAGTTACATAAAACCCTTTACCGAAATCAAGGGTTCGCTCCGGCTCCCTGATTTCGGGGGTTTGAATTATATGACTTCCTCCGTGATATAAGATCTGCTTCATGATTTTTGGTTTGCTATCATTTCGTCAATTTCTTCAACGAGCCACTGAGCACTTTGGGTATGCAGAACATCATAAAATTCTGCAAGATGATCCAATATGCCGTATTCATCTAATATTCTCGCAGCTTCTTCTCCCGAAATTCCTTTATGATTCTTATACTGTTCAATGGCAAAGGCCACGAATACCGGTATTGAATCATCCCCATTATATGCGTCAACGTATGTTTGCATATCACAACTTTTAGATTTCATTGAGAAATAATTATTCGGCTCCGATTCCGAACTATGCAAATTTAACCATAAATTCTGAAATAGCAATGTATAAGTTGATTCAAGTTTCGCATATTCGCCTGAAGGAATATAAAGAAAGGCAAGTCACAGAACTATTCGGATGCCGGGCATCCGCACTGAACTGGAAGAACGGCACAGAACCTTAAATTAGGTCATAAGTCATAGTGACGAGTAACAACGGTTATCACTCATCATTTATCACTCGGCACTAATTGCAGACTCGGCCAAGGCACAGAGACGTCATTGACGGCAACAGAAGTATCACAGAAGCAATCTGTGTAAATTCCTGCGCTTGCGCCATTCAGTTCCGTGGCAATGGCAAAAATATTACAGACAGCAACGCATGGAATGGAGGTTTTCAACCTCCGCAAAACCACATAGCAATCCGGGGACCCGTTCAACGTGGCGGAGGTTGAAAACCTCCGTTCCATGCAATGCCGGCTCGCAGTGGCAGATGTATAACGTTCTGTGTTAATCTGTACGTTCAGTTAAGGTGAAAGCTTGCTTTTGCCGTCAGTTCTGTGACTTGCAATTCTTATAATTCCTATATGCGAAAGTTAAATGAGGTGATTTTCCGTGGGAAAGCCCGATGTAGGAAAGTCCGATGCCGGGAAGTACAATCTATATTTATTGAAATCTCTGCATTTCATTTTCGGTGAATTCAAACATAATTCACATTTTTGTGAATTATCAAAACTTTTTGTAACTTTGCGACATAATGACATTATATGATAGTAATATTTGAAAAAGATTACCTCCGGGAGCTATATGAAAACGGTTCTTGCAAAGACAAAAAGCACCGCTACCAACCCAATGTGACAAAAGGATACAAGCGGGGAGTAGATTATTTAAAATGGGCCTCAAGAAAAGAGGACCTGCTTACTATTAATTCACTTCATTTTGAGTCTTTGCATGGAGATAAACAAGGCCTGTTCTCAATTCGTGCGAATCTTGATTACCGCATCGAATTCACAATAAAAGAGACTATTGAAGAACAAATACTTACTATCTGTAACATTGTTGAACTCTCAAACCATTACGATTGATATGATAACGATACCAGGAATTGATCCGGCTATGATTGCTAATAATCTCACGCCATTTGAACCTACGCATCCGGGCGAACTGCTGAACGATGAGCTGGAATGCAGAGGTATTACCCAAGCAAAGTTTGCTAAACAAATCGATGTCAGTCCGTCGTTGCTTAATGAGATTATCAAAGGCAAACGTGGTATAAATACCGAAATGGCTCTGATCCTCGAGGCTGCGCTTGGTATAGATGCCGGTCTATGGCTCAACCTGCAGTCTTCTTACAATATGCAGGTTGCCAAAGCCAACGAATCATTTATGGCTCGGCTTGCAAATATCCGCAATATGGCAGCTATGCTTTAGTCTGCTGTTCATGGAAACAGAAGTATTCACAGAAGGCGAACGATGCCGTCTATCACCTTGACATTTACTTTCTGTTCAAACACTTTGTCAGCCAGCTTCTGCCTTCTCGAAACGATGGCTCCGTTGGTAAGGGCCAATAGAATTGTTAAATCAACCGGTCGGAAACCGCACTTTACGAGCAATGCTGTATGCCGCTCGCGCGTAGTCAGTTTATCGCACGTCAGCAACTTAAGACTCGATATAAACCGAGGAGATGCCGCCACAACAGTTTCTTCCAGTTTGTCCCACAATGCATCGCCCATAGGTTTCTTTTCTTTTAATAATTGCTGCAGGTGGGCGTACACCTCCGATTCAAGAATCGCTTGTGGAGTCACGACATCATTGTTTTGATTATATAGGGCCATCAACTCTTCTTTCAATTGTTGCCGCAACGCCTGTTCGGACATGGTGGTCATAGGAAAAGAGACAATCTGACCTCCTTCGCAAGTACCGTCTGGAGCTGTGGCCTGACTGATTCCTTGCTTCAAAATCTGCAGGTTGTCCAACTTCTCCCGCATTTTGACAATATTATTCCGGTTCTTATACTTCATATACAGTATCACAAACGCCATGATGACAACCAGGAAGGAAAAACCGACTATAACCCATAGCAAAACTTTCTTTTCTTCCTGAACTTTAATGCTCTTCCTCTCATGTGTCTGATAATTATACATACTTTCCTGAATCAGAGCCTGTTCATTAGGATTGTCATCAAAATAAGTTTCAAGAACCTCCTTATATTCCGCATAGTAACGGTTCAGCGTGTCGGGATGCAGCATATTTCTGAATTCCGGAGACAGAATAATACTGTAACCCGTCTTTTTATTTAATATATCTTCGTTGACTACCAATTCGTGAGCATACATATACGCCGTATCCATGATGCCGGCCTCTTGATATATATCGGCTGCGTATGCAAGAGCTACATTGCGCTGAATCGAGTCAACCTGCTCAGGTGTATCCCGTACCAGATTCAGTGCGGAATGGATATCTCCTTTCGCCTGCTTTACTCCAGACAGAAATACTTTTGAATCGGCGGCAAATGTCTTACTTAGGTTTGCGGCGTAATCAAGGGAACATGTGAGAATAGAGTCCGCAATTTCTAAGTATCGCTCTTCCATGGCATTCTCATTTTGCAGAACTCCGAGTTCATGGTACAGTGTGCCAAGAGCTTGCTGAGCATAAACAATGCCAGATGAATCATTTTCTTCTAATTCATATTTCAACGCTTGCGAGAAATATGGAATAGCCTTATCATAAAGTCTGAGTTTGCGCAACACACCTCCTATCTGGAAGTTTAATCTATTTTGTAGCTTTGTTGTGTCCTTAGTTTCTTCAAGATTGTCAAGGGAAAGTTGAAAATACTGTAATGCCGTAGAAAGATCGCCAAGATCCGAATACACACGACCGGCATAATAAAGAGCCTCCGTATAAATTGGGTCATCAGGATAATCTGAATAATATCCTAACACATCTAATATCAGACTGTCTGAAGTATGCCTGATGAAGGCCTTGTCCTTTGCCTTAATTGTAATGTAATCATAAAGATGCCTATCGCAGTTGGATAGTTTGTCCTGATCTACACATTGTAAGCTGTCAAGTGCCCGTAGTGGATTCTCTGATACAAAACTGGCAATGTGTATAAGATCCGAATTGTATTTCTGTTTATTACCTTTACGAGAACAATCAACCGATGCAATAAGCAAGATTAAAAACAATAATGATAAGACTGAATATATATTAATAGGCAAACGGCACTTCATATCAAACTTTATATTTCTTCGCAAAATTAATAAATAATCCCCAATAACTATTCATGATAAAAATAAAATTCGATATCGCGAAAGATAATATCGATATGCTTTATGATTTCACTTATATTCCGTTGCAATTATGTTTCATACTGTATATCTAACACTTACAATGACTGATTTTTTCAGTTAATAAATTCAGTCATTTTTCAGTCATCGAAAATTTGGATGATTTTCACACACATTCTAATTTTGCAGCCGAAATCAATTAACTACTCGCATGAAAAATATAGTTCTTATCCTTTTAACCATATTGTATGTCACATGCATACCATTCCCTGTTAATGGAACAACTCGGCATGGACGCACTATCGTATTAAAGAAAAAGCCACGTAGGAATCACGACACAGGTGATAAATTCCAGAGGGCTCCATGTATCACTTTCACATGTGAAGTCGAAAAGGACAGCGGCATCCAGCCTATCGACACTTCTGAAATAGAAACTTTCGAGGTGTGGGACTGCACCGATACTGCTCCAATCGCCATTTATGATGACGAGAAACTATTTGTGGATTACATTCTTAATGAATCCGCAGAAGGAATCATTAAGCTGTTTACTCCCGATTACATCTATATTGGTAACCTCGAGCCCCAATTTGAACTGCAATAAATCTATGGCGGTCCGCCTCTCTATGTCGCTTTGACATAAACAACTCATAACTTCTCCTTTAAATTCAGGCATGCATCTATTTAAAGAGAAGCTAAAAAATAAATCTCAAAACAATTATTAACAACAATGAAAACCAAACTTTGTATCTTGTTATGCTCCATTTTCATGTTCGGAGCATGTACAAGCGACTATGAACCGCCGGTTCCTAAGAACAACAGCAAACAAGCCACGCGAAGTGGCGAGCCGGAAGTCACAATGAATGAAGACTCAATACTCCGATTCCGGGATATTGACACCTTTAATGAGGTAGTGTCGGCTCTTGACTGCATGGAAACAGAAGAAAAGCGTTTCGAGTTTATGCGAAAGCTGGTGCCCGGGTTTGTCTCGATGAAAGAGAACTACCTTCGTACACTGGAGGAAGTAGACAGCGTAGTGGAGACAGAAGAAGATCTGGAACAGCTCAAACAGCGCCATCCAGAGTTTTTCTATGCTAATGAAGGAGAAGATGCCGGCATCTATCTGCCCATGGAAGAGCCTATGCTTGCCTACTTAGTAACATCTTCCGGATATCTAAAAATAGCAAATCAGCAAGACAATACGTTAAAAAAGGCAACATACGAAAGTTTAAAAGCACAAGGGCTTACATATTCTGCTTCCGACTCCACTATTGATCTTGCAGATTTTAATGCACAATCAACAAGACCTAATTATAACAATGGCTCTAACGGGACTTTCACATTTCAGGGATCAAGAGTCAAGGAATATGATATTCTATATCGATGGCTTTATTAACAATTTCTTAAAAACATCCATTATGCAAAAAAGAATTGTTTATCTGCTCTCTCTTCTGATGCTGGGACTAACCGGGTTTTCATGCCCTGCCATGGCTCAGAACGACAGAAATGGGAATGTCAAGAACCGTTGGAGCGTACATGCCGGAGTCAACCTGTCGCACTTCTGCTCTGATGCAGTGATGTGGAACCCCGTCACGGATGAGTTATTGTTCCGTGACGCTCATTTCGGTTGGGGTGTCGGTGCAATGATAGGAGCCAATTACGACATCCGATTCAACAAGAACTGGAGTCTCACTCCCGGCGTGGATATCCAATATGTTGACAATGGCGCTGCCATTCACAGCTCCTGCTATAAAGACATGCCTGAGGTAAACCTCCCCTTCAGGAGGGCCAATGAGGTACATTCCTGGAACATCACCATTCCTGTGCTGATGAACATGCGGGCACCTATCAGCAACAAGGTGCGATTTCGCGTAGGTGCCGGTCCATATATAAGCGAGACATTCTATGCTTCGGCCTATATATATCACACCCACGACCTGACCAATTATGACGGTGGTTTCGGCACATATTTCAACCTCGGAATCATGGGTGAGGTGGCCGTCGAGACGGGAAACCACTTCTCCTACTTCTATCGCATGCAGTATCCGTTCCTTAAAGACAAGGTCGACAGCAAAGTCATGACCATGTCCTTAGGTGTGGCCTATACTTTCTGATACTCTTAAGATTACACTCCCTACAACGTACAAGTCGGATATAAACGCCAATCAGCGGTGTTTGTCTCCGGCTTTTGTCTTGCTTATCACCACAAGTCGCTCGACATACGGCATGAATACAAAAAAAGCCGCTCTCACGAGTGGCTTTTTTCTAACTTAATGAACAAAATCTATCTTCTAACTTTACATATAACAAGCATACCTCAGAAAAAGTTCTCGGAAAATGGTTTTTTCAAGAACTTTTAATTTTTAACATTCCATTGCCCCTTTTCAAAGGCATCCGGTTCGTGATTATGGGCTGTCGGGACACCGCCACTGTCGCGGCTGAAACCGGGATGACGACGTCCACGTCGTCAAAAGGCAGGCGGGTGAAAACCGTCTTCCCGGTCGTCACTTATCATTCGGCGCGAACAGGTCAAGGGCGGCGTCGAGGATTGCATCCTTGCCTTTGGCAAGGTCGATGTCGTCGCAGTGCACCTCGATGTCGGGGTCAATGCCGAATTCGGTCAGCTCATTCTGCGCGTTGTTGATAGGGCACGACGAGAATCGGACACTCCAGCCGTTAGGCAGCTCGGAGTTGAAGGGCATTCCTCCACCGCCCCCGGTACGTGCCCCGAGAATCGTGACATTGGGAAGCGACTTCATCACCGACGTAAAGTCGTTGGCGGCGGAGAAACAGCTGCGGTTGGTCAGCACTATTATCGGCTTGCCAAGATATTGGATATGCTTTTTAGCCGGCTTGTATTCTATCTTGAACGGCTCGCTGAAATCCTGAGGTCCGGGACCTGTCTTATGACAGACATACCCGCCCAAAGTATTCTCCGTGATGAAACGACCGACAAGTTCCGGCACATTGGTCAGGAAACCGCCGCCATTGTCGCGTATGTCGATTATCAGGCCCTTCGTCCCTTTCATCGCCGCCAGGATATAGTCCAGAGTGGCCGGCGGCAGCTGCGCGCTGAACGAGGGAATGCGCACATATCCTACCGTATCTGGCAGGAACACGCAATATGTCATGCCGTTCTTCTGAAACCCGCCGAACTTCAGATAATACTGCTGCAGGGTGCGCTCGTTGAAATCCTGTGGATAATCGCTCCACCATTTCTTGTAGTAGCTCGTGGCGAACGGGGCGCTAAGATTAACGTGACCGTCCTTCAGGGTGTCGAGCATCTGGCTCATCAGGCCGAAAAGTTCCACCGGATTCATGTCCGCAGTCACCTTGGCGCGGTATTCCTCCGTGACTCCATCCCAGTCTATCCCCTTCTGCTTGAAGAAGCAGTAACGTTCCCCTACCACACGGGCCAGCATATCGAAATTACGGTACGGGTCATCGACGTCACCGCTGTATGTCAGCGGTTCGGTACATGCGGGCACCCAAAGCATCATCGCTATCAGGGCCACGGGCGCCAGCACTCTCTTAATTGATCTGTATAGCGACTGTAAATGCATTGGTTACGTATTGATTGGTGAGATGATTGGCCCGGTTGTTGCGAACGTAGAGGCGATAGCCCAACACCAGACTTTTCCTGTTCCTGAAATGCAGCGACATGGTCAGATGGTTGTTGATGCCGAAACAGTTGCCCCACCATCCGAAGTGGGCCAGACCTGACCGTTCGCCTAAATAAATCTCGTAATAGCTCTGGCCGTACTGCGGGCAGAAGAACGCCCCGAGTGTGGGAAGCGAGGCCCGGTCGGCGAACGTGACGGGCAGTCGTCCGAAATGCGTTCTCCAGGACAGCCCGGCCGTAAGGTCTATTCCGGCATACACCATGGCCTGTACGGGATTGTTGCCGTTGATGGGAAGATAGAGCGCACCGCCCGACAGGTCCAGCGCGCCGCCGAGGGTCATCGACCATCCGTTGCCGAACTCATGCAGCCAGCTCGGTCCCCAGCCGAAACGCGCCGACACAGACATCATCTCGGCCGACTTGCTCGGATTCTTGGTCGAGGTCATGTTGAGTCCGGCCGTGAATGCCATAACCAGATTCTCGGGATGCTGCTTCATTCGCTTGCCCCAGCCTCCGTACATTCCCACCCCGCTGCCGGTGTATGGCAACGGGCTCAGATAATTGCAATTGATGTTGGCGCCCCCAATCTCCAGTCCATACACCGACGTTATGGGCCGGTGCGTAAAACACTCGGGCTGTTCCTCGGTCCGGCAGTAGTCGCGGCATCCATGCCGATGGTGATGCCGCCCCTGAGCCAAGGCGCCTGTCACCGACAATATAAGGATTGCCAATGAGAGGAAAATTTTTTTAGTCATCAAAATCGAATAGTGACGGTTCGCTTGCCGTCGGATGTGTGTTTTCTTCTGACGAACCAGGATTATTGTCAGATATAGTATCTGATTCTGTAACGGTTTCCCCGGCATTAAGTTCTGCGTCCTCGGCCTGTTCTTCGGTTTCCGGTTCCGGTTCGGGTTCGGGCTTGGGTATTTCGGTCACCTCGCGCAACGGCAGTGTGGTAAGCCGCTTGCCCTTGGCCTTGAACGACTTCACGCCGATAAATTCCGCAGCGTCCACTTCGGTGTCGGGACGCTCGGCATCCTCGTAATGCAGCAGCAGATCGGGATTCTGCGTATCGGTCAGCAGCATTATCCGTGAAGCCTCGTCCGAGCCGACAAACCGTTGCGGCCTTGCCGACGCCTCAAAATTGAAGCGCTTCAGATACGGCGCACCCAGCGTTGCGTCCCACAGCGCGAGGGTCCACACCTTGTCGGGCCGGAACTTCTCGATGCGCAGTATATTGTCCTCGTAGTGGTTGGCGTCGGAATACGACGAGGTGAAGTATTCGCCGTTGTTCTGTATCACCAGCACCTTGTCGTCGCCCTGGAACACGCCGAGGCTTTCGCCGCGCCGGTCGTAGTTGAGACGCACCACGTCGCGGTCGAACCACACCTCGCGGCCCCCGAGCGTACTCGTGCCTTTTTTCTCCAACGTCACAGACTTCACCTTGAACTTGGTCACAAGATTGCCTAACGATTCCTTGCCCTTGATGAGCAGGTCGGCGAAATTCACGTACACCTCGGTGTTGCGCGGGCGGCGTCCGCCCACTTCCGCCGGCTCGTCGTACAGTGACACGCGCACCGTCTCGGCCTCGCCGTTGGGATTGGCCGACATATATTCCACACGCGAACCGGGCACCCCCTTGGTCACGTTGTACTCCTTGTCGCGCGTCAGGCCGGTGACGAAGAAGCGTTTCATGTAGGTGTTGCCGCCCTTGCCGTTGCGGTATATCACGTTGTAGATGGTGCGTCGGTCGTTCTTCTTGAACAGGCCGATGTGTATTATCTTGTTGTTCTTGCCGCCGGTGCCGGCCTCGCCCACATAGAGTTTGTCGGCCACGCGCACGGTCTTGTACGTACCGTCGCGGTAGAACAGGATGATGTCGTCCAGGTCGGAGCAGGTGAACTTGAACTCCCCTTCCTTAAGTCCCGTGCCGACGAAGTTGCCCACCGGGTCGTAGTAGAGGCGACGGTTTGCCTCGGCCACCTTGGCTGCCTCGATGCTGTCGAAGCCGCGCACCACGGTGTGACGCTCGAAGCGCGCGCCGTATTTCTCCTTCAGGTGCAGGTACCAGCGCTCGGTGGTCTCGTCTATATGCTCTATGTCGTAGCGCATCCGCTCGGCGTCGCTCTGCAGTTTCGCTATGCGTTCCTCGGCCTTCTCAAGATTGAACTTCAGTATGCGGCCCATCTTGATTTCCCACAACTTCAGCAGGTCGTCGTCGTTAATCTCGCGGATAAACAGAGGCTTGAACGGATCCATCAGGGCGTCCACGCGGCGGATGGCGGTTTCCATGTCGCGCGACGCTTCCACCAACTCGTCCTTGTACATCCGCTCGGTGATGAAAATCTTCTCCAGCGAGGCCTCCATCTGCTGTTCCAGACACTCGTCCAGCTGAATCTGCAGCTCGCGGCGCAGCATGTCGCGCGTACGGTTCACGGAATCGCGCAGCAAGTCGGACACCGACAGGAACACCGGCTTGCGGTCGCGTATCACGCAGCAGTTGGGATTGAGCGACACCTCGCAGTCGGTGAAGGCATAGAGGGCGTCGATGGTCTTGTCGCTCGACGCTCCGGGCTGAAGGTACACCAATATGCGGGCGGTGCCCGATGTGTTGTCGTCTATCTTGCGCACCTTTATCTTCCCCTTCTCCATTGCGGAGAGTATGGATGTGATCAGGTCGGGAGTGGTGACGCCGTACGGCAGCTCGGTGATGACCAGGGTCTTCTGGTCCAGCTTCTCGATCTTTGCCCGGACCTTGACCTGGCCGCCGCGCATACCGTCGTTGTAACGCGACACGTCCATCAGCGCACCGGTCTGGAAATCGGGAAGCAACTTGAAGGGGCGGTCGTGCAGCACGTCGATGGCCGCGTCAAGTATCTCGTTGAAATTGTGAGGCAGTATCTTGCAGCTGAGGCCGACGGCGATACCTTCGGCACCTTGTGCCAACAGCAGCGGAAATTTCATGGGCAGCGTCACCGGCTCCTTCTTGCGGCCGTCGTAGCTGGGCGTCCATTCGGTGATTTTGGGCGAGAAGGCGGCCTCGATAGCCAGTTCACTGAGGCGAGCCTCGATGTATCGCGGGGCGGCGGCCTTGTCGCCGGTCAGTATGTTACCCCAGTTACCCTGTGTGTCGACAAGCAGTTCCTTCTGGCCGAGCTGCACCAGGGCGCCACCGATAGAAGCGTCACCGTGAGGGTGATACTGCATGGTGTTTCCCACCACGTTGGCCACCTTGTTGAACCGGCCGTCGTCCAGCGTGTACATGGAGTGCAGGATGCGTCGCTGCACGGGCTTCAGTCCGTCCTCGATGTGAGGCACGGCACGTTCCAATATCACATAGCTGGCATATTCCAGGTACCATTCCCGGAACATACCCGCCAGCACCGTCTTGCGGTCGATGGGTATGGGGCTGTCCTTGGGCTGCTCCTGACTGTTCAGGCCGGTTTCCGGGCCACTTTCGTTCTGTATTTCCTCGTTTTCTGAATACTGCTTTTCGTCCATGTCCATGATAACTGCAAATTTACGAACTTTTTCCTAAAACGCCAAATTTGCGAATACCACATTTTTTTATTAATTTTGCGCGTTAAAGCCCTTGCCGTCAAGCAAAGGCGGGGCAAAGAATGAAATATATTTCAGAAAGATGTATAGAAACAGGACGTGCGGAGAGCTTCGCCTGAGCGACAACGGCGCAGAGGTGAAGCTGGCCGGATGGGTGCAGCGCGTGCGCAAGATGGGAGGCATGACCTTCGTGGATTTGCGCGACCGTTATGGGCTGACCCAGATAGTATTCAGTGACGACGCCGATGCGGAACTCGCGGACCGCGCCAGTCATTTGGGACGTGAATATGTGATTCAGGTGGAGGGCAAGGTAGCCGAGCGCCAGTCCAAGAATCCGAAGATGCCCACGGGCGACATCGAGGTGCTGGCCGGCAAGCTGACGGTGCTGAACCGCAGCGATGTGCCTCCGTTCACCATCGAGGAAGACACCGACGGCGGCGACGACCTGCGCATGAAATACCGCTACATGGACCTGCGCCGTCCCAACCTGCGCCGCAATCTGGAGCTGCGCCACCGCATGGCTTTCGAGATTCGCCGCTACCTGGACGCCAACGGTTTCCTGGAGATCGAGACCCCCATCCTGGTGAAGTCCACCCCCGAGGGCGCACGCGACTTCGTGGTGCCTTCGCGCATGAATCCGGGCGAGTTCTACGCCCTGCCCCAGAGCCCGCAGCTGTTCAAGCAGCTGCTGATGGTGTCGGGCTACGACCGTTACTTCCAGATTGCAAAGTGCTTCCGCGACGAGGACCTGCGCGCCGACCGTCAGCCTGAGTTCACACAGATCGACTGCGAGATGTCGTTCGTGGAGCAGGAGGACGTCATCGACATGTTCGAGGGCCTGGTGAAGCACATCTTCAAATATGTAAAGAACATTGACTTCACGAATCCGTTCCCGCGCATGACGTGGGCCGACGCCATGGCCAAGTACGGCAGCGACAAGCCCGACATCCGCTTCGGAATGGAGTTCCGCGAACTGACCGACCTGGCCAAAGGCCACAACTTCCCCGTCGTTGACGACGCCGAGCTGGTAGTGGGCATCGTGGCACCCGGATGCGCCGGCTACAGCCGCAAGCAGACCGACGAGCTCACCGAGTTCGTTAAGCGTCCGCAGGTGGGCGCCAAGGGCCTGATGTGGGTCAAGTTAGAACCCGAAGGCAAGATCAAGAGCTCGGTCGGCAAGTTCTATACCGACGACGAGCTGAAGGCATGGGGCGAGCGCGCCGGTGCCAATGAGGGCGACCTTCTGCTGGTTATGGCCGGCGACGCCATGAAGACGCGCAAGCAGATGTGCGAGCTGCGTCTGGAGATGGGCAACCGTCTGGGCCTGCGCGACCGCAACGTGTTCGCGCCCCTCTGGGTCATCGACTTCCCCCTGTTCGAATGGGACGAGGAGACCCAGCGCTACTACGCCATGCACCATCCCTTCACCAGCCCCAACCCCGACGACATCCCGCTGCTGCACAGCGACACGGGCAAGGTTCGCGCCACGGCATACGACATCGTGGTGAACGGCACCGAGCTTGGCGGCGGCTCCATACGTATCCACGACGCCAAGCTGCAGGACACCATGTTCGAACTGTTAGGCTTCACTCCGGAGCGCGCACAGGAGCAGTTCGGTTTCCTGATGAACGCCTTCAAGTACGGCGCACCACCTCACGGCGGCCTGGCTCTCGGCTTCGACCGTTTCGTGTCGATTCTGGCCGGTCTGGATTCCATCAGGGACGTCATCGCGTTCCCCAAGAACAATTCGGGCCGCGACGTGATGAACGAAAGCCCCAGCCCCATCGATCCGGCACAGCTGGACGAACTGAAACTCACCCTCAAGGCTGATAATTGAAGTAGATGACTAAAGTACGGGAAATAGCCTCGGCCATTGAGGAGTTCGCACCGCTCCGCCTGCAGGAAAGCTATGACAACGCCGGCCTGCAGGTGGGCGATCCCGAAGCCGAAGTTTCGGCGGTGCTGCTATGCCTGGACGTGACCGAGGATATTCTGGAGGAGGCCCAGCGCCGCAGTTGCTCGATGGTGGTGAGCCATCATCCGCTGATATTCCACGGGCTGAAAAGCCTGACCGGCGCCGACGAGACGCAACGCCTCGTGATGCAGGCCTTCAGGAACAACATCGCCATATATTCGGCCCACACCAACCTCGATTCGACATGGGACGGCGTCAGCCACGAGATGGCGCACACCATCGGCGTGGAGAACCTGCGCCCCCTGGAGCCTTCGGAACCGGACGGAAACACAGGGCTCGGCGTCATAGGCGACCTGCCGGCCACCCCGAAACTGGAACTGCTGCGCCGCATCAAGGACAAGTTTCAGGTGAAATGCCTGAAGTATTCGGCCGGCAAACGCCAGCTGGTGGTCAAGAAAGTGGCCCTGTGCGGCGGCTCGGGCGCCTCGCTGATCAGGACGGCCATCGCCGCCGGCGCCGACATGTTCGTGACGGCCGACATCAAGTACCACGACTTCACCGGCTATGGCGACAGCATCCTGCTGGCCGACATAGGCCACTTCGAGTCGGAGTTGTGTTCCGAGCGGATCTTCTCGCGCCTGATACGCGAGAAATTCCCCGACATGGTGGTGTACTTCCCCGAGTCGGAGAAGAACCCCGTCAAGTTCATGTGATGACTTAATCGAGACAGTCAGACACTTCAGCAAGGTGGTTAATAATATAATTTTGAAACATCATATCGAATTATGAGCACAGATAATAAGAAAAACGAGAAAGAGCACAGCGTAGAGGAACGCCTCAAGGCTCTCTATCAGCTCCAGACCTATCTTACGGACATCGACCGTATCAAGACCCTTCGCGGCGAGCTCCCCAACGAGGTGAAGGACTGCGAGGACGAGATAGCCCGTTACGAGCTGCGCGTCGCCAAGCACAACGAGGAGATAGCGCACCTCAACGAGATGATCCAGGGCTTCACGGCCGCCATCGAGGAATGCCGCATGAAGGTGGCCCGCTACGACGAGCAGATCAACAATGTGCGCAACAACCGCGAGTTCGCTTTCCTGGAGAAGGAGCGCGAGTATCAGACTCTGGAGATAGAGCTGAACGAGAAGAAGATACGCGACTCCAAGGCCCGCATCGAGGAGGAAACCGAGCATAAGAACGCCGACGAGGAGGCTCTGGCCGACCAGCGCCACATCCTGGAGGCCAAGAAGCAGGAGCTGGAGGAGATCGTGTCCGAGACCCGCGCCGAGGAGGAGCAGATCATGGCCAAGGCCAAAGCCGTTGAGCCGGTGATCGACGACTACACGCTGGCCGCCTTCCGCCGCATCCGCAAGAACGCGCGCAACGGCCTGGGCATCGTCACCGTGCAGCGTAACGCCTGCGGCGGCTGCTTCAACCGCATCCCCCCGCAGCGTCAGCTCGAGATCAAGATGCACAAGAAGGTGATAGTGTGCGAATACTGCGGCCGCATCATGATCGACGCTCAGCTGGCCGGCATCGAGGAAGCTCCGGCACCCGCTCCCGCCAAGACCACCCGCCGCACCAAGAAATCCGCTCCCACCACATAATCCGTCCGAATCATCATGTGGAAGTTTAAGCCAATACTCAAGACCACCATCTGGGGCGGCGACCGTATCGCCCCGTTCAAGGGAATACATACAGACCTCGATCTGGTGGGCGAAAGCTGGGAACTCAGCGGCGTAGAGGGCGACGTGTCGGTAGTGGCCGACGGTCCCGAACAGGGATTGACGCTCACCGACCTGCTTTCCAAATATGGCGCGGCCATTCTGGGCGAACGCAATTACAAGAAGTTCGGAACGCGCTTCCCGCTCCTCATCAAATTCATCGACGCGCGTCAGGACCTGTCGGTTCAGGTACATCCCGACGACGAGATGGCTCAACGTAAGGGTCAGGCCAACGGCAAGACCGAGATGTGGTATGTCGTGGACGCGGCTCCCGGCGCCAAGCTGGCCAACGGATTCCGCGAGGCCGTGGATCCCGCCGACTACGAGCGCCTGGTGGAGACCGGCGACATCGAGAAGGTACTGAACTTCTGCGACATCAAGCCGGGCGACGTCTATTTCATTCCGGCCGGACGCGTTCATGCCATCGGAGCAGGTGCATTCGTGGCCGAGATACAGCAGACATCCGACGCCACATACCGCATCTACGACTATCACCGCAAGGATGCCGACGGCAACGAGCGTCAGCTGCACACCGCCCTGGCCAAGGAGGCCATCAACTTCAACGACACCGAAGGTACGGCCGTGAAGTATGTGCCGCGCAACGACATACCGGTCAATGTGGCCAAGTGTCCCTTCTTCACCACCAATCTGATGATTGTGGACGAGGAAGTGATGCGCGACTACAACGAGCTGGATTCGTTCGTGGTAATTATCGTGACCGAAGGCGACGGCACGCTGCTCTGCGGCACCGACGCCGTCAGCGCGGTGCCCACCGAAATGAAAGTGAAGCAGGGCGACACCGTACTGATATCCGCCTCGGCCAACGGCCTGTCGATCGTGCCCGGCGACAAAGGACTTAAACTGATAGAAACATACGTGGGATGAGAACTGCCGACGAACTTAAAGGAGTGACTCTTTTAGGGAATCAAGGCACCGAATACCCCGACAACTACGCGCCCGAAATGCTTGAATGTTTCGACAACAAGCATTCCGGGCACGATTATGTCGTGCGGTTCGACTGCCCCGAGTTCACTACCTTGTGTCCCAAGACGGGACAGCCCGATTTCGGGCATATATGGATCAACTATATACCCAACGAGAAGATGGTGGAGAGCAAGAGCCTGAAGCTGTATCTGTTCTCGTTCCGCAACCACGGCGATTTCCACGAGGACGTGGTGAACATCATCCTCAACGACCTGTGGGCGTTGATGCAGCCGCGTTACCTGGAGGTGACAGGCCGCTTCATGCCGCGCGGCGGCATCAGCATCAACCCCTTCGCCAACCGCGCCGACGCCGCCCACGAGTCCCTCGCCGCTCACCGCCGCCTCCGCGCCTTCGATGAACTGTAACGATATGGAAAAGGATAGTGTATTGGTGCTGTCGGGGGGAGTGGACAGCACGACGATGCTGTGGGAGTATCGCGACAGGATCGCGATGGCTGTGACGTTCGACTACGGGTCGAACCACAACGCCGCCGAGATAGAATGCGCGCGGCGTCAGGCCGAAAAGGCCGGCGTGCCTCATATCGTCATCCCGTTGGCATTCATAGGCAAGCATTTCAATTCGTCGCTGCTCAGCGGGGCCGGGGAGATTCCGGAGGGACATTACGAGGACTCGAACATGAAGTCGACCGTGGTGCCTTTCCGCAACGGCATCATGCTGGCTGCAGCCTGCGGTCTGGCCGAAAGCAACGGCCTGAAATTCGTGATGATAGCCAATCACGGCGGCGACCACGCCATTTACCCGGACTGCCGCGAGGGCTTCATCAACGCCATGTCCGAGGCAATGGCGCAGGGCACATACACCGGCACCCGCATCTTTGCCCCCTACACCAACCTCACGAAAGCCGACATAGTGGCTCGCGGCGCCAGGATTGGAGTGGATTATTCGCAGACTTATTCATGCTACAAAGGCGGCGAGCGTCACTGCGGCCGTTGCGGCACGTGCGTGGAACGCCACGAGGCGTTCACCCTCGCCGGCGTCAACGACCCGACAGAATATCTGGTTCTTCCGGAGTAAAAGTAAGGTAACGACAAGATTAATCGTTAGATCGTACATCTACGCTAAAGATAGCCAGCCACATCACGGCTGGCTTTTTTTATTGACTGTAAACCGATTACCCGAACTGATAATCTCATCGTTGATTTCCATACAGACGTATTTGCTTAATTTTTATAAAATTTTTCAAAAAAATATTTGGAAATAACGAATCAAAACCATATATTTGCCGTCAGAAAGACTTCAGGTAGTTTGAAATCGCAACAATAGTCCTTTTCATACTTTTAGAATTACTCTGGATATCTTTTTAACTTTTATATTATTACTATTGCTGACGCTTATGGTAAAGATATTGGATAATATAATGATTAAGGTGATGATGGCAGTGTTGACACTGTCATTGATATTTGACACATCGGCATCAGCATCAGATTCGCATTCTTATTTTGAATATAATGGTTTATGCTATGATGTCATAGGCCTTGTCCCAAGCAGCAGCTATGCCATCGTGACCTATCCTGATGACAAATCCGACTTCAATCAGGACTTTTATGCCGTAGGTGATATTACAATCCCATCAACCATCCTATATGATGGTTGGACGATCCCGGTTAAAAAGATTGACGACTATGCCTTCAGTAAATGTCATTACCTTACTTCCGTCAAGCTTCCCGAGGGTCTGGAGGTAATTGGATACGAGGCATTTTCCAATTGTGGGCTATTGCAATCCATAGATATTCCAGAGAGTGTTCAGAAGATTGAGGGACGGGCCTTTGCAAGATGTGAATCATTACAGTCAGTGAAATTTCCGCAAAGCATGACATCTATTGGAGAAGAAGCATTCCTCAATTGTGAATCACTATCTTCCGCATCCCTCCCAAATGACATAAGTTCTATTGGAGCCTCGACATTCAAGAGGTGCAGTTTACTTAAAACCGTTACCATTCCACGGTCCGTCAAAGAAATCGGAGATGAAGCATTTTCACTCTGCGAATCGCTTGAGTCCGTGGCAGATTGCGGTGGTGTCGAAAAAATCGGCGCAAGTGCTTTTAATTGTTGTTGCCGGCTAAAATCAATAAATATAGGAGACAAGTTGACGTACCTTGGAGAGAATGCTTTTGAGGATTGCAGATCGCTGGAAAGCTTAGGAAATAATGCAGTCGTACCTGGCATTCAATATTCCCGATACATTCACGATTTCCCTTACACCGATGGACTCCGGATAATAGCGTCCTCTGCATTCAAGAACTGCTTTTCATTAAAATCAGTCAAATTGGCAGATGACGTACAGGCTATTGGAACCAATGCTTTCAGCGGATGCGCTTCGCTCCGTTCCATTAACATTCCGTCCGGTGTCATAACAATCTACGATGAGGCTTTTGCAGGATGTACTTCCCTTCCGAAACTGACACTGCCGCACAATATACAGAATTTTTATTCTAAAGCATTCTACGCCTGCAATGGGCTTGAGTCAGTCAATGTTCCGGCCAACACTTCATATATAGACAATTATGCGTTTGTATTCAGAAGTGCAGCAAAGGTGCATGCCGAAAGTGAGATTCCTCCGGCTTTAGAGCATTTTCCCCCACGATTCAGCTCTTATACAAAGGAGAATGGAATTCTATACGTTCCTGACGGTAGCGTGCAGACATATCGGAAAGCGTATGAATGGAAAGAATTCAAAAACATCGCAGACGAAAGTTCAAGCGGAATAGAAAATGTCGAGGCTACCGGTTTATCGGATAGTGACATTACTGTAAGCGTCTATCCGGATGGCATACACATTGACGGCATAGCCTCCGGCTCCACAGTCTCCATATACACCCTTGACGGCACCTGCTGTTTCTCTGACTCCGTTAGCGGAGACAGAATTACCTACCATCCCGCAACGTCCGGAATATACATTATCCGAATAGGTGAATATTCAACCAAAGTGCTATTCAGATAGCGCTTTGTAATTAATAATTAAAATTTATTGTTTATGGAAAAACCCAATTTAAAAGATCTGCAAGATCAAAATGGTCTGCAAGACAGTTTAATTAACGACAGCCCGTCATGGCCTGCAAGTAATGAATTTCCCATCATTGCATTTGAGCCAATGCCTGCGAACTACAGTCAGCATTATTATCCAAATGATAAGGTGACAATCAAAGCTCTTTTAAGGGCGGTCGCAGACTGCGGTATAGACACCGTCAATGTTCTCGGCGGCATGTACGCTCAGACGGCACATCTCAAGACAGCGCAGGAATTGGAAACACTGGGGAATAATATTAAAATCAAGGTTATTGTAAACAGTGATAATCTGTTTGAGAATCCAAAATCATGCCTTGAAATGGTCACCGCATTACAGAACTACGACAATCTGGCTGCATGGAATGTCAAGGATGAACCATCTCCCAACGACTGGGGCGAAGTCCTTGATAAGGACGGCCATGTCATAAATCCATCCGGTGGACAAGATGTCAAATATCAAATCTATAACAGAGATACGATATGGCATCGTCTTACGATTGGGTATAACTTAGTCAGAAGTCTGGATCCGTCACGACCTGTTTACTTTAACCTTGCTGTCGGGTCGTCCCCTAACATCACAGGCAAATATTATTATCTTTATAACTCGGTTTATGAAAAAAATGCGGAGTATCTCAGGCATTTAAACCGTTTGTATCATCCTAAGGTATGGTCATTTGACTATTATCCTGTGGGCTGCAAACTTAAGAATAATGTTCCTAAAAAAGACAAGGAGAAAGAAGGATTAATGCCAACCGACACTCAACTTGATACAGTAGTATGGTATAATGAACTATTTACGTACCTTCAATGCTTTCAGGACATAACCCAAGCGACAGGGTCGAAGTTTCTGGCATTCGCCAATTGTATGCATTATAATCTATATAATAGTGACGGGACATTCAACGTAAAATATCCAGTACCTACCATCGGCAAGTTGAGGCTTGAAGTATTTTCCGCAATGTGTTTCGGGGCATCCGGGATTGTGTATTACAGATATGGATTAGGGCCTGATACAATAGCTAATCAAAAAGAACCAATAGACTGGCAGCAGGCATTTGTCAGTTTTGAATCCGCTGTATCGTATAAGAATCAGACAATAGTCAAATCGCCGACAATTTGGCCTCTGGTCAAGAGCATGAACGAGCAGATCCGTCTGTGGCAGAACCTGTTTATCGGATGCACTGTTGGCAAACATCGACATGCTTATGTTCCTAATAACCTAGAGGGAGATCCAGTGGTTGACGTCGCTGTGGATAAACTTAGTGACGGAGATCTTTCCAACACATGCATCCAGACATTAAAATGCCACTTTAATAAAAATGCGACATATATTGATAAGGAGAATGCAAGTTACGACGGCAAACCCGGTAATTATGTAACTACAACTCATAATCAACCCGGGATTTTACTAAGCTGGTTTACAAATCCAAGTTATAAGGATGACCAATATAAGAATGGCCATGAGCATTATATCGCTTTGCTGAACCTGGATATCGAAAGGCCGCAGCAATTGACATTGAGACTCAACAAGGGTGGATATTACTTCCTGAAAGAAACTAAAACAGGGAATGTATCGACATGTTCTTTAAGCTCAACAATTTCTTCGCCAAACACAGACAATGTCATTACTCTCTCACCGGGTGAGATGATCGTGTTGTTCTGGTAAAAATATAACAGTCCGATTCGGGTGGTGTCTGAGGGCATATATAGCATCAACACTGCCCGAATCGGGTGCTAACAATTATTTAATATAATCATATAAAATACATTTTAATAATTAATTAACCATGAGTGATTTAACAAATAAAACAGCGGAAATTTCCGCGATGAGCATGACCACCTCCACAACTGCATTTACATCTGATGAACTGTCTTTAGTGGCAATAAATCCATTCCCGAATAGATTTCTTGGCTATATCGAGGCTAACGTAAACAATCCTGACGCTCTTGTCCCGAAATACATCAAACAAGTACTTGACCAGGTTGTGGCCAGCGGATGCAACACGGTATTGCTCAATACCACCTATAGACAGGCGGATGCCATATTAAATGTGATTCAGAAAAACGAAATCCCTTTAAAAGTAATTTTAGGACTTTCATATCTCAACGATTCAGTCGAACATTGCCTGCAGGTGCTTCAACATTTCGGATTCATCCCTTATAAGTATGACCCGGAAACATATATCAATTATCCATACGCTGATAGAATCTCCGGATGGCAGATTATGGACCAGCCCGATTGCTGGGACTGGGGACAGGTATATTCTGAAATCTGCAATTCCAATACCGATACGGAATCCACGTCCCATAAATTAAATTCACTTACATTGGGGTATGCTTTAGTAGACGCACTGGGCAGGCATCGCCAAAACAGCAATACCTCAAACGATAAATCACGGTTAGTTCTGTTCAATCTCTGCGCCATATCCGATCTGGAAGAAGAAGTTGATCCACATACCCGGAATACGATCAAACGTATTACAGGGTCAAGCCAGACCTACAGGGAATATGTTGATGCAATTGACAGATTGTTCAAGCCTGAGGTGCTGTCGTATGACTTTTACCCGTTCATCAAATACGGCGGCTCGAGCACGCTCGTAGTGAAAAGCAAGGAATTTTTCCATTACCTGAGTGTGTTCGGAAACAAAATCAATCGGCTCAAAACAGAAGATAAAAAAACTGTCAATTTCTGGGCTTACGCCATGGTGACGCATCATAGCTGCAAAAACACGGCTACAGGCAGCACTATCTGGGAACAGCCGTCCCCGACTCTCGGAATGCTGAGATTCGCGGCTTTCAATGCTCTTGCATACGGCGCCAAAGGAATCGCTTACTGGCGTATGGGATACAGTACGAGCTATTCCAACGGAAATGAGACCGTCTCTTATCATGACGCTCCCATTGTCTGTGGAATCCCCGGAAACGGTTTGCCTGAACCTGTGCTCATCATGAAACATCCGACATGGGATTATATCAAGACTGTCAACAGTGAAATTCAACAGATGAAATCTGTATTCGAAGGTACCACAGTGATAAAATGTCAGCATATCCCGGCTTATGACTCCACCAACAATTGTACTTATGAAGGAGTGACCCGACCAAGTACCGACGAACCATATAAGTATATTGGCACAGAGAAAGCCGGGGTGGTCGTCACCCATCTTCAAAAGAAGTTGTCTACGGGTCAGATGAATTACTTGCTCATTGTAAATAAGGATTACAGCAATCCTCAAAAAATCTCCTTATATTTTTACAACACCAATGAGGAAATAATTCATGCAATAACAGAAGACACTCCGTCAAAATCTGTCATAGAGAATTCGAATTATGCACGCTATAATGCCACTTTAAGTGAAGGCGGCATTATCGTGTTCCAATGGTTCAGACTAAAACGCATAGAAGTGACAAAAAATGATGAATTTTTCGCTGGTGTAGCTGAATAGAAAAAAAATGAGAATAGAGAAAGTTAAGAAAAATCATAAACCATAACCATCAGGATGCCCGTATGGACGTCCATACGGGCATCCTGATTATTCTGTAATATCTATGTTCAATTATAAATATATAATAAGCCTGTTAATTTTGGCATTGACACTTGACATGTCGGCATTGGCTGTCAGTGCAGCATCCCGATACGATTTTATCACCTCCGATTTATGTTTCAAAGTATTGTCCTACCAGGACAGAACCGTAAGCGTCGTGGGTTATAACCCCTATCAGGCTGAACCGCAAATGTTGTCGATCCCTTCCAATGTCACATGGAACAATAATGTGTACACAGTCACAGAAGTGGGTCCACACGCCTTTGAACATTTCTATATCGAGACCCTGTATCTGCCCTCCGACATTTCTCGTATAGGAGAATATGCATTTAGCTATTGTCCTTATTTAAAATCCGTTACTCTCCCCGCAAATTTAAAAACAATCGGAGTGTTCGCATTCAGTGATTGTGAGCTAATACCGTCTCTGACTTTGCCTGAAGGCGTGGACAGTATTGGAGAGGGCGCATTTCACGGATGTAAAAGATTAGAATCATTAAGGATTCCTGACAGTGTCACATTTTTAGGTGATATTGCATTTCAGTTTTGCGATGGGTTGTCCTCAGTTAAACTCGGCAGAAATATCCAGAGAATCGGCCAACAGGCATTTGGCTATTGTAGTTCCTTGTCTGAAATAACTATACCAAATTCTGTCGAAGTAATAGATGACCTAACATTCGTGGGATGTTATTCTTTGAAAAAAGTAATTATGGGCGATAAGGTGACCAGAATTGGATGGCTGGCGTTTGAGGACTGCCACAATTTAACTGATGTAAAATTGCCTCAAGGCTTGAAGCAAATTGATCGTAACGCATTTGCGAATTGTTATGCCTTATCATCGATTTCAATTCCAGAATCTGTGACAAGCATTGGCGATGGTGCGTTCAATTATTGCCGGTCTATGAAATCCGTTGAGATTCCTGATGGAGTCACTATTCTTAATCAGGGATCCTTTACTAACTGCATATCTCTTTCCGAAATAAAGCTTCCAAAGAGTCTCACACGTCTTGATGATTATGCAATTTACTATTGTCCGAAACTCCTCAGTATTACCATACCTGAGAATGTTCAGGTCATTGGTGCGTACCAATTTAGATGCAGAAACCTCAAGACCGTTACTTCTCTCAATCCCATTCCCCCAGCGTTATATTTCGATAGCGAAAGCGGATACGCCCCCTCCCGGCCTTTCTATGGAGTCGACAAATCGACATGTAAGCTTTACGTGCCCAAAGAAAGCGCCGCCGCATACCGCGAAGCAGAAATATGGAAGGAATTTGAAAACATAATCGAAATGGAATAGACCTGCCGGTCATTGGGCAGAACTGTCAGAGGAATCAGAATCATTAGAGTTCTCTGTGCTGACAATCTCGGCGATGATTCCCTGGAGGGCGGCGGTGGTCGTGTCGATGCGGGCGATGTCGTCGTGGAGGCGGCGGGTGTAGGGAATGCTCAGAAGGTAGAAGACAATACCGGCCGGGGCGAACCACATCAGCGCTTTGCGCACTTTCAGATTGCGGAACGGACAGTAGATCCAGAGCCACATCAGTATAGGATAGTCGTTCAGCTTGTCGATTATCTTGAGGTTGCGGCTGTCGTTCAGCACGGCCACAAGCGCGTCGGTTTCATCTCCAAGTGCGACGACGGGATGACGGCGCAGCGGCTCCATCCAGTAATCCCTGTAACTCTGACGGCGCGAATACCGTTTGAGCCACGCCTGCGAGCGACGCTGCAGCCTGTCGAGGCCGGCCATCACCACAGGACGGTCTATATCGTTGATCACAACCTCCTTGCGCGTCACCTGACGGCCCTCGGGCAGCCCCAACAGCCGGCGCGCCCATGTCTTGTACAGGTCGGGATTGAACACGGCGCTGTCGTTCATGGCCTTGTAGGTCACGAAGATACCCAACGGGAGCAATACGAACGTGGACAGCCACATGCCGGCCCATGCCTGCCATATACCCTCGCGGGCCATCTTGAATCCGGTGTTGTCGATGATGTAATACACAAGGAACAGCATCACCGATATCACCATCGGCGCTCCGAGTCCTCCCTTGCGGATGATGGCACCCAACGGCGCGCCGATAAAGAGGAAGATGATGCACGCTACGGACAGGGTGTATTTCTTGATCAGCTCGATGCGGTGACGCACCAGTCTCGTCTTCTCGTCGCCTACCTGCACGGCACGGAATTCCTGTTCGCTCTTGCGCTGCGATTGCAGGGCGAAGGCACCTGAGAAGACCTGGTCGCGCTGGGCCGGCGACAGGGCCAGCAGCAGCGAATCGAGGCTGACGGGATTCACTGCCTTCTTCCCGGATTCCTTCTGTTTTTCGGCAATCTTCTTACCGCCCTGATACTTCACCTTCACTTTCTGCCCCATTGCGGGTGCCAGCGTGGGGAACGCGAGTGTGGTGAATCCCTCGGCGGTGCGGTTGCCGATGCTGTCCACACGCCGCGACAGCGAGTCGATGCTGGTGCGCAGTTCGCTGATGTTCTTGCCCACATACTGGCTGCGCATACCCTCCTCGTTGAGGCGGTTGAAGTTGGCGTCGAACGGTATCAGCAGCTCCTTGTCAACGAACGATTCGCGACGGAACGGGATGTTGTCGGAGTTCATGTTCTGCTCGCGCAGGTTCTCGAACTGCTCGCCCGACCATAGATGCAGATAGAGGTAATCCATATCGGGCGTGAAGGCCAGGCGCGCCGAATCGGCAAGCAGGATGGTGGGGTTGTCGCCGTGGCCCACATCGTATATCATGGCGCCGTACAGCATGCCGGTGTCGGGGTTCTTCTTCCTGACATACAGGTTATAGCCTGTAATCTGGTCATAGAACGAGCCTTCGGGAATCTCGAGTTCGGGGCTTTTCTGACGGGCCGAGAACAGCAGCGTCCACATCTTGACCTGTGCCTTTGGCAGCACGTCGTTCTGGAAGAAGAACGCGCCGACGGCTATTATGGTTATCAGCACGATCAGGGGCGACATGACCTGTATCAGCGGAATGCCGCTGGCCTTGATGGCGGTAAGCTCCGACTTCTCGCCGAGGTTGCCGAACGACATCAGCGACGCCAGCAGGATGGCCAGCGGCAGGGCCATCGGTATCATGGAGAGGGCGGCGTAGAAGAAAAGTTCGGCCAACACTCCGAAGCCGAGGCCCTTGCCCACCAGATCGTCCATGTATTTCCACAGGAACTGCATGAGCACGATGAACAGCACGATGAAGAACGTCATCGCGAACATCGGCAGGAATGTCTTGAGTATGAACCGGTATAAACGTTTCAAATCACGTGAAATATGGGGTGCGGTCAGTCTCCGGGGACATGCACCATACGTTTTGCGGCTGTAAAATTAGAAATTATTGCTGAGACACGAAAATTTTTGTAACTTTGCTTTTGGAAAAATACCAAAAAACATGAAATTATTCGAAAGATTGACCCTTCAGGCGCAGGCTCACCCCCAGCGACTGATATTGCCGGAGTCGACCGAACCGCGCACATTGCAGGCGGCCGACCGAGTTATTTGCAATAAAATCGCCGACGTGACCTTCATCGGCGACAAGGAAGATATACTGAACAAGGCCTTCGAGCTTGGGCTCAGCAACATCGAGAAGGCAAGGTTCGTCAATCCTAAGGATGCGGCCGTAGTAGAGCCCTACGCCGAACTGCTGGCCGAGCTTCGCAAGAAGAAAGGGATGACCATCGAGGAGGCCCGCAAGCAGGCAGCCAATCCCTTGTATCTGGGCTGCCTGATGATCAAGAGGGGCGAAGGCGACGCCATGGTGGCCGGCGCACTCAGCCCCACGAGCCACGTATTGCGCGCGGCGTTCCAGGTGCTGAAGACCAAGCCCGGCGTGTCGGTGGTGAGCGGCGCGTTCATCATGCTGCTGCCCGAGAGCGTGCCTTTCGGTGAGGACCACATGCTGATATTCGCCGACTGCGCCGTAGTACCCGACCCCAACGCACAGGAACTGGCACAGATAGCCATCGAGACGGCCCGCACCACCAGGAACATCGCAGGACTCGACCCCGTCGTGGCCATGTGCTCGTTCTCGACCAAGGGAAGCGCCACCCACGAGCGTGTGGACAAGGTGATAGAGGCTACGGAAATAGCACGCCACATCGACCCGGCGCTCAAGATAGACGGCGAGCTGCAGAGCGACGCCGCCATCGTGCCGAAGATCGGCGAGATGAAGGCTCCCGGCAGCCCCGTGGCCGGTCACGCCAACACCCTGATATTCCCCAGCCTGGAGACCGGCAACATCGCATACAAGCTGGTGCAGCGTCTGGCCGGAGCCGGCGCCGTAGGTCCTATCCTCCAGGGTCTGGCAGCTCCCGTCAACGACCTTAGCCGCGGCGCTACCGTCGACGACATCGTGAACACAATCATCGTAACCTGCAACCAGGCTATCGGCGACAAGAAATAACAACTTCCGCAGCGTTTTTTCAAATGAAGATATTAGTGCTCAACAACGGATCGAGTTCCGTTAAGTATAAACTGATCGACTCGGCCACCAAGCAGGTGCTGGCCGAAGGCGGCGTCGAGAAAATCGGACTTCCCGACAGCTTCCTGAAATTCAAGAAGGCCGACGGATCGAAGGAGACCGTGACCGTGCTGATGCCCGACCACAAGGAGGCCATCCGCCAGGTGTTCAAGGTGCTGACCGACCCGAAGGAGGGCGTGATCAAGGACCTGTCCGAGATCGACGCCATCGGACACCGCGTGGTGCACGGAATGGAATACTTCAACAAGTCCGTTCTCATCACGCCCGACGTGATCGAGAAGGTGAAGGAGTGCTATCCGGTGGCCCCGCTGCACAATCCGGCCAACATCATCGGCATCGAGGCCGTGCAGGAACTGATGCCCGGCACGCCCAACGTGGCCGTGTTCGACACCGCCTTCCATCAGACCATGCCCGCCAAGGCATACATGTATGCCCTCCCCTACGAATATTATGAGAAGTACGGCATCCGCCGCTACGGCTTCCACGGCACGAGCCACCGCTACGTGTCGCGCCGCGCCTGCGAATACCTGGGCGTGGACTACGGCAGGCAGCGCATCATCACCTGCCACATCGGCAACGGCGGCAGCATCACGGCCATCAAGGACGGCAAGAGCGTGGACACCAGCATGGGTCTGACTCCTACCGAGGGGCTGATGATGGGTACGCGCGTGGGCGACGTTGATCCCGGCGCACTGGTGTACCTGATGGAGCGTGCCGACCTCGACGCCAAGCAGCTGCAGACCGTGATCAACAAGGAAAGCGGTGTGCTCGGAGTGTCGGGCATAAGCAACGACATGCGCGACATCGAGGCAGGCATCGCCGCCGGCAACGAGCGTGCCAAGCTGGCCATGGAGATGTACGAATACCGCATCCTCAAGTACATCGGCGCATACGCCGCAGTACTTGACGGCGTGGACATCATCGTATTCACGGGCGGTGTGGGCGAAAACCAGACCAAAACCCGCGAGAACATCTGCCGTCATCTGAACTACCTCGGAGTGACGTTCGACGCCGAGGCCAACAAGGTGCGCGGCGAGGAAGTGACCGTCTCCGGCGCAGACTCCAGGGTGAAGGTGGTGGTCATCCCCACCGACGAGGAGATGATGATAGCCGAGGACACAGCTGAAATCGTAGGCAACCTCAAATAAGAGGCGGCCTATATTCTGACACTATTACGGTTTAAATGATAGAATCGATAATTTACTGGAACGCGGACCCGGTGATGTTTTCACTGGGGCCGCTTTCCGTTCGATGGTACGGCCTGATGTTCGCCGTGGGCTTCATCATAGGCTACAACATCATGGAGCGCATGTTCCGTCACGAAGGCGCGCCCGAACGCTGGCTCGGCATCCTGCTGGCATACGTGGCCATAGCCACCATAGTGGGCGCACGCCTGGGACACGTGTTCTTCTACGAATGGAACTACTATTCGCAGCATCCCGGCGAGATAGTCAAGATATGGAACGGCGGTCTGGCCAGCCACGGAGGCACCATCGCAATAATCATAGCGCTGTTCCTGTTCTCATGGTTCACGAGCCATAAACCGGCATCGTGGGTGTTCGACAAGATGGTGATTCCCGTCGCGCTGGTAGGCGCCATGATCCGGTTCGGCAACCTGATGAATTCCGAGATATACGGCTGTGCGACCGACTTGCCGTGGGGATTCGTGTTCGTGCGCAACGGCGAGACCGTACCCGCCCATCCCACTCAGCTGTACGAAAGCCTGTGCTATCTGGTGCTGTTCGTAGTGCTGATGTGGATGTACTGGAAGAAGAACGCCCAGGAACGCCCCTGGCTCATAACCGGCGTGTTCTTCATCGGCATCTTCCTGCCCCGGTTCCTGATTGAATACATCAAGAACGTGCAGGTCAGCTCCGAATACGAGATGATAGCCCGTTACGGCATGAACATCGGACAGATGCTGTCCATACCCTTCATATTGGTCGGAGTGTTCCTGGTATGCCGGGCGCTGGCTCATCCCCGTGTCAAGTTCTCGTTCCCCGATAAATTCCCGGAGAACCCCGCCGACAAAAAGAAAAAGAACCATAAATAACGACGGGCATCTCACCTCATCACTCGTCACTCATCACTCATAACTTTGCACTTACCACATGAACGGGCTGTCGATATTCGATTTTGACGGAACGCTGACCGACAAGGACACCTTCCTGCTGTTCGCCCGGTTTGTGCGCAAGCGCAAGGGGATGTGGCGCGCCGGGATAAAGGCGCTGCCGGCCATCCTGGAGTGGCGGCTCGGGCTTAAGGGAAGCGCACACGCCAAGGAGCGTCTGTTCGGCGCCCTGTATGGCGGGATGCCTTTAAGCACGTTCACGGCATACGGCGAGGCGTTTGCCGATGTGGTGGACCGCAACCTTCGCAAGCGGGGCATGGACGAGCTGAACCGTGCCCGCGAACGCGGCGACAGGATTGCGATATGCTCGGCCAGCGTGCCGCAATGGATCGAGCCGTGGGCGCGGCGTCACGGCATAGGCACCGTTATGGGCACCGAAATCGAAGTGGACGCCGACGGCCGGCTTACCGGCCGGTTCGCAACCCCGAACTGCAAGGGACCGGAGAAAGTGCGCCGCGTCACACAGATTTTCCCCGACCGCACCGACCTGCACGTTTCGGTATACGGCGACAGCTCGGGCGACCGCGAACTGCTTGACTTCGCCGACGAGCCGCACATGCTGCGCAAGCGTTCGCCGCGCGACATCCGGATGGCCGGATGGTTCGCCGGGGTGGTGGTCATACTGGCGCTCACCATCCTGTTCTCGTGGAACCGCTATATCACCAGCCCGCCGCACGTGAGCCGCGAACGGTTCCCCATACGCGGCATCGACGTATCGGCCCACCAGGGGATGATGAACCTGGACGCCGTGGCGGCCGACGGCTACGAATTCATATTCATCAAGGCATCGGAAGGGGCCGACTTCCGCGACCCCAATTTCGCGCTCAACTATCTCAAGGCCGGTCATGCCGGGCTGAAACGCGGAGCGTACCATTTCTTCCGCTTCGACCGCGACGGCATCGAACAGGCGCTCAACCTGATACGCGCCGTAGAGGGCCGTCCCCTCGAGCTTGGAGTGGCCATCGACGTGGAATATCAGGGCAATGCCAAGGGCGTTCCCGCCGACTCCATCGCAATGAGGCTGCACGACATGGTGGATTTTCTGAGCCTGAAAGGATACCGGCCCACTTTCTACACCAACGAACAGGGATACGACGAACTGGTGTATCCCAACTGTCCCGGATACCCGCTGTGGCTATGCTCGTTCAACGAAAAGACCGCCAACCGCGACTGGACATTCTGGCAATACGACCACCGGGGAAAGGTGGCCGGAGTGCGCGGCGACGTGGACCTTAACGCTTTCTACGGCAACCGAAAGCAATGGAACGAGCATCTGCGCCAATTCGCAAAATAATGCACCGGTTTTTCCGTTTTATTGTTTAGCTATGACAGCTGAAAATCCATTATGGACATAATGCCACACACGCTGTCAGAAACAACAAGACGCTATTGATGAGAATCGGAACAATTCTTAAACACATATTCATATCCACGACCCTGTTTGCGACATCATTTGCCGCAATGGCCCTCGATGCGGGCCATTACGCGCAGCACTCGGTTCTGTCGCAGGGCAACTGGGCTACGGTCGAGGTGTCGGAGACGGGCATGACGCTGGTGACGGACGTGATGCTCCGCAACTTAGGCTTCAGCGACCCGGGCAAGGTGCGCGTGTACGGCACCGGCGGCGCCATGGTGCCCGAGACCCTGGACGCCTCCATGCCCGACGACCTGCCGATCGTACCGTCGTTCCGCACATCAAGGGGAATTGTGTTTTTCGCCCGCGACAATCATTCGTGGAGTGCCATGAACTCCGCCCGGCCATACGCCCATACCATCAATCCCTACACCGAGAAATCGGTGTATTTCCTCAGTGACGCCGACACGGGTATGACCGTGGGCGAGCTTAACCTGCAGGGAGGATCGGCGGCTGACGTCACATCGTTCATGAACCGGCAGGTGCACGAACAGGAGCTGGAACATTTAGGCGAATCGGGCCGCACATATCTGGGCGAGGATTTCCGTGGCACACGAAGCCAGACATTCGATTTCGCCCTGCCCGACCGCACCGGTGACGAAGCCCTGGTGACAGTACAGTTCGCCGCCAAGGTGACCGGCGGAGGCTCGCGGATCACAGTCCGGGCCGGCGGCCAGAACGCGCCTTCCGCGTCGACAGATTCGATAGCCGGCGTGGACGCCTCACAATACGCGGCATTCTCCACCCGCTCGTTCACTGCGCCCGTGGACGCCGACAAACTGGCGCTCAATATCGGCTATACCAATTCCGGAGTATTGTTCCTGGCCCGTCTTGATTATATCGAGGTGTTCCATAACCGTTCGCTCAGACTGAACAACGGTCAGTTGCACTTCTACGGCACATGGAGCGCCGGACAGACATTGGGCGTGGACGGCGCATCGCAGTCCACGGTGATATACGACGTGACCGACCCGGCAAAGCCGGCCGTAGTGACATATACGTTACAGGGCGACCGCGCCCTCCTGAAGCTGGAACGCAACGGATACCGCGAATTCGTGGCCTTCGATCCCGACAGGATAGCCACCGGCAAGACCAGGATAGGAAGTCGCGTAGCCAACCAGGACCTGCACGCCCTGGAGGCCCCCGACTTGCTGATAATCAGCCCCGACGAATACCGCGACGGGGCGCAGCTGATTGCCGACATGCATCAGTCGGAGGACGGAATGCAGGTGACGGTGCTTAGTCCCGATGTGATATACAACGAGTTCTCGGGCGGCATCCCCGATGTGGGTGCGTGGCGCAAGCTGCTGAAGATGTGGCACGACCGTGGACGCGCTCCGCAATACTGCCTCATCATGGGCAAGCCGAGCTGCGATCCCAAAGGGAAATCCGCCGAATTCAAGAATATGCGTTACAATCCGGTGCCGATATGGCAGTCTCCCGAAGGGCTGTCGGAAACCACCTCGTTCAGCAACGACGACTATATCGGAATGCTTGACGACGTCACGGAATCCGGGTTCCAGATGGAACGCGCCACAATCCATGTGGCGGTGGGACGCCTTCCCGCCAAAAGCGCGGACGAGGCCCGGACCATGGCCCGGAAGATCGTGGATCATGTCACCAAGCCCACATACGGAGCCTGGCGCAACAAGGTAATGCTTATAGCCGACGACGACGACAAGGCAGTCCATCTGGACCAGTCGCAGGACGCCTACAACCACATGCGGGCGTCTGGACGCGGAGCGGCATACCTGTACGACCGACTGTACCTCGACTCCTATCCGCTCGTCACCACGGCATTGGGCCAGACGTACCCCCAGGCCACCCGGCGCATGCTGGACAATTACAATGATGGCGTGGTATTCACCAACTATATGGGACACGCCTCCGAACGGGGATGGGGCCACGAGAAGCTCTGGGTATGGAACGACATAGTGGGAATGAAGAACCCCAACCTGACCTTCATGTACACAGGCACCTGCCGCTTCATGCCCTGGGACGAGCCGCAGGTGTCGGGAGCCGAAGAACTGATGCTGAATCCCCGCGGCGGTGTGGCGGGAATGATCTCCACCTCGCGCACAGTCTACATTTCGGCCAACGGCATCCTGAACGGATACGTCACCTCCGAACTGTTCAAGACAGGCGACGACGGCCGCATCCTTCCCGTAGGTCTGGCATATATCAAGGGCAAGAACCAGTACATGGGCGATACCAACAAGCTTCGGTACGCGCTGATGGGCGATCCGGCAATGCGCCTGAACAATATTCGCAACATCGTGACCGTCGACTCCATAGCAGGAATGGACATGACCGCATCGCAGGAAATGCCCGAAATCACCGCCGGCTCGCGCCTTGACGTGGCGGGATGCGTACGCACTCCCGAGGGCGACATCGACACCGGATTCGACGGCACGGTCAATCTGCTGCTATACGACGCCGAGACCGTGGTGGAGACATACGGCAACGGCAAGAACGGCGAGAGCCGCATTTACAACGACCGCAAGACCCGTCTGGCCAGCGTGAACGCATCGGTAAGACAGGGACGGTTCAGATGCCGCCTCACCGTACCGCTGGAGATAAGCAACAATTACCAGCCGGCCCTGCTGTCGGCCTACGCATGGAACGACAAGGGCGCCGAGGCCAACGGATATTCCGAATCGCTGTATGTCTACGGATTCCCCGACACCGAGGATGCGGACACGATCGGCCCGAAAGTAGATTATTTCTATCTAAACACCGACCGGTTCGAGGACGGCGACATAGTCAATCCGAATCCCGTGGCGTTCATACGCCTGTCCGACCCGGCCGGCATCAATGTGTCGGACGCCGGCGTGGGCCACCGAATCTCGCTGATTCTCGACAAGCAGCATCCATACGACGATGTGTCGCAACACTTCGTGCCGGACGTGGACGACACCGCAGGCTCAGTGGCATACGCGCTGAGCGACCTGCCGGCCGGCGACCACACCCTCACGCTCGAGGCATGGGACAACCTGAACAATTCCACGCGCCACACCATCAGGTTCAAGGTCAACGCCACGGCCGACCCGCGCATAGTGAACGTGGGCACCGACTGCAATCCGGCCACCAGCGGCGTGACCTTCTACATCAGTCTTGACCAGCCCAACACCGAGATGAAGTGCGAGCTTCAGGTGATGGACCTGAACGGCCGCGTGATATGGAGCGACACCAGCAGCGACAGCACCGGACTCACCTCGCAGCTCAGCACATACTGGAACCTGTGCGACAAATCGGGCACCCGCGTGCCCCGCGGCATCTACCTGTACCGCGTCCGTGTCGAGACCCCGCAGGGCAACTGGGCTTCCAAAACCAACAAACTCGCCGTAACGGCTCAATAAACAAGATGACACCTTCCATGATTCTGCCGGAACCCACGCTGAGACGTCTCCCCTGGTATCTGGCATACGTTGAAATACTGAAGGCCCGCTCCGAACAGTTCGTCAGCTCGACACGCATAGCACGCGCACTGAACGTGGATTCGTCGCAGATAGCCAAGGATCTGTCGTTCCTGAACCTCAGGGGCAAGACCCGCATCGGATACGAAGTGAACACCCTGTGCGACGCGCTGTCCGATTTCCTCGGATTCAGCCGCCCGCACAAGGCATACGTGATGGGCGTAGGCAGCCTGGGATCGGCTCTGATGCGCGATTCGGGACTTACCAAATACGGACTTGAGATCGTGGCCGGATTCGACAACGACCCCGCCAACATAGGGCGCACCGACCTCGGAGTGCCCGTGTTGCATCCCGACAGCATCGACAAGGCCATGGAGAAATATCCGGCCGAGATATGCATACTGACCGTTCCGGCCGAAGCCGCGCAGGAAGCCGCCGACACGGCCATAGCCGCCGGCATCAAGGCGATATGGAACTTCACCCCCTACCGCGTCAAGGTGGCACAGGACGTGGTGATGGCCAATACTTCCATCTACGCCCATCTCGCCATCATATACAACCGTCTCAGCATCATGGAGTCATGAAGATATTCGCAGTGACATCGCCCGATGCCGGGCGGCAGGACGGCTCCCCCTTCGCCGGACTTGAAGCCGGGGAGCGTTACGAGATACCCGATTCGTCGCTGCTGCGCTCAGGACAGCCGTTTTTCGTGCCCGATTTCGCCGATGAGTTCCGGGCGTTTCCTTCGATAGTGTTCCGTCTGTCACGCCTGGGCAAAGGGATAGCGCCACGGTTCGCGACCCGTTATTACGACTCCGTCACGATGGGGTGCGCGGTCATCGCCACCGACCTGCTGCGTCAGCTTCGGACTCAGGGCAAGCCCTGGTGCCGCGCCGTGGCCTTCGACAAATGCTGCATGACAGGCAAATTCATACAGCCTGACGAAATGCCGGAATCCTGGAGCATTCAGTGCGGCGACTGTTCGCTTGTCTATCCTGTTGGAAACATAATGACCGGATTCGGCGACATCCTCGCCGACATCAGCCGCGACATTACCGTCAAGGAGGGCGATCTGATACTTGCCTCTTTATCTCCTGTGGGAATTCCGCTGAAGCAAGGCACAAGGCTCTCCGTCATAAACGAAGCGAACAATTATAAGATACTTGACATCAGCATTCGATGAAGTCCAAAATATATATTCTGCTCACACTGGCCGCAGCATTCATAGTCGCCGCATCATACGGAGGCAATTATGTGTTCAGCCCCTCGACCGTCCTGTCTTCGGGCAAATGGGTCAAGGTGGAGACTGCCGATGCGGGCATATACGAGCTGAGCTACGCGCGTCTGACCCAGATGGGATTCCCCGATCCGGAGAAAGTGTCGGTATACGGCAGCGGCGGTGTCCAGCTGTCGGACGCATTGGTCAGCGGTGGCAAGAACGCATTTGCCGACGACCTGCGGCAGGTGCCGGTGATACACCGCAACAACAAGCTCTACTTCTACGCACGCGGCTTGCGCGAGCCGAAGCTCGGAGCCGACGGATTCAGCGGCAATTCGCTCAACATATATTCCAACGTCGGTCATTATTTCCTGACCGACGGGGGCACCACCCGTTCGCTTGAAGCGCAGGGTGACGTAACCGACCTGAAACAGAATGCCGCGGACCGCTCCACCGGCTACGACTGGCGCATACGCGAAGCGGACAACATGCATGGCCTCGACAATTGCGGAAACGAATTCTGGGACTGCGTGCTGTCCTCAGGCAAATCCCTGTCATGGAATCTGCCGGTAAGCTATATGGCCGACAGGTCGGTATGCTCCACACTGTCAAGAATCGTACTGATCCGCAATGCCGCCGGCGCTTCCTATACTGTTTCGCTGAATGTAGGCAACAACAGCCACCGCGACACCTTCCGTGACAGCAGCGACAAGGAAGAAAAGGGACTGGCCAGGGAAATCCGGACCTCGTCGTTCACTCTGACCAAGTCCTCGGATATAAGGATAGGAGCATCGGTTAGTTCCGCCAATACTGACTTGTATTTTGACTGGACGCTGCTTACATACACCAAGAATCTGGGCAAAGCCGGGTCGGAAATGGTGCAGGAACGCCTCGGGCTGCAGCCGTCGGGACAGACGGGCGGCAACGGATATGTCAGCATACCCGCAGGCGCGCTGGTGCTGGACGTGACGGATCCGCATAATCCTGTGCTGCTGCCCGGCGAGGGGTATAAAGCTTATTTCCGCGAATCGGAATCCCAAAGGATACTTTTTGCCTTCAATCCGGCCCGGACACAGCTGCAGCCGCAGAATCCGGTGAATGTGCCCAACCAGGACCTTCACGCCCTGCAGCAGCGGCAATACGATTTCCTCATCGTGGCCGTGCCTGAGATGCTGGAATACGCCGAGCGGATAGCACAGCTGCACCGCGACCACGACAAGATCAACGTGGCCGTGGCCACCACCGAACAGATATACAATGAATTCAGCAGCGGCACTCCGGATCCCGTGGCCGTGCGACTGATGGTCAAGATGCTGTACGAATCCCACAGCAATGCCCTTAAGAATGTCCTGCTTGTCGGCCCCGTCAGCAGCGACACGCGGGGCATCAACCATTCCCAGCCGCACGCCTACCCCATAATCGGCATACAGGAAGGCGGGATATTCTCACAGCGCGAACCCGCAATCGTACTTGATTATTACGGCAACACCTCCGACAATCTGTCGCTCACCGCCCTGGACCGCATGACCGTGCAGGCCGGCGTCGGCGCACTGCCTGTTCATGGCAAAGACGACGGCGAGCGGGCTGTGTCCAAGATCAGGAGATACCTCACATATCTTGACAGCGACGACTTCGCATGGTATGTCAACGAGTCCGTCTCGGCATCGTGCTCGGGCGACGACCATCTGCACGACGACCAGGCCGTGAAACTCGGCGAAAACCTGCAGACCGCCGTCAATGCGGCAAGCGGCGGCAGATTTCGTCACTCCAATTTCGCTCAGGAGTTCTTTTCTGAGGAAACCCAGAAATCCTATTATGGCAAAGTGCTGGAAAGCGGCAAGCTACTGTCCGTCTATGTAGGCCATGCCGGCGGATGGTCCATAAGATTCTTTCAAGCCCCGGACTTTGCCCGGCTGCGCAACAAACTGCCGTTCTTCATGATGTTTGCGGGCTGCGACCTGACTGTCCCCGATTACGGCGACGTGGAGATGGGTCAGGAAGTGGTGACCCATTACAACAATGCCATGATCGGCTCACTCTGCTCTACCCGTACGGCATGGGCGTCGGGCAACTTCAACCTGGCCAAACTTTTCACAAACGCCTTTTTCAGGGACCGCAGCAACCGACCGTACACACAGTCGCGCACCATAGGCGAGGTGTATGCGCAGGCCAAATCCTCTATTACCGATTTCAACAAACTTGTGTTCATCTATATCGGCGACCCGGCCCTGACCGTCCCGTTCCCTCTCCGTGCGATGGAATGCAAACTTACAGGTAATCTGACGTCGTACAGGGCCGGCGACGTATTGACCGTATCGGGAACCATAGATGTCAAAGAGGGCGACGCTCCTTTCAACGGCCGTGCGGTGCTGAAAATCTGCGAACCGACACAGACCCTCACTTCGCCTGCCGATCCGAAATATAAGATTACATTCAGTGCGGACCTGATTTCTTCGGTAGCTGTCAATGTAAAGGACGGCAGGTTTACGGCAAAGATACCGTTGCCTAAAGAGGCCGCACGTTTCGTATCGTACGGCAACAGCGTCACGAACCTGAACATGTATGTAGGGGCCTACGATCCGTCGCAGCGCCTGTCGGCGTCATGTCTGGTCATGGTGCCAATGATGAGGCATAACGAGGTACGCGTCGAGAAGCCGTCGGCCGACCAGACCGACACCCGGGCTCCTGTCGTGACCGCACGCTATGACGCGGCCACAATGTCGCTGGACATGACCGTTGCCGACAACGTGGCCCTGACTCCGGGTATAGGTGCCGGCGCAGCCTTGACAATGCGCATCGACGACATCGAGGTATCGACCGGCCTCGTCGCGGACGATGATATATGCGGCACTACTGAATACCGGACCGCATACTTTGTAGGACACCTCAAGGACGGCGAACATACGCTGACCTATTCGGCGCGGGATATGGCAGGCAACGCCACCGCGACAAAGACGTTGAACTTTACCGTAAACCGTGATGCCGCCGGCATATCGCTTGCCGCCGAACGCTCGTACGGCATCGATTCGATGCGATTCATTCCCGGTTCCGGCCACACCGGGCTGCAGCTGATAGTGCTGAATGCCGAGGGCCGGATAGTAGACACCGTAGACAATGTGGACGGTCCCTTCGACTGGGACCGCGCCGGACTGCCGAGCGGCACCTATACCGCCACGCTGCGGGCTCCCGACAACCGGACCATCCGGTCGAACAGCGTCACTTTCACTCTGATTGACTGATTTCTGAGCCGTATGGCCTCTGGGCCCGGACAGCGGGCAATATTGAAGCGCTTTTGAAGTTTATTAGAATACAATGAAGATATTGAAGACATACATATTGATGGCTCTCGGACTGGTGTCGGCCACGGCATACGCCGAGGATGACCTGAAGAGCGAGATGTTCAACCCGGTGAACACCGGTGTCACCACACTGAGCATCGCCCCTGATGCCCGCGGCTCGTCGCTGGGAAACCTTGGCGCGGCCACCGACCCCGACATGAATTCCCAATACTGGAACTCGTCGAAATATGCTTTCGCATATTCCACAGGCGGACTCAGCCTCAGCTATACCCCGTGGCTGCGCAAGATTGTAAACGACATCTTCCTGGCCGACCTGTCGGGATACTATAAGATCGGAAGCGGCGACAACCAGGCAATTTCGGCTTCGTTCCGCTATTTCAGCCTCGGCGAAGTCACCACCGGATACACCGAAGGTTCGGAGAACATCAACGCCCAGACCATCCATCCGTACGAGATGGCCATCGACGTGGGCTACAGCCGTAAGCTGTCGTCCAAATTCTCGATGGGCGTGGTGCTGCGCTACATCCTGTCCGACCTCTCGTTCCAGGACACCCAGACCGGCGAGCAGAACCATGCCGCCTCCGCTTTCGCGGTCGACCTGAACGGATATTTCACGTCGTACCCCATGATAGGCCGCAACGAGTGCCAGTTCTCCTGGGGATTCAACATCTCCAACGTTGGTACGAAGGTGAGCTATGACGGCGGCACCAACAACTACTTCCTGCCCACCAACCTGAAGCTCGGCGCCAACTTCATGTTCCCCCTGGCCGACTATCATTCGCTGGCCATCGGTCTGGACCTGAACAAGCTGCTGGTGCCCACCATGCCGCGCGTGGACCAGTACGAAAACATCGACGAATTCAACACCGCCTGGGACAAATGGAACTCCATGTCGCCCATCACCGGTATCTTCAAGTCGTTCAGCGACGCACCCGGAGGCGCCAAGGAGGAACTGCAGGAAATCGGCGTTTCGGCCGGTATGGAGTATGTCTACAACCAGCAGTTTTTCGCCCGCATAGGCTACAACTACGAACACCCCAACAAGGGAGGCCGCAGCTATTTCGCGTTCGGCGCCGGTTTCTCGCTCAACGTGGTGCAGCTCGACGCATCGTATATGCTGGCCACGGCGCAGTCATCGCCTCTGGACCAGACACTGCGCTTCACGCTGACATTCGACATGGACGGTCTGCGCGACCTGATGGGCAAACGCAAGAGATAAATATGTTCCGTATAGGTCAAGGATATGATGTCCACCGCCTGGTGGAAGACAGGGAATTATGGCTGTGTGGCGTACGTGTGCCGCACAGTCTCGGTTTATTGGGTCATTCGGACGCCGACGTAGCCATCCACGCGCTGTGCGACGCCCTGCTCGGCGCCCTCGCGCTCGGCGACATAGGCAAACACTTCCCCGACAGCGACCCGCGTTATAAAGGCATTGACTCCAAAATTCTGTTGGAACACGTCATGGAGCTGGTGCGCGGTCATGGATACGAACCGGGCAATTCCGACATCACCATAGCGGCGCAGAAGCCCAAACTCGCGCCATTCATACCTGACATGCGCCGCACTCTGGCAGACGTGATGCACGTAGACATCGACCGCATTTCGGTGAAAGCCACGACAACCGAACGCCTCGGTTTCGAAGGACGCGAGGAAGGCATTTCCGCCACGGCAGTGTGTCTGTTGCAAAAAGTATGACCCCATGTCCGCCTGGCTTCTATCACTGATAGCCATCGCCACGGTGACGCTGTCGCTGGTGACGGGATTCCGCCGGGGTTTTGTCAGGCAACTGCCACGGCTGGCGGGATTACTGTTCGGTATCGTATGCGCCCACATTTTCCGCGAGCCGCTGCAACAGCATCTGATACAGATTCTTCCGTTCGAGCAGGGACGAGCCGAGACCGAATTCATTTACTCCACGCTGGCCTGCGCGCTTATCTTCATCATCGTCTATCCCGTATTCACATTTGCCACGCGGGTGGTGTTCGCCGTTTTCAAAAAGGGAGAGCACAGCATTGTCGATTCCATCACGGGAGCGTTGCTCTCACTAGTGATATACATGACCTTTCTGTCGCTTGCCTTCAATCTGACGGTATGTATGCGGCCGCGCTCCGAACTGTCGAAGTCCATGCAGCATTCCGACGCCAACATCATCAGCGAAGTCCTGCTTATTGCGCCCGCCCTGCTCGGCTCGCAGTCGCCCGACGAGCTGGCCCACCTCCAGCAGCTCGACGACGCCCGCCGCATCTCCATCTGACCAAAACCAATAAACCCTCAATGAAAGACTTAAAAAATTAATCAAACAGAGATAGATACGATTTACAAACGTACATTCTGTTTCGGCTCTGACCGGTCACCTCTACCAATAGATTATCTTTTGTCATCATCTTGATAAGCGTATTAGCTGAGTTATATGTTATGCCACAAATACAAGCTGCGTCGTCAACGGTTATGTATGGGTTCTTCATGAGTCTATGAAGTATCCTAACTGCATTTGTAGAACGGCTACGATAAGAGGACCTTATTAAGTCCTCTGCCTCACTCTTGAAACGCAGTATAGAGGATAATGTTTCAACAGCTTTAGTTGCTGTCTGCTCTATTCCAACGAGAAAATATTTTATCCATTGCGTCATGTCATTTTTTGTACGAATCGAAGAAAGATTATCGTAATAAAGGTCTTTAGGATTCTCGAAAAATGTTGACAAGTAAAGCAAAGGCATATCCAGAACCTTTTCTTTAACAAGAAACAGAGTAATTAGCAACCGGCCTATACGTCCATTGCCGTCTAAGAATGGGTGTATCGTTTCAAACTGATAATGTGCAATGGCGATCTTCAATAATGACGGGAGATGAATTTGATCATTGTTTAGAAATTTCTCAAGATCACCCATCAGTTCTCCAATAAGTTGATGAGATGGAGGAATAAACTTGGCATCAGCAAGAGATTTGCCTCCAATCCAATTCTGACTTGTCCGGAATTCTCCTGGGAGTTTGTGTTCACCCCGAACACTATCCAATAAAAGCTTATGAGTATTACGGATTAGTCTACTTGAAATAGGGAGGATTTCTAAACTTTTGATAGCATCATTAATCGCTTTAATATAGTTTTGAACCTCTTTCCAATCATCTCTTCGTTCAATTTGTATTTCGGTTTCGGGAAGCAGTGCCTCATCCATCCTTGTTTGGGTTCCTTCAATGCGGCTTGATATAACTGCTTCTTTTGTCACATGCAGCTGTATGAATAAATCAATATTTGGAACAAGTTTGGAAAACGAGTTTAGCTCACCTAATTTCAGGGCTGCTTTTTCCAACAAATGGTTAATAGTCGGATTATTCCATGTCCATTCTTTATTGATATGGTTAGGCACAAAGTATTTATAGCCATATCCATCCTCGTAATGTCCTGCTTTGAATGTCTCTAAATTTATCATAACTCATATTTTTCACAAAATTACAATAAAAATCTCATTATCTCAAATTTTAACAATAAATTGAGATAACGATTTTATTATCTCATTTTTTAGAGATAAGATATGGATAAATCGTCTCAGATAGACGGTAATTGAATTAAATAATATCGAATTAATGATTGAAGCAATATTTATATCTATTATTTTCTAACTGAAATTAATCAATATACATTTTAGGCCTCGTCAAAATAATCCAAATCTATTTTTTTAATTTTATATACAGTCTTATTAGTTACCCCTATATTATATTGGATCATTAGCTCTGCTAACTTATTCCCATTGATTTTTACCAAACTCACATGCGTAGAAGAATGATCATAAGCCTCTCTGGAGAAATCAGAGGTAGTGATAAATACTCCCTTATCTCCTCTTTGTCTATCTATTGCTCCTACAAAACCCTCGATTTCAGTCCTTCCTACATTATTCCCTGGCTGCCATCTCTTTGCTTGAATAAATATTTTCTCCAAACCTAATTTATCCTCATTTATTATGCCATCAATCCCTCCATCTCGGCTTCTTCTTGTCACTTTCCCTTCTCCATAGCCCATCTCTACTAATAGATTCATCACCAATCGTTCGAAAAAAATCCGAATCACGTTGAAGTATCAAATCCAACACTTCACTTATCAGATTATTATTTAGAAACTTATAATTATCATCGATAATTTCTTCCGGAGTCTTTTTCTGCGTATCTTCGCGTTGGGAATTATTATCTATGGAATGCTCAGCTTCTCTATTATTTTGTATAAAGTCTCTAAATTCTGGAATTCTTTTTAAATCCTCAGTTGAAATGGATAAAGGATTACTGTTAAGAAGATTTAACCCATTCTGAGAAATGACATACTTCCCTCGAGATACTACATTAAGCAACCCCGCCTTATTCAAATAGAATTTTGCCCAACCTACACGATTTTTTATAATTGTCTGTTTCTGAGACGGCAATAATTCCCTCCTTTCCTCTCTTGTAAGCCTAAATATATCTGAGATCATATTGGTACATTCCGATAATGAAAGAGTTCCATGCTCTTTCAATATCTTAAGTAAAGGAAGCATACAATCTTGATAAGTTGGAATCATACTTTCAATAAAATTATAAAGGAGGTTAACTTATAAAATTTTAGGGGGAGCAGAGTGCTCTACTCCCCCGTTTCTGTACCCTGAGCCGGGGTCGAACCGGCACGGATTGCTCCACTGGTGTTTGAGACCAGCGCGTCTACCGATTCCGCCATCAGGGCCCTTATCGGACTGCAAAATTAGGAATAAATTCCCAATATTCCAAATTCTGAACCCGCCATTCTGAACCCGCCATGTAGAGTTGTAGAGTAATTCTAAACCCCGCCATGCAGATTTCATGCTCATCACATCTTCAATCATCTTCAATCATGTTTAATCATCATGCACTGCCATTCGACTCCAATCCTCCAATACATTATTCCTTCAGGCGTGATCTCTAAAGCCTCAATTCCTTTCACACTCCGGATTCACATCCGGCCGCCTGTGAACAATCTTAGCAAACGAGGAGTGTAACGATGCATCATCGCGTATACGCCAAGCAGCAGGCCTATGATTATAATATAAGTGAGTATGTAGGCACTGACTACTGCCATATCTCCGCCGGTTCCCGTAATGGAAAATACACGCCTCGCCACAGGGTCAAGTATGATATAATGACCGCAATAAATAAAGAATGAAGCCGACGACAGAAAGGAACTCGCCCTGCAATGTCGCTTCGTGACCAGCCATGCCGCGATATTATAGAAAAAGAAAAGTCCTACAATTACATTTATACTCTTTACATACACCATGGCCTGTGGCCATATCGGTGTCAGAAACAATATAGACAATGCAAGCAATGGATAGAGGATGAATGACGTAGTGGAATATCGGCGGAATTCCACAATCATGTCGCGCTTGTGATAACTCAGGAATCCTCCCCAGGAGAAAAATACAAATGCTTCGAGCAGCAAGGATAAGTGTCCGAGACCCGGTATCCTCACAGCCCACACCAGAGTGAAGAAAACAAGAATGACTTTCGTAATTGCGTGAGGAGTCGGGAATTTATAGAGCGCGTATATGGCCGGAGTAATGAGAACCATTATCATCAAATCGCGCACAAACCATAATGGAGTGTCGATAGGATATATCCCATTATCATTGAGATTGACATGAGGTATAATCCCCTGACTGCTGTCCCAATAGCACTCGATAAAATTGGATAGCGACAGATGGAACTGCTGAGTGTCCGCAAAATCCGACACAGCCTGCATTCCGGGCAACATGACTTTCATCAGATAAAGGATAGCGAGGGTGTTCCATATCAGATAGGGTATGAGCAGCGAATGGCAACGCCGGCGTAATTTGCCTGCATAACTTTTTATACTCATATCCATGCCGAGAAAGAAAACATAACCGGCTATAAAAAAATACACGGGAACGCTTTGATCCACGATAAACGCGTTTACAAAGCGAAAAAGCCAGTCAACGACGGGGAATGCCTCAGCATTGTCGTCCAGCCAGGGAAACGGTCTGAATACATGTACGGCGACTACGAACAGAGCCAGAGGAAACCGAAGCAGATCAAGACTCTGCGACCTAACATCCGTGCGCCGTACGGTATTCATAATTCATAGAGTTACACAATTTACTAAAAACATATAAATGTCCGTAATAATGAATAGCGTGCCACAACGTCATAGACCTCAACCTATATGGTTACGAGTGCATCTCGACCTTGTGGGTGGGCGGGAGGGTGGCGTTGCGGGCGTCGACGGCTTCGACTACGCGGGCGGCGAGGGCGCGGTAGGCTGTGGCTTCGGGCGTGGTGCCGAGCGCGACGGGGGTGCCGGCGTCGGCATTGGCCATCACTGATTCCACCAGCGGTATCTGACCCAACAGCTGCGTGCCGGTCTCCTCGGCCAGTCGCAGGCCGCCGTCCTTGCCGAAGATATAGTATTTCTCGTCGGGATGCGCGCCGGGTGTGAACCATGCCATGTTCTCGACAAGACCCAACACCGGCACGTTCACCTGCTCCTGCTGGAACATGGCTATACCCTTGCGTGCGTCGGCCAACGCCACCTCCTGGGGCGTGGTCACGACCACTACGCCGGTCAGCGGCAGTGTCTGCACGAGGGTCAGATGTATGTCGCTGGTGCCGGGAGGCATATCGATCAGGAAATAGTCCAGCTCGCCCCACCACGCGTCGGTGATGAGCTGCTTCAGGGCGTTGCTGGCCATTCCGCCGCGCCACAGCACAGGCTTGTTCTTGTCGACCATGAAACCGATGGACAGGAGTTTCACGCCGTATTTCTCGATAGGCTCGATCCAGTCGCGCCCCTCCTCGTTGATCATGTATATGGGTTCGTCTTCCACGCCGAACATCTTGGGCATCGAGGGGCCGAATATGTCGGCATCAAGCAGTCCCACCTTATAACCGGCGGCAGCCAGGGCCACGGCAAGGTTGGAAGCCACGGTCGATTTGCCTACGCCTCCCTTGCCGCTGCTGACGCCGATGATGTTCTTCACCTTGGGCAGAGGATTCACCTTCTGCTCCACGTCGCGCTTGAATTCCGGCGTGATGGTCACCTCCACATCGGGGCTGACGTTGGTGTGTATCGCCGCCTCGGCGGTCTTGATCAGGCTGCGGATAAATGGATCGGTCGACTTGTCGAACACCAGGCCGAAGCTGACCTTCATGCCGTCTATGCGCATATTGTCGGCTATCATGCCGAGTTCGACAATGCTCTTGCCGTTGCCGGGATAACGCACGCCCCGCAACGCATCGATTATAAGATTGGGATATAGTGTCATGATTTAAAATCTAAGCTATTATCTTAACTTTCTAAACTTTTTCAACTTGCTTGACTTCCAGCTGAGGCCGTCCCTTTGTAGAGCGATAGTCGTCCTTGGGTATGTCGTCGGCCTGTGGTTCCTGAAGCTCGCCGTCGGCAGGGAGACGGAAGCGCAACAGCTTGATCTGTTTGCCGCGGCTCAGCCACTGCTGTTCGTAATATGTCTTGATGCTTCGTGCCGGATCGGACACCTCCGTGCCGTACAGGTCATCGTCCGGACCGAAACCGAGTCCATATATGTCGGTGCTGTCGCTGAGCAGAGGCAGATTGTTAAGCTTCACCAGCCGGCGCGTGTATTCATATAGAAACGGAGAATCGGTCTTAAGGTTCACTATGCCGTCAGGCTTCAGGAGCTTACGGTACAGATTCAGGAACCGTGTGGATGTAAGGCGTTTGCGCACCTTCTGCATCTGCGGGTCGGGGAATGTGATCCACAGTTCGTCCACCTCGCCCGGAGCGAAGAAATGCTCTATGTTCTCGATTTCGGCGCGCAGAAACGCGGCATTGGTCATACCGGATGCCTCCACCTCCCTGGCGCCGCTCCACATACGCGCTCCCTTGATGTCGATGCCCACATAGTTATGGGTCTCGTCGTGACGGGCCAGTCCGACGGTATATTCCCCCTTGCCGCAGCCCAGTTCCACAATCAGGGGCCTGGACTCCGTGAACACCTCGCCGTTCCATTTCCCTCTGTGCGGGAATCCCGCGCGCAGCAATTCCTCGCGGGGATACTGATACACGCACTTGAATTCCGCCATATCGGCAAATTTCTTCAGTTTATTCTTGCCCATAGAGAGTTTTTTTTGCTATTTTTTCGATTTCGCTAAGCAAAATTACTAAAAAATTCTGTTTTAATATAAAGTTGTTATAAATTTGCAAAGCGTAACCGGACTTGCCCTGTTGTAAAGCTCCGGGAAGAAGCATAAATAAGAGAGATTCACTATGGACTATACTCCACTGGTAAGGGGGATGTTTGAGCGGCGAGCGCTGCGGACCCGTCACTGGGGCCGCGAGGGCGAGGAAATACAGCAACGCGTGTTGCGCAGCCTGTTGCGCCGTGCCGACAGCACATGGATAGGCTTCAGGCATGATTTCGCGTCGATAGCCGGCAGCGGCGACGTGACCGCCCGCTATGCCCGCGACCTTCAGCCCGTGGACTATGAGGAGATCCGGCCGCTGGTGATGCGCATGATCGCGGGCGAACGCAACCTGCTGTGGCCAGGACTTTGCCGCGACTATGCCCAGAGCAGCGGCACGTCGGGCGGCAAGTCCAAGTTCATTCCCATCACACGCGATTCGCTGCACCGCACACATTATGCCGGCGCCGCCGACACCGTGGCACATTACATCCTGAACAACCCGCAGAGCCGCATGTTCTGCGGCAAGGGATTCATACTCGGCGGCTCGTTCGCCAACGAGCTGAACCTTAAGGATCCGCGCATCCATGTGGGCGACCTCAGCGCCACGCTGATAAACCGCTGTCCGCCCATGGCCAACCTGGTGCGCATTCCTTCCAAACGCATCGCGCTGATGTCAGACTGGTCCAAAAAACTGCCCCGGCTGGTGCGCATGGCCGCCAAAACCAACATAACCAACCTGTCGGGGGTACCCAGCTGGTTCCTTGCCGTAATCAAGGGAGTGCTGGAACAGAACCATACCGACAACCTGCACGACGTATGGCCCAATCTGGAGGTATTCTTCCACGGCGGCATCTCGTTCGAGCCTTACCGCCAGATATACCGCAGCATCACCGACCCCGAGCGGATGCACTTCGTCGAGAACTACAACGCCTCCGAGGGATTCTTCGCCACACAGGATCAGCCGGACTCCAACTCGATGCTTCTGATACTGGACAACGACATATACTATGAATTCATACCCCAGGGCAAGACTCCGGACGACGCCACGGGCATAGCCGGCGTGGAGCAGGGCAAGGTATATGAACTGATGATAACTTCCAGCAACGGACTGTGGCGTTACCGGATGGGAGACACGGTGCGTATCGAATCCACCGACCCCGTGCGCATCAGCATAGTGGGACGTACCAAATGCTACATCAACGCTTTCGGCGAGGAACTGATGGAGGACAACGCCGACAAGGCCCTGGCCGAAGCCTGCCGCGAACTGGACTGCACGGTCAAGGACTATACCGTATCGCCCGTATTCGCCGACCGCGGACGCCGCGGACGTCACCAATGGCTGATAGAATGGATCAAGGCACCCGCCGACATCGAGGCCTTTGCACGCAGGCTTGACGATGAACTGCGCAAGCTCAACAGCGACTACGACGCTAAGCGCGCCGGAATGTTTTTCCTGGACATGCCCGAAATAATAACGGTACCCGACGGAACTTTCTCCAGATGGCTGAAGTCCGTAGGCACCGGCAAGCTCGGCGGCCAGCGCAAGGTGCCGCGTCTATCCAACGACCGGCAGATAGCCGATCAGATACTGAAGATTATCGAAGCTTGACTATCTTGATTCTGTCGCCCTGACGCGCGCAGACCACGGCTATCTCGTTGGCCGGAACCGTAACGGTGATTACGGTCTGCCCTTTTCCTCCGTCATAATATGCCACGCCCGACACACCTGAGACACGCACGTTGTCCAGCGGCCCGGCGCCCGTCACCGTCACCGTCTCGCCCTCACGGCGTATGTCAACGTCATAATCCGTAGCCAGGACCTGATCTACTGACGATGTGCCACGGATGTTGAATTTCTTCCACACCTCCGCTTCCTTCCACTTGTCGACGTACCGTTCATCTACAAGCAGGTCGATCGGATACGTTCCGTCCTCGGCTTCAAGACCCGAAAATGCGTCAGGATCGAGCACCGGCACCGTTTCCCCGAGGGCAGCGACGTTTACCGTCTGTATGCCACTGTCGTTACGGAAGGCATGAGCCTTGATTTCCCGGACTTTCGATCCCAACTTAACCACCGTGATATTCTTATTGTTGGCAAAGGCCGCCTCACCTATTATGGGGGATTTCAGCCATTGGGTCAAGGCATTGCCCGTGGCTGCGGCCATAGCCTGTCCCACGTCCGACGTCAGTTCGGGAAGATCCTCAAGGGCGGCATCGCCGGCAAACGCGCCGTCACCGAGGCGGACCGGGCCGTCGCTCAGCACTGTGGTCAGCCGCCCGGCATCGGCAAAGGCATAAGCCCCTACTTCCGTAACGTCCCGCAGGTCGGCAACCGTAATGCCGCTGTTCCTGAATGCCTCGGCTCCGATCGTTTCCACTCCGGCCGGCATGGCCTGCAGGGAGGTGCACCCGTAGAACGAGCCTTCCGGCACATGGTTCAACCCCTGCTTGAAGTCAACAGTCTGCAGATTCGTGCAGTTACGGAACATTCCCTTGCCTAATCTCGCGGGAAGGCCGGCAAACGTCACTTTCTTCAGGTTCTCGCATCCCGCAAAGGCATAGTCGCCCACACCTGACACGGTGGCAGGAATCTCTATCTCCTCTATTTTGCTCAGTGCGAAAGCCTGGACGCCTATCGTCAGATTGTACGGCGGCAGGACCACGCGGGTCACTTCGGTACCGGCCAGCATATTGGGCACCAGCTCGTAGACCTCGAACTTCAGCCGGTCCATATACCCTGTATCGTCGTACTCGTACGGTGCTATGAACAGAGTCGACAGGTCAAGGGTCCTCACAGCCGGAGATATTTTGCAAAGCAATGCCAGATCCGTCACATTGACCGCCCCCTTTAGTCTCAACTCGGCATCGGCCGTTGTCTCGAACACCGGGAGCTGCTCGCACAGCCTGCCCGGAGTCACGTTTATGTCCAACGCACTCGCTCCGACGCTGACCGTCACGGCCATAGTCGCTATTAAAAGATATTTTGTCCCTTTAAATCCCATATATTCCTATTCCACCACAAGTATTTTACCCATTTTGGTAAAGGCATCCTGATTCGCGCCGTTGGTGCCGAGGATATAATATATGCCGGCCGGCACACGGCGCCTGTTGTAATTGGTCATGTCCCATTCGATGGATCCTCCCGGAGCCTCGCCCAGTTCGCGCACCATTCTGCCGGCGGCATCCATAATCTTGACCATCGAGCCTTCGGGCAGCATGTCGATGGTCACCATCCCCATGTAGCCGGGACGTACCGGATTGGGATAAGCTCGCACCTGGGCTTTGCCAGATATCTCCGCCTCGTTCAGAAATGCTTCCGTCAGACCCTCGCCCGTGGATACCATCATCGATCCGTTATCCGGATTGTAGCATATCGCGTCTATCGAATTGCTCGGCAGCCCCGAGTTATCGGTGACATAGGTGTTCAGTACCTTCGTGCCGTCGGCGCTTGTCACCACGATTCCTCCGCCGTTGGTGGCGAACCACTTGCGGCCGGCCGGATCCACGGTCACCGATATGACGTCCACACCGTCAAGCAACAGGTCCGCCAGATTGGTGCCGTCGTTGCGCGCCACCTTGACACGCCGCACGGTGGTGTTGCCGTTGGCCATTTCCACCGGATTGAAATTGAACACTCCGCCCTGATACATGACCCAGACCCTGCCGGTGCTGCGGTCCTCGTACATGCTGCGCACATACCGGCAATCGAACGTCGACCCGTCCTGATCTACGAACGTAGACACAATCCGGACCACATCGTCCGACTCCGTGTCAGGCGTGCCGCCATGATACCACACCACAATACAGGAACCGTAGCCTCCAGACGCGTATATTATCATGTCGCGCTGCGAGGCAAGAGTTATCAGCGATGCGCTTCCGTCAGGCTCCACATTCCGGAATATCTTTTTCTTCAGCGGTCTGTATGTGGCGGAAGAGATCGAGGCGGCGCGGTCCTCGGCCGTCCAGTACCATATCTCGGCCTGCCGGGTGTCCGGATTAAAATAGGGCACCCACATCGTGTTGTAGCTGTCGAACTTAGGCACACCGAAATTGCACGAACCGCTCCATGCCTGCATGATTTGTGTGCCGGCCACAAAACCGTTCTTCCCCGCCGCATGGTCGTTCGGACGCCCTATGCGCAGACTGTGCTCGCCGGCCAGGTCCAGACGCAGCAGCCCGTACTGGTTCGACCCGCAATATATGTGATTGGGGTTCATGGGATCTATCGACAGTCCCATCGGATTGCTGGTGTAGAATATTTCCTCGGGATCCTTGCCTGAATATGTCAGCGACAACGGACTCCACTGTCCGTCCTTCAGACGGCACAGCAGGTCGGGGGTGGTGATGGTGTTGTACGGTCTTTCGTGGCCGTGATTGCGTATCAACATACCCAGAGTCCGGTCGTATGTCATGGCGCGGCATCTGAACGCATTGGCGGCATTGGGGAAATATTCCTGCATTGTAACTGTCCATTTACCGTCCGCGCCGGGTGCCGTCATGCGGTAATAACCGTCGCGACCGGCCGAAAACCACCAGGTCCTGCCGTCGAGGCTGGCGCCCTGAGGCGCTTTATCGGCCACAGCTTCGGGCATCGGCAAGTCCGTAGTCCGTCCGTTGCGGTCATAGACACGCACCCATCGGCGTCCGGACGTGACGATGCAGTCGGCTCCGCGCTCCATCGAATATTCGGTTGCGTACGACGTCACCTGAAATTCAGGCACTCCGTCACGGATTATGACCCGACCCATCACCGGGTGGCTGTCGCCATACATGGCATACACCCGGTCGCCCAGCGTCAGCATACGCCGGAATACACGCTTGTCAGTATTCATGACCTTCTGAAACGAGCCCAAATCCCCGCTCAACTCGCTGCCGTACCATAGGCACGAATCCGCAGCCACCAACAGGTATTCGCCCACTTTTCCCACGCTCTGCACGGGACGCCCGTAATTGCGCGAGGTAGCCACCTCTCCCTTCGAGGTATCGATGCTGACATATCCGGTGCCCGTCGCAATCCAGGCATTGCCGTTGTTTTCGTCCACGTTTATGTCCATGATGTCCTGCGAGGCATTCGCGCCGGCCTGTTTCAGGCCCGGTATATTGGTCACCTCGCCCGAGTCGGACAGCAGGTCTATGTTGCCGTTTATGTACCCCACCACCAACTGACGGTTCTTGAAGTCATATCCCGCCGTACACACCACATTCTCCGACAGCCCCGTGTCGGCGTTAAGCCATTTCCACTCGTCGTTGTCCTTGTCGTAACGGTACAACTGGCCGTAAGGTCGGTTGAAACCGGCCACCCGCACGTCGTACACATCTTTCAGAGCTATGAAATACGTGTATTTCGAAGAATCGATAATGCGGTAAGTCTGGCCGTCATAGCTAAGATGCTGCTTCCACTCCACGGCCTGTGCCGGCACCGCCCACATCATAAGCAGCATTACCAGAGTCACGAACCAGTCGCGGAAAGCCCTGAATGCGCGGCCGCGATGGGATATGGCGTTTTTCGCCTCGGGACTCATGCGGGCGAACGTCTCGCCCGTCTCCCCGGCAATGAATACGGGATCGTAGCCGAATCCGGACTCGCCGCTGCGCTCGCGCGCTATCTCGCCGTCCACGCGTCCCTCGAACGTGCGGGCGTTGCCCTCGGCATCCACGTATGCCAGCATGGTCGAGAAATGCGCCCTGCGGTCGTCCTTGTCCTCCATGTTCTGAAGCAGCTTGCGCATATTGGCCTCCGAGTCATGGCCCGTGCCCGCATACCGCGCGCTAAGCACACCCGGCTCGCCGCCGAGGGCGTCCACCATCAGCCCCGTGTCGTCGGCCACACACGCCACGCCGTAATGCTCCTGCACATAGCGCGCCTTCTGCAAGGCGTTCCCTTCCAGTGTGGCCTGCGTCTCCGGCAGGTCCTCCCGGCACCCTATCTCGCCCAGAGACACCAGTTCCACGGCCGGTCCCAATATGGCCCGCGCCTCCTCAATCTTATGCTTGTTGTTCGTAGCAAATACCAGTCGTTTCATCTTATTTATAACGAAATATGGGCGGCTATATTACATGATCGGAGGGTGCGGCGGTCGGGGAATTTGATTCCCTTTGCGTCGCACCCTCGTCGCAGAGTCCGGGCATGGCGGAATGTCAATGCTCACGGGTTTCAGGTCAGGTCGTTATTATCTCGCGGGCCATGGTGGCTATGGTCCGGGCCGTGCGGTTCACTAATGAACGTGGCAGCCATACCGTCCGGTCGTGGCCGTCGTCCTTCACTTCGGCCACAGGCAGATACTGCGCGCTTACCACGGTGGCGCCCGTCTTGGTGCCGTCCGCTATCAGATACCGTCCGTCGGGGCGGTTCTCCAGCCGCAGTCCGGGCAGGCTGTAGCCGTGCATCACGGCCTGTGGCTCGCGCCAGTCGGTCAGGCTGCGCGGCCAGTCGCTCATACGGAATTCCACCAGCCGCAGGAAGTCGTCGGGCACTTTCATCTCAAGCCGGCTGCCCGTGGCCTTCACATTCTTGCCGCCACACAGGCTCAGTGTCTCGTCGATGTCGCCGAAATCAGCTTCGTGCATCGTCTTCGACGCCCCTTCCGGCACCAGCTCGCCCGCCAGCCGGCTCAGCTCCATACCCGGGTCGCCGAACACCTCGGCCGCCTCCAACTCCTCCATATCCTCGTCGAGCAGCATCACCGCCCGACGCGTGAGCCACGTCACCGGCACGTTCATCGCATCCTGAAGATTTTGCCGCTATCGAAATAGCTGCTGTCCTCTATCAGCCGCTGCAACGCCGCGTTGTCGGTGGTGAACGTGGCCGGTGTCTGGCCGTAGCCCGAATAGCTGCCGCCCTTGAAGTGAACCTTCACCACTCCGTATCCCGCAGGTATCAGGGCCTGCCATTCCATCAGCCGCACGCCATAGGTGCGCCTCTCTTTCTTTCTGTTCGTGTCCATAATCGTTGACTTGAATTACAGTTCATCACACGGAGGCCTCGCCTCTCCACAGGCTCCAGTCGCCGCCGGCGCACACCCATACCTGGCCGATGCGTGCGGAGGCGGAGATTCCCTTGCAGTCGTTCAGCAGATAGTACAGGCAGCCCTCCTGCGGATTCTCGGGAGCAGTCTCCTTGTCCCACATCCTGAACACCGTGGAATCCGTCTCGCGCTCCTCGCCCTCGCCGTCTATCCAGATGTGGCAGCTTCCCTTCAATGCCAGGGCGTCCCATATCAGGATTCCGTTGCGGGTGGCCTCCTGTCCGTCCACGCGGTCGCTGAAGCTATGCTCGGAGCTGTACACATAGTGCACCAGGCGGTTCTCGCCTATCAGGGCGCCCGAATTGCTCCAGCCCAGACGGTCCAGCGTAGGCTCGCGCTTGATCTCGATGTCGCCGAACACCGTGTGGAAGTTCGTCACCGGCCAGCCGAGACTGTTCACCTTGCTTGTGATCTGGATCTCGGGATGCTTGCTGTAGTCCACGCCCTGTATCTGCTCCAGCAGGTTCTTGCCGGCCAACAGCAACGCCGTCTTGGGCACGTCCTCGCCGGTGAAGAACATCTTGGCCAGGGCTATGATCTTCTCGATGGTCCACTTCCCCTCGTGCTGCATCTCGCGCTTGAACTGCCATCTCAAGCCCTCGGTGCAATAAACCGTCTGCAATCCAAGGCCTTCCACGTTCACCTTGAATTTGCCGGGACGGCCTGCCCACAGCGTGCGGTTGCCACGTACCTTGAAGTTGGATATGGCCTGCTCGGCCAGGATGGCGTTAGTGAAGGGGATGTGCTTTCGCTGGCTCTCGAAGTAATCGCTCACCACCTGGTTCATGCCGCGTTTCTGCAGATATACGCGCGTGGCCTGGGGCACTATCAGCTCGGGGTCCACAGTCTTCTGCGTCTCGGCCAGCGAATTGGACAGTATCACGCATCGCGATCCCTCGGGGATAGGCGGCAGCGACGAGAACTCGTCCGACGTCTGGCGGCGATAGCCGTTCACGGCACGCACTATGGGATTGTTGGTGGCGTTGTCTATGCCGGTCACATACAGCATCAGTGCCTTGCCGGGAGTGGTCACGCCTGTCTCGTCACATCCGTCCACGCCGGGCACAAGCAGCGTGCTGCACGGGCGCACCAACGCCTGGTCCGCGCTATCCAGGGGCAGAGTGCTCTGAATGCCCCCGCCGGCCACACTGCCGATGGTCACAACGCTGCTGCGCGGCTCGTCAACCATGTAATGGTCTATCTCCGGCGAACTTACCTTCACGCGCTTGGCCTGAAGCATCAGGTTCATCAGCGGAGTGTCGTCCGAATTGAACCGGAACAGCTCCTGGTCTATGTCGGTTTCCATCAGATGGCCGGGGGCCATGCCGCCTGTCATGTCGGCCACTGCACTTACGGTTACGCCCTTCGTGGGCTTGCTCAGTTCTATTGTCTCACTCATAATTAATTAGTAATTAGTGATTAATGATTAGTGGTTAATGAATGTTTTTGTCACAGGTTATCGGGCGCTGCGTGCCAGATCGAAAATCGAGAATGCGTGTGTGGTCGCACCGGCGCCATGTCCGCCTCCGGGATGAGGAATGCCGTCGCTGTCGTTGCGCGTCAGCAGCCTCTCCTCGATGGCGGCGTTGCGCCCCCTGATCTCGCCGGCGGCATCGGCTTCCTTCACCGCCCGTTCGTAGTCCAGGCCTAAGGCAATCAGCCGGGCCGTCCCGTCCGTTATCATGCCGGCCGCAATTTCCGTTTGCAGACCCGTCAGTGTTTCCTGCAGACCGGCTTCAAGTTCCGGATGGCCGAGAGTGGCCGCAATCTCGGAGGCCTCCGGCACCTTCAGTCCTTCCGTTTCCGAAGTCTCTGTCACGGCATCCTCCGGATTGTCTTCTTCGGCCGCAGGACTGACTTCCTGCACCACCTCCGCTTCCCGCACTTCCTGCATTTCCTGCACCTCCTGCGCCTCCTGCGGAATCTGACGCGCCTCGGCGTCATCTTCCTTCGGTTTCTTCTTTTTGAATAGTTCCATAATTGTTTGTTTTGGTTGACGTTGCAAAATTAGCCCCTTATCCTCCCCTTGTTTCCTTATCCGTTAAGAAACTGTTTAAATTTATTTTCAATGGATTTTGAGAAGATTTTTGAGATGTTTTCGCAAGTTGAGAAAGGAGAAACCTTTCGGTTGCGACTGCCGAAACTTGGCGAAAACAGCCAAAAAGATTCTTAAAAATCCATGAAAGAATCCATATAAAAATTTATTCGTAATAAATTTAAACAGTTTCTAAAACCGTCGTTGTCACTCGAACGAAAAGTCGAACCGCGAACCGTCGAACAGCCGGTCTACCGTCAGGTCTGAACCCGTCCCGGTCACCCTCCTGATTCTGTCCGGGGTATAGAACTGCCCGATATTGTCGGCGTCCATGGCGGTGCATTGCTTGATGAAATCGTCGAAACACAGCATCATGTCGGACAGCGCTGTCAGCGAATTGCGCGTCTGCTGGTTGTACAGCGTACCCGACATGGAGCCGGAATCCAGCTTCCCCTGCAACGCTCCGTTCACACCCGATATGTCCTCCATCATCTTCATCTGGATGTTCAGAAGCTCGGTCAGGCCGATGTCCGTGCATTTGGAACTGATCTGCTGCGGCAGCGGTTCGCCGGCATGGGGCCGGAACAATATCACCCCGTCAAACCGGCTCCATTCCTCGGCCACGGCATCCAGGTCCACACCCTTGGGCAACGCGTTCTCCGGCATCAGCAGCACCCCTTTGGCCGACGACTTCAGTATCCAGTCGTACATCGAGATCAGTCGGTTGGTGTATTTCTGCTGGTCGATGATGTCGCTCACGAAGCTGTGTATCTCGCCGTTGATGTACGGATATGCCTTGAACACGTACGGATGGCCGCCATGCCTGTATGGCGACACGCCCGAATCAATCACCACTCCATCGGGCGACACGAAGCTCCAGCGCCATTCGTCGTCTATATACCAGCGCGTCTCCACCTCCGGAATGCCCTCCCTGCGCCGGCGACGGTTCTCGTCCACGACCACGGCATACATCTCCCGGTCCACCTTCCAGCAGCGACCCGTCACCCGGTCGTGGCAGTGCCAGCGCGCCGGATAGGTCCGCTCCCATATCTCCCATACGCGGCACGTCCGGTCGTAAGCCGTCACGGACAGGTCGCCATAGCATTTCACCAGCCGTTCGCGCTTCTCCTCGCTGTCGGCGAATGTAGCCAGCAGCGTCGCCGGAGTCATGTCGTGGATCTCACCTATCAGCGAAATGTCCCAGCCCCGGAAATCACGGCCGCTCATGTCCATGAAGAACCTGTCGGGCTGCACGAAGTCGGTCCAGCAGTCGCTGACGCGACCCTTGCGGCCATACCACTTCTTGTGCACGCACATCCCCGATATCAGAAATTCCTCCATGGTGCGGGCATACACCTCGCCAAGCCGGTTCAGCTCCGCATTGTAGCGCAACAGCCGCTGCATCGTCGCCGCCTGCATCGATTCCGACCCGTCGCGGGCCGTGCACACCGGCTGGACGTACCGATTGCGGAACACGCCCAGCACATTGCGCACCAAGCGCCGTATCAGATTGTTTTTCAATGGCGTGCGCCCCTGGTTGCGCATCTCCGCCTCCTCGCTCATCAGTCCGCCGGCCGTCTCTACCATGTCGCTCCACTGGTCGCCGTAAGTGAACCGTTTGCACCGGTCGCGGTCCTGCCGGTACCGGTTCATCGCATTCCAGCTGCTCTGCGCCCGGTTCAGCAGGTCGTCGGCCACGTGCGGATCATTGTTCCCTAACAATAGTTTCTCCATCTCTTTTTTCCGGCAAAATTACCGGAACCGCGCCCCGCCGTTTCCTTATCCGTTAAGGTTGTCGGTGAAAATTTCTCTATTCCTATAGATTTTATTAATTTTGCAGTTATGATTGACCCTAATACACAAGCCGAGCTGCGGGCCCGCTACAATCCCGACGGGTCCGAGTTGCGGCGTGCGCAGCTGCGCATGCTGGAGATGCTGAAGTTCATCGATTCATTCTGCAGCGAACACGACATCCGTTATTGGCTCGATGGCGGCACACTGCTCGGAGCCATGCGCCACGGCGGATATATACCCTGGGACGACGACACGGACATAGCCATGACCCGGCAGGATGCGGAAAAATTCAAGCGTCTGATGCTTGAGCTGCATCCACATCCCGATTTCGTGCTGCAATGCCGGGAAACCGACCCCGGTTTCTTCGGATTCTGGAATGTGTTGCGCGACCTCAAGTCTGAATACGTACAGGACAACGGACTGCACCGTCGGCGCAACTTACGCGGCCTGCAGGTGGACATCTTCCCTTTTGAACCGCATCAGAACAGGCTTCTTCAACGGCTGTCCGGCACCCTGGCCAACAGACTGGTGGAACGCCCGCTGATGCGTTCCGCTTCGGCTGACGTTGGTTCACGATACAGGTTCCTGACCCGATGCCTGTTCCCGGCATTCCGGGCATTAGGCCGGTTCTCGGCCTCCTCCCGACTGAGGCTCAGTCCCGGATGCCCATGGTATTACTCCATGGCGCCAGCGATGATATTCCCTTTGACCAAAGCCGTTTTCGAAGGTCATGAGTTTCCGGTCCCCGCAGATTACGACGCTTATCTCTCCTCCGCCTATGGCGACTGGCGTCAGATTCCAGACTCTGATAATATCGCGACTCACGACGCCAGGTTCCTTTTTTTCGAATAAATTGCCTAAGATAATCGGATTTAGTAACTTTGCACTGTTTTTCCGTAATACATTCCCGAAACATACAACACGATATAAATGGAATATAATCATCAGGACATCGAGAAGCGCTGGCAGCAGTACTGGCGCGACAACAATATCTACAAGGTGGACGTGGATTCGTCCCGCCCCAAGTTCTATGTGCTCGATATGTTCCCATACCCGTCGGGAGCCGGTCTGCACGTGGGCCATCCGTTAGGCTACATCGCCTCCGACATCTACGCCCGCTATAAGCGGCAGAACGGCTTCAACGTGCTGCATCCCATGGGCTACGACGCTTACGGCCTCCCAGCCGAGCAGTATGCCATCCAGACCGGACAGCACCCCGAGATAACCACCGTCAGCAACATCAACAACTATCGCAGCCAGCTCGACATGATCGGCTTCAGCTTCGACTGGAGCCGCGAGGTGCGCACCTGCGACCCGGAATATTACCGATGGACCCAGTGGGCGTTCATCCGCATGTTCAACTCATACTATGACCTGGACGCCGACAAGGCCATGCCCATATCCGGACTGGTGGAGCGTTTCGCCGCCAACGGCACCGAGGGCGTCAACGCGGCGGACACAAAGCCCATGCGTTTCACCGCCGCCGAATGGAACGCCATGTCCGAGCGCGAACAGGCCGACGTGCTGATGAACTACCGCATCGCATATCGCGGCGAGACTATGGTGAACTGGTGTCCGGCCCTCGGCACCGTTCTGGCCAACGACGAGGTTTCGGAAGGCCTCTCCGTTCGCGGCGGCCATCCCGTCGAGCAGAAGATGATGAGCCAGTGGTGCCTGCGCGTCTCGGCCTACGCGCCGCGCCTCCTCTCCGGTCTCGACACACTGAACTGGAGCGAAAGCCTCAAGGAGACCCAGCGCAACTGGATAGGCCGCAGCGAGGGTGCCGAAATGAACTTCAGGGTGGCCGACCGGGACCTGAACCTCGAGATATTCACCACCCGCGCCGACACCATCTTCGGCGTCACCTTCATGGTGCTCGCTCCGGAGTCCAAATATGTGCCCCTGCTCACCACTCCCGAGCAGAAGCCGCTGGTAGACGCCTATCTTGACGAGGTGAAGCACAAGACCGAGCGCGAGCGCCAGATCGAGAAGCGCGTGTCGGGCGTGTTCACCGGCAGCTATGCCGTCAATCCCCTCACGGGTCAGAACATTCCCGTCTGGGTATCCGACTATGTGCTGGCCGGCTACGGAACTGGCGCCATCATGGCCGTTCCTGCCCACGACAGCCGCGACTACGCATTCGCTCGCCATTTCGACCTTCCTATCATACCCCTTATCGAGGGTGCCGACGTCTCCGAGCAGTCGTTCGACGCCAAGGAGGGCATCATGATGAATTCCAAGGGTCCGAAACTCGACCTGAACGGCCTGACAGTCAAGGAAGCCATCGCGCGCACCAAGCAGTTTATCGAAGCCGAGGGCATAGGCCGCGTCAAGGTCAACTACCGTCTGCGCGACGCCATCTTCAGCCGCCAGCGCTATTGGGGCGAGCCCTTCCCCGTATATTACAAGGACGGCATGGCATGTATGCTGCCCGAATCCGAGCTGCCCCTGCAGCTCCCTGCCGTCGACTCATATCTTCCCACCGAAGACGGCCAGCCCCCGCTGGGACGCGCCAAGGACTGGAAGACCAGGGAGGGCTATCCCATCGAGGTATGCACCATGCCCGGTTTCGCCGGCAGCTCGGCCTACTACCTGCGCTACATGGACCCGCACAATTCGGAGGCCCTCGTGGGCAAGGAAGCCAACGCCTACTGGCGTAACGTCGACCTGTACGTGGGCGGCGCCGAACACGCCACGGGTCACCTGATATATTCCCGCTTCTGGAACAAGTTCCTGTACGACCTTGGCGTCGTGGCCGAGCCGGAACCTTTCAAGAAGCTGGTGAACCAGGGCATGATACAGGGCCGCAGCAACTACGTTTACCGCATCAAAGGCACCAACACGTTCGTCAGCAAGGGCCTGAAGAAAGACTACGACACCACGCCCATCCGTGTGGACATCAGCATGGTCGACAACGACGTGCTCGACACCGAGGCGTTCAGGAAATGGCGCCCGGACTTCGCCGACGCCGAGTTCATTCTCGAGAACGGCAAGTACGTGTGCGGCTACGCCGTGGAAAAGATGTCCAAGTCCATGTTCAACGTCGTCAACCCCAACGACATCGTGGAGCGTTACGGCGCCGACACGCTGCGCCTGTATGAGATGTTCCTCGGCCCCGTGGAGCAGTCCAAGCCCTGGGACACCAACGGCATCGACGGCGTCAACCGCTTCCTGCGCAAGCTCTGGAGCCTGTTCGACAACGCCGACCTCGCTTCCGACGCGCCCATGACCCCGCAGGAGGCCAAGACCGTCAACAAGCTGGTGAAGAAAGTGACGCAGGACATCGAGAATTTCTCGTACAACACATCGGTATCCGCATTCATGATTGCAGTCAACGAACTGTCGTCCATGAAGTCGCGCAACCGTCAGGCCATGGACATCATCACGCGCCTCATCGCCCCCTTCGCGCCCCACATCGCCGAGGAATTCTGGCACCGTCTCGGCCACGACACCAGCGTGGTTGACGCCGCATGGCCCGAGGTGGACGAAAGCGCGCTGGTGGAAGACACGGTGAAATATCCCGTCAGCTTCAACGGCAAGACCCGTTTCAGCATCGAGGTTCCGGCCGGTGCCGACAAGGCAGCCGTAGAGCAGGCCGCCCTCGCCGATCCCAACGCCGCCAAATGGCTTGACGGCAAGCAGCCCAAGAAGGTTATCGTCGTCCCCAACCGCATCGTCAACATCGTGCTCTGACCCTCCCGACACATCTAATGAATAAAACCAAGGAGCGCCTCTCGACGCTCCTTATTTTTTGTGGTATTTTAGTGGCGCGGGCACTCCGTGCCACTCTAGTATATTAGACAGGAGAACAGTAGAAACAGGAGCAGCTGCGACTGGGATGACGACGTCCACGTCGTCAATGCACTACCGACTATCTCCTGTTCCTCCTGTTCTCCTGTCAAAAAACGGGTTGATGCGCGGCTCGGAGAGCCCGCGCCACTACTGTCACAACGCGTAGATCAGATTGTCGAACATGGTCGGGCTGATTTCGTTGTCGGTAAACCTCAGTCCCAATATCCTGCGACGCGTGGACAATGTTCCCTTGGCTCGGCCTATCAGAACGCAAAGCTGCGTCGGCGTCACGCCACACTTTATCAGCAGCATTATGCGGTAGGCATCCGTCTTTATCTTGCCCGGTGACAACAGCTGCAGACGTCGGTCGAAATTCGGCGATGCCTCTATGATGACCGAGTGCAGTTCGCCCCATAACGGACTCGTATCCGGAATCGCCCGTTTCTCTTTGATATAATTCTGCAACTCCGCGTATGCCCGCGAGTTTCCGATTTCCGGCGACAGGGGCAACCGCTTCTTCTTGCTGTCGCACACAGCCGTCAGTTCGACGATCAGCTGTCGGCGCAGGTCTTCTGCCGTCGCTTCGGGTTCTACTTCAGACGTCACTTCGGACGCCACTTCTGATGTAGGGTCCGTTCCGGGTCCGGAGTCTTTTCCCTTTGCGTCGCCCGCTTCCAATTGTTTTCTCAGCTCGCGCGAACTGTCCAGAGCCGAACGCAGTCTGATCAGAGTCCTGTTCGACTTATCGCGGTAATATATCACCGCGATTATCGCCAACAGCAATACGATGACGCTCAAGGCGAGCCACCGTTCTATCATGCGCTTCTTCTCGAGGGCCTTCTGCTTGTCCCGCTCCACAATACTATAATTGTACTGTGTATTCTGTATCAACGCATTTGCATCCCCGCGACTGTTCATATAGCTTTCCACAGCAGCCTCGTAGTGATGAGCGTATGGACGAATGGAATCAGCCGGCACCAAATCCTTTAATTCATCGGATAATAAAATCGCATAACCTGTTTTTAGATTCCGGGCATCCTTTATTTTCACCAATTCCAATGCATATTTATAGGCAGAGTCCGGCATACCGGCACATCTGTATATGTCGGCCGCATAAGAATACACTAACTGCTTCTGATCATCATCACATTCATTCCCGACACTCACTCGATAAGGCACTCCATTAATTAAATCAGCTGCAGACAAAAATTCTCTCTTGTAATTCTTTATTCCTGCCAGATAAACAGAATCCAACATAGACTCTACAGGAGATGTTCGATCAGCGATTCTTATAGCCCGGCGGAAAGCTTTTTCAGCCTCATCATAATTTTTGACGTTTATATAGTTAGTGCCCAACACTTCCAAATCGTACATCAGGTTAATCGTATCTTTCAGCTCCCTGTCAATTTCAATAGACATGTCAATATATCGGCGCGCTTCATCAAATAGACGCATGGAATTGAACAGACCTGCCATTTGAGATACAATATTCCCTTTCAATTTCAGGGACTCCTTACTTCCCTCTACGTGTCTCAATGCCTCCCCATAATATTTTATGGCCGAAGGGAAGTCTCCTATGTCATGATATACCCTTCCTCCATAATATAATGCTTCCGCATAACGCTCCTGTGGTCCATGACTTGAATAATAATCAATGACGGGAAGAATGATGCTGTCGGATGTATGATGAATTAGTGCCTTATCGGCAAGCTTGACCGACAGGAAATCATAATATACTTTGTCCTCTTTTGATAATTCATCCTTAGAAATAGAATACAGCGAATCCAACTCAACCCTCGAATTGACTTTTGCCATCTTATCCAATCTTTCAAGAACAGGATTCCGAGTTGTTTCACCACATCCACTAAGCAGGATAATTAACATTAACATTAATGCGTATCGTGTATCCATATCTCCTATATATGTATTATTATATCGGATTTAACTCTCACAAAATTAGCTCATAACCTCCACATATCCTACATAAATTGCTTTTTCGCACAAAAATCGCACAAATTTCAAAGCATTTTCGCACAAACCGCACTATTTTTCGCACAAATTTTCTTGCGTTCAACCATTATTCAGTATAACTTTGTCGTCACTTACCAACCCATTTAAAAGTAATGAAAAACATCCTGACATTATTTCTAATTATGGTCTCGTGCTCCATCGCCGTTGCCTGGAACACCGGACAGTCTGTTCATGTGAAGCTGTATTCATCTTCAGACACAACTAATACAGATCCGAAACCTAACGAAAGCACAGATGTTCGTCATCGAATGCCCACGCGTCCTATTCTATGCTCCATAAGCATTGAGGATGGCGTCTCGTTCGACGATGGTTCCAACCCCGAAATCATCAGCTATGAGATAAAGGATGCCGACAACAATCCGGTTGCCGTTACCGGCGATGAGACAGACTTCATCCAGACCCTGTTCTCCCTTACTGGCGAATACGTGATACAGTTCCGTACCGACGAATGCGTTTATTACGGAAGTATCTGCTTCTGAACTATTTTATATAGAGACCTCCCTGACATAAACGATGTCTCCTTATAAAATCTAATCTACAACCTCCATTTTGCAAATAAATGTAAATAATTATTTAAAAACATTTGGGATTTTAAATCAGATATATTAACTTTGCCACTGATAGTATATGTCCTGATTTAAGTCCCGACTAAACATTAACCAATAAAGTATGAAAAAACAATTCCTACTGTATGCTATAGCACTCCTCGTTTCGGGACCGGGAGCCACAGCCGCTGTGGAATATGAGGGCTATACCAATCCCGCCGGAAACAAGTTCCCGATTGCCGTCTACGACAACGTGGGGATAAGGGCGTCTGATGGCAGCCAGATACTGTCTGATGCAGAGCAAAAGGCCTATTTCGACACTATCCGTCTAGCCGGTTTCAATGTCGAGCTTTGGGGTAAGGAAGATATCTGGCGAAAGGGGCCCATTAATAAATGGGGGTCCTATCTCAAAAGCCTCGGCATGAACACCATCATCAGCACCCGGGGATTTACGCTCACAAGAAGCAAGATTCCATACGATGCCAACACTCCCGATTCCATCCTTCTGCAAGACAACTGGGACGGCCTCAAAACCGTAATCACCAATTATAGACAGGATCCCAATGTATGGGGTTATTGGGTATCGGACGAACCTACGGTAAGAAGTTGGACGTTGCCTGTTTATGAGCTAAATACGGACGAAGGCGCCGTTATCCCGACGTTCGATATGGTTAATAAATATAAAGGCGACAAGGTTGCCTTTGCAAATTTTGTCGCCAAATCGAATAAAGCTTATATCGGCCATTTCGCCACTGACAATCCGGGAAACAGTTATGTCGAGAATTTTGAGAATTATCTCGATTATATGGTTGATTTATTCAAACTAAAATTCCTAACATTCGACTTGTATCCTGTAATCAGCAATTATCCCGGGCATGAGCCTGCATGGATAATAAAGTCTGAATATTATAACATGATGGACCTCTATGGCCGATACTGCCGTGACAGAAAGATTCCCATCTGGCTTGTGATGCTCAGTGTTGAACATTCTTATGATGGACCAGGCGAGGATAAGGACTGGGCATATCCGGAAATTACTGAAGGTCTGCTTAGAATGCAGGCTATGAACGGACTGGCATTCGGCATGAAGGGTCTTGTATACTGGGAATATGGCGCCAAAGGCGAAATGTCAGGCAATACGCTATATAAGAGCGCGCTTTACGACATCAATAAGAGGCAAAAGACTTCAGCATGGGACGCCGCCAAATCTGTCAACAATGAAGTTGCCCAATACGGCAAATACCTCATGGATGCCACCTACGACAGAAGCTGTTTAGTTACAAATGACACAGTGCACTTTTATGATGGATTTGACAGGACTTCCGAATCGTTTTACGACATCCGCGTCACCAAACATTCAGGGAACACTCTGTTATTATCCCATCTTACAGCTGATGATTCCGAGTATGTCGCAATAGTAAATCAAGACCATCTTAAAAGTCAGAAGATAACATTAGCTCTCAATACTAAAAAGAATTATTACCGTGTCGGTATAATTTATCCTGCTGTCCCGTCTCCATTTGATCCATACAATACGACCAATACTGACGATAATCCTATGATCAGGTACGAGTCATTTGTCCTTGAACCGGGTGCGATGATATTGTTTAAAAGAACCATCTAAATAAAGTAATAAGCTATGAACACAAAATGTAATATTATCTTGATTTTAGCTTTGTGGACGCTGAGCATTGTATCGGCACGTGCACAGGAAATCGAGGTGCCGGAGGATGCGCCGCGCGAGACATGGCAGCTCGTTTATGACGACTACCGTAGCGTTCAACACTCCAATCCCGAATACAAGGATTTGACAATGGCTGTGACCGTCGTGCGCGGCGAGAACTGTCTGTATATTCAAGGTCTTGCCAAAAGCTGTCCCACTTCATGGGTAAAATTAGGGTTACCTGACGATGATGTACTGAACAACCAATTGCTTCTATGGAGCAATCAGCCGGTTGATGCGGCCGGGGAAATACAATACCTCAATTCAGGAACATTAAAAGGGGAATTTGATTCAGGCCACACTTATACAATGTTAACGATTCGCTGTATGTCAAGTTCAGAACCCCTTATCTTTAAAAGAAATCTCGACTCAGACAGGCTGGAATACGAAGCCGCCGAAAGAACCGGATTCTGGCTGAATAAGGAACCGAATAAAGGTTATGGGTTCGAAGAATTCACACAATGGCAAACTGATGGAGTTTCGGAACCGATTATAATACAGGAAACAAAATTTCCCGAGGCTGAGGTTTATGTTCATCCCCGACTGATTGGTCCGACCGATGTACCGGCGGGCATCAATGCGATGGAAGACGAGGCCGACGCTCCGGTGTACAACCTTTCGGGCATCAAGGTCGACCGCAACAATCTCACTCCGGGCATATACGTGTCGCGCGGCAAGAAAATCGTGGTAAAGTAACGTCGGCTTCCTTCGCAAGTTGAGTTATATATATTAAGTAACAGACCCTAAAGAAATTATATATGAAAAAGACATACATAGCTATATTGACGGCCGCAGTAGCCGGGCTATCGGCGACCGATGCTCAGGCTCTTGACCCGGAGACTTGGGATGTACCGGCCGAGACATGGGAGATCAGCTATGACCACTACCAGTCGCTACTGAGCAATGACCCGATCTATAAGAATCAGTCACGCACCGTGACCATAAAAAGAGACAATCGCTTCATGTACATCAAGGGGATTTTCGAAGAATATCCCGACACGTGGGTCTTAGGTCGCCGCTATTCCGTATCCATGATTCTGGAAAATGGCCAGGAACTGTCGGAGGCAACCGAAGCTCCTGCATATTTATTGGGCGGCAACGCTAAGTTTGTAACTCAGTCAAACAACGACCGAGAATATACCGTGGGAGCCTATACGGAAATTTCCAAAACCAAAGTATGGCTTTTTGCCGATGATGGCGCTAATCAGGATTTACTTTTGCCTAACTCCGAAAACAGCTTGATCTGGATAGGTTCCAACCCGGAAGATTCATGGTCAATATCCAGGACATATCATTTCGACACTACTGTCACAGGCTCCGACTTCGGTCCCATGCCGGCATACCTTAATCCCACCTTCCGTAAAGTAAGTGAATCCGGCATTCAGGACAACGTCCTTGACGAGCAGAGACCGGAGGACAACCGCGTGTTCGACCTTAGCGGTCGTCAGGTGAACCCCGACCACCTCACTCCCGGCATCTACATCCGCGCCGGACGCAAGTTCATTGTGCGCTGACAGCCACACCTCCGAACACTAAAGAACGAATTACTAACGCGAAATCAGGATACTCCATGTCCTGTATAATGAAGAATCGGCAACTTTTACAAGCTGCCGATTCTTTTCATTACAATCTTCTTCAGGCTTCAGTAGGATTCCGCCTCGTTGGGGAAGTCGGTGCTCTTGACGTCCTCCACGTAGCGGCCTATGGCGCTGTTCATCACCTCGGCCAGGTCGGCGTAGCGGCGCAGGAAACGGGGCGAGAAGCCCTTGTTGATGCCTAACATGTCGTGCATCACCAATACTTGACCGTCGGCCGGTCCCGCGCCGATGCCTATGATGGGTATCGACAGCTCCTTCACCACGCGCGCAGTCAGCGCCGCGGGGATCTTCTCCAGTACGATGGCGAAGCATCCTATCTCCTCCAGCATCTTGGCGTCGGCCACCAGTTTCTCGGCCTCGGCCTCCTCCTTGGCGCGCACGTTGTATGTGCCGAACTTGTTGATGCTCTGCGGCGTCAGTCCGAGATGGCCCATCACCGGGATGCCGGCGCTCAGTATGCGCTCCACCGACTCGCGGATCTCCGAGCCGCCCTCCATCTTCACCGCCTCGGCATGGCTCTCCTTCATGATGCGGATGGCCGACGCCAGGGCCTCCTTCGAGTTGCCCTGATACGAACCGAACGGCATATCCACCACCACCAGTGCGCGCTTCGTGCCCTTGATCACCGATTTGGCATGATATATCATCTGGTCCAGCGTGATGGGCAGTGTGGTCACGTTGCCGGCCATCACGTTGCTGGCCGAGTCGCCCACCAGTATCACGTCTATGCCCGCGCCGTCCACTATCAGCGCCGACGAATAGTCGTAGGCCGTGAGCATAGCTATCTTCTCGCCGCGCTGCTTCATCTCGATCAGACGGCGGGTAGTCACCTTGCGGGCGTTGGACGTGTTGGCCACAACGCCCCCGTTGTCTATCTGTGTTGACATCTTGTTCTTTTCTTAGTGTTATCGGATTTACGTTATCCTGTGTTTGGGTTGCAAAATTAGCAATTTCAATACACTTTAGAAAATAAAATGCCATTTTCCGAGTTGATTGTTATAGAATAGAAAATTGTATAGACACAGAAAATAACGTTGTTCGCGACAACGCATATCAAACAATGACTAAAATCATAAAACGTCTTACATACGGCATGGCCGCCATACTGTGCGCGGCGGGTATCGCCGGATGTGCCACGCCCAAGAATGTCTCATATTTCCAGGACGCCACTCCCGAAACCATCATCAACGTGTCGCAGCCCCTGGCATTCAGGGCCAAGCCGGGCGACAAGCTCGTCATCGTGGTCAAGACCCGCGACGCCGCCGTAAGCGCCCTGTTCAACAATCCCGTATTCTCCGTTCTGTCCAGCGAGACGGCCTCCACCGCCGGATACGTCACCGACACGCAGGCCGGCATAGCGAGCGGCCAGCTTGCTCCGTACACCATCGACGAAAAGGGAGACATCGACTTCCCCGTGCTTGGCAAAATCCATGTCAGCGGCATGACCCGCGCCGAGATCGTCGGATTCATCAAGGGCGAGCTGATGGGCCGCGAGCTGGCCAAGGACCCCACCGTCACCGTCGAATTCATCAATTCCGGTGTCAGCGTCCTGGGCCAGGTGCTCAAACCGGGCCGTATCGACTTCAACAAGGACTACATGACCATTACCGACGCCCTCGCACTGGCCGGCGACATCAACATCAAGGGTATGCGCGACAACGTCAAGGTGCTGCGCAACATCGACGGCAAGATATACACCTACACCGTCGACCTCACCAACGCCGAGAAGACCATCACATCGCCCGCCTATTACCTGCAACAGAACGATGTGGTTTACGTAGAACCCAACAACATGACCAAGCGCGAGACCATAGCCAACGGTAACAGCGCCACCAACATCAGCTTCTGGGTGTCGGTAGCCTCGCTCCTCACCACCGTGGTCACGACCCTCGGTGTCTTCATCAAAAAGTAAGAGTCTATCCGATAAAAAATGGCAAAAGACAATAAAACCGCCGACGCCACATTCCAGTCGGGATTCAATCTGCGCGACTATCTGGCCGCCTGCGCCTCAAAATGGATCTGGTTCCTCGTATCGATCATTGTGATATGCGGTTTCGCTTATTACAAGGTGATACGCAAGATGCCCGTGTACCTGCGCACCGAGCAGGTGCTGATCAAGGACGAAGACCAGGGCAACTCGATCGACAACATGGCCTCCTCCTTCTCCGGCTTCGGCCTGGGACGCATGAGGTCAAACGTATATAACGAAATCATCACCTTCAAGTCGCCGGCCCTGCTGACTCAGGTGGCGCTGAAGCTCAACCTGCAGACCGACGTCACCCTCCTGGCCTTCCCCCACGGCGCATCGCTGTTCCAGTCGTCGCAACCTTATCTGTATCAGTTCCTCGACCTTGGCGCGGAAGACTACGGCAGCTTCCGAATGACGGTCAGTCCCGAAGGCTCCGTCTCGCTTGACAAGTTCGTTTCGGTCGACGCCGCCGGCAAACCGGTCAAACACAAAAACAAGGTTCCCCTCCGTCTAGGCGCCACCGTCCGCACCCCGATAGGACGTGTCGTCGTCACCCCCAACCCCGAATTCACCGCACAGCTTCCGAAAGAAGAAACCGAATACCTCGTATCCCACAACGGCCTGCACGGCACTGTCGAGGATCTCCAGTCCAATCTCGGCGTCGACCTCGCCGACCGTGACGCCGACGTAGTGGAAATCACTTTCAAAGACACCAACGTCCCGCGCGCCGAAGCAATCCTGTCGACCATGGTCGAGATCTACAACCAGGACTGGATTGAAGACAAGAACAAGGTAGCGGCAGCCACCAACGAATTCATCGACGAACGCCTCGTAGCCATCGAAACCGAACTGGGCGGCGTCGACGACAATATCCTCTCCTATAAGTCCCGCATCAGGGTGCCCGACTTCGAGGAGGCAGCCAAACTCCAGATGGGCACGTCGGCCGAGCTTGACAACCAGATCCTTATGGCCGTCAATCAGATGCAGGTGGCTCAGTACCTGAAGGAATACGTAATGAATCCGGCCAACTCCAATGCCGTGATTCCTGTAAACACGGGTACCACCAGCAACCAGCTCGAGGTGCAGATTGCCGAATACAACAAGATGCTGCTGGCCCGCAACAATGTGGAGGCGGCCACGTCGGCCAACAACCCCCTGGTACAGGACTACGACACCCAGCTCAAGGGGCTGCGCGAGTCCGTGATACGCGCCATCAACGCCCAGGTCGAGGCTACCCGCCGCGCCGTGGCCAATATGGAAGCCGAAAAGGGTAAAGTCAGCGCCAACCTCGCCCAAGGCCCGCAGCAGGCCAAGGCGCTGCTCAGCGTCGAACGCCAGCAGAAAGTAAAGGAGGAACTGTACCTCTATCTGCTGCAGAAACGCGAGGAAAACGAACTGTCGCGCAAATTCACCGCAGACAACACCCGCGTCATCACTCCCCCCTACGGGTCCAACCGACCCGTCGAGCCTAAGAAGAAGATAGTGCTCGCCATCGCGTTCCTCCTGTCCATCCTGCTCCCCGCCGGCATCATATTCGTGCGCGAGGCAATGGACAACAAGGTACGCTCGCGTCACGACCTCGACGACATGTCGGCCCCATTCGCAGGCGAAATCCCGTTCGTGGGCCGCAAGAAGCGGTTCGAATGGCTCACCAAGCGACTCAACCGCAACAAGAAGAAAAAGAAACTGGAGAAACTGCCCGTCATCGTACAGGCCGGCAACCGCGACATCATCAACGAGTCGTTCCGCATAGTGCGCAGCAACATCGACTTCATGATGAAGAACGCCGACACCTCCAACGTGATAATGATGACCTCGTTCAATCCAGGCAGCGGCAAGTCGTTCATCACATTCAACATCGGCGCCTCGTTCGCCGTCAAGGGGAAGAAGGCCCTGCTGGTGGACTGCGACCTGCGTCACGGTTCCGCCTCGCAGTTCGTCGGCATGCCGCACCACGGCCTGAGCAACTACCTGACCGGAGCCACCGACCGCTGGCAGGACCTCGTGGTGGAGGCCAAGGAGGCTCCCGGTCTGTTCGTGATGCCTATCGGGCACCGTCCCCCCAACCCCGCCGAGCTGCTTGACAACGGCCGTATCGGACAGTTCATCAAGGAGGCGTCGCCCATGTACGACTACATCATCCTCGACTGCCCCCCCATCGACATCGTGGTCGACACCCAGCTGCTCGAGAAATACGCCGACCAGACCATATTCGTGGTACGCGCCGGACTGCTCGAAAAGGCCGCCGTGGCCGAAATCGACGAAATGTACAGAAACCACCGCTTCCGCCGCATGGCCATCCTGCTCAACGGCACCGAGGGAGCCAACAGCCGCGCCGCTACATACGGCTCGTCTTATTACACCAACGACTTTTGATCATGTGGCCATTCACTAAAAAAATCAGTCTTGAACAGAGCGGTCTGTTCCAGGGTCTGACCGACTGGCACTCGCACATACTGCCGGGCGTGGACGACGGCTTCCAGAACATGGAGGACTCGCTTGCCGCTCTGCAGAAATATGAGGAACTGGGCGTAAAGTCCGTATGGCTCACGCCCCACATCATGGAGGAGTGCCGCAACACCACCCGGGGCCTGCGCGACCGCTTCGCGGAGCTTCAGGCCGAATATCAAGGCCCCATACAGCTTCAGTTAGCGGCCGAAAACATGCTCGACTCCCTGTTCGAGGAGCGTTTCCAGGCCAATGACCTCCTGACCATCGGCCCCGGCGGAAACTATCTGCTGGTCGAGACCTCGTACGTCAATCCCCCCTACGGCATGGAAAAGATGATGCAGCAGATCATGTCCGCCGGACTCACTCCCATCCTGGCCCATCCCGAACGGTACAGGTACATGGAGCAGGACGACTATATGACATGGAAGGAACGGGGCGTGGTGTTCCAGACCAACTTCATGTCGCTCGTGGGCATGTACGGCGAGACAGCCCGGTCCAAGGCCGAATGGCTCCTGAAGGAAGGACTGATCGACATCACCGGCTCCGACCTGCACCATTACAGGGTGTTGCTCCACTTCCTCGACCACAAGCCCAAGAACCAGCAGGCCCTCGACTCCCTTGTCGAGATTGCCCGCAATCCGAAGATTCTCATTCAGAACACATAATTTCATGGCACTTCTTTATGGAGTGCCATTTTTTTATTATCTTTGCAAAGCGAATCACAGCATGGAACAACTTAAACATGAATGCGGCGTAGCAATGGTGAGGCTGCTAAAGCCGCTGGAACACTACCGGCAGAAATACGGAACCTGGCGATACGGTCTGAACAAGCTCTATCTGCTGATGGAGAAACAGCACAACCGTGGCCAGGAGGGAGCCGGTTTGGCTTGCGTCAAACTCAACGCCGAGCCGGGGCAGGAATTCATGTTCAGGGAACGCGCCATGGGCGTGGACGCCATCAAGGACATTTTCGCCGCCGCCAATCAGGCTTTGGCTCAGGAAGCCGCCGCCCACGGTCTGTCGCCCGACGACCTCGACGCCTCATCCGACATCGCCGACCTCGCAAGCCGCTCATTCCCGTTCGCAGGTGAACTCTACATGGGTCATCTCCGGTATTCCACCACGGGAAAAAGCGGCATTTCTTTTGTCCATCCGTTCCTGCGGCGCAACAACTGGCGCGCCAAGAACCTGTGCATCTGCGCCAACTTCAACATGACCAACGTGGACGAGATTTTCGGCGAAATCGCCGTCAAGGGACAGCACCCGCGCATGATCTCCGACACGTTCCTGCTGCTCGAGCAGCTGGGCCACCGGCTGGACCGCGAATCCGAACGCCTGTTCAAGATGGCGCTGGAGCAGGGACTTACCGACTGCGACATCACCCGCTTCATCGAAGACAACATCGACATGGGCAACGTGCTGCGCACCAGCTGCACCGTCTGGGACGGCGGCTACGTGGTGTGCGGTGTCACCGGCTCGGGCGAGGCTTTCGCCCTGCGCGACCCCTGGGGAATCCGACCGGCATTCTACTTCATGGATTCCGAAGTATTCTCCCTGGCCTCCGAACGCCCCGTGCTGCAGACCACGTTCAATGTCAGCGCCGAACAGATCCGCGAGCTGAAGCCTGGTCAGGCCATCGTGCTCCACGCCGACGGCAGGCTTGAGACTCCGCAGATAATCCCGCCGCGCAACTATGCCGCATGTTCGTTCGAGCGCGTCTATTTCTCGCGTGGCTCCGACGCCGACATCTACAACGAACGCAAGAAATTAGGCATCAACCTGGTGCCGCAGATCCTTGAGGCGGTGGACCATGACGTCGACAACACCGTATTCTCATACATCCCCAACACGGCCGAGGTGGCTTTCTACGGCATGGTGCAGGGCTTCAACGAATTCCTGAACCGCGAGAAGGCCAAGGCCATCCGTAGCCTCGGTCACGAAGCCGACAATGCCGACATCGAACGCATACTGTCGCGCCGCATCCGCTCCGAAAAGGTGGCCATCAAGGACATCAAGCTGCGCACGTTCATCTCCGAGGGCGCAAGCCGCAACGACCTGGCCGCCCACGTCTACGACATCACTTACGGTTCGCTCCGTCCATACACCGACAATCTCGTCATCATCGACGACTCCATAGTGCGCGGCACCACGCTGCGCGAATCCATCATCCGCATCCTCGACCGCCTGCATCCCAAGCGCATCGTGATAGTAAGCTCAAGCCCTATAGTGAAATACCCCGACTATTACGGCATCGACATGGCCCGCATGGAGGAATTCATCGGATTCCGCGCCGCCGTGGAGCTGGCCCGCGACCGTGGCCTGGAGCACGTGCTGACCGATATGTACGCCAAGTGCAAGGCGCAGCAATCGCTCCCCAAGGAACGGATGACCAACTACGTCACCGAACTGTACGACCTGTTCACGGACACCGAGATAGCAGACAAGATGGTCGAGATGCTGCGTCCCGAAGGCGTCACCACCGACATACGCATCGTGTTCCAGACACTCGACGGCCTGCACGACGCCATCCCCGGCCATCCCGGCGACTGGTACTTCTCGGGCCGCTATCCCACTCCCGGAGGCGTACGCCGCATCAATGAGGCGTTCATCTCCTACATGGACAATATCTATTTTAAGGCATCGTTCCTTAAAAAATGTAAACGCCAGGGCGGTGGATTTTCGAGGTAATTTATTCGGTCTCAGAGGGAGCAGCCTCGCGGCTGTGACCGAGGAGAACGGATAAATTAACCGAAAAGACACCGAACAAGGCACAATATAAATTTGAAATGTTAAAATATGGCTCGTTCAAGATGAATCCGTCTGAAAGAGATATTACCACAGACTCGCAGCTGCACCTCATCTTTAGCCTTTTGACTCAGTCACATAGTCCACTATGCTCCTGAGTCTGCAAGACTAAAGCTGAGGCACATCTGCGACCCTGGCGAATACATTTTTTAAGGAACGATGCCTTAAACTAAACACGACAGGCCTAGAGCCTGACACAACAACATAACTTCATGAAAAGAGCCACACTGATACTTGAAGACGGCACCCGCTACGAGGGATATTCCTTCGGAGCCGATGCCAGCGTTTCGGGCGAGGTGGTGTTCAACACCGCCATGACCGGATATCCCGAGAGTCTCACCGACCCTTCGTATGCGGGCCAGATTATGACACTGACCTATCCCCTGGTAGGCAATTACGGCGTACCGGCCGACGACAGAGCCGACGACGGAATGGCACGCTTCCTGGAATCGGAGCGCATCCATGCCGCCGGAATGGTGGTGTGCGACTACAGCGACGAGTATTCACACTGGAACGCGGCACGCAGCCTGTCGCAGTGGCTTGCTTCGCAGGGCGTGCCCGCCATCACCGGAATCGACACACGCGCGCTGACCAAACACCTGCGCGAGCAGGGCGTGATCCGCGGCAAGATATTGGTGGAGGACACTCCCGAACCGGCCTTCGAGGATTACGGCGACATCAATTTCGTGGAGCGCGTCAGCCCCAAGGACGTGCAGGTCTATAACGAGGGCAAGGGCCTGAAGCGCGTGGTGCTCGTGGACTGCGGCGCCAAGAACAACATCGTGCGCTGTCTGGCCAACCGTGGCGTCGAGGTGGTGCGCGTGCCCTGGGACTACGATTTCAACACGCTGGATTTCGACGCGCTGTTCCTCAGCAACGGCCCCGGCAACCCCGAGACATGCGCCGTCACCGTCAACAACATCCGCAAATTCATATCCAACCCCGACGAGAAACGCCCGCTGATGGGCATCTGCCTCGGTCATCAGCTCCTTGGCAAAGCCGCCGGCGCCGACATCTACAAGCTGAAGTACGGCCACCGCAGCCACAACCAGCCGGCCCGTCTGGAAGGCGACGTGCGCTGCTTCGTCACCAGCCAGAACCACGGTTACGCCGTGGACGCCAAGACCCTCCCCGCCGACTGGGCCCCCTGGTTCACCAACATGAACGACGGCTCCAACGAGGGCATACGCCACACTTCCAGGCCCTGGCGTTCGGTGCAGTTCCACCCCGAGGCCTGCGGCGGTCCGGTCGACACGGAGTTTCTTTTCGATGAGTTCATCGACCAAGTCAAATCCCTCTAACCCTCTAACCTGCTAACATCATGTCTCAAGATAATTCCATAGTGAAAGATATCAAGAAAGTTCTGGTCTTAGGTTCGGGCGCGCTGAAGATAGGCGAGGCCGGCGAGTTCGACTATTCGGGCAGCCAGGCCCTGAAAGCCCTGCGCGAGGAGGGAATCGAAACCGTGCTGATCAACCCCAACATCGCCACGGTGCAGACCAGCGAGGGCGTGGCCGACCACATCTATTTCCTCCCCGTCACCCCCTTCTTCGTGGAGCGCGTTATCGAAAAGGAGCGCCCCGACGGCATCATGCTGGCGTTCGGCGGCCAGACGGCGCTGAACTGCGGCGTCGAGCTGTACCATAGCGGCGTGTTCGAGAAATACGGCGTCCGCGTGCTCGGCACTCCCGTACAGTCCATCATCGACACCGAGGACCGCGAGATTTTCGTGGAGAAACTTTCGGAAATCAATGTCAAGACCATCGCGTCGGAGGCTTGCGAGAACACCGAGCAGGCCCTTGAGGCGGCATCCAAGCTCGGTTATCCCGTCATCCTGCGTGCTGCATACGCATTGGGCGGCCTCGGTTCCGGTTTCTGCGACACCCCGGGCGAGCTGATCAAGCTGGCCGAGAAGGCTTTCTCGTTCTCGCCTCAGGTATTGGTGGAAAAGAGCCTTAAGGGCTGGAAGGAGATCGAGTACGAGGTGGTGCGCGACCGTTTCGACAACTGCATCACGGTCTGCAACATGGAGAACTTCGACCCCCTGGGCATCCACACCGGCGAGAGCATCGTGGTGGCTCCCTCGCAGACCCTCTCCAATTCCGAATACCATAAACTGCGCGAGCTTTCCATCCGCATCGCGCGCCACATAGGAATCGTGGGCGAGTGCAACGTGCAGTTCGCCCTCTGCCCCGATTCCGAGGACTACCGCGTCATCGAGGTCAACGCGCGTCTGTCGCGTTCGTCGGCCTTAGCGTCCAAGGCCACCGGCTATCCCCTCGCCTTCGTGGCCGCCAAGCTGGCCCTCGGCTACGGCCTGTTCGACATACGCAACTCCGTCACCAAGGACACCACGGCGTTCTTCGAACCGGCCCTTGACTACGTGGTCTGCAAGATTCCGCGCTGGGACCTCGGCAAGTTCCGCCGCGTAAACCGCGAGCTGGAATCGTCCATGAAGTCGGTGGGCGAGGTCATGGCCATCGGACGTACCTTCGAGGAGGCCATTCAGAAGGGCCTCCGCATGATAGGTCAGGGAATGCACGGTTTCGTCGACAACAAGGAACTGGTGCTTGATGATGTCGATACGGCCCTCAAGGCTCCCACCGACAAGCGTATCTTCGTGATTGAGAAGGCTTTCGACCGTGGATATTCCATCGACCGCATCCACGAGCTGACCCGCATCGACAAGTGGTTCCTGCACAAGCTGAAGAACATCCAAGACACCGACATTAAGCTGCACGCGCTCAAGGGTCTGGACGCTATCGACCGCGACCTGATGCTGCGCGCCAAGCGCCAGGGTTTCTCCGACTTCCAGATTGCCCGCGCCGTCGGAATGGAGAAGGACTGCGACATCGAGCAGGCCATTCTGATGGTGCGCGACCGCCGCAAGGAACTCGGCATCGTACCGGCCGTGAAACAGATCGACACCCTGGCCGGCGAGTTCCCGGCTCAGACCAACTATCTGTACCTCACTTACAACGGTGACGCGCACGACATCGACTACGAAAACGACGGCAAGTCCGTGGTGGTGCTCGGTTCCGGTGCCTACCGCATCGGTTCCTCCGTGGAGTTCGACTGGTGCGGAGTCCAGGCGCTTAACACCATCCGCAAGGAGGGCTGGCGCTCGGTCATGATCAACTACAACCCCGAGACCGTATCGACCGACTATGATATATGCGACCGCCTCTATTTCGACGAGCTTACGTTTGAGCGCGTGCTCGACATCCTCGACCTGGAGACGCCTCACGGCGTGGTGGTCAGCACCGGCGGCCAGATTCCCAACAACCTGGCAATGCGTCTGGACCACGTGGGTATCAACCTGCTCGGCACGTCGGCACAGAGCATCGACAACGCCGAGGACCGCGAGAAATTCTCGGCCATGCTGGGCCGCATCGGCGTGGACCAGCCCGAATGGTCGGCCCTCACGTCGATGGAGGATATCAACAAATTTGTGGAAAAGGTCGGTTTCCCCGTCCTGGTGCGTCCCAGCTACGTCCTCTCGGGCGCGGCCATGAATGTCTGCACCGGCCCCGACCAGCTTGAACGCTTCCTCACCGAGGCGGCCAACGTCTCCAAGCGTCATCCGGTCGTTGTCTCCCAGTTCCTCGAGAACGCCAAGGAGGTGGAGATGGATGCTGTGGCCTGCAACGGCGAAATCATCGCTTACGCCATCTCCGAGCATGTGGAATATGCCGGCGTCCATTCCGGCGACGCCACCATCCAGTTCCCGCCGCAGAAACTTTACGTCGAGACCGCGCGCCGTATCAAAAAGATTTCCAAGAAGATAGCCGAACAGCTCAACATCTCCGGACCGTTCAACATCCAGTTCCTGGCCCGCGAGAACGACATCAAGGTCATAGAGTGCAACCTGCGCGCCTCTCGCTCGTTCCCATTCGTCAGCAAGGTACTGAAAATCAACCTTATCGAGCTGGCCACGCGCATCATGCTCGGCCTCCCCGTGGAGCGTCCCGACAAGAGCGTGTTCGACCTGGACTACGTAGGCGTCAAAGCGTCGCAGTTCTCGTTCAACCGTCTGCAGAAAGCCGACCCGAAGCTGGGCGTCGACATGGTGTCCACCGGCGAGGTAGGCTGTATCGGCGACGACGCCCGCAAGGCGCTGCTCACCTCCATGCTGTCTGTCGGACTCCGCATCCCCGGCAAGAACATCCTCCTCTCCACCGGCAACGGCAAGCAGAAGGGCGACATGCTCAAGGCCGCGCAGATGCTGGCCAAAAACGGCTACAACCTCTACGCCACGCCGGGCACATCACGCCACCTGTCGGAGAACGGCATTCCCAACACTATGGTATTCTGGCCCGACTCGCTCGGTCAGCCTCAGGCGCTCGACCTCCTGCACAACCATGAGATAGACCTGGTGATCAACCTCCCGGCTAACCATTCCGATTCGCAGGTCACGAACGGATACAAGGTGCGCCGCACGGCAATCGACCTCAATATCCCGCTGATAACCAACGCCCGACTCGCTTCGGCGTTCATCTACGCTTTCCTCACCGTAAAGCCGGAGGAAATCGAAATCAAGTCCTGGCAGGAATTCTAAGGCAGCAGTTATGAAGACTCTGATCAGAAACGTCCGCCTGTGCGACCCTGACGGCGAGCCTGTCTCCATCGTGGTGGAGGACGGCGTGATCCGCGAGATAGGTCATGTCGGCCCGTGGGCCGGCCTTGAATTCGACGGACGAGGCCTCACCGCCATCCCCGGCCTGGTGGACGTGCACGTACACTTCCGCGAACCCGGCTTCGAGTACAAGGAGACTGTCGCCACCGGTTCGGCGGCTGCGGCTGCGGGCGGTTTCACCACCGTATGCACCATGCCTAACCTCAAGCCGGCTCCCGACTCCATGCCTAACCTGCGCCGCCAGCTCGACGCCATAGACCGTGGCGCTGAAATCGAGGTGCTGCCATACGCTACCATCACGCGCGGCCGCATAGGCAAGGAGCCTGTCGATTACCCGGAACTGGCGCCATACGTATGCGCTTTCAGCGACGACGGCTCGGGCATCGAATCCGAGGACGTGATGCGTGAGTCGATGAAGGGGATAGCCCGCACGGGCAAGGTCCTGGCCGAGCATTGCGAGGTGATGGAGCTGGTGCGCGGCGGCTGCATCCACGACGGCGGCTATGCCCGCGAACATGGCCTGCCCGGCATCTGCTCCGAAAGCGAATGGCGCGAAGTGGAACGCAACATACGTCTGGCCGAGGAAACCGGCTGCCGGCTGCACATCTGCCACGTCTCCACCAAGGAGAGCGTGCGCCTGATACGCGACGCCAAGGCACGTGGCGTTGACGTCACCGCCGAGACCGGCGCCCACTATTTAGTATTCACCGACGCCGACCTGCAGGACGAGGGGCGATTCAAGATGAATCCGCCGCTCCGTGAGGCCGACGACCGCGACGAACTGATACGCGGCATTCAGGACGGCACCATCGACTGTATCGCTTCCGACCACGCTCCCCATTCGGCCGAGGAGAAGTCCAAAGGCCTGCTCAAATCGGCTATGGGCGTCACCGGAATCGAGCTGTCGCTTCCCGCCGTCTACACTTACGCCGTGCGCACAGGTCAGATCTCATTCAGCCGGATGATTGAACTGATGGCCGGGAATCCGCGCCACATTTTCGGCATCAAGGGCGGTCTGGAGCCGGGGCAGCGCGCCGACTTCACTTTGGTAGACTTCAACACGCCGTTCACGGTCGAACCCGACAGGCTCGTGTCGATGGGTCACGCCACTCCTTTCGCCGGTCTGGAACTTTACGGCAAGGTCATGGCGACCTTTTTCAACGGCCAGAGCGTTTTTATTAATGACGATTATTACTCAGAAAGTACAGAGTCATGAAATACACGATAATAGAGAACCGCCACCTCACGGGCGCCACATGGCTGATGCGCCTGCGCGGCGACACGTCCGGCATCACCAAGCCCGGACAGTTTGTCAACGTAGCCGTTGACGGCTGCTTCCTGCGCCGTCCCATCTCCATCTGCGACTGGGACGACAGCACCATCCTGCTCGCATACGATGTGGTGGGCGAAGGCACCGAAAAAATGTCGAAGATGCTGCCCCCGCAGGAACTCGACATACTCTGCCCTCTCGGCAACGGCTTCGACATCTCCGTTCCGTCGGAGCGTCCCGTGCTGCTGGGCGGCGGTATCGGCACGGCACCTCTCTACGGTCTCGCCAAGGCTCTGATGAACAAGGGCATCCAACCTGCCGTGGTGCTCGGTTTCGCCTCCAAGGAACGCGCCGTGCTCCATGACCTGTTCGTCGACCTCGGACTGTCCGTGTACATGGCCACGGTCGATGGCTCGCTCGGCACCAAGGGCTTCGTGACCGACGCTTATAAGGAGGCTGGCCTTGACGCCGACTATTTCTACGCATGCGGGCCCAGCCCGATGCTCCGCGCCCTGTGCGACGTCATGCCTATCTCCGGCCAGCTCAGCCTCGAGACACGCATGGCCTGCGGATTCGGCGTCTGCGCATGCTGCGCCATCAAAACCACCAACGGCCCCGCCGGCGTATGCAAGAAGGGCCCCGTCTTCAAAAAGGAGGAACTGATATGGGAATGAACCGCGACCTGCAGGTGAGCCTCGGCTCCCTCACTCTCAAAAACCCCGTCATCCCGGCCAGCGGCTGCTTCGGCTTCGGCTACGTGATGGCTCCTTATTACGACCTTAACACCCTCGGCGCCATCTCGGTAAAGGGCACCACCCTCGAACCGCGCTTCGGCAACCCGCTGCCCCGCGTAGCCGAATGCCCGTCGGGCATGATCAATTCCGTGGGCCTCATGAATCCTGGCGTCGACAAGGTGATCAGCGACGAGCTCCCCAAGCTGCGCGATGTGTATCAGGGTCCCATTATCGCAAACATCAGCGGCTTCTCGGTAGATGAATACTGCGAGACCTGCCGCCGTATGGACGGCCAGCCGCAGGTAGACATCCTGGAGCTGAACGTGAGCTGCCCCAACGTGCACGGCGGCGGCATGGCGTTCGGAACCTCGGCCGAGAACATCGCCAAAGTCACTTCGGCGGTCAAGAAATGCACCAAGACGCCGCTGTTCGTCAAACTCAGCCCCAACGTGACCGACATCGTCGAGATGGCACGTGCCGCCGAGGATGCCGGCGCCGACGGTCTGGTATGCGCCAACACGTTCCTGGGTATGCGCATCGACCTCAAGACCAAGCGTCCCGTCGTGGCCAACGTGATGGGTGGTTTCTCCGGCCCGGCGGTGTTCCCGATGGCGCTCCGCATGGTCTATCAGGTGTCGCGCGCGGTCAACATACCCGTCATCGGTTGCGGCGGCGTCATGTCGGCTGATGACGTACTGGAAATGATGCTGGCCGGCGCAAAGGCCGTGGAGGTGGGCACCGCAAACCTGATCGACCCCATGGCCTGCCACAACATGGTGCATGACCTCCCCGCCGCAATGGAACGCTACGGCATCGATTCCCTATCTTCTATCAAACCAATCTGACATACAACGACATACAATGAACAAAGACGTTATCATAGCGTGCGATTTTCCCGACGCTGAAACCACTCTGAAATTCCTGGAACAGTTCGGCGACCTGCGCCCCTTCGTCAAGATAGGCATGGAGCTTTATTACGGAGCCGGACCCGATATAGTACGCCGTCTGCGTGAGCGCGGACACCGCATCTTCCTCGACCTCAAGCTTCACGACATTCCCAACACGGTCCGGAAGTCGATGAAGGTACTGGCCGGCATGGACATAGACATGATCAACGTGCACGCCGGCGGCACCATCGAAATGATGGCGGCCGGTCTGCAGGGCTTGGAGGAGGGTACTCCCGAAGGCCGCAAGCGTCCTCTGCTCATCGCCGTCACCCAGCTCACCTCCACGTCGCCCGAGGCGCTGAAGAACCAGCTGCTGATAGACACCCCCATGAACGAGACCATCGCCAAATACGCGCAGAACGCCAAGGCAGCCGGTCTGGACGGCGTGGTATGCTCGCCCCTCGAAGCCTCGATTGTCAAGGAGGCCTGCGGTCCCGAGTTCCTGGCCGTTACTCCCGGCATCCGCTACCCCAACGCCGGCGCCGACGACCAGTCGCGTGTCACCACGCCCGAACGCGCCCGTGAAATCGGCTCGGATTTCATCGTCGTAGGCCGTCCCATCACCGCCGCTCCCGACCCCGTGGCCGCTTACCTCAAGGCCCGCAAGGAGTTTGTGGGCAATTAAAACAACTTCAAAAATTCACTTTTCAGACCATATATTTTATGGAAAAACAAGTAGCAAAAGCACTCCTCTCCATCAAGGCTGTGTTCCTTCGTCCCGACGATCCCTTCACCTGGGCGTCAGGCATCAAGTCGCCCGTATATTGCGACAACCGCCTCACCTTGGGCTATCCCGAGGTGCGTCGCGTCATCGAGCAGGGCATTGCCGACACAGTCCGCAAGTATTACCCTGAGGCTCAGGCACTGATGGGCACCTCCACGGCCGGCATCGCACACGCCGCCATCGCAGCTTATCTCCTCGACCTCCCCATGGGCTATGTGCGCGGCGCCGCCAAGGACCATGGCCGCAACAACCGCATCGAGGGCCGTCTTGACCCGGGCATGAAGGTGGTTGTGGTAGAGGACCTTATCTCAACGGCCGGCAGCTGCGTCGAGACCGTCGAGGCGCTCCGCGAGGCCGGCGCCGATGTGCTCGGCGTGGTCTCCATCTTCACCTACGGAATGCAGAAGGGCATCGACCGCCTGGCTCAGGCCAACGTCACGAACCATTCCCTCTCCAACTTCGGCACTCTGGTGCAGGTGGCCGCCGAAGAAGGCTATATCCAGCCCGACCAGGTGCCTATGCTGCACAAGTTCATCGCCAACCCCGCCGAATGGCTTAAAGACTGACATCATGCGTCACGTAATAGAGCCCACCGACCTGTCGACCGGGGAACTGCAGGAAGTCATCGACCTTGCGCTTGACATCATCGACAATCCGGCCAAATATGCCGAAGCCTGCAAGGGCAAGAAGCTGGCCACTCTGTTCTACGAGCCTTCGACGCGCACGCGCCTGTCGTTCACATCGGCCATGATGGAGCTGGGCGGCAACGTCATCGGCTTCAGCAACGCCAACAACACCTCCGTAAGCAAGGGCGAGACCGTGGCCGACACCACCCGCGTCATCAATTGCTTCGCCGACATCATCGCCATGCGTCACCCCGTGGAGGGCGCTCCCCTTGTAGCCGCCATCAACTCCTCCACTCCGGTCATCAACGCCGGCGACGGTTCGCACGCACACCCCACGCAGACCCTGACCGACCTGCTGACCATCCGCCGCGAAATCGGCCGTTTCGACAACCTCACCATCGGCTTCTGCGGCGACCTCCGCTTCGGCCGCACCGTCCACTCTCTTATAAAGGCTCTGTCCCGCTACAAGGGAATCAAGGTAGTGCTCATCGCGCCCGACCAGCTCCGTCTCCCTGCATACATGAAGGAAGAAGTGTGCGACAAGTACGGCATCCCCTACGTCGAGGTCAACTCGATGGAGGAGGTAATGCCCGAGCTTGACGTGCTGTACATGACCCGCGTGCAGAAGGAGCGTTTCCTGGACCAGGACGAATACGACCGTGTCAAGGACTGCTTCATCCTCACGCCAGACAAGCTCCGCGACGCCAAGCCCGAGATGCGCATCCTTCATCCGCTGCCCCGCGTCAACGAGATTGCGGTAGAAGTCGACGCCGACCCGCGCGCCGCATACTTCCGTCAGGTCCGGAACGGCAAATACGTCCGCATGGCCCTCATCCTCAAGCTCCTTGAGTGGGCACAGCAGGAAGACGCCGCGAATGCCCATAAGCTCGTACCCGACGACGTGGTCCGCAACCAGCACGTCTGCTCCAACCCCAAGTGCATCAGCAACGTGGAGAACGTAGACGCCTGCTTCCGTCCCGACCTCGCCAACCCCGGCAGCTACCGCTGCCTCTACTGCGAGTCCAAACCGAAGTAACCCGCCCAATCCCAGGCAGCCTGCCCAATCCCAAGCAGCCTGCCCAATCCCAGGCAGCCTGCCCAATCCCAGGCAGCCTGCCGAGTCGCGGAGCCGTTCTGTTCTGCACCGGAGGGGCAGCTTCGACTCCCCCATTCCGGGTGCGCCCCTTTCCGTGGCGCACCCGCCTCTTTTTTCATCGTCTCCCTCACCCTTCCGGACACTTAAAAAACATTAATTTCAGTTTTTACGCAATTATATCCCTAAATTTTGCTAAATTTGCAGATTGTAACAACATTTCAAACAAGAAGCACTGCAGAATGCGTTTCTTTTCAATCATACGAGGCTTGCTCATAGCCGCAATATTGCCCCTTGTCGCAGCTTGCAACGAGGACAGTTCCACTACTTCCGTATATGTCGACTACGGCACTCTCGCCGTAACAAAATTCTCAGTACGCTATCCTTCGGAGAAATCCAGAACGGCCTCGGACACTGCATATTTCTCAATCGACCTCAACAACGGCGTAATCTTCAACGCCGACTCAATTCGCCCCGGCGTGGATGTCTCCAAGCTCGTCACCTCCATCAGCTATAACTCGGCGGTGGACTCGGTGCTGGTCATCATGGACGGCGGCACGACACGCACCGGCCGCGTGGACTACAAGAAGAATCCCGGCGACTCCATCGACTACACCGGCCGCGTCAGCCTGCTGCTCAAATACGGCGATATGCAGAAGGAATACCGCGTACGTCTGAATGTCCATAAGGAATACGCCGACTCCCTGCGCTGGGACGAGGCCAACGTGCGCCCGCTCCCGTCGCTGCGCCCCGATCCGACAGCTCAGAAAACCATCCTGCTCGACAACGGCGTGGCCGTGTCGCTGATACGCGAGGCCGACGGCGCATATACCTTCGCACACTCCGACGACGCGTTCCAAGAGAATGTGGAGTCCGCGGCAGCCCACCTGCCTTTCACGCCACGCATCGAATCGCTGTCGGTGGCCGGCGGCAAGATCTATCTCCTCTCCGACTCCGGCGAGCTGTGGCAAAGCTCTGACCAGGCGGCGTCCTGGACCTCCACCGGCCAGACATGGGAGAACGTAATCGGCCCCTATCTGGAAACCATCGTCGGCATCCGCATGGACGGCGACAAACGCCTGTTCGCCCAGTATCCCGTGCTGAACCTGAACGAGAAGGAACTTCCCGCCGACTTCCCCGTGGACGGATTCTCCAACTTCGTGACCCTGCAGAACAAATGGACCCTGTCGCCCGTGGCGTTCTTCATGGGCGGCGTCAAGACCGACGGCAAGCTCAGCCCCGCCACATGGGCGTTCGACGGCGCCGAATGGATATGCCTCAACGACGGCGACATAGACGCAATGGAACAGGCGTCCATCATCCCGTACTATTATTACCGCCGCAACATCCATAACACCGGCGACGAGGAATTCCGCGTATGGATGCTGATAGGCGGCCGCAAAGCCGACAATTCCATCAACCGTAACGTCTACATCTCGTACGACAACGGCGTGAGCTGGCGGCTGGGCAAGACCTCGCTCCAGCTGCCCGAATGCATCCCCGCAATGTGGGGCTGCGACAACATCGTGGTGTCCACCAAGCTCGACGCCGACCTGTCCGACAACTGGTCAACAGAATTCAAAAGCAGCACTAAGCAGCGCATCCCCTGGCAGGTGGAGGGTGGCATAATCTCATGGAATTGCCCGTACATCTACCTGATCGGCGGCTACGGTCCGGACAGCAAACTGTATAACACCATCTGGCGCGGTGTGCTGAACCGCCTCACGTTCACCCCCATAATCTGATAGATGCGGAAGGTCATAGCCATAATCCTCTTGCTGTCGGCTGCGTCGGGCTCGTTTGCCCTGCGCGCACAGGAAGACTACCGCTTCGATATCGGCGGCGGTATCGGCATGACCGGTTATCTCGGCGACGCCAACAACGCCAACCTGTGGCGCAACCCCTCGTGGAACGCCGAGGTACTGTTCCGTTACATCTGGAATCCCCGCTTCAATTTCAAGACCAACTTCTATGCAGGCGGTCTCCGCGGCAATTCCGCGCAGATGGACGACGTGTTCCCCGCGCACGAGAACTACAAGTTCTCAACCACATTCTATGAAATAGGCGAGAGCGTGGAGTTCCATTTCTTCAACTACGGCATGGGCGAGACCTACCGCAAGCTGAAGCGCTGGACTCCGTATATCACCGCCGGCGTCAGCCTCACGGCCTTCACCGCCGATGGCAAATCGAGCGCGGCGTTCACCATCCCGCTCGGTGTCGGCTTCAAGTACAAGCCTTCGCGCCGATGGAACCTCGGTCTCGAGTTCCTGATGAAGAAAACCTTCACCGACAAACTCGACGGCCCGCTGCTCGACGACCCCCAGGGCATCAAATCGGCGTTCATGAAGAACACCGACTGGTACTCCACCCTGACCTTTACCGTAAGCTACGAATTCAGCAAACGCTGCGCGGCCTGCAATTACCACACTCCAAGAAAAATGTACAAATAACACACGCAGATGACACCCAAACGAACCATCCCGGGCATCGCGCCCGACAAACTGCCGCAGCACGTAGCCATCATCATGGACGGCAACGGCCGCTGGGCCCGGCAGCGCCTGCAGACCCGCACCACGGGCCACTCCGAGGGCGTCAACTCCGTGAACCGCATCACGCGATACGCCTCCGACCTCGGCATCAAGCACCTGACCCTCTATGCCTTCAGCACCGAGAACTGGAACCGCCCCGCCGAGGAGGTGGAAGTGCTGATGCACCTCATCGGCGAGACCATCCTGCGCGAAGCCCCCGAGCTGCGCGACAACAACGTGCACATCAACCTGCTGGGCGACATAGACCGCCTCCCGGAGCCGGTGAGGCTCAACCTGTTCGAGGGCCGCGACCTCACCGCACAGTGCGACGGCCTGAACCTGAACCTCTGCCTCAGTTATTCCTCACGCTGGGAGATAACCCGGGCCGTCAGGGAGATTGCGGCACTCGCCGCCCAAGGCAGCCTCGATCCCGAATCCATCGCCGACGCCGACATCGCCGACCGCCTCTCCACAGCCGGCATGCCCGACCCCGACCTGCTGATACGCACGGGCGGCGAACAGCGCATCTCCAATTTCCTCCTCTGGCAGATTGCCTACTCCGAACTCTACTTCACCCCTGTTCTATGGCCCGATTTCAGCGAGGCCGACTTCCAACAGGCTCTCATACATTATACTAACCGCGAACGTCGTTTCGGCAAAACTTCCGACCAAGTTCAACGATCAGCTACCCAAGAATGATGAATATACGCCATATTGCTCGTTTCTTCACGTTGCTTTTAACCGTTGTCGCCGCCGTACCCTACGGCAGCGCCCAGGATCTGCTTGAGCTGCCCATTCAGCCCGAGGCACCCGTCGATACCATATACAACCCGGAAATAATCTATTCCCCGCTTCCCAAGACATACGAGATAGCGGGAATCCGCACCTCCGGACTCAAGAGTGCCGACGACTATGTGGTGATCGGATACTCCGGACTCTCCATAGGCGACAGGATCGAAATTCCGGGCCAGGAGATCACCGACGCCGTACGCCGCTTCTGGCGCCAGGGCCTTTACTCCAAGGTGCGCATCAACGTCGACAAGATTGCCGGCGACAAGGTGTGGCTCGACATCGAGCTGCAGCAGCAGCCGCGCCTGTCCGAAATCAAGTTCGAGGGTACCAAGGGCAGCGAGAAGAAGGACATTCTGGAACGCCTCTCCATGGTCGAGGGCCAGCAGCTTACGCCCAACATCATCAACCGCGCCAAGCAGATCGTAGAGAACTACTACGAGAAGAAAGGCTTCAAGAACGTGACGGTCAATGTCCGCCAGACCAACGACCTGTCGAAGGAGAACCACTCCATCCTCACGTTCGAAATCCAGAAGAACGCCAAGGTCAAGGTGCACAAGATCTATATCGACGGCAACGAGGTGTTGTCCGATCGCAAGATCAAGCGCGCCATGAAGAAGACCACCGAGAAGAACGACCTCCTCAAGCTGTTCAGCCAGAAGAAGTTCGTCGAATCGGACTATGAGGACGACAAGCAACGCATCATCGACAAATACAACGAGCTGGGATACCGCGACGCAAAGATAGTGCACGACTCGGTGGCCAGGTTCGACGACAAGACGGTCGATGTATTCCTCAATGTGGACGAAGGCAAGAAATATTACATCTCCTCCATCGACTGGGTGGGCAACACGGTGTATCCCACCGAGACGCTGAACGCCGTGCTGGGCATGTACCCCGGCGACGTCTACAACCAGAAGATGCTGAACAAGCGCACCAACGAGGACGAGGACGCCGTGTCGTCGCTCTATACCGACAACGGATACCTGTTCTTCAACCTGATACCCATCGAAGAGCAGATACACGGCGACTCCATCGCGCTGCAGATGCGCGTCATCGAGGGTCCGCAGGCCCGCATCAACCGCGTGGTGATCAACGGTAACGACCAGCTGTACGAGAAGGTGATCCGCCGCGAGCTGCGCGTGCGCCCGGGCGAGCTGTTCAGCAAGTCCGACCTGATGCGTTCAGCCCGCGAAATCGCCGCCGGCGGTCACTTCAACCCCGAAAACATGGACATCCGTCCCGAGCCTAACGAAAGCGACGGCACCGTAGACATCGTGTTCAACCTCGAGTCAAAGGCCAACGACAAGGTGCAGCTCTCGTTCGGATGGGGCCAGACAGGTATCACAGGACAGCTCGCCCTGTCCTTCTCCAACTTCTCGATGAAGAACCTGTTCAACCCGTCGGCCTACAAGGGCATCATCCCCCGCGGCGACGGCCAGACATTCTCCATATCCGCTCAGACCAACGCCAAGTACTACCAGAGCTACGGCATATCCTTCTTCGATCCCTGGATCGGAGGAAGCCGCCCCAACTCCCTCTCCATCTCGGCCGACTATTCCCGCTCCACCGGTATCAACAGCGACTTCTATTCCAAGCGCTGGGCCAACGCATACCAGAACGCATACTATTACGGCGGCTATGGATATAACTACAACAACAACTACGACTACTACCAGGACGCCTACGACCCCAACAAGGTGCTGCAGACAGCCGGCGTAAGCGTAGGATTCGGTACGCGCCTCTCCTGGCCCGACGACTACTTCCAGTTCCAGGCCATGCTCTCCTACCGCTGGTATTACCTCAAGGACTGGTACTACATCAGCCCCTCGTTCCAGAACGGTACCTCCAACGCCATTACACTGGGTCTGAACCTGAGCCGCACCAGTATCGACAACCCCATCTATACACGCCGCGGTTCGTCGTTCAACCTGAATTTCTCCTGCACTCCGCCAGCCAACCTGTTCGGCCGCAAGAACTGGGCCAAGCTCTCCGAAATGGCCAACGACGAGAATCTGAGCGCCGACGTACGTAAGGATGCATCCTCGCAGATGTACCGCTGGCTCGACTACTGGAAGCTCACGTTCAAGTCCAAGACATTCACCCCGCTCACCGACCCCGACGGCAAATGGACACTCGTGTTCATGACCCGCGCCGACTTCGGTATCATCGGCTCGTGGACCAAGCACCTCAAGACGCCGTTCGAGACCTACTACTTCGGCGGTGACGGTATGTCGGGCGGCTACACATACGCCACCGAGACCATCGCCATGCGTGGTTACGAGAACGGTCAGTTCACTCCGTACCGCAGCGAGGGTTACGCCTACGCCAAGTACACCTTCGAGCTCCACTTCCCGTTCCTGCTCCAGCCCTCCACCACCATCTACGCCATCGCCTTCGCCGAGGCCGGTAACTGCTGGACCACAGCCAAGGCATTCAACCCCTTCGACCTGAAGCGCTCGGCCGGTGTCGGCGCCCGCGTATACCTCTCCGTGCTCGGATTCCTCGGAATCGACTGGGCCTACGGTTTCGACAAGGTGTGGGGCACACGCGGCGGCAGCCAGATCCACTTCGTGCTCGGCCAGGAATTCTAATCTCCTTGCCGACACCGCAGGCATGATACCGGCAGGCATGACACAGCCGGGTATCACACCCGGAAGCCTTAACTTTCTTTAACTAAATATTGTTAAACTATTGACGCCCCACGGCGTCAATAGTACAAAACTCAGATAACACAGACGATTATGAAGAAATTAGCAATAGTCCTCGGAATCGTGGCAGCAACCTGCCTCGGCAGTTTCGCCCAGAAGTTCGCCCTGGTCGACATGCAATATATACTCCGCAACGTTCCCGCCTACGAAATGGCCAACGAACAGCTCAACCAGGTGTCGCAGCGCTGGGAGAAGGAAGTGAACGCCGTGGCCAAGGAAGCCGAGACCATGTACAATAATTATGAGGCCGACATGGTGTTCCTCACCGACGAGCAGAAGAAAAAACGCGAGGAGGAGATCGTAGCAAAGGAGAACGAGGCAAAGGATCTCCGCTACAAATACTTCGGACCCGAAGGCGAGCTCTACAAGAAGCGCCAGTCGCTTATGAAGCCCATCCAGGAGGACGTGTACAACGCCGTCAAGGCCGTGGCCGAGGAAAAAGGATACCAGACCATCTTTGACCGCGCCAGCTCCCAGAGCATCGTATTCGCATCGCCACGCATCGACGTCAGCAATGACGTGCTCGCAAAACTTGGCTATTCCAAATAATTTGCGTATCTTTGCGGTCGCGCTCTGTAAATGAGCTGAATTTGAAACTAAAATAAATTAAATCATAATGTTCAAGAAAATCATTCTGACGCTGGCCATTGCACTGGCCATCCCGTTTGTAGGAGCCAAGGCCCAGACCATCAAGATCGGACTTGTTGACGTGGCCTCGATTGTACAGGTTATGCCCGAGCGTTCTCAGGCCGAGACCAAACTTGCAGACGCTTCCAAGAAATACGAGACCGAGTATCAGAAACTCGGCGAGGAGATGAAACGCCTCTACGACGAATACCAGGCCATGAAACCCGACGAGCTTCAGGCCATCAAGGACCGCAAGACCCGCGAGCTCAACGACTATCAGCAGAAGATGGCCGCCTTCGAGCAGAGCGCACAGCAGGACCTCGCCAAGATGCAGCAGGAGCTGATGAGCCCCATCGTGCAGAAGATCCGCACCGCCATCGAGGCAGTCGGCAAGGAAGGCAACTACTCCCTGATTCAGGACCTCGCGCCCCAGATGACCTACTACCACGCAGCCCCCGTCGAGGACATCACCGCTACCGTGAAGGCCAAGCTCGGCCTGAAGTAACATCAGCCTCAACTTTCAGACAATAAAAATGCGGGACCAGTCCCGCATTTTTATTATCCGCCCCACCCCTTGTCGCTCCCCTCCTCTCGGAGCCGTTTCCGTCAGGAGCTATGCTCCGCCCCTCTCCCTCGCGGAGCCGTTCCGTTTTGGAGCGCAGCTCCAACCTCCACTCCCCTTATTCTTAACCCCCACCCTTATGATCGGCGTTTTTGATTCCGGCTACGGCGGCCTCACCATCCTCAAGCAGATCCGCAACACACTGCCGGATTACGACTACATCTACCTCGGCGACAACGCGCGCGCCCCTTACGGCACGCGCAGCTTCGACATCGTCTACGACTTCACCCGCCAGGCCGTGGAGTTCCTGTTCGCCCAAGGCTGCCCCCTCGTCATCCTGGCCTGCAACACCGCCTCGGCCAAAGCCCTGCGCACCATCCAGCAGACAGTCCTCCCCGAACGCTGGCCCGACCGCCGCGTGCTCGGCGTGATCCGCCCCACCGTCGAGGATGTCGGCGCCATGACCCACACCCGCCATGTCGGCTTGCTCGCCACCCCCGGCACCGTCAATTCCCACTCCTACACCCTCGAGATAAACAAGATTCACCCCGACATCACCCTCACCGAGCGCGCCTGCCCCATGTGGGTACCCATCGTCGAGGCCGGCGAGGCCCAGTCGGACGGAGCCGACTATTTCGTCAGGAAATACATAGACGATATCATGGAGGCCGACCCCCTGATCGACACCCTGCTGTTGGGGTGCACCCACTATCCCATCCTGCTCCCCAAGATACGCAAATACGCCCCCGAACACGTGCGCATCGTGCCGCAGGGCCAGATAGTGGCCGACAGCCTCAAGGACTACCTGCGCCGCCACCCCGAGATAGAATGCCGCTGCTCCAAGTCCGGCACCACCCAGCGCCCGAAATCCGGCACCACCAGCTTCCTCACCACCGAAGCCACCGACAAGTTCGACCCCCTCGCCTCCCTTTTCATCGGCGCGCCCGTCCACTCCACCAAAATCACCCTTTAGCCTCCCTCGCGGAGCCGTTCCGTTTTGGAGCGCAGCTCCAACTTAACCCTTAATCCCTCTGATTTATGGATTCAATCTCAGCACTTCGCGACCGGATAAAGCTGATGGACGCCGACCGCGCCATCGCCGTCATTTCCGACTTCATCGCCGCCAATCCCGGCAGCGCCGACGCCTACGTGACGCGCGGCCTCAAATATTTCGGCCGTGGCGACCGCGCCCTGGCCATCAACGACTTCCTCAAGGCCCTCGAGATCCAGCCCGACTCCGTCGCCGCCAAGACCGCCCTCGACTCCGCCAATTCCATCCTCGACTTCTACAACAAGGACCTGTTCAATCCCTAAGCCGGCGCCCTCACCCCTCCCTGCGTCTTTTCTTTTGTCCCCGCCTTGAGCTTCAGCGAAAGCCACATCAGTGCGTCTCCCACGGCATTAGAATGCGCGGCGCGGCATAAGCCGCCGGTGCCTGTGCCTGTCCCTGCGCCGGCGCGAACCTCGATTCCGAATCGTACAGCTTCAGCGGCCTCTCTATGGCCCAGCCCTCCGTGGCGTTGCGCACACACATCTTGCACAGCCCGCGGATATGGCGCGTGCGCCGGCGTATCTCTCCTATCACCTCCGTCATGTCCGACAGCGTCCGGCTGCAGAAGCTGATGCCCGACCCGTAGCCATACGGAAACTCCAGACGCACGAATATCTTGTCGCCGTATTTCATCGGCCGGCCCGTGCCCGACGACACCACCACGCGGCGCACCCGCTCGCTGGTGCCCACACGCATTCCCGTCCGGTTTTCCGTCACTCTGTAGCGGCCCTCGGCCATAGCGCGCTCCATCCCGTAGGCGTTGCAGTATCCTGTCATTGTTTCCATATCGCTTCCTTATCTATTAATTTGATGCAAAGTTACCGGCAGTTACTGCCTATAATTTGCACTTATATGTTAATTTACATTAACACCAGAGCGCCAATTCCGACGTATGCCGGAGTCCCTCAAAAAATACGCGATTTTTCTACAAATTATATTTCGCTATATCTCAGTCGTTTGACCATTTCCTTGAAAATTTTTGATTATTTTTTTGATGAAATATTTGGTGGTTCCGATTTTTTGCTATAACTTTGCACTCGCAAACGGGAAACAAACCCCGCGAGCCTCTGAAAAGAGTAAATGGTGCGTTAGTTCAGCTTGGTTAGAATACATGCCTGTCACGCATGGGGTCACGGGTTCAAGTCCCGTACGCACCGCCGAGGAGAGAGGAAGAGCAACAGCGTCAGTCTTGTACTGCCTGTTGCTCTTTTTTCATTATTATTTCCATATTCCACTCAGCCATGATAGTCATTATAAACGGCCCGAACCTCAATCTGTTAGGCAAACGCAGCCCCCACATATACGGCACCCGGACGCTGCCCGACATTATCAAAGACGTGCGCGAGTCATTCCCCGAGGTCTCGATAATGGACTTCCAGTCCAACTCGGAAGGCGCCATAATCGACCTGATCCATCAGTTCGGTTATGACCGGAACTGTGACGGCATCGTGATCAACCCCGGCGCCTACGCCCACTATTCGCTGGCCATAGCCGACGCCATCGAGTCCGTATCCGTGCCCGTGGTGGAAGTGCACATCTCCAACATCCACGCCCGCGAGGAATTCCGCCACAATTCCGTCACCGCCCGCGCAGCCACGGCCGTAATCGCCGGCTGCGGCACGTTCGGATACAAACTGGCCGTGGAACATCTGCTGAATCTCGACGAGGACATCCCCTTCTGACCGACATGAATCTGGACCTTGACTCATACCTGGAGCAGCACTCCTCGACCGAACCGGAATGGCTGCGGGCACTGAACCGGCGCACCAACCTGCGTCTGCTCAACGGCCGCATGTGCTCCGGCCCGCTGCAGGGACGCCTGCTCAAGATGCTGGTGGAAATGATCCGTCCCATGTCGGCGCTGGAGCTCGGCACCTTTTCCGGTTATTCCGCCCTGTGCATCGCCGAGGGGATGCCGGACGGCTCCACGCTGCACACCATCGAGGCCGACGACGAACTGGAAGACTTCATCCGCCAAAGCCTCACCGACGCCCCACAGGAGATGGCCGGCAAAATCACCCTCCACATCGGCGACGCCCTGGAGGTGATGCGCCGATTCGCGCCCGGACAGTTCGACCTGGCCTTCATGGACGCCGACAAGAGGCAATACCTCGAATATTACGACACCCTGTTCCCGCTGATCCGTCCAGGCGGCTACATCATAGCCGACAACACCCTGTGGGACGGTCACGTGACCGACCCGGCATACGACCGCGACGCCCAGACATGCGGAATCCGCCGTTTCAACGACTTCGTGGCCCGCGACCCGCGCGTGGAGTGCGTCATCATTCCCCTGCGCGACGGTCTTTCGGTCATCCGCAAACTATAATGCCTTTTGACACGTTCTAAAATATGAGTCCCGGTGACTCGTAAAACCCATTATTCAGACACCATGGAAGGAAAAAGACAAGCCAAGATAGCCCGTATGCTCCAGAAGGAGCTGGGCGAGATATTCCGTCAACAGACAGCCAAGATGGGCAACACCCTGGTATCGGTCAGCACCGTGCGCGTGTCGCCCGACCTGAGCATCGCCAAAGTATACCTCAGCATCTTCCCGCCCGAAAAGAGCAAGGAAATTCTGGAGAACATCAAGCGTCAGACCAAGACCGTGCGTTACGACCTGGCGCAGCAGGTCAAGGAGACGCTGCGCAAGTGCCCCGACCTGCAGTTCTTCCTCGACGATTCTCTGGACTATGCCGAGAACATCGACCGCCTGCTTGACCTGAAATGAAAATGAACCTACCGGCCCTGCTGGCCGGCCGCTATCTGAGGTCGCGCAAATCGCATTCAGCGGTTGGCGCGATTGCTGCTGTGTCCGTAGCCGGAATGGCCGTGGCCACGGCGGCCATCGTGTGCGTGCTGTCGGTGTTCAACGGCTTCCATCAGTCCATAGGCGAGCGTCTCGACACGCTGGCTCCCGACGTGCTGGTCGAGCCGGCGCAAGGCAAGGTATTCGCCGACGCCGAGGCCGTGGCCTCAAAAGCCTCCCGTGTCAAGGGAGTGGCCGTAGCCACCACTACGCTGGCCGACAACGCCCTTGTGCTGCTGCAGGGCCGCGAGATGCCCGTATACCTCATGGGCATAAATCCCGCCGACTACGCCCGCACCACAAGCATCACAGAGCTGATAGACCCCAAGGAGGGGAAATACCTCAAGGCCGGTCTGGACCGCGGCCTGCCCGAATCCGTCATCAGCATCGGCGTGGCGCGTCAGATCGGTGCCCTGCCCGAAGACAATCTCCTTATATTCGCCCCCAAGCGCAAGGGGAAGGTAAACATGGCCAATCCGCTGACCAGCTTCATCACCGACTCGCTCTATGTGTCCGGCATGTTCCGCGCCATGCAGAACGATTATGACGAGAACCGCATCATGGTCGACCTGCCCACGGCACGGCGCCTGTTCCAATACGACACCGAGGCCTCGTCGCTGCACGTGGCCGTGACGCCCGGCGCCGACCCTGCCGACGTGGCGCAACGGCTCGCCACGGAGCTTGGACCGAAGTTTACGGTCAAGGACCGCCTGCGCCAGCAGGAAATGAACTTCCGCATGATCGAGATCGAGAAGTGGGTGTCATTCCTGCTGCTCGGCCTGATATTGCTCATAGCCAGCTTCAACATCATCTCCACCCTGTCGATGCTGGTGCTGGAGAAGGAAGACTCGCTGGCCACGCTGTCGGCCATGGGAATGTCGCGCCGCCGCATCGGAAGCGTGTTCGCATGGGAAAGCTTCATGGTCTCGGCCACGGGCGGACTTGCCGGCATCGCGCTCGGCCTGGTTCTGTGCCTGTTGCAGCAGCACTTCGGCCTCATCAAGATCGGCGACGGCACGTCAACCATAATGTCGGCGTATCCCGTGCTGGTAAAGCCTCTCGACCTGCTCGCCACCCTCGTGCCCGTCATGCTGATCGGCGCCCTGACCGCCGGCATCACCGCCAGATTCGCGAAATCGCGCATCGCCTGATGGCGTTTTGATTACATTCCACTTATTTCCCACCCTATTTTCTTAATTTTTGTTGGCAATTTGAAAAAATAATTGTAATTTTGTCACGAAATATGCCAATATGCAACATTTTTGCTCGCAATGTTGACATTTTCCATATAACATTTAAATTAGGTTAATACATAGATTAAGACTCAAATTAAGACTCAGGGTTTCACATGGAAAGATTAGACAAGCTTGACAAAAAGATACTGAACATCGTGATGAGCAACGCCCGCATGGCCTCCAAGGACATTGCCGAGCAGTGCGGAGTGTCGCGCGCCGCCATCCACCAGCGTATGCAGCGCCTCATGGACATGAATGTGATTGTGGGTTCCGGCTACATCGTCAACCCCCACAAGCTGGGCTACAACACCTGCACCTACGTGGGCGTCAAGCTGGAGAAAGGCTCGCTCTACCGCGAGGCCGCACACCAGCTCGAGGAGATTCCCGAGGTGGTGGAATGCCACTTCACCACCGGCCCATACTCAATGCTGATCAAGGTGTATGCCTACGACAACCAGCACCTGATGCAGCTGCTAAACGACCAGATTCAACACATCCCCGGCGTCACCGAGACCGAAACGCTCATCAGCCTGGAACAAAGCCTTAACCGTCAGATCCGTATCGACGTAGACGAAGAATGAAAAAGAAATACCTATACCCCCTTCTCTCCGTACTTGTACTCCTCGTGGTGTCGCTGCTGTTCTTCAGCCCCGATGCGTTCGAGGGCAAGGTACTGCAGCAGCACGACGTGATGCAGGGCATCGCCAACGGCCAGGAAGGCCAGGCCTACGCGGCCGAGACCGGAAACGAGACCCGCTGGACCAATTCGCTGTTCGGCGGTATGCCCAACTTCCAGATAGCGCCCTCATATCCCGCCAGCCGGACTCTTGAATTAATAGGAAAAGCCTATATGCTGTGGCTTCCCGTACCGGCCAACCTGCTGTTCGGCATGATGTTAGGTTTCTTCATCATGCTGCTGTGCTTCAAGGTGCGCTGGAGCAACGCGCTGTTCGGCGCCATCGCATGGGGGTTCTCAACGTATTTCATCATCCTCATAGGCGCAGGCCATATATGGAAATACCTGACGTTGGCCTACATACCGCCGTGCATCGGCGGCATCGCACTGTGCTACAGGGGCAAATACCTGCCGGGCACCGCGCTGGCCGCCCTGTTCGGGGCGTTGCAGCTGCAGAGCAACCACCCGCAGATGTCCTATTACTTCATATTCGTCATCGTGGCCATGATGATAGCATGGCTCTGCACGGCCATCAAGCAGAAGACGGTCAAATCCTGGCTTATAGCCACCGCCTGCGTTGTAGGCGCAGGCTCGCTGGCATTGGCGGCCAATTCGGCAAACCTGTACAATACCTACGAATATTCCAAGCAGACGGTGCGCGGCCGCGCCACCGAGCTGACACAGCCCGGCCAGCCGCAGGCCTCGTCAGGCATGGACCGCGACGCAATCACGGCATGGAGCTACGGCATCGACGAGACATGGTCGCTCCTTATCCCCAACGTCAAGGGTGGCGCCACCATCCAGCCCGTGGCCGGCGAGACACAGCTTAAGTCACTGGCACAGACCAAAAAGGCCAACGAGCTTAACATCTCGCCCGAGGAATTCCAGTTCCTCGACCAGTTCCCGCAGTATTTCGGCGACCAGCCCATGACCAACGGCCCCGTGTATGTGGGAGCATTCGTACTGCTGCTGGCCATCATCGCGCTGTTCATGGTGGAAGGCCCGATGAAGTGGGCCCTGTTCGCAGTCTCCATCTTCGCCATCCTCCTCTCATGGGGACATAACTTCCCGGCATTCACCAATTTCATGATCGACAGCTTCCCCGGCTACAACAAGTTCCGGGCCGTGTCCAGCATCCTTGTAATCGTGGAATTCACCGTGCCGTTCTTAGCGGTGCTGTGCGTCAAGAAGATGATAGACGACCCGAAGGCGTTCCGCGACAATCCCTGGGTAAGCTATTCAGTCCTGGGACTCGGCGCCTTAGTGTGCCTCATAGGCGCTATTTCCCCCTCGATATTCGGCGAGCCGTTCAGTCAGACCGAGATAGCACAGCTGCAGGAAGCCGGCGCGTTCGCCAATCCCGCCTACTATAATGTGATAGACGCCATACGTCAGACGCGCCTGTCATTGGTGCAGGGCGACTGCTGGCGCTCGCTCATCTTCATCGTCACAGGCAGCGCCATCATGTTCCTTTACCTCAAAGGCAAGGTACTGAACGGCACCACATTGGCATGTTCCATCGCGGCGCTCACGCTGATCGACCTGTTCTCGGTCAACCTGCGTTACGTCAACTCCGACAACTTCACCGACCCGCAGGACAACACCGCAGTGTTCCGGATGACAGACGCCGACCGTCAGATTCTGAAGGACACCACCAACTACCGCGTGCTCGACGTGGCCGGCTTCAGCTCGGCGCGCTCCAGCTATTTCCACAAGACCATCGGCGGCTACCACGCCGCGAAGCTGACCCGTTACAACGACCTGATTGACCGTCAGATAACCAAGAACAATCCCGAAGTACTCAACATGCTCAACGCCAAGTACATCATGTCGGGCAACGAGTATCAGCTCAATCCCGAGGCCAACGGCAACGCCTGGTTCGTGGAGAACGTGACGTATGTGGACACTCCCGATCAGGAAATGTCGGCGCTCGACTCGCTGTCCACCAAGGTCGCAGCAGTGGCCGACAGGAAGTTCGAGAAGACACTGGGCAAAGCACTGGCCGTCAATCCCGGCGATACCATCTACGAGACCTCGTACGCTCCCGACCGCCTGACCTACAAGGCCACGACCGGCACAGGCGGCGTGGCCGTGTTCAGCGAGATTTACTTCCCGTGGGGCTGGGAGGCCACCATCGACGGCAAACCCGCCGAGATTGGCCGCGTGGACTACGTGCTTCGCGCGCTGCGCATCCCCGCCGGCCAGCACGATATCGTGTTCAAGTTCGACCCCAAGTCTCTGAAGGTGACCAACACGCTGGCCGTCACGAGCGTAGTGCTGATATACGTACTCTGCCTCCTGGCGCTAGGAGCCCGGGCATGGTATATGACTCATAAACGCAAACAGACTAAAGACGCCGAGGATGTCACAAAATAAGGGAGCATCCACCGGATTCCAGCGATGGCGCCATACTCACGGGTATGGCGTGCATTCTCCCTTTGGCTATCAGCTTGTGACGCGGGCCATACGCCCCGGCCAGGTGGCATATTACGGTTATGCCGATATCGACAACGCCCTGTCGGGTCCGCATATCGGCCGGCTGCGGCGCGAGGCGCGGATGCTGCTGCGTCTCGCCGCCATGCTCGATCCGGAGTCCATATTCCTGCAGAACGGCGCCCACCCCGCCTATCACGCTGCTGTCCGGGCGCTCGGCACGCGCACCAGAATAGTCCGTACACCCAAACGGGCCATTGACTGCGACCTGATATGCTCGCTCGGCGACTTCATCCCTCTTGACACGCTGAAACAGGCTCTGGCCTTGTCAGGTCACGGCGTGGCCCTGCGCGACGCCCCCGAAGGATGGGCCGACCGGCTGTTCGAAGCCCTGCCGCAAGGCGTCATGTTCACCGGCCCCCGCAACGTCCTGGTCATAAACCGCGACGGGATGCAGAAGATAAACTACCCCGTCTCAATCGGTTAGTTTTCAATCAGCCGCACCATCCTCTAATCCTTAACCATAAACCTTAAAACCACATCATGATCGATCCGAAACAGGCATATCTCCGTTCGCTCGTTTTGGAGCGCGGTCTGTCGGCCAACACCGCCGCAGCCTACGGCATCGACATCGACCATCTCCTCTCATTCGCCCGGGCGCAGGGACTTGAACTCGGCGACATCACTCAGCAGCATCTGCATCAGCTTATTGCCGGATTAGTCGATATGGGCCTGGCTCCATCCTCGCTGTCCCGCTTCATTTCAGGCATCCGCGGATTCTTCAGGTATTGCCGCATACGTGGCATCATCCAGGCCGACCCCTCCGAAGTGCTGGAAATGCCAAAACTCGGCCGCAAGCTCCCCGACGTGCTCAGCCTCGACGAGATAGACGCCATGATAGCAGCCATCGATACGTCCAAGGACGAGGCCCTGCGCAACCGCACCATCATCGAGGTGCTGTACGGCAGCGGCCTGCGCGTATCCGAGCTGACCGGGCTGCGACTGTCGCGCCTTTCGCTTCCCGACCAATGCGTCATTGTCGAGGGCAAAGGAAGCAAGCAACGCCTTGTGCCACTCTCGCCCGTGTCTGTCTCGCTGATAGAAAGCTACCTGGAGCAGCGCATACAAGGCCCGATCAAGCCTGACGCCTCCGACATCCTCTTTCTGAACCGCAGGGGCGGCGCCATGTCCCGGGTCATGGTGTTCTACATCATCCGCGACCTGGCCAAAGACGCCGGCATCACGCACCACGTCTCGCCGCACACGTTGCGCCACAGTTTCGCCACCCACCTGCTGGAAGGGGGCGCCAACCTCCGCGCCATCCAGGAACTCCTGGGCCACGAATCCATCGCCACCACCGAAATCTACCTCCACCTCGACCGCTCCCTCCTCCGCCGCGAGCTCCTCGCCCACCACCCCCATTTCCGCCCCTCCCCCTCATCTCCCTCCCCC